>Ga0172370_10000018_pt1 | contig 188758 bp, 153 predicted proteins | sample LakKiv5m_FD_114538 | JGI IMG/M metagenome (GOLD analysis project Ga0172370, IMG submission 114538) | Freshwater microbial communities from Kabuno Bay, South-Kivu, Congo - kab_022012_11.5m | ecosystem: Environmental > Aquatic > Freshwater > Lake | place: Democratic Republic of the Congo...
GATTCAATTCAGTCCCGGGCGACGTTATGGTGTGGTAGGTGCAAACGGCAGTGGTAAGAGCACCTTCCTGAAATTGCTTGCCGGAGAATTGCATCCAACGAAAGGCGAGATTAATATGCCGTCACAATTCCGGCTGGGCGTCCTTAAACAGAATCACTTCGAATTTGAAAATTGGCGCATTCTGGATGTCGTTTTAATGGGCAGGCCTCAAGTTTGGTCGGCACTCAATGCAAAATCCGCATTGCAGAAAAAGACTAAACTGACTCCGGCCGAAGGTCAGCGTCTGGCGGAGTTGGAAATCTGGCTGGATGAACAGGGCGGAAATCAGGCTCCCGCCGCGGCAGCCGTCATTTTGAACGGTCTGGGTATTGCGGCGAATCAGGTTAATAATTCCATGGCAGTTCTTTCCGGTGGCTATAAATTGCGGGTCATGCTGGCGCAATGTCTTTTCAGTCAGCCGGATGCCCTTTTATTTGACGAACCCAATAATCACCTCGATCTGTATTCAATTGCCTGGCTGGGCGAATATCTGATTAATTATCCCGGTATAGTCGTGATCGTCTCGCATGACCATCATTTTTTAAATCAGATCTCGACTAATATTCTCGATATTGATTATGAAACGATCACGATCTATAAAGGCGATTATGAATTTTTCCTGAAAGAAAAGGAGCAGACGCGTTTACGTAAAGAGACCGAAATAGCACATCAGGAAAAAAAGAAAGCTGAACTTCAGGCTTTTTACGAGCGTTTTCGTGCCAAACCTACCAAAGCTCGTCAGGCAATTAGCCGTAAGAAACAACTCGATCACATGGAAGAGATCATCATTAAGCGGTCATCACGTCAGCGACCGAATTTTGAATTTCAACAAAGACGATCGAGCGGAATTATCGCCCTTTCAGTCAGTAAATTATGTAAAAGTTACGGCCATCCCGTCCTGTGTGATCTGACCTTCGAAATAACCCGTGGAATGCGGCTGGCGGTGATCGGTCCTAACGGGATCGGCAAATCGACTTTGATTAAAACTCTGGCGCGAGAAGTAACCGCCGATAGTGGAAACCTCAAGTGGGGCTATGAGACTATCACCGGAAATTTTCCGCAAAATCATGCCGAAGTTATCGACCAAAATTCCACACCTTACGACTGGCTTTACGGCTTTGCACCAACAGAATTGGTCAGTACGATCCGCGGTTACCTCGGAAGAATGCTTTTCAGTGGTGATGACGTCTATAAAAATAATTCAGCCCTGAGTGGAGGAGAGGCGGCGCGTCTGATCTTTGCGCGCTTAATGCTCGAAAAACCGAACGTACTTTTACTCGATGAACCGACCAACCACCTCGATCTGGAAGCCATCGAAACCCTGGCCGAAGCTCTGATAAATTACCCCGGAACCGTAATTTTCGTCAGTCACGATCGCTATTTCGTCGAAAAAGTCGGCTCGGCCGTATTAGAATTATATCAGGGTGGTTATACTTTTTTCGAGGGTAATTACCCTGACTTTGTCTATCGAAAAGGAACCGATCACTTGAATCGGAAAATCGCGCCGGCAGTGACTTTTCAGAGTAAAGAATCCAAAACGGCCGCACCGTCAAAATCTAAAAACGATCAGCAAAAACGTCGTCAATGGTCGAAAGAATTAGCCCGCCTGGAAACCAAAGTAATCCAGCGCGAGGAGCAGATCACAGCGATCGAAAAGCGGATTGAAAGCCTGGACCAAATCTTTGCCGGCAGGGAAATTTATGCGTCTGAAAGACAGGCCGAATTTCAGCAACTTTATACCGAGCAACAATCTCTCAAGCAACAAATTGCCGAGGAGCTGATTAATTGGGAAAACGAGCATAATCGCGCCGCAGAATTGCGCGAATTGATCACTGAATTCGATGCCCAATCTGGCTCGGCTATTTAATCTTCTAAAATTTATACCGAAACGTAAGTGTCCAGCTGTTCGGCGATTTGTTTGATCAGCTCGGTGCGGGTGCGGTGAGGAAGGAAGGCGCTTTTCAAGCCATGAATAATAACTTCCTTGAATTCACGCACGCCGAAATTATAATATTTATGCGCCAACATGTATTCATTGGTCAGGTTGGTATCGGAGATCAGGCGGTTATCGGTATTGAGTGAGACGCGCAGACCGTATGAAAAGTAAAATTTGAACGGATGCAATGCGAAGTTTTTGACACTGCCGGTATGTACATTGCTGGAAAGACACATTTCCAGGGCAATGCGATGATCGTTGATGTAGTTTAGTAAATCACCATCTTCCTTGAGCCGGACACCGTGGCCGATGCGATGGGCGCCGCAGTAATGAACAGCCTGGTGAATCGATTCCGGACCGTAGCTTTCACCGGCGTGCAAAGTCGTGTTAATGTTATTTTGCAGGATCAAATTAAAAGCCTCACGGTGATCTTTGGCGGGGAAATTTTCCTCGACGCCGGCCAGATCGAAACCGACCACACCGCGGTTTTTAAAGGCCACCGCCAGCTCGGCTAACTGGTAGGAAATTTCCGGAGATATACTGCGGATTCCGCAGATGATGATGCCGGTCTTAATCTTGAAATCCCGTTCGGCTTGTTTGAGTCCTTTGAGGACGGCATCGACGGATTCCATAGTCGTCATACCGTGTTCGGTGTGCAAGATCGGCGAGTAGCGCACTTCGAGGTAGATGACATTTTCGTTACTGCAATCTTCGGCTAATTCATAAGCCGCCCGTGTCAGGGATTCCGGAGTCTGAAGTACCTTTAGGGTAATATCAAAATTCTTGAGATAATTTGATAAACTGCCTACCTGTTCGGTTATGCAGATCATTTTTCTTAATGTATCTCTGTCGGTGGTCGGCAGTTCGATTTTATCCTTATTGGCCAGATCGAGCATAGTGTCGATGCGTAGTGAACCGTCTAAATGACAATGCAGTTCGGTCTTGGGCAATTCCCGGATAAAATCTTCAGTGATTTTAATGTTGCTTGACATTTTTTAGTACTCGATTAATTTAGCTTTTTTCAACATAACAAGAAATTTACCAACTCGTTCGGCGACCGGTTGAATTCGTTCACCCAATTGAGTTTCCAGTTCTTCGCATATAGCACCGGCGTTTTTTTGACCGTCGAACTTCGACCAGCAGGCTGAACCAAGATCGTCCAATTTGAGTTTGAAATACTTATCGCGCCGGTCGCGCAGGAATAATTTCATAAAAAATGGATTGGAGAATTTTGGTTTGAGCAGGGTGATTTTAGCATCGGATTGAATTTCGCATTGAACTAAGGGGCGAGGCACGACCTGGTATAAATCTAACACCTCGCCCTTTTTATTTCTCATTAAAATGATCCTGTCAATTATCTACATAACGGCCGAGGGTGGCGCCGGTTCATCGGCCTTGCCGGCGTTTTTCAAAGGAATACTGACCAGGAGCCAGCCGATCAGACCGAAGATCAGAAGACTGACCTCGAAGCGGAACGGCAGGAACTTAAATACACTCGGCAACCATTTGTCATAGCCCACTTTCATAATAGCTAGTCCGGCTACCAGCAGACCGACTAGAGCTTCCCCGGCGATCAATCCGGCCGCCAGCAGAACGCCGGTGTTTTCCACCCGCGCCTTCTGAGCATCATTACATTGACGTTTAGCCACGTAGTGATCGAGAATACCTTTAATCAGACCGCCGACGAAAATCGCAAAAGTCGTTTCAAGACCCAGATACATACCAACGCAGACCAGCATGGGACTTTTTACCTGCATTAAAACAAAACCTAATCCCAACAGTAAACCTACGATAATTAACGGCCAGGCCATTTCACCGCGCACGATGCCCTGTGAAAGCATGGCCATCAGACTGGCCTGCGGTGCGGCCAGATTACTGCCGCCCAAACCTGTGCCACCCATATTAATGTCACCTTTATGTAAGATTATTAACGGTATAAACATGACGGCCGCCGAGAGCGTGACTCCGATAAGATCGCCGATCTGCATTTTCCAGGGCGTACCACCCAGAATATGACCGACTTTCAAATCCTGCAACATTTCACCGGCCACCGCCGCGGCCACACAGACAACGCCAGCTACACCGAGCACTGCCGCTACTCCAGGCGTGCCTTTCATACCGAGTGCGACCATCAAAAGCGCGGCTACCAACAGGGTCGAAAGCGTCAATCCGCTGATCGGATTATTACTGGAACCGATTATACCAACGAGGTAACCGGAGACCGCTGCGAAAAAGAAACCGGCGATAATCATCACAATCGTCGCCACTAAAGCGGCTACGACATTTTTAGCAAAGAATAAATAGATAAAAAAAGTGCCGACAGCCGCCAGACCGATACCGAACATGACCGTCGTGAATTTCAAATCCTGTTCGGTGCGTTCGTTAACCTGAATACCCTGAGCGGCTTTTTTGACATCGCTGATACTGCGGCTGAGTCCGCCGAGCAGGCTTTTGCGCATTTTGAAAAGGGTAAAGGCCGCACTCATCAGCATGCCGCCGACGGCGATCGGGCGTACTAAATTACGCCAGACTTCGGAAGAAAGTGCCATCCAGGTGTCGGTTGTAGCGACAGTCGTGTCCGGCAGGATAGAAGGAGCGATGAAGTAAGTCAGTATCGGCACAAATAATCCCCAAGCCAGAAGACCACCGCTAAAATTTAGCGAGGCTAATTTCGGACCGATAATGTAACCAACACCGATATAGGCCGGACTGACGCGCGGCGCCGTCAGAACTAGACCGCTCTGCCCGGTCGTCGAACCACTGCCGCCGAGTTGGATGATGGATTTTGCGAAGGAAACGAACCAATTTTTAAGATCGGTGAAAACCTGTAATGATATCAAGGCTTGAATTCCGGCTCCGAGCCCCATAGCTCCGAACAGAAATTTCGCGCCTGTGCCGCCTTTTTGACCGGCTTTGTGAATTTCGGCCGCGGCGACCGATTCCGGGAAAGGCAATTCAACATCCTCGACCATTACCCGTCGCAGGAGGGCAACGAATAATACTCCCATAACGCCACCGACTAGCATAATGGAACTGGCGATCAGGTAATTCGGCAAAGTGGCAAAATCCGTCCAGATGCCCGCGATAAAGAAAGCCGGGATCGTGAATATTGCTCCGGCCGCGACCGATTCACCGATCGAACCAACCGTTCGCGCAAAGTTCTCTTCCAGAATGGTGCCTTTTAGCAAACGTAAAATCGCCATACCGATGACGGCCGCCGGATAAGTGGCGGCAATCGTCATGCCGGCTTTTAAACCGAGATAGGCGTTCGCGGCGCCTAATACAACGGCCATTACTAAACCGATGATCAGCGCCCGAATAGTGAATTCTTTCATATCCGTACTGGCCGGTACAAAGGGTAAAAATTTATGCTCAGTCAAACCATACCTCCTGTTTTTATAATTATGATCATCATTTTAGAAAAATTTATTCAAAAGTTAATATTGAACGAATAATAATCAAGGAAAGTTTTATATAAGCAATTGTCAGGCGATTGTCATACAATAGTCATTAGCCGCTTTCAGCGGCGTCATTGATGGTCATTTATAGTCATTTATTGTCATTCAGTAGTCATTGGCCGCTTTCAGCGGCGTTATTAAGGCATAAATGCATTATTGGTTGAAGGCATGTATGTATGATTTTTATGGAAAGTCGGCCGTTAAAAATCCATAATTGATAAATCAACTTCGTATCTTTAATTTCCCATGTGATGAAAAGCGAACACCCGACACAGGATTATGAGAGGAATCTTTGGGAACAGGGAATTAATTATGTGGCCGGGATTGACGAAGCCGGACGTGGGCCTCTGGCCGGACCGGTAATCGCCGCCGCGGTTGTCTTCGATAAAAGTAGTGAGATCATTCCCGGAATTCGGGATTCCAAGCAGATTACTCCAAAAAAACGGGAACAACTGTATGCTGAAATAATGCAAAAAACTATCGCGGTTGGCGTCGGGATTGTCGATTCGGAGGAGATCGACCGGATCAATATTCTACGCGCCACTCATAAAGCCATGCGCATGGCGATTGGTCACCTGAAAATTAAAGTTCAGTATATTCTGGTCGATGGTCGACCTCTGCCGGATAGAATCTATCCGCAGACGGCGATTGTCGGCGGCGATCGAAAATGCTATTCGATCGCGTCAGCTTCGATTATCGCCAAAGTTTATCGCGATCGCCTGATGCGCGAATATGATGATGTCTTTCCCCGGTACGGATTTGCCAAGCATAAAGGTTACGGAACCAGAAAACATCTTGAGGAAATTAGCAAATTTAAACCCTGTCCAATTCATCGTATGTCCTTCCGCGGGGTTACCGAACATATTGTAGATATTAATAAATTTGAAAATACCCGCTGGCTGGGTAAACATGGTGAAGACCTGGCGGCACTCTACTTATTCCGACATGGTTATCACATTATTCAACGCAACTTTCATCTTGGTGCGTATGGCGAAATCGACATTATCGCCCGGAAAGACGACAGCCTGTGTTTTGTTGAAGTGAAGACTCAGCGACGCCCGAAATTCGGACCGCCGGAAAACTGGGTGGATGACAGGAAAATCAGGCAAATCGGATTGATCGCTGATGGATATTTATCCCAAAATCCAGTCGAAGATTTAAACTGCCGCTTCGATGTAGTTGCCGTCAATCTGAGAGGCCAGGAAGTTCAAATCGAACATATTCCGGACGCCTTCCGGCTGTGACTTATCATATTTGAATTTTCATAATAAGAATTGGAAATAATCTATTTAACTCACTCATTCCGGACGATACGCCCGGAATGAGGAGATAGGGGACGGTTTGCCCGGAATGGTATGAATCCCAATCTTGCTACGGGCTTGTAGTCCATAGTGACAATCGTGAGATTAGGATGTAAAATGTTTGACGGATTGCCACGCTTCGCTCACAATGACTTGAATTATAAGTCATTACGAGGGAGTGAAGCGACCGAAATAATCCCTAAGACCAAGTACGCTAGTCTGGAATGCTTCAACAATGTTGAAGCATTCCATGACCATTTTGCAAATGCTTTTTCGGTTTTAATCGCCTGACAGGTTTCGTCCCGGACGATATGCCCGGGGCGCGGGGATAGGGAAAGTTTGGAACAAGGATTCGGAAATTACAGCGCGATCGGATAGATCGGTCGGATATCGACCGGCAGATGTTCCAGTTTCTTAATGGTTTCGGTGATCAGCGGAGTCGCGATACTATATTTCTTAATAAATTCCTTTGCGCCCGCGTAGTCCCCTTTGGCTTCAATTAACAGGACATCAGCCGCTAAATCCTTGATGGCTTTTTCGAGTTTGGCAGCGTCAATGGTCAATTTGCCGTTAGCGTCAGTTAGAAATCCACCCTTCTCGATAAAGTAATTGAACTGGATTGCCACACCGCCACCATGGGCTTCGTTGATACCAAAGCGAATCGAACGGAACGCACCACCAAGATAAGTAGCCATAGCCGTATATTTCGGGTCGCCTGTGAAAACGCCTTTATCAATTAAATACAAATAAGAAAAAATCCCCAGTACGTCGGCTTTGCATTCTTCGATGGTCGAATAGCAATCTTTCAGTTCATTGCGCACGGTGGTTTCACTTCCGTCGGCTCGTTTCAAGATTCCAGGCCCGAGACCGTGGCAAACTTCATGCATCAAAACATGCGTAAAATAGGCGTCGAACGAGACATTTTTAAGTGGTTCAGGCGCGAGGATTTCATTGACGATCGGAATCCAGCATTTCTGGTATTTGGCTTCGGCGACATTTTTCAGCATGACTTTCTTGCTACCTTTAGCGGCGCGTACACGTTCGTCATTGGGAAGATTGAAAGCTGTCGTCTGGATTCCGGCTTTGGTGTCGCCGGCAGAGTAAATTTCCTGAACAACTTTAACGGGTGAAACTTTCCCGCGGCTGTAGTTACGATACTCTTTTGCGAGCGGCAAGTTGGTTTCGATTTCGTCCAGATATTTAGAGACTTTGGCTAATTTTTCGCTTTCGGCATGATCGACCACACAGATGAAAGCTTCATAAGCGGCTTTATAGTTAAACAGATTATCTTCGTAAACTTCATAAGGTCCGATGACAATTTCCAGGTTTCCTGCCAGATCCATCCAATCCATATCACTCTGGAAGTAATCGTCAGTTTGCAAATCGGCCGCGCGCTGGTTCAGATATTTTTTTAAAGTGGCGTCCTGCGTGATCTCCGCCGCATCGCTCAATAAATTGACGAGATCGTCGAGATAATCGGCATATTCCTGATGATAAGGCACAGCTGTAAGCTGACCTTTTTCACGCTTAATAATCGTGAATTCACTTTCAAAGGCTTGTTTCTGGTCGGGATGAGAGGCGACAAACTGTTCGAATTCTTCGTTGGTTATATCTTCCGGGTAAAATCCCGCGCCGAGCGGTTTTTCTTTTTTGCCAATGAATGGGCGATCATGATCAAGCCGGTTCCATGGTCCGAACATGATATTGAAAAGATCGAGAAAGGGCTGGGTAGTCTCGTTCGTTTCTGCCTGCAACTTGGCCAGAATTTCCGGATTTTGAGGATTGACCTGCAGGAGAAACAGATGGTCGATTATATGTCCGGCTTCAATCAGGCGGGTCAGTACCTGTTTATCGGCAGATGAAAGAGAAGAGAGGTCGCATTTTAATTCGACTGGAGCGAGCTTATCGAGTTCGGTTTTGACATAGGCCAGATCGGTTTTACGGGTATCCACTTTTTTACTACAATTTTGGTAGCTAATAGTCATCGACATACTAAGACCGATCATGAGAATCATCATCCAAAATGGATTTGACTTCTGAAAATAATATAACATATATTCCTCCGTTTATTTTATTAAATGTCATTTGCAATTCGACTCTGAATATTCAAATCAGATTACGGATTTCTCTACCCAAACCTGTACCAAATTGATCAGGGTTTCGACGGTTTTTTGCATATCCTGAGCCGAGATCCATTCCTGTTTGCTGTGGAAATTATGACCACCAGTGAAAATATTGGGAGTCAAAAGTCCCATGAAACAGAGTTTAGCGCCATCGGTGCCTCCGCGAATTATCTGAGTTCTGGGCTCAATTCCAGCCCGTCTGGTAGCCTCAAGGGCATATTCGATAATTTTAGGATTCTCGACCAGCTTGACGTACATGTTTTTATAGGATTCCTTGATGTCGAGTTCAATGCGGGCGCGTGGAAACTGAACACCGACCTGGTTGCGGATTTCATTCAGACGCGTGGACTTGGAGCGGATGCCGTCAATATCGAAATCACGCAAAAGGATCCGGATAGTAGCTTTCTCGACGCCACCTTCAATGACATAAGGATGGAGATAACCTTCGCGTTTTTCGGTTGTCGCCGGGCTGGGTTCCAGATTAATTAACCGCACGATTTCAGCGACAATCGGAATGGCATTGACCATTTTACCCTTGGCATAACCGGGATGGACATTGATGCCATTGACCGTAAAGACTGCGGCACTGGCATTGAAGGTCTCGATTTCGATTTCGCCGAGCGTTTCGCCGTCGACAGTATAGGCGAAATCAGCGCCGTATTTCTTTACATCGAAGTGTGCGGTGCCGCCGCCAACCTCTTCATCTGGCGTAAAGGCGATCCGTAAAGTGCCATGTTTGATTTCCGGATGCTCTTGAAGATATGCCAGGAGAGATATTATTTCGGCAACTCCAGCCTTATTATCGGCTCCGAGAAGTGTGGTACCGTCCGAGGTAACGATATCATTACTGATCTGTTCGGAAAGATGCGGATTTTCAGACAGACGAATGATTACATTCGAATCACCCGGCAGTCGGATGTCGCCGCCCTGATAATTTTTATGAATAATTGGTTTGACATCCTTGCCGCTGACTTCCGGTGACGTATCGACATGCGCTATCAGTCCGATGGTCGCAACCTTGTCGGATTCAGCCGGCGGAAGATTGGAGGGCAGGGTCGCCATGACGATCCCGAATTCATCGATAGCGGCATCTTTCAGACCCAGATTGAGTAATTCACTTACCAACATGCGCGAGAGATCGAGTTGTTTGGCAGTGCTGGGGTAACGATCCGTGATATCCTCCTGGGATTGGGTGTCGATTTTAACGTAACGAAAAAAGCGTTCGAGTATCTCTTTAATCATGAAGTGTTCCTTTCTGGCAACTGATTTCAACGGTCATAAAATAGTAATTATTGGCAACAATTTGTATATTAAAAAGTGTTTTAATAAAAGGAAAAGTAGTTCTCTAATCTGATAATAGGGTTAACGTTGCGTTTATGGACTTTACATCCGCGATATCTGGATAGCCAAGGACTCCTCGGGCTCTGGCGTGAGGCTTTATTGGCGCAGAAGGTTTTAAGTGGCGGCACGCGCGGTTACCGCAATCACCCGCAGTTGCGGCGCTTTATTGCCAGTGGACAGCCGCTGGCGGCCATCAATACTTTTCTGATTGGGATATTAAAGGAAGCCCAAAGACGCGATTATAACTTCAATAAAAATAAAATAAATGGCGCTCTTCCTTTTATCAAACTCAATGAGACTACCGGTCAATTGTCCTATGAGTGGCGTCTGCTGAAGTACAAATTGAAACGGCGCTCGCCGGAAGCATTTGCCAAAATAAAATCACAAGAAACTCCTCAATCACATCCTATGTTCAGAATTATAGCCGGAGAGGTGCGAGCGTGGGAAAAAGTGAAAGACGGTATCTGACTGAATATGAACCACGATCAAAAATCTGACCATAACATCGGACTGGCATTCGGTCTGAATCTCGGCTTTGCTCTGTTTGAATTTATTGGTGGTCTGTGGATCAATAGTATGGCGGTTATTTCAGATGCACTGCATGACTTCGGAGACAGTCTGTCACTGGGATTTGTCTGGTATTTTAAACGCCTTGCCCGCCGTCAGGAGGATAGTCGTTTTACCTATGGATATCAGCGTTACACTCTGCTGGGTGCCATGGTCAATATGGTGGTTCTAATCGTGGGTTCTTTAATTGTTTTATCGCGGGCGATACCGCGTCTTTTGAACCCAGCCAAACCAAACGCGACCGGAATGCTGATCTTTGCCATCGTTGGTATTTTAGTCAATGGTCTGGTCGTGTATCGCATGCGAGGCCAGCGTTCGCTGACGGATCAGACTGTCACCTGGCATATGATGGAGGATGTTTTAGGCTGGAGTACGGTTTTGATTGTCAGTCTGGTGCTGAAATTCACCCATTGGTATTTCCTCGATCCGCTTCTGTCGATCCTGATCATGGTTTTTATTCTCTATAAAGTAATAGGAAATTTCAGGAAAGCCATGGTAGTTTTTCTGCAATCCGCACCTGAAAATATCGATAACGATGAGATTAATCAACGCCTGGCGCAGTTTGGGAAAGTCAAATCAGTACATCATACCCATATCTGGTCGCTGGATGGTGAACATAATGTCCTGACGACGCATGTCATCGTTGAACCGGATACGACCAAAGCCGAAGTGCAAAGCATTAAAAACCAGATAAAAACGCTGGCGCAAGCCTATCATTGTGAGCATCTGACAGTCGAAATCGAATACGAGGGTATAGATTGTTCGATGGGAGCGGTTGATTCCTAAAACAGAGGAGGAGATAATCTATTGACCGTGATGTCTAAGCCCAGGACTCTCTAACGGTGTGGGGTATTCAGAATTGATTTTAAATTCGTAATAAAAAATTAAGAGATTCAATAAAAATCTTAGGGATTTTGCGGTGCAAATTGAATTAAAACTTTTTCTGACTAGACGGGGTCTAATAGGCTGATGACTGACGAAATTCTAATTGATAAATTTCTAAAAGGGCACATCGAAGCCTTCAACACTCTGGTTTGGCGTTGGGAAACGCCGCTCTATAATTTTATCCTGCGCTATCTGGGTGACGGCGATCAGGCTAAGGATGTTCTCCAGAACACCTTTATCCGGGCTTATAAATCATTGCATCGTCTGAAAGATCACAGCCGCTTTTCAACCTGGATATATCAGATCGCGCTGAATCAATGCCATGACTGCTGGAAGTCACAAAAGAGGGCAAATCTGAATATATCAGACCTCGAAGATGACGACGAAGAAAATCGACACGAACGAATTACAATGGCGGATCCGGCCTGCGGTCCGGATAAATCCGCGTTCAATGGTGATATTGCGGAATACCTGCGACGCGCTCTACTACTGATTCCGGAAGAACAACGGGTCGTGATTATCATGAAGGAATATCACGGTCTGAAATTCACCGAAATTGAAGCCATTTTACAGATTCCGCTTAATACGATTAAATCAAGACTTTATTACGGTCTGTCCGCCATGCAGAAGGTATTTAAGCAATGGGGACTGGACCGGGAGGATTTACGCTATGAAATGTGAAGATTATCAAAACCTGATTATCGAGGAATTGTACGATGAAATTACCCCGGGTGACCGAAAGAAATTGAAGAGCCATCTGCGAGTCTGCCCGGACTGTACCGCCAGATTAGAGGCTTTGCGATCTACTTCGCAAACTTTAAAAAAGTGGCCGGATGTCGATCCGAAACTCAATCTCACTTTTATTCCTGAGAAAAGGCTATCAGCCAATGGTTGGTTGAAGCGATTCGGATTCAAGCAATTCGCGTACGGTTTTGCCGGTGCCTGTGCCGCAGTATTGCTGATTCTGGCGATTGGAAATACCCGAATTTCCTATCAGAACGGTGACTTTGAATTTCAAGCCAGTCTGCGACCTGTACAGACGGCTTTGCCGTCGGAGAATTATCTGACGAAAGCCGACCTCGAACAATTCAAGCAGGAAAATTATACTACAATTGGTCAGATTATCACTGAGAATAACGAACGTGAGAGGATCAGACAAGCCCTGGTACTGAGCGACCTTTATAATGAAATGGAAACCAAACGACAAACTGATTTAGTAGCGGTCTCGCAGACTCTTCAACAGGTTAATTACGGAAATGAAGAACGGTTTGACCAAACCAATCAGGCTTTAAGCGCCCTGATCCAGTATGTCAATTATCAATTTACAGCCAAACCATAATTAAGAGAGGTGTAATATGAAAAATGGAACAAATATCAAATTATTCACGATCAGTCTTATAATTTTATCCGTTATGGGAACACTTTTCGGGCAGACCCTTCATGATCAAAGCGAAAAAATACAGCAGGAAATCGATATTTATGATAATATTCTCAATAAACTAATCATAGGTGACAGCCCATTTTACTTTTCGTTCGATGACCGTGTCAAGGGCGTTTACTTGGACGGATTTGGAATGCTATTCGATATGGAAAGCTATGGTCTTGGTGATCTTTCTGAATCTGTTATTGAAACAATCAAGAATATCGAAATCACTGGCGATAACCAAGATACACTAGTAAAAGTCCGCAGTAGTGAAAAGAACAAATTGGATAAAGACAAAGTGTTGGTCGAAAAATGGCCAAACGTGGCCGAAAAAGTCGCTCAGACCAAAAAACTGCTGACTAAGTTTTACGTTGATTACGCCAGTGCGATCAAATCACTGAAACCTGAAGAGCGCATAGTCGTCAATATTCGTATCCGCGACCGGGAATCTGGTTACTCATACGGGAGAACTAAGGAAAAGTCTCCGACTCAGCTACGTTCCTCTTTAAAGGCAGATGATCTGATTAAATATCGGCAAGGCAAATTGACAAATGATCAATTAGTGAAAAAAATACAATTCGACGAATCCTATGATACTCAAAACGATCGTGAAATCGAGATCATGGAAAATATCCTGAATACGGCGCTCGGAAAGAGCAGTAGCAAGAGTGCTTTGGTTCTGACTGGAGGGACGCGTGGAATATATCTGGACAATTTTGGGGCGTTATTCTTTTCACCAGCCAGTATTTTCGATAAGGGAGTGCGAGTACTTGTCAAAAACCTGTCGCATTTTGAGCAACAGACGCGTGAATTCGAGCGGAAAACTCGCGAATTTGAGCGCAAGATGGATGAATTTAAGAAAAACCAGGTTGAAACCTTGTCTGAACCACCTGAACCTCCTGAACTACCTGAAGCCCCAGAGGCACCGGAAGCTCCCGAAGCACCCACAATCGATGTCGATATCGACTGGAATGGATCTAAAATTTTCGAACAAAGTAAAGCCGCCATTGATTCGATGATCAATGCTATGAGTGATCAGATTATCGAATTGTTGGGACAGTACGGACATACCATGCGCAAGGTTAAGGACGACGAATGGGTCATGGTAGCCGTCGATTTCAATTATAAAGTCTGGAGTAGCGATGAAAGTCGGTTATATATTAAAGTAAGAAAATCTGACCTGCTGAAATATAACCGGGATGAAATCGACTTCGAAACGCTGAAGAAATCGGTAAATATCTGGCGTAGTTGATTGAATAATTTGAGTTGATTGTAACGCCCGATGTCAGCTGTAAATCTGAATCGGGCGTTTGAATTTAGTGAGTGGATAGTTTATTCTGCCGTTTGTATAACTCGCGCATTTTCAAGAAGAAAGGATGGTACTGGGCTAGTTTAAAATCCTGAAAAGCCCAGTCATAAGGTTGATAGCGACCTTTGGAATAATGCAGAGTCAGATCGGCATAAATACCCTGTTCCAAATATATTTTGTGGATTCCGTATTTAGCCGATGCCAGAACTACCTTATCGTAATCGAGATAACCAACATCCAGATTGACCCAACGTTTTCCGGCTACTCTGAGACGATCTTCGATGCTATTGGTTAATAATTTAGCCGCGGCCAGATAGTCCGGTGCGATCAATTTACTGAAGGATACAAACCGGCGGTCAATCGGCGTTCCCATTTCCGCCACATAATAGTCAGTGATATTGAAAGGAAAATCGGTGCTGACCAGATCAACCGGACCAAAAGTGTTTTCGGCTTCGCAAATAGCTTCTTTAAGCCGGTTTTCGTCGCTAAAAAGAGCTCCGATAAAATACTTAACCGGTTTAGCGGGAATTGGTTGCATCTCGCCGGTTAATCTATTATCAAATCCGAAAAAATCAAATGCCGTAAAATCCTGCAATTTGAGCGAAAATCATAAAGCGATTGCCTATTTGCTAAAAAATTGTAAAATTCAAGTCGGTTTTTTGATTTAATACAACCGTAATTTAAGCCAGTTTAGAATTTTACCCTGTTATGGCCCGAAAAGCGTTAATTATCAAAATAATCATCTTTACCTTCAGTGCCGTTGCAATCCTGATCTACGGATTTGACCTGATCAAGGATCGGTTGCCGCGTAAATTAGTCAATTTTATCGCTCCAACTAAAATTACAGTAATGACTTACGATATCAATAACGGTCTGGGAATGGATAACATCTATAGTCTGAAACGCATTGCTAAGATAATTCGTAGCGGATCGCCGCATTTGGTTGTCTTGAACAGTGTCGATTATAAAACCAAACGCGGTTTTTATGACGAGCAAGCCCGAGTTTTAGCCGCCGATCTTGGGATGGAATTCACCTTTGCCCGAAATTTTGAGACCGACAGCGGATGGACCGGCAATGCCATTCTGTCGAAGTTTCCCATTGAATTCGCCGAGAATAAAATCTATAAACAAGATTACGGCCAGGAAACGAAGAGTCTTTTACATATTATAATCAAAACCGGTAACAATAATATTCATCTCTTTGGAACTGAGTTAAGTGCGGATTCGAGCGCAAGTTCAAACCAGGCTCAGGAATTAATCGATTTCGTTTTCGAATGGGATAGCAATAGCCCGATTATTATAGGCGGTAATTTTGGGATGACGCCAGATTATAAGCGCGTTTATGAAATGGCCTATTATTTCACCGACGTTGGTTCCTTTATTCAACCGGAGGGTTTTACCTATCCGGCTTACGCGCCGAGTAAACGTATCGATTATATATTTTCGAATAAATTCGCAATACCGCTGGAAGTATCGATACTGGATAACGAATTGACGCGCGTCGCCTCCGATCATCTACCGGTGGTTACGCAATTTAAGATAAATTATTGATTATTATGATTCATTCCGTCATTTCGGAACGAGAATTTGAAAAAAATATCGAATAATATAGGGAGCAATAAATGCGCTACGATTTCTTGAAAAAATTGGGAATTAAAGATATTAATTATGGCGCTACTACTGGTCGTAGTGACGGCTGGCTTAAGACTGTCGGTAAGGAACTAGTCAGTATTTCACCGATCGATGGCCAACCGATCGCAACTGTGATTCAGGCCGGCGTCAAGGATTATGAAAAGGTAATTCTCAAAGCCCAGACCGCTTTCCAAACCTGGTGCATGCTACCGGCTCCGAAAAGGGGACAGGTCGTGCATGAAATTGGTGACATTTTACGCGAATATAAAGAACCACTCGGGCAATTGGTAACTCTGGAAATGGGCAAGATTAAGGTCGAGGGAATAGGTGAGGTTCAGGAGATGATCGACATCGCCGATTTTGCCGTCGGGCAGAGTCGTATGCTGTACGGTCTGACTATGCACAGCGAACGATCTAATCATAGAATGTATGAACAATGGCATCCCTTAGGTTTAGTCGGAGTTATTACAGCATTTAATTTTCCGGTTGCGGTCTGGTCATGGAATGCGATGATCGCGGCGATTTGCGGAGACGTCACGATCTGGAAACCGAGTTCGGTGACTCCGCTAACCGCGATTGCCGTGCATAATATTATTGCACCAGTGGTTGACAAGTACGATCTCGACGGCGTTTTTAATCTTGTGATCGGCAGGGGTAGTGAAATAGGTGAAACCCTCATTAATGATCGGCGGATTCCACTGATTAGTATGACCGGCAGTACCGAAATGGGAATTCGGATTGCCGAAGTCGTTGGTCGTCGTCTGGGAAAGACGATTCTCGAATTGGGTGGCAATAATGCTATCATTGTGGCTGAAGATGCCGATCTGGGCCTGGCCGTTCGGGCGACCCTTTTTGGTGCAGTCGGAACCGCCGGACAGCGCTGTACCTCTACCAGACGGATCATTATTCAGAAAGAAATCAAGCCGAAATTTATCGATAGTTTACTTAAAGCCTATAAACAAGTGCCGATCGGTAATCCATTGAATGATGGCATTTTAATGGGGCCGGTTATAGATGAAATGGCAATCACGGCGATGCAGGCGGCGATCGAAAGCGCCGTGCGGCATGGCGGTCGCCTGATTTACGGCGGTGAACGTCAAAATATTCCGGGACTCGAAGGTGGTTATTATGTAACTCCGGTGATCATGGAGGTTACCGGCGATTATCCGGTTGTTAAAGAGGAAACCTTCGCACCCTTGCTCTATATCATCGAATATGAAAAATTTGAGGATGCCATCCGGATCCATAATAATGTGCCTCAAGGTTTGAGTTCGGCAATTTTTACGAAAAGTCTTCATTATGAAGAACAATTTTTGTCGCATCTCGGATCGGATTGCGGGATTGCCAATGTCAATATCGGAACTTCCGGAGCAGAAATCGGCGGAGCCTTTGGCGGTGAAAAGGCGACCGGCGGCGGTCGCGAATCGGGTTCGGATGCCTGGAAACAGTACATGCGTCGTCAAACCAATACTATCAACTGGAGCAAGGACTTGCCCCTTGCCCAGGGTATTAAATTCGAGATTGACTGAGTTTCGAGATTATAACCAAATACAGATAACTCAATGACAAGCGGTACATTTTATCTGATTGCGACACCTATCGGCAACCTGGGAGATATTACCTTAAGAGCTCTTGATATTTTACGCGGTGTCGATCTGATTGCGGCCGAAGATACCCGTCATGCTACCATCTTATTGCAACGCTATGAAATTCACAAGCCGTTGGTCAGTTATTATGAAGAAAATGAAAAACGTCGCAGTCAAGAACTTCTCGAAATATTGCTAACTGGACAAAATGTTGCTCTTATTACCGATGCCGGGACGCCCTTGATGAGCGACCCGGGATTTCAGATTGTCCGCCAAGCCATCGACAATAACATTGCGATCGTACCGGTACCCGGACCATCTTCCATTTTAACGGCTTTAATGGCTTCCGGCCTGGCAACCGATCGATTTGTCTTCGAAGGATTTCTACCACGCAAAAAAGGACGTCTGACGCGGCTTAATGAACTGGCACACGAACCGCGCACCATGGTTTTTTTCGAAAGTCCGCAACGCATCCTGAAAACGCTGAATGATTTTTTAGAAAAATTTGGTGACCGGCACGCCGTTTGTGCCCGAGAAATGACCAAGATATATGAAGAATTCCAGAGAAACCGTCTGAGTAACTTAATTACGCACTTTAAAGCTCATCCACCAAAAGGTGAATTTGTGTTAGTTGTGCAGGGAAACGAACGCAAATCCGGCCGTCGCAATAAGCTCCATCCTGAATCCGAATAGTATTATGCCTGATAAAACAATATCTTCCTTAACTTCGGAAAAATCGCGCGTGGCGCTGATCAGATGTGAAAGCTACGAACCAACTGCCGTTATTGCGGCGGTTCGCCGGGGAGTAGATTTACTTGGCGGTATTAAACAATTTGCTCAACAGGGTGAAAATATTGTCCTGAAGCCGAATCTGCTCAGACCAAACCCGCCTGAAGATAATGTGACCACGCATCCGGCCGTTGTGCGAGCAATAGCTGAAATATTGCTGGAAAAGGGCGTAAGCGTTTCAGTTGGCGATTCCTCGCCGCGTGGCAAACATGCCAAAATTTTACATGAAACCGGAATGAAAACTGTCATTGAAGAATTGGGCTTGACAATTGCCGACTTTGAGAATGGTCGCCAGGTTTCTTCCGTTAACAGTCTTCGTAATAAACAGTTCACGATCGCGGAAGGGATTTTGCAGGCGAATGGAATGTTCAACCTGCCGAAGCTGAAAACGCACCATCTGACCCGCATCACCGCGGCGATGAAGAATTCGTACGGCTGTATTCCAGGAATTCTGAAACCGGCTTTACATGTAGCTTTACCGGCACTGGACGATTTTTCTAAAATGTTGGTCGATCTGAATATCCGGCTAAGATCGAGATTGATTATTTTGGATGCCATCGCGGCTATGGATGGTAACGGTCCCAGCAGTGGCGATTGTTATGCTCTGAATCTGCTGGCCTTTTCCACCGATCCGGTGGCTTTGGATTCGGTGATATGTCATATTATCGATGTCAAGCCCGAATATGTCAGGACGAACTACTGGGGAGCCCAATCCGGTCTGGGAAAAATGAATTTAGAGGAAATCGAGATTCTTGGAGATAGTCTGGAAATTTTCCATGCTCCCGATTTTAAGGTTCAGCGTCAACCAGAATTAAGATTTAATCAGGCCTGGCGATACCGGAGACTGAAGCGTCTGATCACGATTCGACCGGTTATCGATGAAAGTAAGTGTAAGAAATGCGGCGATTGCGTCGACCAATGCCCGCAAAAACCAAAAGCCCTTTCCTGGCGAAAAAATAATAAAAATAAGTCGCCCGAATTCAATTATGCTCAATGTATCCGCTGTTTTTGTTGTCAGGAAGTCTGCCCTCACCGAGCCATTGATGCGTATGTGCCTCTTTTACGACGCATCGTCGATGTGGGTTATAAGATTATTTATGGAGCCTGAGCCATGAACTGGTTTTATTTTGGTGTATCGGTATTTCTGGTTATATCCGGGACTATGACTGTCATTAAGCCGATATGGTTGAAAAACCTGATGCAAATTATTGTTCAAAAAGACCTCTTTTTTATACCGGGAGTGATAGAAATTGGAATCGGTCTGGGAACGCTATATTATCGCGATCAAACCAAAATGACCTGGTTTGTTTATCTGGCCGGATTAATGTTGTTTTTCGACGGTATTTTCTATGTTTTAATGTCGAAGCGCCTGCGCGAAATGTACGAATGGTTCCGTGCTATTGAAGACCGGAAAATCCGTTCCTATGCGATGTTTATGTTAGTATTAGCCGCCGGATATATTTTAGCGGCGGTGTCATAGATAATCAGATTAATTATGCGATCAAATAAAAAATGGGTAATGCTACTGATAACCGGATTAGTACTCACAATCGTAGTAATGACTGATTGCGAAAATAAACGAATACAGCGAGTGCAAAATACTGATAATGGAGAATGGCTTTTTCTGCGTAAATCAGACTTGCGTAAGGGGCATCATCACACCGAACATATTTCAGCTTTCGGTAAATATGTCCGCGGCTATAACTATTACATCGTTAAATCTATTGATATAGTCCAAACCTCAGTACCGACAGGCGGTGACTTAAAGACTCAAGCGAGCGAATCGCCGATTGGATATGAACTTAAAATTTTCGGAAAATCATTGATTAATCCGATGAGTCAGAGCAGTAATTGCCGCGGTGCGACCTATGCGGTACTCATCGAGGGATTGAACTTGATTTTCGGAGATGGTGCTCTTGACAGCCTGGATTTCGAACATTACGAAGCGCTCCGTATGCAGGAAATTCACGGAGAGTCAAGAACGAAAGGAGTCAAGTTCTGGGGAAATTGGAACACCGAGGATTTCGGCAATCAATTCGCTCTCGTGCAATATTCAGGAATTGGAAAAGAGATTGAACCCCGGAATGCCCGACCGGGAGATTTTATGAATATTGCCTGGAAAAAGGGGGTAAGCAGTTCCGTAATTTTTCTCGGATGGTACCGGGATAAGGAAGAAAAAATATCTATAGTTTACTGGTCAAGTCAGAAGGAAACTGATGGTTTTGGCGACCAAATAATTCCTATCGATAGAATAAAAAATGTAAAAGTTGTCCGGCTGACGAGTCCCGAAAATTTGTTTAGATTTAATATCAACAATCCGGTCAGTATTAAAGTGCCGGGCGTTAGGATCGAGTTTTAAAAGAATAGCCAGATTAAATATTCACGAAAATATTTTATCCGCTAATTAATAAAAAAGCCCGGTCTAATTCCGGGCTTTTTTATAACTTCGCAATTTTCAAGAGTTAGTAGAGATTAATGCGATTATCGATAATCTTGGCCTTGCTTTTCAGGGCTTCCAGCCATTCTGTATAGAAGGTATTCTTTTTCCGTTCCAGAATCCGGGTGCGATAAGACTCTTTTTCCTGGTTAAAGTCTTGCGGACTGACATCCTGGCGGGCATCTAGTTTTAAGATAACGACAACACGGTTGGCGACCAGTACCGGTTTGGAAATCTGACCTGGTTTTAAAGCCAGAAGAGTTCCGATAATAGCATTTGAACGGGAGACATTATTTAAACTAGTATTGATATTCTTATCGGTATATTTATCTACTTTACATGTGGGATATTTTGAGATCATATTTTCCAGATCACCGTCCTGAACTACCTGATCGTAAATCTCGTCACCAAGAGCCTGAAGTTTCTCGATCCTTTTATCCGCGGTTAAAATATTTTTAATTTGATCCCGAACGTCCTCCAGCGGGCGATAAAATTCCTTCGTGATATTTTTCAGATATAAGACCGTTATTCCATCTTCGTAGTTCAATACTTCGGATATCGCGCCCACCGGGATATCGGAGTAGGCAAATCTTACTGCGGCCGGGAATTGACCGAGGTATTTAATATAATGAGTGTCTTTCTCGAAGGGCTCGCTGTTTCTTACCGTGAGTTTCATGGAATCGGCCGCGGCAAAAAAGCCATATTCGTTGGCATCGAAAGCGAATAGATTAGCCTCTGAACGAACACGTTCCATAGTTTCGGGACTGACTTTGATCCGGATTAAGATATGATGAGCTTGGATTTCCTGGCGACCATTTTGAGTTCTTTTATCCTCGACTTTGATTATATGAACGCCAAAGGATGAGACAACCGGTTGGGATATTTGGCCCTTGCGTAAAGCAAAGGCGGCGTTTTCAAATTCCGGTACCATTTGTCCTTTACCGAACCATCCCAGATCGCCGCCACTTTCGACACCGGTTGGATCTTCGGTATACTCTGAGGCCAGGGTAGCAAAGTCTTCACCATCCATCAGGCGATCCCGAATCGATTCGGCTAGCTGTAATGCCGAAAAGGTGTCTGCCGGAGTTGGTCTGGTCTCAAAAATAACGAAATCCAGCGAACGGGTTTCATTAACGTGGAAATTTTTACGATTGGCATCGTAATATTTTTTTATTTCAGATTGAGAAATCTCGAATGTATCCTGGGCTACTAAAGTAAATGGTACGACCAGCGCGCTGAAATCAGCCTTGGTATTAGCCAGAACGATCTCTTCATTTATCTCGGCGTCCGATACCGTCGGTAGACTTAGAATCAGGTTTTGGATTTTTTCAAAAGGCAAGTAAACGCGCATATAGTTTTCGACGACCAGCCATTCATTGCCCTGGGGATTATTGACGGCGTTTAAATATTTCTGATAGTCAAATTTACCGTCAGTTTGGAAAGCTTCATTTTGGATCAAAATCTGAGGAGGATTATTTACCAGTACTTCGTAAATCTCTTTATCAGTAGCTTTCAATTTGTAATGATTAATTTGTTTACCTATCAGGGTTTCATTAACGTAAGAATTCCAAACTTGATCGGAAATCTGTTCCAAGTCGGCTTCATTTAATTCTTGGTTTTGTGCCCGGTAATTGTCCATTTCATTCTGGACTAATTGGGAGAAGCGAGCGGCATCCAATTTTTCACCATCGATGATACCAGCCGCATCTTTCAGGCGTGATTTTTGGGAAAAAATATCCAGTAGATCAGCACCGCCGACCAGTCCGCCAATGGTCATACTGGCCAGAAACAGGATTAACAGCGCCCACAGGATAATATGGGTATTGTCGCGCATTTTTTGCATCAGAGCCATAACTTTTCAAATCCTCCAAATTTCATTTTAACCACTTCGAAAAGTGGACGCTAAATATAAGAAAATTGCCGGGATTGGCAAAAGGTTATCTGAACAGGAATGAGTTAGTGTATTTAGAAAGTATGTCGAACAAGAACGAACCTTGGTTTGATAAATGCCTTTTTTACGCTATTTAGCAAGGATGTCGGTTAGTGTGCTGGTAATGCGCCAGCGGGAGGGGCTCATGGACGCATTTACCATCGCGCTTGACAATATGACCGGGATTACCGACGACCGTGCAGTTGGGAGGTACATCGCGGTTTATGATGACAGTAGTGGCGCCGATTTTGGCATTGTCACCAACGATAATCGGGCCAAGTAAAGTAGCGCCGGCGCCGACCAGAACATTCTTACCAAGCGTAGGATGACGTTTATCTTTATGATGACCAGTTCCGCCAAGAGTGACGCCGTGAAAAAGGACGCAATTGTTACCAATTTCAGCAGTTTCGCCAATTACCACACCAGTGCCGTGGTCGATGAAAAAACCCCGGCCGATTTGGGCCCCGGGATGAATTTCCACACCACTCCAAAAGCGGGCTAGTACACTGATAAATCGGGGTAAAACTGGTATGTGTAAAAATTTATGCAGAAAATGGGCTGTCCGATAGCAAAGAATGGCATGCAGGGTGGTATAGCAGAGTAAAATCTCGATAAGGTTTTTGGCGGCCGGATCATTCCGTTTGATGGCACGCAGGTCTTCAATAAAATTAATTTTCATCTTCAGTCTCGAAAAGTTCCGTAGTAAGATAACGTTCACCCGTATCAGGGAAAATAGTGACAATCACCTTTTTGGTAACAGTGCATCTTGCAATCTGCAAGGCGACGTACAGATTGGCACCGGCTGAAATTCCGGTCAGAATACCTTCCTCGGCGGCCAGACAACGGGCTGTGTGAATAGCCGCGTTATCGTCCACCGGGATGATTTCATCTATAATATCACGATTCAGGATTGCGGGTACAAATCCAGCCCCAATGCCCTGAATTTTATGCGGCCCGGCCTGACCGCCAGATAAAACCGGTGAACCGGATGGCTCGACGGCAATAATCCGGATTCCCGGAAATTGTCGTTTCAGGATTTCACCCACTCCGGTAATAGTGCCGCCACTCCCGACCCCGGCGATAAAATAATCCGGAATGTTATCTCCCAGATCGGCAATAATTTCCTGAGCAGTAGTACGACGATGTATTTCCGGGTTGGCCGGATTTCGGAATTGCTGAGGCATGAAGTAGCCATTTATTTGCACAAGCCGTTCAGCTTCAGCGACCGCGCCTGTCATGCCTTTATCCCCGGGTGTCAGAATGATCCGGGCACCAAATTGTTCCAGTATTTTACGTCGCTCGCTACTCATCGTCTCCGGCATAGTAAAAATAACTCGATAACCTTTGACAGCGGCGACCATTGCTAAACCGATTCCGGTATTACCGGAAGTTGGTTCGACAATCGTCATCCCTTTTTTTAATCTTCCGTGCCGCTCGGCATCCTCGATCATGTTCAGAGCGATACGATCTTTAATCGACCCGCCCGGATTGAAAAATTCGAGCTTGGCAAGAATCTCAGACGCCATCCCGACGATCAATTTGTTGATCCGTACCAGAGGAGTATGACCAATCGTCGTTAATATAGTTGTATGAATCTGCATGCTTTATCCCAACAAAGATAAACTTTAATTGTCTTAGACTTTAAATCCAAAGAAAATTTACAAAATATTATAAATATTGTTCGTCATTTCAACATATTCTCTAAGGAATATCTTGAAAATTTGGCTTATCGGCATCTAAATAATTAATTATCCCATCGAGGCGGGATTTTACCTTGTTCAAATACCGAGTGCCTTTTTCTGGGAGCTATTCCCAGATTGTCTTTGCCAGACAGATTACGTTTTGGTCAGAAATTTGAGTAACCGAATGGAGGTAAGTCCTGTCATCGAATTTTTGAGTAGATAAGGCGATTTCCTGATTATAGAATGTTTCGCTTAAATAATTGATTGCGAGGCGATTCAGGCGATGTGTCTTGAGAAACTCCAGCGGAAATGTTTCGTATATCCAGTCGATATAACGCACGTTGTTGACATGTTCATTGGTATCGAGATCCTGATAACCGACTTTAGTATGCCAGACGAAGTCCGTTCCCATCACGGCTTCGATCTTGGGGGGACGCTCCGCAAACATCAATTTCTTATCAGGCGGCATCCGAAAGGGGAAAATATCTTCGACGGGTTGAGGGCGACGCGTTTCGAGGTCAATCACGCACCAGGAGGTGGTAGCCCGACCGATTTCCTGATTAACGGAATCATTGAACAGGAAATCACGATAGGCAAAGAAGTGATCCAATCCGGACGGCCACGTTGAAAGATTTAGTAAACTACCCCAAGTTGGTAATTTTTCAATGCTAATCACCGCCCGGGTCAGCACCCAGGCGTAATTTCTCGATTTTAAACTGGCATAGCCAGCGCCTAATGTTTCGGCATGTTGCCAGGCCGATTCCTGCATATAACGATTCAGGACCGAAAGGCGTAGACGTCGTGCGAAATCGACCTCATATGAATGTACGATATACTCATCCGTTCTGATTAATCCGGCATTTTTCATTTTTTTAGGCTTTCAATTTTATGGTAATATACTAAAAATTTGCTAAAAGTGAATTCGGGTAAATTGCCAATTGAAGCAGTTTTTAAAACCGTACCATCGGAAAAAAATAGTTGGTTTGTTGCTCAGCGATTTTTAAGATTAACCAAGTGAAAAAGTAGAGGGTAAAAAGATGAATGGACGAAGACTAATTCTCATTAGCCTGATGTTTTTTTCCGGTTTGAATGACATTTTAAGTTCCGAACCGACTGTTACGGCAATACCACGTTGGAGTTTGAAGCAGGTTTTTAAGACTCCAGAATCTGCTCTGTACGACGCCAAACGAAATGTAATATACGTCAGCAGTATTAATGGTAGACCATCGTCGGCGGACGGTAATGGATTTATCTCAAGGGTCTCGCCTGAGGGCGAACTGCTGGACCTGCATTGGATCGACGGCTTAAATGCGCCAAAGGGAATGGCAGTCTATGGAGATACGCTTTACGTCGCCGATCTGAATGCGATCGCACTAATTGACCTGAATCACGGGCGACTACTCGGAAAAATCGACCTGAGAGCCAAGTTTTTGAATGACATTACCGTCGATGAAAATGGAAACGTCTATTGTTCGGATAATCTCGACGATATTATTTATGTTATGAAAAATGGACACCCGTTGGTTTTGTTTTCCGGCGGTAACTACAGGCCGAACGGTTTACTGGCTGAAAAAAGGCGACTCTTAATGTTATCTTCATCCCAGGGCACTATCAATTCCATTGATTACGAGAAAAAAACTGTTCAGCAGATGGCTAAGATTGCCGGTTTGCTGGATGGGATCGTAGCTTGTGGCGATGATTACCTGATATCCAGCTTCCCGGGCGAGATCTACTTGGTCAATACTGACGGCAAAAGCCGAAAGATTATCGATACTAAATCCCAAAAAATTTCAGCGGCTGATATCGGTTACATTCCTCAGAAACGTTTACTGCTCGTACCGACATTTTCAGATAATAGCCTGTTTGGATATGAAATTGTCCGATAGATATGACTCTGTGATTCCGATAGTTTTAAAATAGATCTGATTTGTATATGAAGATTTCGGCGTTCATTATTTTCTTCTCAATTGTTCTACTAATCCTTTTCTTAGTCAATTATTACATCTTTTGGCATGGGATTAAAGCTTTTACAGATTACCCGACCTTCAGGTTGATTTACACGATCGTCTTCATTATTCTGGCTTCGGCCTACATCCTCGGTCGAATTGTTGAACGATTCTCTAATGGTATTGTATCACGTGCGCTGGAATGGCTGGGAGCCTACTGGCTGGGGGCTATGGTTTATTTTCTGTTAATCGTCATTATGATTGATCTGTTCCGACTAATTAATCACTTTATACCCCTGATTCCGGTTGTTTTGCGGCAGAATCTGCAACAATTGAAATTCATTACGGGAATCGGAGCGATAATCATTGTCACTATCGTATTGATTATCGGGCGCTGGAATGCGACTCATACGCAGATTAAAACTCTGGAGATAGACATTAATAAGAAGGCAGAAGTTGAAGCGATGACGATTGCCTATGCCAGCGATATTCATCTCGGTTCGTTAGTCGGCCAACGCCAGTTGCAGCGGTTGGTTGAGGTAATCAATGTAAAGCAACCGGATGTAATTCTGTTTGGAGGCGACCTGTTGGATGAAGACCTGACGCCGGTGATTCATTATAATCTCGGTCGCGGTCTGGAAGAACTAAAAGCTCCGCTGGGGAAGTACACTGTTGCCGGGAATCATGAGTTTATTGGCGGAGTCGCTAAGGCTGTCAAATACCTCCAGGATCATGGCATAATTGTCCTGCGAGATACCACGCTGCAGTTGCCGAATGGCGTCTGGATCGTTGGGCGCGATGATCGGGACGGTAGACGCTATGCTGGTGGCACCGGGCGTCATACCCTGGAAGAACTGGTCAGGGGAATCGATCCAGAACTACCAATTATAGTACTGGATCATCAGCCCTTTAATTTGTCCGAAAGTATCGCGAATCGGATCGATTTGCTATTATCCGGGCATACCCACCATGGCCAGCTCTGGCCGTTTAATTATATTACTTCGAAGGTTTTTCAGATCAGCCGTGGCTATCAGAAAATTGATAGCACTAATTTTCTGGTTTCGAGTGGCTATGGAACCTGGGGACCACCGATCCGACTTGCCAGCCGTTCGGAAATCTATTTTATCAAATTGCAGTTTATGGCCATTTAAATTTCTCCAAAGCTATTAAAATGATGGGATTAATTTGTAACTGCTACGAAGTAGGAGCGGAATTTATTGCATTAAATTTACCAGGAAAAGACTCAGCGCCGGAATATAGGTAATCACAATCAGCGCAATCAGCATAATAAACAGGAACGGCAGAGAAACCCGATAAAGTTCGGTTATAGATCGTTTGAATCGATAACTGGCGATAAATAAATTTAAACCGATCGGCGGGGTCAGATACCCGATTTCAAGGTTGGTTAGGAAAATTATCCCGAGGTGGACAGGGTTGATTCCGTAACTGATTGCGATCGGAGTTATGAGTGGTACGACGATGATTATGGCTGAAAAAATATCAAGCATCATACCGGTAATTAACAGAAAAATATTCAATACCAGTAAGAATGTAATTTTTGATGAAATAATCTGTTGAGTCCATAGCAGAGCCTTTTGGGGGATTTCGGCGTCAATGAGATAGGCGGTGGCTCCCATTGCGCAACTGAGAATTATCATAATACCACCAATTAACTGCACGCTGTCACGCATAATTCGCACCAGATCACGCCGCGGCGATAAATCGCGGTTGAGTAAAAATTCAGCTACCAGTACATAAAAAGCCGTTACGGCGGAAGCTTCCACGGCGGTGATGACGCCGCCGTAAATGCCGCCCAGCAATACGACGGGAATCGGCAATTCCCAGATAGTTTCTTTCAAAGCCTGTTTTAATCGCAACCATGAAAAATGCGTGCGCTCTTCCTTTTTTAACACGTCATTACGAATCGCATAAAAGGAAAGCAGGATAATGAGTAATGTGCCCGGAATTAGTCCCGCCCGGAATAACTGATCGATCGAGACCGAACCTACAATTCCATATAGAATCAGAGGTAAACTCGGCGGAAAAAGCAGACCGAGCGAACCGGAACTGGTGATCAGTCCCATTGAAAATTTCTCGGAATAATTGTTTTTTAGTAAAATCGGCAGGATCAGACCACCTAATGCGATGATAGTAATTCCAGATGCTCCGGTAAAACAGGTGAAAAGGGCGCAGGTAGCCAGACCGCCGATAGCGACGCCACCGGGTATCCAACCTAACAAAGCCTCGGCCAGATTTAAAAGTCGTCGTGGGGCACTGCTTTCAGCTAAAATGTAACCAGCTAGTGTAAATAAAGGAATTGCCAATAGAGTCGGGGCCGATGCAACGCGGTACATCTCGACGATAACTACGGTTGGATTGATACCGGATAGAGCGAACTGAATTATGCCGGTGATGCCAATCGCCGCAAATAAGGGCAATCCGCATATAATCAGAATAACTACTAGAGCTAAAAACAGTAAACCCATTATTCTTCGTCAGCTCTCGGTTTTTCCGTTAAACGCAGAAAAAATGTCAACGCCAGTAAAAAGAATCCAACAGGTAGAATGATTTCAATAATCCAGGCTGGGATGACTCCACTAATTAATGATCGCATGCTTATTTCGAGGCGAATGAATTGGATGGAGAACCAGCTTAGGATCAGACAAATTAGACCCGCAATCAGGTTGAGAATCCAGTTCAATATGCTACGCGCCTGTCCTTTAAGAAGGCGAGGCAGAATGTCAACCGAAATATGTTTACTATGCAGAGTGGTCAGGATCGCGCCGGTAAATGCAATCCACAAGACGCCGTTACGCATAAGTTCATCAACGATATTCAGACCAAAAGCGAATAAATTGCGCAGAATTACTTGGACGAAGGCCATGAAGGCTAACGATAGCATTAAAACGACTGCCAGGGTCGTGGCGCATTTTTCTATTATTAATCGGAGTTTAGTCAGCATGTGTATTGCGGTATTCTTGAAGAAGTGCTAGGATATGTTCGAGCATATCACGTGAATACAGGTCGCCGGCTAAGCGGTCGCGGGTGCGAATTCCAGCATTAATGAAATCCTGTTCGGCATCTTTTTTTAACTTGGTCAGGATCATGCCATTATCCTTGAGAACCTGAATCGACTCACGATTGTCACGACGACTGGCCAGTACGATTTGACGTGTATTTTCTTTAGTTTTCTCAATGAAAATCTTTCGCAGATCTTCCGGAATACTGTCCAATTTTTTGGTTGTAATCAGGATGGCACCGATAGAATTAGTCAGGGGATAATCCAGCATATATTTAGTCTTGGTATGCCATTGTAATGCCAGTCCGGCGTAAGGTGATATGTATACCCCATCGATCAATCCGGTCTGCAAGGAAGTGTGGACATCCGTGATATCGAGAGGAACCGCCGAAATATTCATCTCGTCAAAGATAGCTTTAGCCAGCGGGTCGCCTTTCCAGAGCCACATTTTGACATTCCTGAAATCGGCCAGATTGGTAACGGGAATATTGGTAAAAAGATAGACAAATCCGACCTCAGCCCAGCCTGCCAGGAAAAAGCCTTTGGCATTAAACTTAGCCTGGAATTCATCGAAAAAGGCCTCGGTGACATAATCGACTTCCGCTCCATTTCGGAATAGAAATGGCAAATCGAAGAGGCGAACCTCGGGGACTATTTCACCCAGGCCAACGCCTGTGAAAGTACCGACATCCAGTTGCCCTAACTGCATTTTACGGAGAACGTCTTTTTCTCCGCCCTGCACTCCGCTAGAGTAAATCCGGAATTTCATCTGGCCGTTGGTCAATTCATTCATTTCCGTTTCGAATTCCCGGAATTGACGGATCCAGCTCGAACCATCCGGGGCAACTGTGGCAATTTTAATCGTATACACTTTTTGAGCCCGGAGACCGATTACCAGGAATAATAAAAGCAAAATATACCGACCGAGAAAATTCAATCGCATTGTCAAATTTTACCTTTCTATTATTTCCGATGATTCATCTATATCGAGAAATAGGTCCGGATTGCGGCGCAGTTTGGCGGCCTTTTGTTTGGCGAGTGCATTGAAGAATCGAATTTCAGGAGCACTCTCGAGATTGAAGGTTTCAATTTCCGTCAGCAGACTGTCAAATAATGTGCGATCCTGCACCTGTACCGCATAGTAACGGGCGTAATACAACTTTGTCATTAAAAAATCCGGGTTACGTCCAATATTTTTTAGGAAAAAACTGCGGCCCAGTTCCGGATTACCACCCAGCATGGGCGGTCGCGCAGAATAAAATGTACCGTAAAATAAATCCACTCCGCCAAAATTATAGTTGGCATCCAGTTCCGCCACCCGGTGCATGAGGGCTTCAACTTTGGCTAAATCACCCAACAGGCGCGGCTGATCCAGGTTTTGCAGAATATACATACCCCAGTTATATCCGACCCAGAACAGTTGCGGTACATCGCGCTTGCGACCGGATTGCAGGCGCGTTTCAAGTTCGGCCGGCTTGATGTTCTGATCGAACCTGATTTGAGGGGGTAATGCTTTAAATGCGTATTGTAAACCGCGTTGGTAGAGCAGACCGGCACGCCGGGGATCTTTCTCTTCAACAAAAGCCATGGCATAGGCTCCGAAAGCCTGCGCCGCCATCAGATTCAGGCGTGGATTTTCCGGATCCCGTGAGACCAAGATGGCAATCGTCTCCAGATTGCTGGAGAGGAATCTTTCCGCCAGTTCCAAATCGCTTTCCTGATAAACGGTCTCGATACCGGTATCGAAAAAATTAGCGACTTTATTGAACAGAAAACGGCGTGGACTACATGACACTCCCCAAAATAGACACACCATAAAGACAGACCCCAGGCGGGTAATGCTTGATATTGTTTTTTTATATGGCATTAAAATTCTGGTTGTTTTTAACAGTAAAAATTTATATTCTTTGTTTTGAAATTCAAATGTTTTCGAATTCCGGGATTATTAAAAGTGATATTGGCATGAAACTAAATATTAAAATTATCCTTTTACGAAGTCTCTGGATCGGGCTGTGTGTCATTGCAATTGGATTGATTTTCAATTGGCTTTCGACGAGCGGCATTCCGTTAGTGGCTGATCATCAGACCATCATGATACAGGGGCAGAGACAGAAAATTCCAATTTTTAGACAGCGACGCGATTCATCCAAGGCCGATGACACAATGACGCAGAGTCCAATTCGGGAAGCTAATACCGAAAAGGTTCGGCAAATCTTTGCGCAAGGCGGGGCGATTTTTATCGATACCCGCGCATTTGAAGAATACTTAGCCGGGCACATCGTCGGAGCAGTTGCGATACCTTATGAAGAATTTCAAAGCGATTTGATGATGATCAGCGAACTGGATCGAACGGTTCTGTTAGTGACTTATTGTGACGGCAGTGATTGCCAGTCCAGTATCGATCTGGCGGTACGCCTGAATGAACTGGGATTTAACAATGTCTGGTTTTATTTTGGCGGCTGGAAAGAGTGGCTGGCGGAAGGGTTACCGATCGTAAAGGGAAGTAAACCATGAAATTGAAGGCCTTAAACTGGTTGGAATTTGTAATTCGGGTCGGTATCGGTTTTTTATTTATTTATGCCAGTATGGATAAGATCGTCCATCCGGATAAATTTGCCGTCGTGATTTATCATTATCGTGTTCTGCCTTTTGAGTTAGTCAATATCGTGGCTATCCTGATACCTTGGCTGGAAATTGCGATTGGAGTCACCTTAATCCTGGGAATTTGGCTGGAAACGGCGGCCTTTCTGTTATGTGTCCTAACGATCGGTTTTACCGTCCTGATAATTAGTGCCATTGCGCGCGGTTTGAACATCGAGTGTGGATGTTTCACTTTAGCGGAAAAAGGTTCGCTGGTGAGCTGGAAACGTATTGCCGAAGATCTCCTGATTTTGGCAGGTGGTCTGTTTATCTTCTTTAGGCATCTGCCAAAAGAGCGATCAATTCTTAAATAATTGCTTTTCCGAAATTCGGTTCGATTAATTTCCGGTAAGTCATAGATTTAATCTAAATAGCATAGGAAACGCCGAAAAAATTACTTTTGCGGGATTCATTTCGGCAGTAATCGATCCGAAATTTATCGAGATCGTAGGCTATTCCCCAGGACATATGGTAATGTTTATTTTCGTTGGCTTCCAGACCGCTATGGATAAAATACCGGTTAAAAAAGCTGAACGCACAACCAATCAAATGACGATTTAGTGGATCAGTATAGACCGACCTGGAATATTCTTTAATGAAATCGTAGCAAATCTTAGCCATGAATAAATCCGTACTTAGTAAATGCCAGGCGCTCCCAATTCTGAGTCGCTGGGTTAGATCGGATCTGTAACTGGTGATATCGTTGCGATATTTAATCGCCGGTCCCAGGTTACAGAGTGCCACTCCTAAAGATAATCCTGATTTAGCTTTTCGACCAATTGTAAGGAAGGGCAGAAGGTTGGTAATCTGAATACCCAGATCACAGGCAAGACCTTTGCCAAGGTTCGATGATTGACTACTCTCGGAGGTATAATTCGGAGCGTTGCTATAGATGTATTTTACAGAGACTCCCAGGGCGATTTTCCTGGTTAGATGATATCCATATCCGACGGAAACGTACATGTGATAATAGGAAAAATCAGAAGCGGTCAAGTCGTTACCATTGATATTTAAGTCAATATTGTACAAATACAGACCCGTTCCCAGACTACCGCGATGCTTAAAATTCCGGACGGCTCCGGCAAAATAGATTTCACTATTACTGTACAGGGTACCATAATTTGCCCCGGCGCAAAACTCATTACAATTAGCCAATCCCGCCGGATTGTAATAAAGCGCCGAAACATCGTTGACAATCGCCGTAGCGGCTCCGGCCAGAGCCGCATAACGCGCCTCTGGATTAATTAACAACCAGGATTCTTCAGCCGGGAGAATAGTTGTAAAAGCTAAAAGCAAAACAAGTGCCCAAATGATACCAATTTTAGTCGAATTTTCGGATAAATTATCAACGTTCATTTTGTTCGATATTTTATCGAATTGCTATTCGAAAATCAATATTTTCATAATTCCGTGGTATAATTCTTCAAAACTTGCAGAAGAGTCTTTTCAGGTTGCTTCTCATAACAGGTCTAAACATTCAAAAACGGGCCCTCTTTCATTCAATTAACCAAAACTCTTGATTAAGTATAATTTTTTAATGAACTTTAGGCCGAATTTATGACAGGTTTAATGGAACATTCCAGACGACAGAAGAAATATGACTGAAAATATCCGCGTTCGTTTTGCGCCCAGTCCGACCGGTTCACTGCATCTGGGGGGCGCACGCACCGCTATTTATAATTGGTTATTTGCCCGCTCGGTTAGTGGTAAATTTTTACTTCGGATCGAAGATACCGACCTCGAGCGTTCCCGTCAGGAGTTAGTCGCTCAAATTTACGATTCACTGGCCTGGCTGGGATTGACCTGGGACGAAGAACCGGTATTTCAGTCACGGAGGATGATGCTTTACCAGAAGCGAGTCGCCGAACTGCTGAACTCAGGTAAGGCTTACCGTTGTTTCTGTACGAATGAGGAACTGGAAGTTGAAAAAGCCGCGACGATCAAGCAGAATAAAACCTATCGTTATGGCGGCAAATGCCGCAGTCTGTCAGTCCATCAGTCTGATGAATGGGCGACACTTGGTAAACCATACACGGTTCGAATCAAACTTGAACCGGACCTTATCGAATGGGATGATTTGGTTTACGGGCATATTGCTGTCAATAATAACGAGATCGATGATTTCATCATTCAGCGTTCGAACGGCATTCCGGTCTATCAAATGGCGGTGGTCGTTGATGATATCGATATGAAAATCACCCATGTCATTCGCGGCGAAGATCATATCCCGAATACACCCAAGCAGATTAATATTTTTAAGGCATTCGGTCAGCCGATCCCGCAATTCGCGCATCTGCCGCTTTTACTGGGTTCGGACAATAAGCGGCTCAGCAAACGGCATGGAGCGACCGGTGTGGATGAATATCGCGAACAAGGTTATCCGACCGAAGCGGTGCTGAATTATTTAGCTCTGCTGGGTTGGGCGCCGCAGGACGAACGCGAAGTGTTATCGGTTGATGAAATCATTGAACAATTCCGGTTAACTGCGATTTCGCGCAAGGCCGCGGTATTCGATACCAAAAAACTGGAGTGGATCAGTGGCGAACATCTGAATCGTATGTCGGTTGACAAGATCAAACAGGTTTTAGTTCCGAAATTGATCGCCGCTGAACTTCTAGATCGGAATGAAATCGAATCCCGGAATCAATACCTGGAATCCGTCATCGAAATATTGCGCGGTCGCGTCAGAACTTTCAATCAATATCTGGAATGGGGTCGATATTTCTTCCGCGATCCGGAAAATTACGATGCCAAAGCCGTCGCTAAATACTGGCAGATTTCAGCGACCAACGAACGTTTGGCCGAATTAAGTCGGGAATTAGCATTATTGTCAAATTTTTCAGCAGATTTAATCGAAGAAACATTACGAAAAGTCGCCGAGGGCGCCGGGCTGAAAGCCGCCGAGCTGATTCATCCTCTGCGCCTGGCGCTGACTGGTTTTGCAATCAGCCCCGGAATTTTCCAGGTAGCACATATTCTGGGTAAGGAAACCGTTCTGCTTCGAATTCGTAAGGCCATTGAACATTTTAGAACCTGAGGGGTTAGGAATGAAAAACATGCACCGGATTATAAGTCTGTTGGTTTTAATTATTGGATTGGCGGGCGCTCAGGCTTTGTCCGAGAGTACGACTAATCTTTATATACTCTCTTTTGATAATTTTAACGCTGATCCCGAAATAGATTGGTTAAAGGAAGGGATTGTCGATTATTTGATGGATTATTTCAAAAATAAACCCGGTATTAATGTCCGGCGCTCCAGCGAGTTGCAGGATCTTACGCAGCAATTCAGAAGCCATCCGGAATTCAAGACTCTCAAAAATTACCTACTGACCGGCGATTTCCAACGCCTCAATGAACAATTCGAGATCAATCTTCAACTGACCGATGTCAATACCTGGGAAACCATCGAGAAGAAAAAAATTTCTGCCAGGACTACCGATCTGGCCCGAGTAATAGAGCTTGTAAATATGGGAGCCGCCGAGTTGGTCGGTTTGCATCTACCCCAGAAATTGGAAACTAAGGTTGTCACCGCCCTGACCGAAACGGAAAAGAAACCATTCCGGGAAACGATAGCCGCAACCAAACAAATCGCCGTTGCCGTCGATCGGCTTTCGAATCTATATTCGGCACCAATAAGTCAGTCAAAAACCGCGGAATCGAGACTCCCTTTTGAAAGTGTCCCGGATGATGATTTTAATCGCCGGTTTAGTGAATCGATTAGCCGCAGTGAAAGTTTTCAGGATATTATTTATCGAGTTGCCCGTAATCCGTATAAACTCGAGATTAGTGATCCGCTTTTTAAACGTCAACCACTGAACGAAGAGATGATTAATGTAACTTTTACAATTCGATTTGCATTAAATCGGACTTTAGTGCAGGATATGCTGGAAACTTTTCCTTATAAATCGCGGGATGAGTATGACGATTACATAGAATATATTTATAGTAGTCAAAATTTCTTATTTCAGGATAATCTGCCAAAGACGATTGCGCAGGGCGATTTGAGGTTTACGCCGGTAATTTCATTTGTATCCGACGCCGGTTTAATTGCCGGTGCCCTGATCGATATTTCGCCGGCCTTTAGTAAAAATATTAAAAATGTGCCTAATATAAAATTTGTTACAAAATATCAACCTTTAATCAATCTGAGTGCCAGTACCACTGACTTGAAAATTAATCTCAAAAATAAGCCAACAGAGGTTGAATACAGCCTGGAAATGAGTCTGGAACAGTTACAACATATCAGTCGGATCGATGTCTTATTTCTTTCGGAAACCGAAATTCTGGATTATCTGAAAACCGTAAAGTAAGTTTTATTTGAAAATCATCTATTTCTTGGATATATTAATTCTTGAATAATAGCGAGATTTATGAGAGTTGAGGAAACAGACCAAATCTTAAGGCAAAGAGTAGTGTAAATATTTAATGAAATTTTTACTATTCGGGTGAAAAATGAATAAGTACAGAATATTAATAGTCGACGATGAACAGAATGTCTGCGATTTTCTCGAGGAATTCCTGAAATTCAAAGGTTATGCGGCCTTCAAAGCCAGTTCCGGTGACGAAGCCTTGCGCTCTCTAAAGGAAAAGGATACTGACCTGATATTACTTGATATTCTGATGCCGGGAATGAGTGGACTCGAAGTACTCGAAAACGTTCGCAAACTTTACCCGAATTTGCCGGTTATTATTCTGACTGGTGTTAAGGATAAACGGATGGTAGATGATACCTTAAATATGGGAGCGGCCGATTATATTTGTAAACCGATCGACTTAGATATCCTTGAACAGAGCATATCCAATAATTTGCTTAAGAGATAAGGAATAGGCTGGTGGAAACTGCGAAATGGTTTTTGCCGAGGCAGAAATTAACTGACCGTACCGCCAATCTGTTTGACGGTGTTAAAGACATGTTCAAGGATCTTTTGAACATGCGGGTCGAATTTGAATATTTTACGGATGGTTGTTCGATCCAGGAACAATTAACTGCAGTAAAGAACGCGCTTACCTTTATCCCGTTATATGAGGCGATATATTTGGAAATTTATGAAAAATATATTCCGCTTTTCAGATTAAAAACATCTATCCACCATCAATTGCTGGTTGTACCCGTCGAATTCGATTTCAAACAGCTCAGTGACCTGGCCGGCAAAAAGGTTATGATTCCCCAGGGAATCGATCTGGCAAGTATTAATCCGGTCATAGTATATCTGCTGAAAAAATGTGAAATCGTATTAACACCGAAATCTTTTTTAGCTTATTCCAGGTCCAATTTTCAGATAGATCAGATATTTAAAAATGGCATTGCGGCCATTCTGACCGATACTTTTAATTATAGTATACTGGTTGAAAATTCATCTAAAAAGCTGAAGATCGCCGATCAATTTCCAATTGAGTCTGATTTGATTGCCGTGGCGGCACCTGATTTTAAAATCGGAAGTTTTAAAAAAGAATTCGATGGTTGGTCTAAAAAGCAGAGGCCGGATCGCTTTAAAGATAGTTTTATGTTTGCCCCAGTAGATAAATCTGATAATCTATTATTAACACAGGCCATCGAAGGATTAGGATATAGCGTCAAAGGTTTTATTGAACAATATTCCAGTCAGGTCATTAAATCGATCACGAACAGTCAGACCGAAGAAATCAAAATTCTGCATGAGAAGTATAACGGTTTACAAGTCTTCAACGAGAAATTGATAAATATGTACAAAGAAATCCGCGACAGTCGTGACCGTTTATATAAAGAGATCGATACAGCCACGGATAATCTGATTGTATTCCTTAAGGACGGTACTATTATTGGAGTATCGCGAGGATTTGTGAATTGGGTACATCAATCACGGCAGGATATTGTTGGTAAAAATATAGCGGATCTTATCAGACCGAACATGAACAAATCCTTTCCCGAATTAATTCAGCAAATTGATTATGGATTGATAAAATCATTTGGGGTGCGTTTGGTAAAAATTCACGATGATAACAATCAGGCCAAGATAGATTTTACGCTAATTGAATTACAAGATTCTAAAATCATTCTTGGAATGATAAGTAAAAAAACCACCAAAGGTCTTTAAATAAAGAGAGGACAGGATGAAGAAAATCATTTTTTCAATGATGTTGCTGTTGGGCTTTAATCTTGCAATCGCCGGGGGTCAGTATGCGACCGTATTAAAAGTAACCGGAGAGGTCAGCCTGCGCCCGCTAGGTAGCAGCAATTTTTCGGCTCCGGTTGAAATGAGTATGAACATCAATGTCGGAGATGCCATCAAGACCGGTGCCGATGGCTTTGTGGCCATCATTTTCACTTCCGATAAAAGCCTACTAAAAATTAGAAAAGACTCCGAAATTGAGATTAAGGATGAATTAAACGTCCGAACTGTAAAAATTTCACAAGGCCGGGTACTAGCCGAAATCACGCCGGGAATAAAAACCTCTTTTCGGATTGAAACTCCGACTTCCGTGGCGTCTGTCAAAGGCACAAAATTCTGGATTGTCACGGTGCCGGATTTCGGTGATAAATTTTACGGCATCGAAGGACAGGTCAGTATCATGAATCTGGTTACTGGTTTGGAAGCCAGCCTGGGAGCAGGACAAATGGTAGCTTCCACTATCAACGGCGATTTATTCAATTTACCGGTCGATCCAGATGAAATCCCACCGGATCCGGAGGCTCCAGCCGCCGCACCTGAAGGGGAAGAACCAACTGAACCTTCCGGTATGGAAACAGGAGAAGATTTGGGATTGCCTGCAATGGGAGAAACCGGTATAGCGGGCGAACCACCGGCCGAATCGGCCGCTGAAGAAACCCCGTCCTCAGAACAAGGTACTAAAAAATCGCGTCCTTATGGAATGGGATTAGGGCTGGGTTCGGTCACGATCGACGGGAAAATTTATAACCAGATCGCTTTGCGTCCGGAATTCAAATTCGGGAAGTTGGGCATTTCACTCGACGTTGCTTTCTATATGGATGAAAATGGCAATATTCGCAAAAATGAATGGGATGAATTTTCCGATTATCTGGATAAAGTCTATTATGTCCGCTGGGGGCAACAAGGTGATCCGTTCTTTGCCAAGGTCGGAGCTTTAGATAATGTCAGTTTAGGTTATGGCATCCTTATAAATGGTTATTCCAATACAACCGAATATCCGCAAGTCCGGAAAGTTGGCGTTCATACCGGTATGCAGGGTAGTAAGATGGGTTGGGAAGCCTTTATGGCTAATGTCAAGGAAATTACCGGACCGGGCTTGATGGCCGGCAGATTCACCTATAAACCAATCAATAAACTACCATTGGTTTTTGGGACGACGGTGGTGGCAGATGTCTTTCCTTATAAAGGATTACCGGATGCGGATGAAGATGATGTCGCCGACGCCCTGGACTTATATCCGGATGCCGATGATAACAAGGTTCTCGATACTTTAAAAACGAACTTCACGTTGGATCAGCGTGATTTCTTAAGGAGTAGTGGATTCAATATTCCGAACGAATCGATAGTCCAGAATGGTATTACCCGACTATCAGATTATGATCGGCTTCTGAACGGCGCTATTTCGGTTGATGCCGGAATACCTGTTCTGAATAAAAAATTCCTGAGTCTGCTAATTTACGGGCAAGCGGCGACCTTCATTCCGGTAAAAGATTCTGCCGCGGTATATAACAGTACTACTCAGCAATATGATCGGGTTGCTTTTACGCCTGGATTCGGCTTTGCCGTCCCTGGTGTGAAAGTTGGACTTTTTAAGATTGCGAACCTGACAGTTGAATATCGCTATGCCGGTGAGAATTTTCTGTTCAATTTCTGGGATAAAGCCTATGATTATGAACGGGTCCAGGTTCGGAATAATCTGATATATACCAAACAACAGATGTCTCTTATGCAAAGCCAGAGTCAGGGTGTGTACGGTGCCTTTGATATCAATATTCTGAACTACCTGATTCTCGGAAGCTATTATCAGCATATGTTTACGAAAGGTACCGAGATTAAAAGCTTTATGGCTACAGCTTCATTGCCGAAAGGAAAAATCCCAAAGTTAGCCGATGCCGTAGCATTCTATCAGCGTAATAATGATGATAATCCTTTTGAATTCAACAAACCGTCCGAGAACACGATTCTAGGTTATAAGATCGGTTTTGAACTGGGCGGTGGTGCAGTCATCTATTATAAATTCCAGAGAACCTACCGCGACTTTGACGGCAATGGTAGTATAGATCCGGAAAAAGAAGCCATTAGTCTGACGACTATTGAAACCGGATTTAATTTCTGAGTTTTATATAGCGCGTGGGAAGAAGGTTTACAGGACTGAAGAGACCCCGCTTTAAGCGGGGTCTTTCACTTCGAAAGAAAGTCGAAATTGCCGCAATCGGTGCGATTTTACTATTTTGCCATCTGGACGATGGCATTGGCCAGGAAGTCATCGTCATTCATCCGAATGTCGGTGCCACTATTGACCTGGATGAAAAAATCCACTATGGAATTTTCCCGGAATTCTACAATTTTTCCAATGCCCAGTTTTATCAAATAACTCCCGATTCCATTATTGCTAAAATCCAGCTCTGGAATAACGATGGCACCACCGAAAAACTACAATACTACACTCCGTATCAGATCTACATTCTGGCTTCCGGTATTGCTATTCGCGAACCTCTTGATGATAAAGTACGAGAATCAATTCATAAACGCTTTCAGCCATTATATACAGATATGTATTTGGCTGACATTCCTGAGAATACGTACTGTCGTCTGAAACTCAATAATAAACGGGCTCAGGATGCCGTTTATTATCGTATGAAAGGTGATAGTGTGCTGTTCTGGATAAAGCGTAAGGTGGTTCCAATTAACAAGGATGATCTCTTGAAGTTAAAATACTGGGATAATTACGAACAAAAAAACTGGATTAAATGGTGTTGTGTCGGAAGCGCGGCCCTGGCCGCCTATTACGGAACCGGTTGGCTGGCCGATTGGATTAATCTTTCGTCAAAGAATAAAATTTTAACCCAATATTCAGCCGCTTCGGTAGGATGCGTTCTGGGATACTATATTTCTCCTCTCGTAAATGACCGGATCCTGGCGGCGACCGTGATCGAATTTCGCACCAGTCGGATAAAAAGACTTGACACTCTCCAAAGAACGTATTATAATCTCAAAAAAATAAAGGATAAAATATGGCAAACAATCGTACCTTGAACAGAAATCTGTCAACCCGTCGAGGAACACCGGAACCCGAATCCACACCACCACCCGCTGAGATCAAGGTTAACTTTGGCCAAAGCAACGAACGCTATGAATATATTCGAAGTAAATTGGACGATATTATGCAAGGGATTGGCCAGAGTTACAGTGATCGGTTGACTAAAGAACTCATTCATCGCCTGGAAAAAACCATTCTGGATTTCCACTCCGAGGTCATTGCTGTTCTGGAGAAATTGGAAAATCTGGAAACCGAGCGTGAAAAGGCCAAAATTCCTGAACCTGAACCCGAGCCGGAAGCCACTAGCGCTGTGACTGAACCTGAAATCAGCGAATGGGAGAAACGGCTTGAGGATCGTGAACGCCAAAAAGGGTCTCAGGTATCCGAACCGGACACGACCAAAGAGTCGAAGAAAGAAGAGAAAAAAGGTCTTTTCCGCCGTAAAAAATAAGCCAGCAATAATCTTTTGAAAGATTGACCAGTTTTTAGTAATTTTTCAGGGCTTGTTTTTTGAAAGTGCGACAAATTTTATGTGACTAAAATGTATTTTATGTCACGTAAAAATATGTCAGAATATAATGGGGCTGTAGCTCAGCTGGGAGAGCGCAGGGCTCGCATCTCTGAGGCCGTGGGTTCGATTCCCATCAGCTCCACTGTTTTTTGAGCAACCAGAACGATTGGCTATGCTACATGGGGAGCTAGCGGTGCCCTGTAACCTGCAAACCGCTCCAGCAGGATGGAATGCCAGGCAGAGGGTTTGGTCGAGGATTGTGGTTTATTTCAAAAGCGATGACGCTTTTTGTTTTGCGCAATGGAAAATTATCAAACTCCGTCAGGTCTGGAAAGAAGCAGCGGTAGATAAACCTTTCTATGTGCCGCAGAATTTCTGAAAGTCAGCCGATGATCTCAGCCACATATCCTTAGACGGATTCAATGCCTGGTGCATAGCCACTTAAAATATGAATTATCAAGTAATCTCGCGCAAATATCGTCCGCAAAATTTCGATGAAATCATCGGGCAAGATCATATCCGTACGACTTTGCAAAATGCTTTGAAGAATAGTCGGATTGCCCATGCCTATCTCTTTACCGGTTCGCGTGGTATCGGTAAAACCTCGACTGCCCGGATATTAGCCAAAACCCTTAATTGTCTCAATCCTCAAAAGTATAATCCCTGCAATATTTGCCAAAATTGCATTGAAATTACCAACAGTCGTAGCTTGGATGTTATCGAAATCGACGGTGCCTCCAACCGCGGCATCGATCAGGTTCGTGAACTGCGGGAAAATGTTAAATATCCACCCTCAAATTCGAAATTCCGCATTTTTATCATCGATGAAGTCCATATGCTTACGCGCGAGGCATTTAACGCCCTATTAAAAACACTTGAGGAACCGCCACCTCAGGTCGTTTTCATTTTTGCGACGACCGAACCCCTGAAAGTGTTGCCGACGATTATCTCGCGCTGTCAGCGCTATGATTTTCGACGGATTTCTGTTCACGAGATCGTCAATCATCTAAAAAAAATTGTAACCGCAGAAAATGTTACCATCACCGATGACATCTTAACTTTACTGGCCAAAAAATCTGAAGGGGCGATGCGCGATGCGGAAAGTTTACTCGAACAGGTAATTTCCTTTTCAAGTGAAACGGTGACCGTTAGCATAATCCAAAAATTACTCGGTTTGACAGATTACGAGTATTATTTCAATATCGGTAATCAGGTCTTTAATCACGATCTTGATTCTTTAATTAAGGTGTCTGAAGAAGTATATAACAATGGTTTGAACATCGGTGAATTTCTGATCGGTTTATCGGAACATTTCCGGAATTTATTAATTACGGCAATTGCCAAATCGGTGGTGGATCTGGATTTACCGGAAGCACTGAAAGATCGTTATTTGGAAGAATCTACCAAATGGTCGGCCAATGATCTGATGCGGTTAATTAAATTGGTCGGTGAAGCTCAGGTTGGTTTAAAAACGTCGTTAAATCAGCGCACTCATCTCGAATTTGCACTTCTGCGTCTTGGGACGATGGAAAAGACCGTCACAATTCAGGCGATTCTGCAGAGTATCGAAAACCGTTCCGTTACCGGCTATTCTGTCCCAAAATCATCCAAACCGATTGATCTTTTCAATCAAAGATCAGCCCCGACACCGCCGGTTAGCAAACCAACTGAAAATATTGCTAAAGAAAAGATCGGCGAAAAATATGCTCAACCGTCAACCAAACCTACAGAGAAAAGTCAATCGAAATCCGAGATTCCATTGACAATTGGCTCGATCCGCAACCAATGGGCTACGCTGATTTTGAAAATACAACAAAGCAATCCTTCCCTGGCAGAATTTTTGGAGGTTGCCAACCCTATTCAAATAAATGGCAATATTCTGAACGTCGGCTTGACTTCGGAACAAGAATTTGCCCGCAATAATATCACTAAGCGATCCCAAATAATTGAACAGGTTTTAACGGAAATTTTCAATAAACCGATAAAGATTCGTTGTGTTGAAGTCAAAGATACTGACCAGCCGGCAGTACCGGAAAGGAAGGTGATCGATGATATGACGGCAACCACGGTCGATCTGTTCGATGGTGAAATAATAATCACGTAAGGAGTATAATGATACCAAAAGGCGGATTGAATAATCTTATGAAGCAGTTTTCCAAAGTACAGGAAGAGATGGCTCGCGTTCAGGAGGAACTTACCCGACTAACTGTAGAAGGCAGTGCCGGCGGTGGTATGGTCAAAGTCGTTGCCAATGGAAAACAGGAAATTCAATCCATAAAAATCGATCCGGAGATTTTAAAGGATGATATGGAAATGCTGGAAGATATGATCGTCGCGGCTGTCAATCAGGCTTTAACTCGATCTCAGGAATTATCACAGGAAAAAATGTCCGGTCTGACCGGTGGAATGCTATCCAATCTCCCGGGTGGCTTAAAAATACCTGGACTATGAGTGCACTTCCCGATACTCTGCAAAACCTGATTGAACGTTTCACCAAATTCCCAGGTGTTGGTCGCAAGTCTGCTCAGCGTCTGGCATTTTACCTTTTAAAAGCCGACCGAGAGGAAGCGGTAGCATTGGCCAAAGCCATCATCGATGTTAAGGATCGCATCTTTAAATGTTCGCAATGTTTCAATATTTCCGAGACCGATCCTTGTAAAATATGCACTGACGAAAAACGCGATCATTCCACGATCTGTATTGTTCAGGAACCGATGGATGTGCTTTCGATAGAGAAGACCGGGCATTATCGCGGTCTATATCATGTTTTAGGTGGCGTATTGTCACCCTTAAACGGAATAGGACCGGACGACCTGAACATTCAAGAATTACTTTACCGACTCGAAAAGGTACACGAAGTAATTCTGGCAATCAATCTGACGCGCGACGGCGAAACAACGACGTTATATTTATCTAAATTACTTAAAAGTAAGAATGTAAAAGTATCGCGCATTGCCCAGGGACTACCAGTAGGAATCGAACTCGAATATGCCGATGAAATTACCCTGACCCATGCTCTCGAAGGCCGGACTAATCTCTGATATGCAGAAAATATTTAATTATCCCAATCTGCTAACTTTTTTCAGAATTCTACTGACGCCCTTATTTCTCTATTTCCTGTTCAATCGTTACCGGTTTTTTGAAATATTTGCGTTACTGATTTTTATAGTCGCATCAGTGACCGATGTTTATGACGGCTATATAGCCAGGAAATATTCGTCGGTTACCAAAATCGGCAAATTTCTGGATCCACTGGCCGATAAAATCCTGATGTCTGCGGCATTTATCTCTTTTGTGGTTTTAGCTTTAATACCACTCTGGATGGTAATTCTGGTCATCTTAAGGGATTTTATCGTCACCGGAATTAGGATATTAATGAACTCGCAAAATCAAACCATGGTGACCCGGAAATCAGCCAAAGCCAAGACCGGAGTTCAGGTTGGAGTGATTTGTTTTATCCTGGTCTATCTGATAACCCAGCGTTGGAAAATATTTCTGGGAATTTCCGCATATCTCAAATTAATAGAAGATTATAAAATAATTTATGCCCTGATGCTAATGACGACGATTCTGACCGTCTGGACCGGCGTTGAATATATTGTACTTAATCGCAATTCCATCCGACAAGCTTTTAAAAAATGGACGTCAAGAAACTGATATATCGGATATTTGCAACTTTCGGTTTTATCGGTTACATCCCTTTGGCACCCGGTACCTGGGGCACTGCGGCTGGAGTGGTAGTATGGTTTTTATTGCCGTGGCATTCCTTCTGGTTTAATCTGATTCTGGTTACGATCGCTTTCTTTATCGGTATCTTTGCATCCGAGTATATCGAAAGAAGAATTGGTCAATGCGATCCGGCCTATATTGTTATCGATGAAGTAGTCGGAATATGGCTGACGTTGACGATCATTCCTCCTCTTAAATTTCCTGAAAACCTGCCGCTGATCATAGTAACCTTCCTGTTATTCCGATTCTTCGATATAACAAAATTTAAACCCCTGCGTAAATTAGAGCTGATTGGTGGGGGCTTTGGAATCATGGCAGATGATATCCTGGCCGGAATTTTTACCGGAATCATTATCAATTTAGGACTGCTTGTTCTGTGACAGAGGCGGCCATAATTTCGATTGGAAATGAATTAATTTCCGGTCAAGTAACCAACACTAATTCGTCATATATCGCTGACATACTGAATAGATACGGTATTCAGGTCGGATTGATTTTAAGCGTTGGCGATAGTTCGAAGAAGATCTGTGATGTGCTGGCAAGACTTGCACCGGAAATTAAATTGGTATTCATTACCGGCGGACTGGGACCTACTCATGACGATCTAACCGTGGCGGCTCTGGTGGAGTTCTTTAAAACCAAACTGGTTTATAAGAGTGAAATCGCCGTTAACATTTCCGCCAGATTTAAGCGCCGCGGCTTAGAAATGCCGGAAGTCAATCTGAAACAGGCTTATATTCCACAGAATTCACATATTTTGGAAAATCCTGTCGGTTCAGCGCCCGGGCTTAAGATTGAGCATAATGGCCGGATTTATTATATTATGCCAGGCGTACCGGCTGAAATGCAGGCGATGTTGACAAAGGTCATTGTTCCGGAACTAGTTGCATTCGGTCATCAGGGCTTCGTAGTAAAAATCATTCACGTAACTGGATTGCCGGAATCGCAGGTTTATGATTTATTAAAAGAATGGATAGAACAACATCCGCAGATAGAAGTCGCATTTTTGCCGCAGGTGGCACATATAGATATAAAATTGACTACTAACGAATACTCTGAAATTGAAAATATTGACCAATATGTCCGGTATATAACGACAAAATTGGATCGGAATATTTATGGGTACGATGATGAAACTCTCGAATCGGTCATTGCTGGTCTTCTGATTGAAAAACACCTGACAGTGGCTGTGGCTGAATCCTGTACCGGCGGATTAATTGCTAGTCGACTGACAGATGTACCGGGCAGTTCAGTATATTTCAAAACCGGCGTAGTGGCCTATAGTAATGCCTTTAAAATCAAATTATTGGGTCTGAAATCCGAGATTATTGAAAAATATGGAACTGTTAGTGCAGAAGTCGCCGGTCAAATGGCTGAACGGGTTCGTTTAGAGTCTGGATGTAATATCGGTTTGAGCTCGACCGGGATTGCTGGACCGTCGGGTGGCAGTGATCTCAAACCAGTTGGATTGGTCTGGATTGGCGTTTCGGATAAAAATGGCAACAAAACTTACCGTCATAATTTTGCAGGTGACCGATTGAATAATAAACTGCGTTTTTCGCAAGCGGCCCTGAATCATCTTCGTTTGGTTTTATTAGAAGGTCATTAATATGAAAAGGACTTTCATGGCGATCCCGGTCAGTCCCGAAACCCGCCAGCAAGTCGAAGTGATTAAGCGAGAGTTCCCAGAATTACGGGTTAATGTCCGTCTGGTTCACCCAGAAAATCTGCATCTGACTTTAAAATTTCTCGGCGATACTGATGAAAAAATTGTTCCTGCAATCAGTAAAACCATCACCGAGATAGCTTCAAAAATCCGAAGGTTTGAGTACGTTTGTGAAGGAGTCGGATGTTTTCCGAATAATCGTAATCCACGAATTCTGTGGCTGGGCGTTACTCGGGGATTTGATGAAATTAAGGAGTTATCCGGTCAGATTGAAGCCGGTTTACAAACCTTTGGATATCTACCGGAAAGACGCGGCTTTCAACCGCATTTAACGATTGGCAGGATTAAAAATCCGCAACGAAAAATTGACGACCTCGAAAATTTTCTAAAGTATGAATTTATTTCTACCATTAATCGGGTGGAAAATGTTATATTTTACGAGAGTAATTTAACAGCGGGAGGAGCAATCTATACACGTTTAGCCGTGTTTAATTTGAAATAAAAGAGGAGAGAAAGATGCCTGAAAAAAACGATAACAAATTAAAAGCACTCGATTTAGCTATAACTCAGATTGATCGTCAGTTCGGGAAAGGTTCGATAATGCGTCTCGGAGACGAGACTATGAAAATTGCCGTGGATGTTATCTCGACCGGATGTTTATCTCTGGATGCCTGTATCGGAATTGGTGGAATACCACGGGGTCGCATTACGGAAATATTCGGGCCGGAATCATCCGGAAAAACCACCCTGGCTTTACATATTATAGCTGAGGCTCAAAAATCCGGAGGCTATGCCGCTTTTGTCGATGCGGAGCATGCTCTGGATCCGCAATACGCCGCCAAACTCGGAGTCAATACTCGTGATCTACTGGTTTCGCAACCGGATCATGGTGAACAGGCGCTGGAAATCACCGAGACCCTTGTCCGCAGTAACGCCATCGACGTAATTGTAATTGATTCAGTCGCCGCCCTGGTACCGCGAGCCGAATTAGAAGGTGAGATGGGCGATTCGCATGTTGGTCTCCAAGCCCGTTTAATGTCGCAGGCTTTACGGAAATTGACCGGTTCGGTTAGTAAGTCCAATACGGCTGTGGTTTTCATTAATCAGATTCGGGAGAAGATCGGCGTCATGTTTGGAAATCCGGAAACCACCACCGGTGGTCGGGCCTTAAAATTCTATACCTCTCTGCGTCTCGATATTCGAAGAATCTCCACCATTAAGGAAGGTAATGCTAATATCGGAAGTCGCACCCGCGTCAGAGTAGTGAAAAATAAGATGGCTCCGCCATTTAAAGAGACCGAATTTGACCTGACATTCGATCAAGGCATTTCCTATGTCGGTGATGTTCTGGATACGGCGGTTGAAGCTGGATTTGTTCAGAAAAGCGGAGCCTGGTATTCATACGGTGAGGAACGAATCGGTCAGGGACGCGAAAGTGCCAAGAATTACCTCGCTGAGAATAAAGATCTACTGGCAAAACTCGAACAACAGGTCAAGACCCACCTGGGACTTATCAAAGAATAAATTTTTTTATTTTAGGATGACATTGTGCCGCTAGACGTATCGTCCGGGATCAATAAATTAAAAATCGTTACTAAGATCGAATCCCAGAAGAAGAAATCCGGTCGGATAAGTATTTTTCTGAATAATGAATTTGCTTTTGGCATCACGATCAAGACTTTTAATCTTTTCCGTATCAGCGTCGGTCAGGAACTAACTGAAAAACAGATCGGGATCATCCAACAACACGAACTATTCGAACAGGCTAAAGAATCGGCCGTAAAGTACCTGGCACTCAGAATACGCAGTCAAAAGGAACTGGAGCAGTATCTGAGTCACCGTAAAAAGTACCCGCTGGCTATCGCTGTCCATGTGATCCAATATTGCCTGGAAAAAGGTTACTTAAATGATCAATTATTCTGTGAGACCTTCATTCGTGACCAGGTGCACCTCAACCGCAATGGCGTTGATAAAATCCGCCGGGCTTTACGCGGGAAAGGAGTAGCGGCTGAAATAATTAACGATTGTATTAATCGTCTGGTAACCGATGAAGACCAGCTTAAGATGGCTCTGAACATCGCTAAAAAGAAAGCCTCTATTATAAAGAATGATCCGAAGCTTCGCGATAAGATCTATCGTTTCCTGGTCCAGAAAGGCTATAAACACACTATTGTTGTACAGGTTTTGCAAAAAATTATATAAATCGATCGTATAACAACATTTGGCAACCAATATCTGCTTGATTATAAGCTCGATTCCAAATAACTTTCAGACTTATAAAGGAGAATATGATTGATAGTTGATTTTCTTATTTTTCAAGTTTATCGGGAGCATAATTGAAAACTGCTAATGATATCCGCCGGGAATTTTTGGAATATTTCGCTTCCAAAGGACATAAAATTGTACGGAGTGCTCCGGTAATTCCACAAGATGATCCGACTCTGTTGTTCACGAATGCCGGGATGAATCAGTTTAAGGGCATCTTTCTCGGTCAGGAAAAAATTGAGAATCCACGGATCGTCGATTCCCAGAAATGTATCCGGGTCAGTGGTAAACATAATGATTTGGAGGAAGTCGGTAAGGATACCTATCATCATACTTTTTTTGAAATGTTGGGAAACTGGTCGTTTGGCGATTACTATGAAGCCGAAGCGATCCAGATGGCCTGGGAATTATTTACCGGGCTTTGGAAATTAGCACCCGATAGATTATGGGCTACCGTCTATCACGATGACGATGACGCTTTTAACGCCTGGCGCGAAATGACCGATATCGATCCCAGCCGGATATTACGTTTCGGTGAAAAGGATAATTTCTGGGAAATGGGAGAAGTCGGACCGTGCGGTCCCTGCTCGGAAATTCATTATTATACCGGCAATGAGCCCGAACAGCAAAGCGCCCGGAAAATTAATACCGGTAATCCGCAATATATCGAGCTCTGGAATCTGGTTTTCATCCAGTACGATCGTGACCAATCCGGACAATTACGTCCTTTGCCGTTGAAACATGTTGATACGGGTGCCGGGCTGGAAAGAATCGTAGCCGTCATGCAGGGCAAACAGTCCAACTACGATACTGATCTGTTCAGACCGATCATAGACCAAATCGTGTCATTAACTGGTAAGCCTTATAGTACTGAGAATGGTATGCCGCATCGGGTAATTGCCGATCATATTCGCATGCTCTCTTTTGCAATTGCCGACGGAGGATTGCCATCCAATGAAGGGCGTGGCTATGTCATCCGACGGATTTTACGCCGGGCCGCTCGCTTTGGCCGGATGCTGGAAATGAATGAGCCGTTTATCTATCTTTTGGTAGATAGCGTGATTAGAATTCTGGGCGAAAATTACCTGGAAATCAGCGAACGGCGTAGTCATATTCAGCGGGTTATTGAGAGTGAAGAGAAAATGTTCGGCGCGACCCTGGATCGCGGGTTGGAAGTCTTTGCAAAGTTAAAGGATAATTTACGTCGGAAAAATACCAAAATTATGCCTGGCAGTGAGGTCTTTAAGCTCTTTGATACTTACGGATTTCCGGTCGATCTGACACGTTTATTAGCCGAAGAAGCCGACTTGAAAATTGATGAGAAAGGATTTGAAAAAGAAATGACTCGACAGAAAGAGCGGGCGCGGGCGGCGGTGTCTTTCCAGATAGATAATTTTCTCAAAAAGGATAATTGGATTAAAGTGACGAGCGGACCCGATTCCGAATTTGTCGGTTATGACCTGCTGGAAATCCCGGCCCAAATCCGTCAATACCTGATCGAAAACGAAAATGTGCATTTGATTCTCGATCAGACTCCGTTTTATGCGGAAGCCGGCGGAGAAGTCGGAGATGTGGGCATCATCGCGGGAAGCGATTTCCGCATCAGGATTACGAATACGCAGAGAATCGAGTCAGCAATAGTTCATTCGGGCCAATTTGAACAGGGACATACGATAAGTGATCCTTCCGTTCAGGCTTGTGTGGACGAATCTGCAAATCGGCAGATCAGAGCTAATCATACTTCCACTCATTTACTCCAGGCGGCCCTCCGAAAAATTTTGGGTGACCACGTTCACCAGTCCGGCTCGTTGGTCACACCGGAGAAGTTACGTTTTGATTTTACCCATTTTAAAAAAATAAGTAAGGCTGAAATCGAACAAATTGAAGATCTGATCAATGCTCAGATACGCGCTAATCTGCCGGTCAGCGCTGAACAGAAAGATTATCAGAGTGCGCGTGAATCGGGCGCCATGGCGCTTTTTGGTGAAAAATATGGTGACATTGTACGGATTATCAGTGTGGGTGATTTTTCGAAGGAATTATGCGGTGGCAAGCATGTCCGGCGCACCGGTGATATTGGTTGTTTTAAAATTGTTTCTGAGTCGGCCGTTGCCGCGGGTGTACGTCGGATCGAGGCCATTACCGGCAGGGCGGTATTGCAATTAGCCCGCGAGAATGAAAAAATTCTGGAAGAAATCACAGATTTACATGGCGTCAACCGCGACCAGATCGTGAACCGGATTGAAAAATTAATCAGCGAACATAAAAACCTGGAAAAGAAACTACTTCAGCATCAGAAAATTAATTTTGAACAGGAGATCGAGGCATTATTAGAAAAGGCTGAAAGAATTGGTGAACTTAAAGTCATTACTTACCAAGCGGAAGTCAATAATCTCGACGAGTTGAAGAAAATAGGTGATCTGATCCGCGCTAAAATTAAAGTGGGAGTTGGAGTGATAGCCGGAATTATTGATGAAAAACCTAACGTCGTTGTGGTAGTATCCGATCAGGCTATCAAACGATTCGGATTGAAAGCCGGTGAAATTGTCCGGGAACTCGGTAAGATTCTGGGTGGCGGAGGCGGTGGACAGTCTCATATGGCAATGGCTGGCGGCAAGAATCCTCACAAAATTCCGCAGGTATTTAAAGCCAGTGTACCCTTGATTGAATCTAAAATAGAGATTAAAAATTAAAGGACGGCGTGATGGAAAAATTGATCTTTGAATATACAAAACCGGGTAAAGTAGGAGTATCACTGCCAAATGGCATTGATTCGGTGATTTCAGCCGCAGAATTGATTCCGTTCGATCTAATGCGTAAAAGTGAATTAAAATTGCCGCAAGTGAGTGAACCGGAGGTCGTTCGGCACTATACCAATTTATCCACAATGAACCATCACGTCGACAAGGATTTTTATCCGTTGGGTTCCTGTACGATGAAATATAATCCCAAAATCAACGAACGGTGCGCGGCATTATCCGGATTGGCCAATTGCCATCCCCTGCAAGATACTGAAACTGTTCAGGGTGCTCTGCAGATTCTTTACGAAGTCGAACGCTATTTATGTTCAATAACCGGAATGCAGGCCGCGACTCTCCAGCCGGCCGCCGGATCACATGGTGAATTGACCGGCGTTCTGCTGATCAAGAAATTTCTTGAAATGAAAGGTGAGACACGACGCTATATTCTGATTCCCGATTCTGCTCATGGCACCAATCCGTCCAGTGCGGTTTCCGCCAGTTACGAAACCATTTCCCTGAAATCCAATTCGCGCGGCTGTATCGATCTGGATGACTTACACGCCAAGATGAACTCTGAAGTGGCTGGCTTGATGCTGACTAATCCAAATACGCTAGGCCTATTCGAGGAAGAAGTCGGCGAAATCATAAAAATTGTCCACGATCAGGGCGGGCTGGTTTATATGGACGGCGCCAACCTCAATGCTTTACTCGGCATCGTCCGACCGGGCGATATGGAATTTGATATTACCCATATCAATCTGCATAAAACCTTCTCAACTCCACACGGCGGCGGCGGGCCGGGAAGCGGCGCCATCGCCGTAAACACTAAACTGGCCGATTTCCTGCCGGTGCCGCGTATTGAAAAAAGAGGAGATAAATTTTATCTGAACGCTGACTATCCGAATTCTATTGGAAAAGTACTGGGATTCTATGGCAACTTTGGAATAATTGTCAGAGCCTATTGTTATATTCGAATGTTGGGAACCGAAGGCCTGCAGGCCGTCTCGCGGAACGCCATCCTAAATGCCAATTATCTACGTCACAAATTGAGTCCAATCTTCGATATTCCATATAATCGAATCTGTATGCATGAATTCGTCGCTTCGGGAGAACGCCAGTCCAAACGTTCCGGCATAAAAACTCTGGATATCGCTAAACGTTTATTGGATTATGGTTTTCATGCTCCGACGGTCTATTTTCCGCTGATCGTCAAGGAAGCCTTAATGATTGAACCGACCGAATCTGAAAGTAAGGAGACGATGGATCGTTTCATTGAGGTTTTAGAAAAGATCGATCAGGAAAGTATGACGAATCCTGAAAAATTACACACTGCGCCTCTGACAACGCCTGTCAGACGGTTGGATGAACTGAAAGCTAACAAGGAACTGAATGTATGTTGGGGAAAGTAGATCGCCGGGTCGTAGATACTCCCAATGCACCGCGTGCCAGCGGCCCTTATAGCCAGGCAATAATTTCCGGTAATTTGGTCTTTACCGCCGGTCAATTACCACTCGATCCGCAGACCGGCAAACTGGCGGCTGAAGATTTTGAGGGTCAATTGTGGCAAGTAATGCATAATCTTGCGGCCGTTCTGCAGGTGGCCGGCACGGATCTTAAAAATGTCATTAAATTCACAGTGTTTCTATCAGATTTGACGAATTTTTCGGTATTAAATAAAGTGTTCAACGAATATTTTCCTAAATCTGCGCCGGCTCGCTCGGTTTTTCAGGCCAGTCGTTTACCTCTCGATGTTCTAATCGAAATCGAAGCAATTGCCGGAATAGGAGGTGAATAATTGTCGTATAAATTTGCTATTATTGTCAATCCATATGCCGGTAAAGGACGCACGCTCAGACGATTGCCACGGCTACAGGAAATCGCCTCGAAAACGAAAGCCCGCTTCGATTATTATATCACCAAAGCCCCATTGCATGCTACCAGGATAGCGGATAAAATTCATAAAGAATACGATGCGGTCGTGGCTTACGGCGGTGACGGAACGGCCAACGAGGTTATGAATGGCCTGGCCGGCACTACTACTCCATTCGGTGTGATTCCCGATGGAACGGGCAATGATTTTTCGCGGGCTATCAATGTCCCGCGTACTCTCGAAAAAGCCGTTCAGATTTTAGCCGCTTATAAAACCAGATTGATGGACCTGGGTACCATCGGCAATCGGATTTTCATGAACGGAGTGGGAATAGGATTCGATGCTTATGTCAATTTAAAGACCAGGAGTCTGAAGATTCTGAGAGGCAGTCTGGCCTATCTTTATTCCGTATTGTCGAGCCTGGCATTCTGGAAGTCGCTTCCCATGGATATTGAAATTGATGGCTGTCCAATAAGTAGCGATCGTTCTTTTTTACTGGCAATTGGAAACGGCTGGGCATGCGGCGGTGGTTTGAAGCTTAATCCCCTGGCTGACATCCACGATTCATTATTTGATATTTGTCTGATACCGGAAATGCCGGTCTGGAAATTATTCATGAACCTTTGGAGGTTGAAGGACGGCACAATCGCAAAAGTTCCGGAAGTTCTGACAATGCGTTGTCAAACTATCCGAATAAACAGTGAAAATCCCTTGCCGGTGCATTTTGATGGTGAAATTTTCAGCACCAATACCGTTGATCTGAATATCGGAATCGTACCGCAATCCGCGGTGGTCATCGGCGCCTGGTAAAACATAAGGAGTCGAATCTGAAACGCGCTCTGTTGTTGATCTTGTCATTCTTTATTATAAAAAGTTATGCCTGGAGTGCGAACAGTCCGGATACGCTCCTGAAAATTACTCCAAAAGGAGCGCTGTGGCGCTCGGCTTTTATTCCGGGTTGGGGACAGGTTTATAATAAAAAGCCGTTAAAAGGGCTTTTTCTGTGCGGTGCGGAAGGTTATTTCATTTATAATTATGTTTATTATAACCGGCTTTATGGATATGTCAAAACTACCAAAGAAACTCTTGGCATTGAGGCCTGGGTGAATCTGACCGAAGCCGAGAAAAAAAACCAGATTCTGGTTGTAACTGGTCATAATCTCAGTCTTAATTCATGGCGTCCGCGGGAAAAACGCAATAAATACGGCTGGTGGATAGTCGGGACTTATATCTTCTGTCTGATGGATGCTGTCGTTGATGCTCATCTAATCAATTTTCCGCAGGATGCGATCGAATTGAGTGTTGAACCTACCGGGTTAAAATTTTCATTAAATATAGGTTTATGAAGTGAGTCAATCGCGGGAACAGTGGACTACCAAAATTGGTTTTATTCTGGCGGCGGCCGGTTCGGCGGTAGGCTTGGGAAACATATGGAAATTTCCTTATCTGGTCGGAGAACACGGCGGTGCTGTTTTTATTTTCATCTATTTGATTTGTGTGATAATAATCGGTCTGCCAGTCGTTATTGCTGAGATAATAATCGGGCGTAATACCCAAAAAAATCCGGTGGGCAGTTTTAAACAATTATCCCCTAACAATCCGCTTTGGATGGGAGTCGGATTTCTGGGGATTTTAACGGGATTTATTATACTTTCGTATTACAATGTGATCGCCGGATGGTGTTTGGGATATGTCATTGAATCTGTCAAAGGTGCTTTTGAAGGTATGACGAGCACCAAACAGGCGGCGCAATTATTTTGCAGTTTGTCCGGTAGTGGAAGCTGGAGTGTGCCTTTTCAGACGATTTTTATGGTCCTGACAGTCGGTATCATTTATTTCGGAGTTACCCACGGTATCGAAAAAGCCAGTAAGATTTTAATGCCCAGCCTGATTATTATAATTTTGATATTGGTAATTCGCGGCGTTACTCTGAAGAATTCCCAGGCTGGAATAGTCTATCTGTTAAAGCCGAATTTTGCTTATGTCACGGGTCGAACGGTACTGCTGGCACTTGGTCAGGCTTTTTTCTCACTCAGTATTGGAATGGGAGTGATGATTACGTATGGCAGTTATCTTTCAAAAAAGGATAATATCATCTCCGGGGCAACCAGTATAGTTATGATTGATACTGCGGTAGCTTTACTCGCCGGATTTATGTTATTTCCGGCGATCTTTGCGCTGGGTATAAGACCTGATCAGGGACCGGGTTTACTTTTTAATACCTCTCCGATTTTATTTAATTACATACCAGGCGGTTACTGGTTCAGAATTCTGTTCTTTATTTTAATGAGTCTGGCCGCTTTGACCTCGACCATTTCCCTGTTGGAAGTGATTACGGCTTATTTTGTGGATGAATTTGCACTGAATCGCAAAAAAGTGGCGATCATAACCGGAATGATAACCTTATTTCTAGGAATACCCAGTGCTTTATCGTTTGGTCGCTGGTCGCATATTCTGATTTTTAATATGTCATTTTTCAATTTTTTTGATTATCTGGCCGCCAATATATTTCTGCCGGTAGGCGGCTTATGTATAACCATATTTGTCGGTTGGTTCTGGGGTAAGAGAAACGCGTTACCAGAAATTGAAGGGGGTGCATCCGGTTCCCCGAGGTGGATTTTTACCTCCTGGCGTTTTCTAATTCGTTATGTCGTGCCGGTATTAATTATCCTGGTTCTATTGAATTCAATCGGAATATTATGAAAAACTGGCAGTCATTATTGGCGATTTTATTGATTTTGATTGGATTTTCGGTCGGTGCGCGGGCTGAGAATATTAACAATCCAAAAGATGATGATAAGTGGTTGGCACCCGATAAACTCAAGCATTTCAGTACTTCGCTATTTATGACAACAACCCTGTTTTATGGCCAGAGTCGTATTTTTAATGTTCAGGCGGAAAGAGCGAATCAGAAAGCGGTCGGCTTGACGATTTCTCTGGGAGTATTAAAGGAATGGCGTGATTCCAGACAACCAGAGAATTATTTCAGTTGGCGTGATCTGGCGATCGATATTCTTGGTGTGAGTACCGCTGTTTTAATTCTTAGCAAAATCGGATGAAGGCTTTAAACGAATATATCGGATGCATTCATATTCATACCATCTTTTCGGATGGGAGTGGAACCTATCCGCATGTAATTCAGGCGGCTAGAGAAGCCGGATTGGATTATCTGATGGTAAGCGATCACATGACCTTGCGTGGTCGGGAAGAGGGTTACGTCGGCTGGTACGACAGTCTGTTTGTCAGTATCGGTTATGAAATTCAGGATAAAGAAGATCGGCATCATTATCTGGTTTTCGGACTCGATCGCATGTTACCGACCGAATACAATCATGAGGAATATATCAAAGCCGTGAAAGATGCCGGAGCCCTGGGCATTGCCGCTCATCCCCTGGAACAACGCGATAAGAATTACTCATTGCCTGGATTTCCGGCTATTACCTGGAGTAATCTGGATTATCCCGAAATTGAAGTAGTAGAAATCTGGAATATGATGTCCCACTGGCTGGAAGCCACGACCATCCGGAATAAATACTGGAATGTGATTCATCCGCGCAGTTTTTCAACTCATCCGGCTGATGATATTTTGAGTTGGTGGGATGAGGCTAATTTGACTCGCCAAGTGGTTGGAATCGGTTCGGTCGATGCGCATGCTACCAAGGTCAAGGTGTTGGGTATTTTTTCCAAAGCTATTTTCGATTATAAAATAATGTTCAAGTCCATTCGAACGCATATTTTAAGCGAAAAGAAAATAAGAAATCTGAGTACCGCTGAGACCGAAACCGAAATTATTAATTCGATCAAATCCGGTCGCTGTTTTATATCGAATTTTCGGCGGGGTGATGCCCGGGGATTCCGTTTTTATATTCAAACTGGTCAAACGGAATTACAGATGGGCGAGACCGGTAGCGCCACGCGTGGCATCTTAAACGTCATACTTCCGAAGAAAGCAATCTGTAAAGTTTACCGGGATGGTGAACTTTATCATGATGATTTTACTGAGCATTTGGAAATCGAAGTACCGGAAGGTATTTATCGGATAACGGCCGAACGCGGAAAGCGTGGCTGGATATATTCTAATCATATCAAATTAATTAATGAGTAACTATGTGTGGAATTGTAGGAATTTATAATCACAAAGAAGCCGCGACTCTGACCTACCTCGGGTTGTACGCTTTGCAACATCGTGGTCAGGAGGGAGTCGGGATCGCGTCATTCGACGGTAAAACCAATCATCTTCAAAAAGGCAAGGGATTGGTAGCGGATGTATTCGCCGACCGTGAGAGTCTGGTAAATTTGCCGGGCAAGACCGCCATTGGTCACGTTCGTTATTCGACGCGCGGAAGTTGTGTCAGTGAAAACATTCAACCTCTGGCTTTTAAATACAAGGGCAGTCAGATCAGCATCGTCCATAACGGCAATCTGATCAACCTCGTAGAGATCCGACGTGACCTTGAATCTCAGGGGACATTGTTTCAAACGACTTCCGATACTGAATACATAATTCATCTGTTTGCCCACTCGGTCGGCGATAGCATCGAAGAAAAATTCTTAAACGCCTTTCGCCGTATCAAAGGCGCTTTTTCAGTGATGATTTTATTTGATAATAAATTGATTATAGCGCGTGATCATCGTGGATTCCGACCTTTATGTGTTGGTAAATTGGACGGCGCTTATGTATTTGCTTCGGAAACGTGTGCGCTGGATTTAATCGGTGCAACCTACGAGCGAGATGTCAAACCAGGTGAAATGATAATCCTGAATGAGGATGAAATGAAGTCCTATACGATAGCTCCGCCAGAACCGAAACACTGTATTTTCGAGTATGTTTATTTTTCACGTCCGGATAGCCGGATTTTTGGCGAGTACGTTGACAAGACGCGCCGGAAACTGGGTAAAACCTTGGCGATGGAAAAGCCGGTACCCGAAGCCGAAATCGTAATCTCCGTACCGGATTCCAGTAATACTACCGCCATCGGTTATTCACAACGCTCGGACGCCCGTTTTGAAATTGGATTAATTCGTAATCATTATATCGGGCGTACCTTTATTCACCCGACCCAGAGTCTACGCGATTTTACTGCCAAGATTAAATTCAATCCGATCGGTGGTGTTCTGAAAGATCGCAAGGTCGTGGTAGTGGATGATTCAATTGTGCGCGGCACAACGTTGCGTAAATTAGTTCGAATGTTGCGTTTTGCCGGAGCCAAAGAGATTCATATCCGGATCGGTTCACCACCGGTAAAATTTCCCTGTTATTTTGGGATGGATTTTCCCTCAAGGGAAGAATTAATTGCAAATCAGAAATCGATCGCCGAGATCAGAAAATATCTCGATGTAGATAGTCTGGGATATATCAGTCCGGAAGGTTTGGTGGACTCCATGACATTACCGGCCAATCATTTCTGTACGGCCTGTTTTACCGGTGAGTACTGCGAACAAATCAATAGTCAAGAGGAGAACTCATGATAAAAGCACCTTCCAAGTCAGTTGCCTGGCTCGATTACCTGTTCATTTTCCGACCGACGCTATTCTTTGCGGTCTGGATAATCACTCTGGCCGGATATAGCGGCTATTTTATTTTCGTTGAGAAACAACCGGTCTGGTGGTCCTTTGCCATTAACTGGAAGTTGGTTTTGCATTTTCTAATTATTACACTCGCTAGCGGAGCAACTTTTATCCTGAATCAACTTCAGGATATCGAAAGCGATAAAGCAAATATGAAACTTTTCCTGATTTCAGAAGAATATGTGAAAGCCAATCAAGCCTATAAAATCGCTATCACCACGATTATTGTTACTCTTTTGTCAGCGATTATTCTGAACTGGCGATTCTTTCTGATCCTGGCGATTTGCATTTTCTTCTGGGGTTACATTTACAATTATAAGCCTTTTGAGTGGAAAGACAAACCGATGCTCGGCGTCCTGATAAATTTTATCAGCGGTCTATGTTTGTTTTTATGCGGTTGGATCATTGCCGGAGATTTCAAATGGATGGCCATTATTTATGCGCTTCCATATTTATTAGCCTGGACATCCGTCGCAATTCTGACGACGATTCCGGATAAGATGGGTGATCAAAAAACCGGGAAAAATACCATTTCCGTGCATTATGAAAATAAATTCACGATTTGGTTGGCATTTATCTGTTTGGTATTGAGTTTTGCGCTTGGAATGTATTTCAGGGATCCGGTTATCAGTTTATCCTGCTTGCTGGCATCCCCGCTTTTTATCATAATGCTCTTCAAACCGACCGAGGCTTGGGTTTTGCGTTCCATTCGCTATCCGATAATGTTTCTGGCGCTGACGCTTTGTGTCGAATTTCCATTATTTTTTATCGTTATTCTGATCGATTTCTATCTGTGTCGTTTTTATTATCTCTCCCGGTTTAATTTGAACTATCCGACTTTTCAGATTGAGGAGTAATCTCTATGATAGAAATAGACCGGGAACGATGCGATTTGTGTGGGACCTGTGTTTCGGTATGTCCCGTCGATTGCATCGAGCTAACTGAGGTTGAACTGGTGATAGACAATTCCAAATGTAACTCCTGTCGGTTATGTGTAAAGATGTGTCCTTTCAATGCCCTGGAACTCGTTGATTAAGGAGAAATTATGCGAACAGAATATGACGTAGTAGTAGTCGGGGGCGGCCCGGCCGGCAGTATGGCCGCGCGTCATGCAAAAACTCGCAAGAGTTCGGTGGTAATTTTTGAAAAGGATCGTGAAATCGGGGTACCGGTACGCTGTGCCGAAGCTACCTCGGTGCCTGATTTGGAACGATTTGTTGAGATTGATCCAAGATGGATCGCGAATATCATCACCAAAGCCAGGTTAATTTCCCCATCAGGCCGGGACGTCATTCTGAATCTGCCGGTGAACGGCGCGGTCCTTAATCGCCGTCTGTTCGATAACGGCTTAGCTGAAATCGCGGCCAACCAGGGAGTGGAAGTCTACACAAAAGCACATGTCTATAAAATCGAAATGCGTGAGGATCGGCACTGGCAGGTTAATGTAAGACATCTCAACCGTGAATACAGTCTCAAAGCCAAAATCGTGATCGCGGCTGATGGTGTGGAATCCCGCATCGCACGTTTTGCGGGCATCAGAACCCAAACAGTTCCGAAGGACATCGAATCCTGTGCCCAGGCTTTATTATCTAATATTAATGTTACGACCGATCAGATTGACTTTTATTTTTCAAGTAAATGGGCACCCGGTGGCTATGTCTGGGTATTTCCGAAAGGTAAGCACAGTGCCAATGTCGGACTTGGTATTAACGGAGCCCATTATGACGGGCGCTGTGCGATAGATTTGCTGAATGCGTTTATATCTGAAAAATTCCCAAATGCGGCGCGCTTAACTACTATAGCTGGCGGAGTGCCGGTAGCTAAAACGCTGAAAAAAATTGCCGCCGATGGGTTGTTAGTTGTCGGTGATGCCGCCCGGCAGGTTAATCCGGTCACAGGAGGTGGAATCCTGGCGGCAATTACGGCCGGGAAAATGGCTGGTGAAGTTGCCGATAAGGCTATTCGGCAATCCGACTGCAGTCTCAAAATATTAGAAGCCTACCAGAGCGCATGGGAAAAGGGAGTTGGCCGGGATTATAACCGGTTTTATAAAATTAAAGAATGGATAACCGGGCTCAGCGATCATGAACTGGATGAGATAGCCGATTTATTACACAATATTCCACCAAAAGATATCAATATATTGACCGTTTTTAAAGTCGCTTTACGCAATAAACCGACCCTATTGTTTGAAGCTATCAAACTGTTTGCAAAAATGATCTGATGCCCGATTTTTTAATTAGATCCGGTCTGAATGAATTTATTGCCTTAGATGTTGAAACAACCGGATTGAATCCCCAGCAAGATGCTCTGATTGAATTCGCCGCGGTAAAATTTATTAATGGTAAACCCGCCGAAAACCTGACTTTTCTCTGCAATCCCGGTTACCCGATTCCGCCAGTAATTGAACAACTGACCGGCATCAGAGATGAGATGTTGACTGGCAAATTGCCATTTGAACAACATCTTGATGAGGTGTTCGATTTTATCGGAACGAGTCCATTGGTCGGACATAATGTTGGTTTCGATCTGGGATTTTTAAAGCAATATCTAAAGACTTTCAAAAGTCAGAGAAAAAGCTATCTGTCTAATCCGGTTTATGATACTTTACTATTGGCACAGGCTTTCCTTTTTTTCCTCTTAAATCATCGACTGACTACCGTGGCCGAATTTTACGGATTAACCTATATAGGAGCCCATCGGGCCGAACGCGATGCCCTGCATACCGGGTTGATTTTTGTGAAACTGATAGAAGAAGTGCGGAACTACGATCTTGAGACTATCCAGACGATTAATATGGCATTAAATGATACCGATGATCCTAATAAATTGCTTTATAAAAGTGCCGCTGAGGAACTCCTGCTTCAGCAGAGTCTTGGTTCACAAGAAGCTCCGCGAATCGGCTGGAACACTCCTGATAATATCTATGGAGAATCCATCGAGAGAAAAAAAGATCTTAAAGGCGCCGCGGTTCCAATCGATAAATATTTTGATGCGTCCGGACCGATTGCACGTAATCTGAGTGAATTTGAGACTCGTCCCCAACAAAAAGAGATGGCTCAGCTGGTTCTGGAATGCCTGCGGACTGGCAGTTCGGCCATGATTGAAGCCGGAACGGGTGTTGGTAAATCACTGGCTTATCTGATACCAGCCGTCATTTGGTTAAATCAGCAAAAAAAAGAGAAAAAACGGCTACTGATAGCCAGTAATACTAAAAATTTACAGGAACAGATATTTTATAAAGAAATCCCATTCGTTTCCAAAAAATTGAAACTGCCGTTTAAAGCCGTTTTATTAAAGGGACGTTCGAATTACATCTGTTTGACGCGCTGGCACCGCTATCTGAATGCCTTACCCCAGCAATTGCATCTGGCATCGCGTTCGGCCATTATTCCGATAATAATCTGGCTCAAACATACCCGCACCGGTGATATTGCCGAAAACAACGGTTTTAAATTATCACAGCACCGCTACATCTGGAACGAAATCTGTTCCGAACCAGGATACTGTACGACCAGTGTCTGTCAGAAATACGGCGGTTGTTATCTCGGTAAAGTACGTTATCAAGCCATCAGTTCCGATGTAATGGTGGTCAATCACTCCTTACTCCTGGCAGATTCGGCCACAGATAACCAGATTTTACCAGAATTCAATGCCTTAATTGTCGATGAGGCTCATAATCTGGAAAAGAATTCCTATAATTATTTTGCCGAGCGTATCAATCTGCCAATGCTGACTTATTTTCTGAGTGGATTATACAGTGGATCGTCGCCGGAGAGAGGTCTGCTGGTCGATATGGCCGAGATGGCCAGTCAATTGAAGTTTCTCGATAAAATCGAGCGTCTTCGGATCACGATTATTGAAAAAATCAGCGACCTCAAAATTGCCGCAGAAACATTCTTCCGGAAAATCATTGCCTGTAAATTCAATACTGGATCGAACAGTCAGAAAGTTTTTGGTATAAAAAAACGCTATAAGGATTTTTTCGATGAATTCCCAAATTTGGAACTTGAGTCGAAGAGTCTGATCTATGAATTAAGCGCAATAGGGACATCGCTAACGGATTTATATAATAAAATGGAAGAACTGTGTGCGGATTACTCCGCTGAGTATGAAGAATTGCGTTTGCGCCTGATAAATCAGAAGTCGCTATTCGAAATCTATCTGGAAACTTTGCGTACCGTTACGAAAGCCAACAACGATGCTTTGATTTACTGGTATGAAATCGCGGCTAACGGCAAAGATACCAACGTTGAAATTGTCTGTACACCACTCAATATCGCTACTAGTATTTTTGAAAAGGTGTATAGTCAAATTTCAAGTGCCGTACTGACTTCAGCAACATTACAAGTCGCGGAATCATTTGATTATGTTTTAACTCGCAGTGGTCTGAATCTAATCGAGGAACAGCCAGTGATTACACGGGCTCTTGGTTCGCCATTTTTCTATAATGATCAAATGGTGTTTTATACTTATCATCAGGACGAACAAGAATTTGGTGAAGCCTTTACCACTGCGCGCCTGATAAAACGACTGGCCGGGGAAACCGGAAAGGGTATTTTAGTGCTTTTTACTTCGTACAATTTTTTATACGAAGTGTATCAATTATGTCTGCCGGCATTTATGGAAATGGGCATTACTCTGTTGGCTCAGGGGCAAGGTGCTTCCCGGACCGCCATTCTGGAGCAATTTCGCCTGGAACAAAATTCGGTTCTTTTTGGAACTGACAGCTTCTGGGAGGGAGTCGACGTGATTGGTTCAGCGCTTGAAATTTTAGTCATCACTAAATTACCGTTTCCGGTACCTTCCGAACCGATTATCGAGGCCAATGTCGAACGCCTTAAAAATGAAGGCCGGGATCCATTTAATGAATACTACGTTCCGGAATCCGTACTGAAGTTCCGCCAGGGAGTCGGTCGCTTGATTCGCTCTATCAAAGATATTGGGGTTGTCATCAATTTGGATGGGCGTATCGATAAAAAAGCCTACGGTAAGTATTTTAAAAAGTCATTGCCGGTCGAACCGATCTCGATTATGGGTGAAGATGAATTATTAGCCGCGGTACGCAAATTTTTTAGGATAGGAAAGTAAAATGAATCTATGCGGTGTCAGCATCAGTTTATTGATCAGTTTAACGGTAGCTTTTGGGGCAGAATTTAGAACAATAACTGTTCGTGAAATGATGGACGATCCGGGACTGGACGCTAATATTTATAAACAGAAGCATTTCATCTGGACACCGGAAAGTGATGCCGTCCTGTTTCTAGAGAAGAGAGGTGCTCAGCTATATGATTTGCTGAGATTTGATATTGCTACACAAAAATTGGATACGATAATAAATTGCTATCAAACAACCTGGAGTGGGGACGGGCAAACTATCCAGCTCGATCTGGCCGGTTTTATTCCTGCACCGGATGGATACCGGTATTTAGTGACGGGTGCCCAGGATTTGTTTCTTTTCGATAGACGCGATACTTCCTTTGCACGCATCACAAGCGATAGAGTCATTAAAACTGACGTGCGATTTTCTCCTGATGGGAAGTGGATCAGTTTTGTTAAAGCTCATAATATCTGGTTGGTCGATTGTACAAAAAAAACCTTAGTGCAATTGACGCATGACGGTAGTGAATCATTACTTAACGGAGAACCGGATTGGATGTATGCTGAGGAATTTGACCTTGAAAAAACCTATCAGTGGTCGCCGGATAGTAAAATGATAGCTTTTATGCAGATAAACGAAGCCGGAGTCAATCGTTACCCATTGGTTAACTGGTCGCTGACAAATCCAGAAGTGACCTGGCAATTCTATCCGACTGCCGGAGAGAAAATTCCCGAAACTAATATTTTTATTGTTGATATTTTTTCAAAAAATATAGTGCGTCTGGAAAAGCCCCAGCCTAAGAATGAATATATTGCACGTATTGATTGGTTAATCGACACCAATCTGGTGGTCATTCAATCTATCAATCGACTCCAGAATTATAAGAGAGTCGCATATGGCAATCCATTAACCGGCGAAACGAAAATAATCTTAGAGCAGAAAGATCCCTATTGGTTAAATGTTACCGACCTTTATCATTTCATAACGGATTCACGTAATTTCATTTACTACTCGGAAAAAGATGGCTTCATGCATCTCTATCTATATGATTTTAATGGGAATTTCATTAAACCAGTTACACAGGGTAATTGGATGGTCACGGCATTAAACGGCATCGATATGAAAAATAATTTGGTTTTTTTCACTGCTACCAGAAAATCAATACTTGAAAGGCATCTATACAGTGTCAATCTGCAAACGGGGGCTATCACCAGGATCGATCACGAAGATGGTGTTCATTCAGCCGCTTTTTCTTCTGATATGCAATATTACCTGGATTTCTATAATAAAACCAATTCACCGACGAATGTCAGAATTTTTCGAAATAATGGTGAAAAGGTTGCCGAGTTGTATCGTAATCCTGATTTTGGTTTCGAAAAATATAATTTTGGTACGACCCGATTTTTCAAGATTTCAGCAGTAGATGGAGATTCTCTTTACGCCAGTATTTTATATCCAAGTAATTTTGATCCTCAGAAAAAATATCCGGTTATCATTTATGTATATGGCGGACCTGGTGAGCAAATAGTACAAAACAGCTATTTCGGAGTATGGCATCAATTATTAGCTCAACAAGGATATTTAGTTTTCAGTCTTGATAATCGCGGCTCTTATGGTCGCGGCCGTAACTGGGAGCGTCGCATTTATCAGCAACTCGGAAAATTGGAATTACAGGATCAATTGGAGGGAGTGAAATTCCTGAAAAGTCTATCTTATGTCGATCCCGAAAGAATCGGTATCTGGGGAAGTAGTTATGGCGGATATATGACTTTATATGCTTTGTCGAAAGCGCCTGATGTTTTTAAAACCGGCGTGGCAATCGCACCGGTAACCCGTTGGAAATATTATGATGCGATTTATACCGAACGCTATATGGGTTTGCCAAAAGATCATCAGTTTGAGTACCAGGACAGTGCACCAATCAATTTTATTGATAATATTAAAGCCAATTTTCTACTGATTCAAGGCACCGCCGATGACAATGTTCATCTCCAGCAAAGCCTGGTGTTTATTAATGAACTGATAAAAAAAAATAAGCGCTTTGAAATGATGTTTTATCCTGACCGAAAGCATAGTGTTTCTGACAGAGAAGGTCAAATTCATATGTACGAGACAGTTTTGGAATTTTTAAAAAAGAATCTCTAGCTTAATTATAAATATGAATAAAATGATAGATTTTCTGAAATTATGGTTCCGAGCATATCGAGTTCCATTTTTATCGGCTAGTATCGCACCGGTCATATTAGGTACCGCAGTCGCTTGGTACGAGACGAATAAATTTGATATTATCGTTGGTCTTTTGGCATTTTTCGGCGCGATATTCGGTCATCTCGGGGCCAATATTTTCAACGATTATTACGACCATATCACAGGTAATGACGATAATAATCCGGACTTTACGCCATTTTCGGGTGGGAGTCGAATGATCCAGAATGGAATATTGATGCCTGACCAAATTTTCCGAGCGGGTATGACAGCATTTTTAATTGCGATAATTATTGGAGTAATGCTTGTTTTGTATATACACCGTCCGGCTTTGATTATCTTTGGAATAATAGGAATTGCGTTAGGATATACATATACGGCGCTTCCGGTCAAATTAGTCTATCGTGGCTTGGGAGAATTGGCTATTTTTTTGGCTTTTGGACCGGTGACGGTAATGGGTGCCTATTTTGTGCAAACTGGGAAAATTTCGATTTTAATATTTCTGGCTTCTATTCCGGCTGGTATGATGGTAATGCTGATTCTTTATATTAATGAAATACTGGATGAAAATGCTGATCGGCGAGCCAATAAGAAGACAATCATAGTGAGAGTCGCCAATCCGATTAAAGCTTTGCATTTATATCGCATAATAATGTACTTCATTACCGGCTGGATTATAGGATTAAGTGTGTTCGGATTTTTCCCTTATTTTAGTTTGATAGTTTTAGTACTGCTACCAAAATTTATTCTGATTATTAGATTATCTAAGAAGCCATTTTCTAATGTTAAAGAAATACTTCCCTTAAGTGCCAATACGATTAGTTTTCAACTTATGCTGACTATATTTTTAGCGGCTGCTTTCGTTGCCGCCGGACTGGTTAGTTGATTTATTTGCGCTTTTTAGATTTCAAAGCGTAAATTTAGCCCGCTTTTTATTAGATGGGAAGTCGTCCAACGGCAGGACATCAGACTCTGGATCTGAGTATCGGGGTTCGAATCCCTGCTTCCCAGCAAATGCTGATAAGTTCAGCATTATTTGAAATGGCGCATTCGTCTAGTGGCCCAGGACGCTGGCCTCTCACGTCGGTAACAGGGGTTCGAATCCCCTATGCGCTACAAAGTGTGGTCGGTATATGTACTGAGAAGTAAGCGGGATGGTTATCATTATGTTGGTATGTCCGAGGACGTGCAGGAGCGGCTGAAGATGCATAATAAGGGTAAAGTGTTTTAAACTAATTAAATAGTTACATTGAATTTTAATAAAGCAATGTGATCCTTGTAAATAATTTTTTGAAAAATTATATTTTAGCGTATTTGGATTTGAAAAATGGGACTATCAAAATAAGGAGGAACGATCATGTGCCACAAAATTGCTTGTTATGTATTTTACTATTTAGGAATTTTGAGTCTCGTGGTGGGCATTCTTGAGAAATTATTTGGATTTATGTTATTCGATCTCAAACCATCAAGATACCTGATGTTCGCGGCTGTTTGTGCACTTTTTGCGATTGTCAGTATTATGTGTCGACCGGTCTGCGAGAAAAAAGAGTAAAGTAATATCAGATAACTGCCTGTAATAAATATCTCTCCAGTAAATATGAAGAGAAGGGGTTTCTTTATTTTAAAAAATAGAGAATATTTTTATGAACTCGAAATATTTATTAAATAGTTGCCCGTTGAAAGTATTCAAGTAAAAGTATTAAAATCGAAGAATGTCTATCGCTGTGATCCAAATTTTCAATTTCTTCTAATCATTGTTAAATTAAGCCCCAGTTGAATTTGAGTGTACTAAGTAAGGAACATATCTGATGAAAATGAATCTCAACGTAAAAACATTCTTGTCCCTTCTTTTGATATTTGGATTTCTTTATTCTTCGGAAGAAGTAGATAAAATACAAGAGGCAATATCTAGACAAAACCTCCGCTGGGAAGCCGCCGAAAACTGGGTGACAAAATTACCCCTTAAAGAACGGCGTCTTTTATTGGGATATACTTTTGATCCTTCCAGGTTCGTAGATGTTGAGCTGGTTGAATTGCCTGCAATTGAGGAGTTACCGTCTAAATTCGACTGGCGTAATAATGATGGTAATTGGGTTACTCCGGTGAAAAATCAGGGGCAATGTGGTAGTTGTTGGGACTTTTCAGCGGTCGCCCAGGTCGAAACTTGGTGGAAAATAAGCAGTAATTCAGATGAAATGCCTGATTTATCAGAACAATATATACTTTCCTGTGGGGAAAATGGCGGGTGTAGTGGCGATGCAATCGGAACTGCCCTGGATTTCATTGTAACGACCGGAATTCCACCTGAAACATGTTTGAAATACCAGGCTTCGGATACTGTGCCTTGCAGTAATGTTGGATCAAATTATGAAGATAGTCTAACCACCGTTCCGGGTTGGGGTTATATCACAAAAGATAAAGCCATAGTGAAAAATATCAAAAATGCCATCTATCAGCATCCTGTTTCTGCATCATATGATGTATATTCAGATTTCTTTGCCTACTCTGATGGCGTATATGAACGCACTGATACGGCAACTTACGAAGGCGGGCATGCAATTCTAATTGTTGGCTGGGATGATAGTGAAGAAAGTTGGATTTGTAAGAATAGCTGGAGTACTAGTTGGGGTGATAGTGGTTATTTTCGGATCAAATGGGGTGAATGTGGTATCGGTTCCTATTCGCCATTTATTTATGGAGAAATAATCAGCACTCCTTCACTGGCCTTCTCACCTAAATCAGTGGATTTGATATTGACTGCCGGTGATTCTACCAATATCTTTTTTACCGTAAAAAATAGTGGTACAGGCAATTTAGAATGTTCGGTTATAGATAATATCCACCAAAAAATGTTCCACATTGATGATTTCCAATCCTTTGATGGTAGTTCCTGGTGGAGTGGATCTTCCGATATTGGGGGGTATGAAAACAACTGGTTACAATATTTGTTGACTCCTTTAATGGATTTATCGGCTACATCGGATCCTAAATTGACCTGGAAAGGTAAATGGTCAGTCGAAGATACACTAAACGTAGAGCCACCTTATGACGGATGGGATGGTTGTAATGTCTGGATATCCACTAATGGTTTTAATACCTATCGTATTATCACACCAACCGAACCCGAATATAATTGTGAAAATTTGTACAGTTTTTCAAGTCCTGGATGCTGGAATCTAGGGTCACCTATTCCAGGTTGGGGTGGAAGTAGTGATGGCTGGATTGATGTTGAATTCGACTTGTCATCCTTCCGAGAAGATAGTGTAGTAATCGGTTGGGCGTTTGCTTCGGATCAAGGCAATAGTACCATTAACGATACAAGACTGACAGGTTTTTTTGTTGATAATATTCTGATTAAAGACGGAAGCGATGTAATTTTTCAAAATAGTGCCGATTCAACCGGAGGAATGCTTACTGTTGGATATGGTGGTTCATCGGCATGCTGGATTGAAATAAATAGTGAAGAATTTATAATCGCACCGGGTGATAGCATGTCAGTTAATGTCAAGATTTTTACCGAAGGCATTGAACCGGGTGAATATAAAATTACTCTTTATTTCGTTTCAAATGATACGACGGCTGTTGACGATATAGCGACTATCAACCTTGTCATTACACCCTCAGTTGTTGCCAATCAACCTTCTGAAAATGATATGACTTTGTTACAATATAAACTCAAACAGAATTTCCCTAATCCATTTAATCCAGTCACATGCTTTACTTATCAATTGCCGGAAGAATCAAATATTGAACTGAGCATTTTTGATTTCCGAGGGCAATTAGTGCAAAAATTAGTATCCGGGAAACAAGCCGCCGGTAATTATTCAATTCAATGGAACGCTGAGCAATTTCCTTCTGGAATATATTTTTACCAGTTGAAGACTGAAAAATATAGCCGAACCCGAAAATGTGTTCTGCTTAAATAAATTTTAATTAATCACTTAGGCTGGATTATCTGTTTTTTTCTTTTACACAATATATTAAAGGTAATCCGATCAAGGTAACTGCTCCCTTCAAGAGCAGATTAGCAAAGAAAATCGACCAGATTACTGCTTGCGTATATAATCCACCAAACGCTCCCCAGACAAAAATGAGACTATCGATTGGAATACTTAACGAATTACTAACCAGTACTCGCATCCATTGAAAACGTCTTGTTATTTTATTTACCCATATATGATATACTTCCGTATCGAATAGTTCGGAAACCACTTCGGCAATTATACTGGCGATTACAATGCGCCATACCGGTGAGAGCACTAATGAAAATTCCAGTTGAGGACCGACCGCCGGATCGCCCGGCAAACGAGCGACGATCCAAAATAGAAAAGCCATAAAAAGGTTAATAAATGCGGCACAAATTATCACCCAACGGGCACCTTTTATACCAACCGTTTTGTGAACCAGATCGCGTAAAGTAAAAGTAAGCGGATAAATCAAGGTACCCGCGTCCATCGAAAAACCTAAAAAGGTGACGATTTTGAGACTCGTAATATCAGACAACATCTGAGTAGCTATGTATACGGCAGTGACAATTATGACCGACATTTCAAATTTTCTCGAAATTTAATCTTGTTCTTAATAACACCCGACAATTTAAAATTATTTTTGTATCGGGAGAACCAATTTTTATTAAAAACGTAAAATAAGAGCAACTTTCTTGAAAATCGATAAGTCTAAGAAATTGTAATTTACATAATATATCTTCCTCCTCCTCACTCATAGGTCTGCTCTCCGCAGACCTTTCTCTTTTAGCGGAAAATTTCTTGTCAAAATGGCCTCTTAAGCCTTATCTTAAAAAGTATGAATATAGAATTCAATATTACGCCGTTAAAACTGTTCAATAAGATTCGGAATTATGAATGGGGAACACGAGGTAGGCGGGCTTTTATTCCCGATCTGCTTGGAATCGCTCAGGAAGATGATAAACCTTATGCCGAGTTATGGATGGGAACTCATCCAAACGCACCTTCCCAAATCGATATTTCAGGTAAACTGATTGACCTGACAGAACTGATTAATAAATACCCCCAAGAGATATTAGGAAAAAGTGTCATAGAGCGGTTTGGCATCCGTTTACCATTTCTATTTAAAGTTCTTTCCGCCGGGCAAGTTCTTTCCATTCAAACCCATCCCAATTTGAATCAGGCAAAACGATTACATCGCAAAGATCCGATACATTACCCTGACCAAAATCATAAACCGGAAATTGCGATCGCTCTGGATAAATTAACGGCTTTAGTGGGACTGTTAAATCCTTCTGAGTTAAATAATCGACTTGGATTATATCCTGAGGTTCAGGATTATATCGGGATAACCTCAAGTATAATTGCGCATAATAATCATGCAATTAACAGCGATTTAGTGAGGCGGTTTTATGCTGGAATAATTCAGAAAGCTGAGTTGAAACCGCAAATATATAGTAAGTTAATCGAATCTATTAATAATAATATACTTAAACGTAAAGATCAAATTTCCGAACAGGAGCGGCTGTTTTTAGAATTAAAACAACAGTATCCATCTTCTGATATTGGATTGATTATGGTGCTGTTTATGAATTTAGTCCACTTAAAGACAGAACAGGCGCTTTTCACCTCGGCCGGTGTACCGCATGCCTACATTTCGGGAAATATCATTGAGTGTATGACTAATTCCGATAACGTTGTAAGGATCGGACTGACAAATAAATTCAAAGATATACCGACTTTATTGGACATACTCGATTATTCGGCTAATTCCGTAGATATTCTCGATCCTAAGTCCGTGTGCGGTGTTATTACCTACCAGACACCCGTTGAAGAATTTTATGTCGTAGATGTACACTTAAATAATAAAGATGAAAAAATACTTTATACTAATGATAAAGTTCAGATTGGTATAGTTATTTCAGGTCAAATTGAGTTGATCTGGAATTCTGATGAAAGATTAGTAATAAAACGGGGCAATAGCATTCTCATTCCGGCTTCTATAAACAAATATGTACTTCGATCTCAAAATAAAGCTAAAGTATTTATAGCGACCGTCAACTAGACTAAATAATAGTTGCTCTGGAGGAGGGACTCGAACCCCCAGCCTAGTGGTTAACAGCCACCCGCTCCACCATTGAGCTACTCCAGAATATATATCTCAAAAAGCGAGTCTAATTTAAATCAATAAATGTCTATATTCAAATAGCAAAAATCATTTATCGAATCTAGGTTTTAATCTTTGCCAGGTCTCAGTCAATCCTTCACTTAATACTTTAGTATGTCCGACAATCGGCATAAAGTTCGTGTCACCAGTCCAGCGCGGGACGACATGAAAGTGCACATGATCTTTCAATCCGGCACCGGCAACCGAGCCAATATTTAGGCCAATGTTAAAACCTTCGGCATGCAAGGTATCACTCAAAATCCGACACGATTTATCAATTAAATTGATTAATTCGAGTCGAGTAGAATCATCCAAATCACTCAAATCCCTGATATGGTGATAAGGCGCGACCATTAAATGACCGTTGTTATACGGGTAGTAATTCATGATCACAAAGGCTGACTTGCCACGGTTTAGGATTAAATGTTTATTATCGTCAGATTCAGCACTGTACTGGCAGAGAAAACAACTTTCACATTTAGGATTGGTTATATAACCAATACGCCAGGGAGCCCAGAGTTTACCAAATTCCATCAGGTTTTTTCCTCGCGTTCCTTTTTATAAACTTCGACAACTTTGTCCTGAGCCTCTTTGGGCATTTGTTCGTAGTGTGAAAAACTCTGGCGGTGCATGCCTCGACCTTGGGTCATTGAACGCAGGGCTGTGCTGTAGCGATATAGTTCGGCTAAGGGAACTTTGGCGGTAATTTTCTGAAAAGGTCCTTCAGAATCTATACCTTGGATTTTTCCGCGTCTAACGGAAATATCGCCCATGACGTCTCCCATGAATTCTTCCGGTATGATAACTTCAAGATTGTAAATCGGTTCCAAAAGGATGGGATTACCATTCGTAAAGCACTCTTTAAACGCGCCTTTTCCGGCAATCTGGAAGGCGATATCCTTTGAATCGACCGGGTGCATTTTTCCATCATAAAATACTGCTTTAATGTCAGTGACGTGATAACCGGCTAAGATACCCTCTTCACAGGCTGATCGAACACCCTTTTCGACAGAAGGCACGAAAACCCGATCGACATTCTGGCCTACTAGTTTATTAGTAAATTCGACGCCGGTTCCGGCTGGAGCCGGTTCGACATACATCCAGACTTCGGCAAATTGTCCGGCGCCGCCGGTTTGTTTTTTATGACGATATTTTGAATCGCCCTGTTTTTTGATAGTTTCACGATAAGGAATGCGCGGCGGAAGTTGATTGACCTCGACGCCGAATTTTTGTTTTAAACGCTGTAAAATAATCGCCAAATGCAGTTCGCCCTGACCGGACAGGATCGTCTGCTTCAATTCCGGATCGAAGTGCCATGACATAGTTGGATCTTCACTGGTTAGGGCTTGTAGACCGGCACTGATTTTCTCTTCGTCACCGCGCGATTTTGGTTCAATCGCGATCTGAATAACGGGTTCAGGGAAGGCGATCCCCGGATATGTGACCGGCGCCCGTTGATCGCATAAGGTATCTGTAGTCTTGGAAAATTTAAGTTTTACTACAGCTCCGATATCGCCGGCATGTAGGTGTGCAATCTCTTGTTTTTCTTTACCATTAATGCAATAGATTTGTCCGATTCGTTCGGTCTTACCATTGCTGGAATTAAGCAGATCAAAACCGGTCTTTAAAGATCCGGAAAATACCTTAAAAATTGATAGTTCGCCAACGTGCAGTTCACTGATAGTCTTAAAAATATATAGTGAGGTCGGCTCATTATCACTTATTTTACGAGTTATTGAATTACCTTTATAATTACCTTTCACGGCAATTTTAGCAAAAGGTGCCGGAGCATGTGTGACAATATGATCCATGATTTTAGTAATGCCGATATTATTTAAACCGGAGGCCACGAAAACCGGAAAAAGTTCTCTTTTAATGATCGCTTGACGTAGACCGTTGAAAAATTCGTCTTCTGTCAAAGCACCTTCACTAAGATATTTTTCAAGGAGTGTATCATCGGATTCAGCCACCGATTCGATTAGATCATTTTTTAGGGCATTTAGTTTATCTTTAATATCGCCGGTTGGATCGGATTCGGTATAGGTACCTTTCTGATCTTTACTATATTTAAGTACTTTTTGAGTCAATACATCGGCAATAGTATCGAAGTTTGGACCACTATTTACAGGTATCTGTAAAGGTACGGTTTTTTTGGTAAACGAAGCCTGTATAGAATTCAGTACCTTATTAAAATCAGCATGTTCTTTATCCAGCATATTAATTATAAACCAGACAGGTAATTCATCTTCTTTAGCAAATTTGAAAACTAATTCGGTTCCGACTTCGACTCCTGATTGACCATTAATAGTAATGAGGGCCAAATCGGCGACCCGGGTCAGGGATTTAGATTCCCCCACGAAATCCAGATAGCCGGGAGCATCTAACAGATTGAATTTGATTTTATTCCATTCACAATTCAGTAATGAAGATGAAATCGAAAACTTACGTTCGATCTCATCGCTATGGTAATCGGATGTTGTTGTACCATCTTCAGTTCGACCTAAACGAGTCGTAATCCCAGCGGAAAAAAGCATAGCCTCGCTTAGACTGGTTTTTCCGGAAGATCCATGTCCTAATAATACGATATTTCGTACCTCTTCAGTTTGATATTCTTTCAAAATTAGCCTCCATATAATTGCAGAAATTTAACTTTTATTGAGTAGATTACGAAGAATTTTTCCGGATAAATCGTGTTCAAAATGAGACACTATTTCAATTGTATCCGGTTGCTGGTAACCCGGAAGATTTTGCTGACAATAATTCGTAAGTTCTTGGATGTCGATAGGTTCCTTTTCTTGGGGTAGAATATAGAGTTTGATTTGTTCATTTTCAGTGGAGTCCTTTAAGGAAGCGGCTACGACATCTCTGACGGCTGAATGTTGTTTGACGATGTTTTCGATCTGCACCGGATTGATATCGAATCCATATTTTTTGATTGTATCAGCGATTCGACCTTCGAATATCAGCCTGCCATCCTGAGTTTCGCGGACAAGATCGCCGGTTTCAAACCAGGTATTTTTATCTAAAGATGGTCTTTGTAGATCTTCAAAATAGTTCAACATTAAGGTTGGAGTGCTAACCTGCAATTTACCTGTTTTTCCAGGCGTTACTACAGCACCGGATGGATTGATAATACGGATATCGATTCCCGGTAACGGTCGCCCGATAATAGCTTCGCGACGATCGTATTCATCGTAACTAGATGTTAGGATCAGAGTTTCAGTAGTGCCATAAAGCTCCGTAACATACATTTTATGCGTCCTGATAAACTCCCGCCAGATATCTTCCTGTAAAGTACCTCCGACAACGATACAATATTTCCATGATTCAAATATTTTAGAATCGGCAGCATTAATGAATTGTTTAAAGAAAGATGGTGTACCAACGAGCACATTGGCTTGATTTTGGATAATAGTCTGCCTGATTTCTTCAAAATGAAAATTTTGAGGTATGAGTAAAGTACCGCCGACTAATGCCAAAGTATGGGGAATAAAGCTATGCGATATATAGTGAAAAATCGGTAAGGTACAGAGCATTCGAACCGATGATAGACCGTTCAGTATCTTCAGACAATTCTGTGCATTGATCAGTAAACTGTGCTGACTATGGACAACGATTTTGGCAAAACCTGAATTACCATCTGTAAATGAAATTACCGCTGGTTCGTTTAGGCTATCAATACCCGGGAAGGAATCGAAAGCGGAGGCAGGATTTATTATTTCCTGCGTCGTTAATTCTTTCCAGTTAGTGGTAGATAGTTTTAATAAAGGTGTTCCCTTTTTTAATTCGACTTCGTCTACTATTTTTTGATATTCCGGTTCGAAAACTACTGTCTCGATTTTCAGTTTATTGCAATTATATGTCAGTTTATTCGTCGATAAATAAGTCGGTAATAGCGCCGGAATTGCACCAATCAGAAGGCTGGCATAATATGCAATTAGATATTGCGGACTACTCTTAAGTAACAGCCCAATGGTCTGTCCGCTCTCGATCTGGTGTTGTTTTAATAAACCGGCCACTTGAACCGATCGGGCTAATAGCTCGGAGTAGGAAAGTCTTTGATTCGCGTATATGATGGTCGGATTGTCCGGGTGGGCTACCTGGTTTTGGAATAGCAGTTTTACGACATTATTTAACATATTAACAAAAAATTTATATTAAAAAAGCGCGCAATATTAATCAAATTATGTAAATAATGTCAAGAAAATCTAATGGAAATGGATTGACTTTATTTTTCAAGTAACTATTTTGCTGACAAAAAGGGAAAGCCTAACAAGTCATCGTTACACTTATTATTTTCGTTTTACTGAAGTGTCATCTGGCGCTTGAGAGCCGGCTACTATATCTTCAGTAATTTTATAAAAGAATGGAGTGCGATTTTTTGAATTAAATTTAATTAATTGATCTGATTCGAGATCGATTGTACGATGCCACTGGGTAATACTGCCAGGAGTAGTATAAGCAATAATGAGGTACGTTCCTTTTTTTAAATCAGTATAACGAACTGTATCCTGAACAGCTTTTGAGATGAGTGGTGTCATTTTCTCTTTCAGATTATTTTCCAGGGCATGATTGATGGGATTAGCTATTCTTTGTTGGAGTTCCAGACTTTTTTCAGTGGGATATTCGTCGATTAGAATTCCTATTTCTTCCATTTTATTTCGCAGAGCGTTCAATTTCAGACGATTCTCTTCAAGTGAAATTCTAAAGTCGGATTTTACAGAGTCAATTACAGGATAAATAGCTTTTGGCAATTCAGCGAAACCTCCCGGATGAGATGAGAGACGAATCGTAAGGGATATCCTCTGACCTAGATTCAAGTCAATTTGATCTATGACCTCGGATTGATTGGGCAATAATTCAATCGGATAGAAGCCGGAAGTAACGAGTCGGTCTTTATCGTATTTTAAAGTTATATACAAACCGTCAATCATCTCAGCTCCGTTATTGTCGATTTTCGTCCAAAATTTCCAGACGTCACCGAGTTTTTGGACCCGGACTATTTCGATTTTCATATTTTTACAATAATCGACAGTTAATCTATGTTGATCAGTCTCGATTTGGGGAGATAGTTTTTGGTAAGCGTTTTCATTTAATGCAAATTCACGCTTCAGAATCCGTAAAGTATCTCTCACATCAGCAAGTGATTTTTGAAAGTACATCTGATTCAAAGCTCGAATCTGCTCGATAGATGAGACATTTTTTTTATCTAATAAATAAAAATTAATGGGTTGACGGGTATTACGTAAGGCCGGATCTTCTACAAGGACTTTGAGAGTAACAGTTTGTGAGCATGAGATAAATCCCAGTATGAAACTAATAGCAATAAGGTGGTGGAATTTGTAAATATTTACCATATAATCACTGTCAATAGGAATCTAAAGTTAGTCAGTCTGGAACGCAACATAAATTTTAAGGATTATTGGGAGTGGTTTTTTCAAAGGCAGGTCTTAAGGTCAATTCTATCAGATGGTTATATAGCTCTAGAGTAATTTTCTTGGATTCATCCAGAAAGAAATCGGGAGTTTCGATGTCGCAAACTAAAGCGCCAGTTATTCCGGTCATAATATGTAAAGGTAGGGCGATGGCGGCTTTGGTTTGAAGACGTTCCCAAATACGTCGTAAATCACGGATATTCTTCTCTTTTTCGGTGGTGTAAATCAGGGTATTTTCCAGGATGGCGTTAGCCGCCAGACTATTACGATTGAAAGGATGATCGAAGAAACTCAGATCTTCCAGGCTAGGATCATAGGATAAGACACAATTAAGAATTTCGCGGTCTTCACTGAGGATGTATAGACGCGGGTACAAAAACCGATATTGTTCACACATTAACTGGATCAACTGTTTTTGAATATTAATATAGTCGCCAGACAGTTTTGAAGTGATCGTCTTAAAATTGTCAAGGACCGTTTTATAAATGGTGAAGACCTCGGTTTCATCCAGGTAATTAAGCGAAAATACCATTCCGGTATAATCGTAAAGAAGGTGCAGGGGCGTTAAGTGAATCTCAATGTGATGTTTTTCATTGTAAGCATTATTATATTCGATATCCAAATTGACATCTTTTAGAGTTTCTATCGATTCTTGAAGTGCGGGTGTGATCCGCTCCAATAATTCATCACTGAAAACTTTATTGTATTTATTACCAATTAATTTGACCTTATTGATTGTCAAAATTTGTTCAGCGACGTCGTTGGCATCAACGATTTTACCCGCTTCATCCAATTCGATGATTCCAATCGTACCTCGGGCAATAATAGAACGATGGATTTGCATAAAATTTTCATAATGTTCCTCGGAAACACTTTGCAGAATTACTTCGGATAGAACACTATGGATTATGGTCGGGGCCCGCAGATTAACTTTATTGGGTACGGATTGATCTTTGGGCTCGTCGAGAGTCAAGACTGCGACCGGTCGCCCTCCGAAATAGATAGGAGCATACAGGAGGTCGTTTTTATGCCATTCATTTTTATAATGAAGTGGTATTTCAGTTTTCAGACCGTCGCTGAGAATATAGCGGACGCGTTCGTCTCGCCATGGCAGATAATAAAAGGGTACGATTCGCCAGCGTTCTACGGTTGCGCTTAATAATGTCTTTCTTTTTTCAGCTGGCAATTTATGACTTTCCGAAAATTGGATGGCTTCTGGAGTATAGCCGGAATAGAGAGATTTCTTGGTTTCGAATTTACTATTTAGGAAGCCGAGGCTGACCTTGCTCCAGCCAGTTTTCCGTAAAGTGTCTAGCAGAAAATTACACTTTTCATCGAAGTTTTTCTGAGTCTTTAATTGGTTAAGATTAGTCGAAAGAGTATCTAATTGAGTTAATTCACTCGGCATATTTTTTATTTATAGTGTTTAAAAAAATTAATGCTTGATTTCTACCAGGTAAAGTAGACCTAATCGATTGGAGATCAGATCTACTGAAGGCTAATAGATCGGAATTAATGTTCGAAAAAATAGGTCTTGTAACAGTACGTAACCGTTCACCTGAAAGTGGTTTTTTCGAGTTGTCACTTATGCTTTTTCTATTTATCATAAAATACCGCAAGAATCTATTAAAAATAGTGGTGTGATTCAAGGATATGTTTAAAAGCCAATAATAACCGTTAAAATTTAACAATGCCTTTGGAAATCTTATTTTTCTTGTTTAATTAATCGAATAAATTTACTCTTGATTACAATTGAATATATCTTAAAAATTGATGTTGGGAAATGTTGAATGCAAAATAAGTACAAGTTCAATTTCGGATAAAGGTAGTTTGTATGATTCAAAACCTTATCTATACGACTTTTCCGCATACAGCCGACCTGGGAGTCGAGGTTTACGGCGCAGATTTGCCGGCGCTCTTCGAACATTCGGCAATCGCCTTATTCGACCTGATGACCGATTCAAAAAATATTAAGGCAATTGAAACCGTGGAGTTTGCGATTCAGGCGGATGACCGGGAATTACTCTTACGGGAATGGCTGGGCGAATTGCTTTACTTTTCCATAAGTCACCATTTTTTATTTAATTCTTTTCAAATTATTGAACTTTCAGATACTGCTCTGAAAGCGAACGCAGGAGGCGAATCGTATAATTCTCATAAACATTATCTTAAGCGTGAAATAAAGAGCGTGACTTATCATCAATTGAAGATTATTAATCAGAATAATAATTGGACCGCTCAATTCGTTTTGGATATTTAAAGGTGAAAAATGAGTACCGCAGAATTGCGAAAAATAAATGAACAAGTTTGGGAAATCTCACAGACCGGTGCGATGCGGGTGCCGGGTCGAGTATTCGCCAGTGAAAAGCTCATCCAGGCTATTCGGAATGATGAGAGTTTAAAGCAGGTCATAAATGTCGCCCAATTGCCGGGTATCGTCGGTTATTCATTTGCGATGCCGGATATTCACTGGGGTTACGGATTTCCGATCGGTGGTGTGGCGGCTTTCGATGCTGAAGAGGGCATAATTTCGCCCGGCGGTGTCGGCTATGACATCAACTGCGGGGTACGCCTGATGCGGACTGATCTTACAATCAAGGATTTAAAGCTGTCCATTAAAGATTTGATTGCCGGAATTTTCAGCCATGTACCAAGCGGAATAGGCTCGCATGGCGCGATCCGAAAATTGAATCGCCTCGATCTCGAACAAGTGGCAATGATGGGTGCCGATTGGGCAGTCAAAAATGACTATGGAAAATCTGATGATTTACGATTTATCGAAGACCGAGGTCGACTCGCCGGTGGTGATCCAGCCGTAATTTCACAACGTGCGTTTGAACGCGGCACGGATCAACTGGGAACCCTTGGAAGTGGTAATCATTTTATCGAAATAGGAAATGTAGCCGACGTCTATGATTCCGATGCGGCTGAAACGATGGGTATATTTAAGGGTCAATTGGTGGTAATATTACATACCGGTTCACGTGGTTTCGGATACCAGATATGTGATGATTTTATCAAATCGACTCTGCGGGCGACTCAGAAATATGAAATTCAAATTCCGGATCGGCAATTAGCCTGTGCGCCCTTGAAATCGCCGGAAGGTCAGGATTATCTGGCGGCTATGCGCGCGGCGGCCAATTTTGCATTTACTAATCGCCAAGTGATTGCCTATTTAATAGAAAAAAGTCTGCTAAAAACTCTTAGTATCAGTTCAACTGAACTTAAATTTCATACTGTTTGGGATATTGCCCATAATATCGCCAAAATCGAAGAGCATAATTTCGGCGGCCAGCTAATCCGGGTGTGTGTCCATCGCAAGGGTGCGACACGTGCTTTTGGTCCTAATCATCCAGATTTACCCGAGATTTATCGTAAAATTGGTCAGCCGGTATTGATCCCTGGTGATATGGGAACGGAAAGTTTTCTGGGAATTGGTACTGAACTTGCCATGCGTGAAACCTTTGGCAGTGCTTGTCATGGTGCCGGCCGAGTATTATCAAGACACCAAGCCAAAGAAAAGGCCCGTAATCTTGACTTGTATAAGACTTTGGCGGAAAGTGGCGTTTATGTCATGGCAGAACAGAAGGGTACGATTGCCGAAGAAATGCCGTTTGCATATAAAGACGTTGGTGAGGTAGTCGAGACCGTCAACGCCGCAGGTATTATTCGTAAAGTGGCTCGTTTTAAACCACTCGGGGTAATTAAAGGTTAAAAATATTAACTCTAATTATTTTTAATTCTTGATTATGGAGAACATTGGATTATCTCCATTGACATTCAGATAATTCTTCACTAATATAACATTGATAGTTTTTTATATTATGAAATTATTTTAATCTTAAAAAATATGTCTTTGACAAAAACCGTTAGAAACAAGTGGAAAATCAACGGCTTTTCTATATTGTTTTTGTTATGTAGTATTAGTCTGGCACAGAATTCCGATTTCGACGAATTGCTTGAACTGGATTTAAGTGAATTGATGAACATTAAGGTCACTACGGCTACTAAGAAAGGCCAACTAATAGATAAAGTTCCGGCTACCGTACGGATTATTACGGCTAATCAGATCAAGGAACGCGCCTATTATAGTCTGGAAGATGTTCTGCGGGATTTACCCGGTTTTCAGTTCCGAAATATTCAGGGCTTTAATAGCTATTCTTTTCAAAGGGGAGCGCCCAGTCAGAACAACCTGATCCTGGTGTTAATCGATGGTATTCAGATCAATGAGCTGAATTCGGGTGGTTTTTATGGTGGTTATCAATACAACTTGCAGAATGTCAAACGAATTGAAGTGGTCTACGGGCCATCGTCCGCCTTATACGGAACCAACGCCATCTCCGGCATCATCAATATTATCACCAAGGATCCCGAAGATAGCCCCAAAGCTGAAGTACATCTCACGGCGGGTTCATTCGGAACGCTGTTTGCCGATTTTTCACATAAGATTAATCCCGCTGATTCACCATTTAATGCAATCATTGCCGCGCATTACAAGCAAACCGAAAAATCGCGTTTAGGTGGGGAAGAGGGTGACTGGAACTGGTCGGAAGAAATGGAAAATTTCGAAGATGACTTCGGTATCGACTCAAAAATAAACTATAAAAATGTTCGTTTTGGAATCACGCTCCAGGATAAACAGGCTTCCCGGACGACGAGCGACACGGTCAGCGCCAATTTTCATGACAGCGGCACCAATTTCCATATACGCTTTATCAATGCTTATTTGAATCATGCCTATTCTAAAAACCAAAAATGGTCATTGAAATCACAGGCGTATTACCGCAACGCCACCGTAATGGACAATACCATTTACGTCAAAACAGATACTGGACTGGTTCGTTATTACCGACCCAATTCACTGATTGGTCTGGAAGAACAATTCAATTATGAAATTAGTGATAGAGTCAATCTGGTGACCGGTTTGGTGATGGAGTCTGAAAAGCTGGCGGCTGGTTTTGCTAAATCCTTTAGTAACGATCCGGATGTCGTGCCACCAAAACCGCCTGAACCGGATTTTGAAAAGAACACTTTGATCAGTCTGTATTTTCAAACCCAATACCGGTTGGTTAAAGCGCTCGAATTCACAGTTGGCGCCCGTCTTGACCGAAGTTCCTATTACGGATCCGTCTTTACGCCGCGTTTGGGTGCGGTCTACGGGAAGAAAATCTATACCGCAAAATTGCTCTACACGGAAGCCTTCCGCGCTCCCAGACCGTGGGATTACAACTGGGGCGATGGCAATCCTGATCTGGAACCCGAATACATGCAATCAATCGAGTTAGCCAACCTATTTACTCTGAATAAATACCTCAGAATCGACCTTTCTATATATAAAAACCAGATTCGCAATCTGCTGGAACAAGCGACTACCAAATGGATAAATGCCGAAGAAATGAATACCAACGGTCTGGAAGCGAATGTCGAATATAGTCGTAATAAAACCCAACTCTATCTGAATTATACCTTTAACGATTCAAAATATTCGGATGGAATTGCAGTTCCCGAAATCGCCCGGCACGGACTAAATGCCGGAATCGGCTATACTTTATTGTCAAATTTGAATTTCAATCTGCGGGGAAATTATGTTAGTCGTCGTAAAAATCCCCAGCATGATTCCACTACGCAAGATTATTATATCGATCCCTATCTGGTTCTGAATGGAGTGATCAACTACAATCCCATATCGAACCTGGAATTACAACTGGCTGTGAATAATCTGCTGGATGCGCGCTATTATCATCCATCCAACCTGGCACCGCTTCGGTATCGCCAACCTCAGCGTGCTTTTTTAATTAAATTGAGTTACCAAATTTAAACTATTAAATGCTTTTGCGATTATATGAGAGTCATACTTTTTCATGCGAACAAAGTATAGAATTTTAATCAGACTAATCGGTCTTCTAATCTCTGGCCTTATCACGATAAATGCCTTTCAGCCCTTAGATTCAAATAACAATATCGCTGACCTGAAGGCGGCTTTCGTTTATAATTTTACCAGGTATGTTATGTGGCCGCAGATCGACAAATCTCCGATCTTTATTATAGGAATTTTGGGGAAGGATGAAATTATCAGTTCCTTCCAGCAAATGGCAGAAAAGAAACTTGTCGGAAATCTACCAATTCAAATAAGACATTATGAGAGTCTCCAAGATGTAAAATACTGCCATATCCTGTTTATCGCAGAATCGGAGAAAAACCAGCTTGACTCGATTTTGAACAAAGTAGCTAAACGCAATATCCTAACCATCGGAGATACCGCCGGATTCTGTAAACGTGGTGTCATGATTAATTTCTTTATCCAGAATGATATGATAAAATTTGAGATGAATCCGGCTAAAATGGAAAGCTCCGGATTAAAAGCCAGCTCGCAACTATTAAAATTAGCCCGCATTATTGAATGACACAGCACCAATTGTTTCAACTAACATTTGATGACCGAATGGAGCTGTTATGAAAATTAGATTAAAACTCTGGGAAGTATTTCAGAAACTGCCTTTCAGGAAAAAACTGATCACGATTCAGATGATCACCGTCAGTGCAGTCATCGCCTTATTTATTGTATTCCAGGTCATTTCAGATCAGATTAATTATCAACGAACGACTTTCCAAGGTTTAAAATCTACCGCCAACATCGTCGGCGCCAATTCGATTCCAGCGCTAATCTTTATGGACTCCGTGGCGGCTAATGAAATATTAGCTTCATTACGCTCGGAATACGAAATTATCAACGCCTGGCTTTATAATTCGGATAAAAATCTGTTTGCCACTTATGCACGTGAAGGATATCTAGATTATAATTTTCCGTTTTACGAACCTGACAACTATCGGGTTGGCGCTCGTTATCTGATTTACTCGATGCAGTTAAAGCAAGACGAAATGCCGATCGGATATTTAATGATTCGATATAAAATGCATCGTTTAATAAGGACGATTATAAAAAGTCTCGGTCTGGGCGGATTGGTATTGATAGTCGGGCTTAGCCTGGCTCTGCTTCTGGCTTTTTATACTGGTAAAACAACATCTCGCCCGCTTCTGGATTTAGTCGAGACTACCAAGAAAATCTCCAGTGAACACGATTATTCAATCCGTCTGCCCAAGGCTACGCAGGATGAAATCGGGACACTATATGACGGATTTAATGCAATGCTGGAGCAAATTCAAAGATGGCAAGCCGAACAGAAAAAAGCCGCCGAAAAACTCCGTGAAGCCAACACGATCATCAATCGCAGTCCGGTGGTTGCTTTTACCTGGCAGAATCAAGCCAGTTGGCCGGTCACATATGTTTCAGAAAGCGTCTATAACCTGTTAGGCTATACGAATGAAGAATTTTTAAATGGCAAAATCTTTTATGAGAAGTGCATCCATCCTGATGATTTAAAGAGAGTCAATGAAGAAGTTCAAAAGCATAGTGAATCTCCCGATACGCTGGAATATAAACATGAACCTTACCGGATCGTGACTAAAACCAGTGAAGTCAAATGGGTCGACGATTGGACTTTTATTGTCAGAGATGAAAATGGTACGATTTCGCATTATCAGGGAATTGTCGCCGATCTTACCGAACGCATGCACTTTGAAGAATTATTGAAGAAGAGTGAGACTCGTTATCGTCGCATTTCCTCGGTCGTGTCTGACTATGTTTTTTCCGCCAGTATCGATCCGGGTGGTAAACTGATAACCGATTGGGTGGGTGGGGCTTTTGAATCCATTACTGGATTTACTTTTGAGGAATTTATCGTTAAGGGTGGTTGGCAAGCCAGGTTACATAAAGACGATCTTGCGACGGATGATCATGATCTGAAGAAATTAATGGCCAATGAATCCACTCAATCCGAAGTTCGTTTTTTAACAAAAAGTGGCGAGATAATCTGGCTGAGGGTATATGCGCAACCCGTATGGGATTATGAACAAAATTGCCTGATTGGAGTTCATGGTGCGGTTCAGAATATTACCGAGCAGAAAAAAGCCCAGCGGGACCTGCTGGAAAGCGAATCGCACTATCGTCTGCTTTTTGAATCCAATCCCGCTCCGATCCTGATTTATGAAAATTACTCCTATATAATTCTGGCGGTCAATGAAGCTTTTCTCCGACATTACGGTTATTCTCAGACTGAAATCCTGGATATGCGCTTGTCTGATCTTTATCCAGTCGGAGAAAAAGAAAAAGTAATAGAAGTATCCAACCGGTTGCACGGTTATAAAAATACTGGTGAATGGCAACATCTTAAAAAGGACGGCTCTGCTATTACGGTCGTGACCAGTTCGAATGATATAAAATATAAAGATCATAAAGCTCGGGTCGTGGTAATTACCGATGTTACCGAACAGAAGAAAATAGAAGAAAAGATCAAAAATCTTAATGCCGAACTGGAAAAGCGGGTTGAAGAACGTACCGCCGACCTTGTTAAAGAGATCGAAGAGCGGAATAAAATTGCGACAACCCTGGAACAATCCCGAATGTCTTTGCGAATCATCATCGAATCCATGCCTTTTCCAGTGCTACTAATCAATCGGGACTACACTGTTCGGGACGTTAATCAGGCTACTCTGGATTTACTTGGATATAATTCAACGACCGAGCTGATTGGTGAAAAATGGCATGACTTACTGTTTAAACCAGGAGATGATTCTTCCCCGGCTATCGATACCGAACAGATTGTCGATAAACAAGAAACAACAATAATAAAGAAAAATCGTCGCAAAATCCCGGTCCTACTAAGTGCCGTTCCAATTATGATTGAAGGGGAGCGAGTTCTGCTGGAAGTGTTTGTAGATATCACCAAAATCAAAGCAATGGAAGCGGAACTCATACAGGCTCGCGAACAAGCCCTGGAAGCCGCCCGAGCCAAGAGTGATTTCCTGGCAAATATGAGTCATGAAATCCGTACCCCGATGAACGCTATCATTGGTCTGAGTCATCTGGCCTTGCAGACTGAAATGGACGCCAAGCAGTTTGACTATGCGACCAAAATAAAATCATCAGCCCAGAATTTACTGGAAATCATCAACGATATTCTGGATTTTTCGAAAATCGAGGCCCGCAAATTACGACTGGAAGAAATTGATTTTAATCTGGAAAAAGTCTTTCAGGATACTGCCAATATTATAACTTTTAAGGCCCATCAGAAGAATCTCGAGACTATCTTCGCTATCGATAAAAATGTCCCCCGCTATTTAATTGGTGATCCTCTACGTTTACACCAGATTCTGGCGAATCTGACTAATAATGCCGTCAAGTTCACCGACAGCGGTGAAATAGTGGTGCGAGCTGAACTGATTGAGGAACGGGATAATCTGGTGGAGATTCGATTTTCAATTAAGGATACCGGAATCGGTCTCACTAAAGAACAGCAGAAAGATCTATTCCAGTCTTTCACCCAGGCGGACTCTTCAACTACACGGCGTTATGGCGGTACCGGTTTAGGGCTAGCAATTTCCAAACAACTAACCGAGCTGATGAAGGGTAAAATTTGGGCTGAGAGTAATTATGGTAAAGGTAGTACTTTTTATTTCACAGCTGTTTTTAAAAAGCTAACGACAACGAAAGTAGAAGAATTTAAACCTTCCCCCGATCTGCGCGGTATGAAAATACTGATCTGTGACGATAATCAGAATGCCCGGCAGATAATCAGAGAAATACTGGAAGGATTCAGTTTTACCGTGACGGAGGCCGCGTCGGGCGAAACCGCTATTAAATTAATAAGGAAGAATAAAAGCAGGCCCTTTCAGTTGGTTCTGATGGACTGGAAAATGCCTGAAATGGATGGCATCGAAACTATAAAGATGATCCGCAATGATCCTAAAATTCCTTATACTCCGGCTATCATTATGGTGAGTGCTTACAGCCAGGAAGAGGTAATAAAAAATATCGAAAAAATCGGAATAGATGCATTTCTACTGAAACCGGTAAGCTATTCGACACTTTTCGATACTATCCATGCAGGTATTCGGTAAAACCGCCCCAAAGCGAAAATATGCTTCTACCCGCGGTCAGCATTTTAAAATTGAATTATCTCGCATCCAGGGTGCTAAGATTCTGCTCGTTGAGGATAATGAAATCAATCAGCAGGTTACCCAGGAACTACTGAGCACCAGCGGAATGCAAGTTAGTTTGGCAGAAAACGGCCAAGTTGCAGTCCAAAAATGTCAGGACAGCTCACCATCCGAAATTGATTTGATATTTATGGATCTCGAAATGCCGGTATTGGATGGATATGAAGCGACCAAGCAAATTCGTCGGATCAAGGGTTTTGAAAACCTACCGATAGTTGCTTTGACGGCCGATGCAATGAGTGGCGTCAAATCAGTCGCCTTAAAAGTTGGAATGAATGATTATATAACCAAACCCATCGACCCCAGCGAAGTTTATAACGTGTTAGTGAAATGGATACCAGCTAAACGAGTAAATTCTGAAATGAGTGCCGAAATCAGACCGAGGATAGATACAACTCATAATTTTCCGCTAATTCCGGGTATTGATACCCACAGCGCTTTAAAACGCATCGCTGGCAATATTCCCTTATATAGTCGAATCCTGCTGAATTTTGCAGAGCAAAATATAGACCTGATTGAAAAATTGAGACCAATTTTAAATCGTAAAAATTTTAAAAAAGCCGAATATTTGGTACATGCTCTGAAAGGAAGTGCCGGAAATGTTGGAGCTCAAAAATTATATGAGGTTGCTTCCGCGTTCGACACCGTATTAAAATCAGAATCGCCCGAATCCGCTAAAATCGCACAACTATTTCAACAATTTAATGCTGAACTTAGTCTGGTTATACAGACCATTAAGAAAACGGACCTTCCGACCGCCAGTCCCGATACCGATAAACCTGAAAAGGTTTCTAAAAAAACGTTTAATCTCGAGGAGGAATATCGGAAGTTAATAAACTATCTGTCTGGATATGATGCCCGAGCCGGCGACATTTTCAATGTTATCAAAGGTGAACTCAGCCGATTAATTCCGAAGGCAGATTTAACCAATATTGCCAAATCTATCGAACAGTACGATTATGATCAGGCACTAAATATGGTAAAAAAATTCATTGAAACGACCGATGACATTAAACAGAGTTAATATGGAGAATAATAAGCATACGATTTTAATCGTTGATGACGTAGCCACTAACCTGGATTTATTAAAAGGATTACTGGTCGAAAATTATAGTGTTAAAGTGGCTAATAATGGTCTGTTGGCATTGAAAATAGTTCGAAAGAGCCCTCCGGATTTGATTCTGCTCGATATAATGATGCCCGAAATGAATGGTTATCAGGTCTGTGAAGAGTTAAAGCGTGATCCCCAAAACTGCGAAATCCCGATCATTTTTCTGACCGCCCGCACCGAAACCGAAGATATCGTAAAAGGCTTTGAAGCCGGTGGCGTCGATTATTTAACCAAACCTTTCAATCCGCACGAATTATTAGCCCGCGTAAATACTCAGATTCTGATTAAAGTACAAAAGGATTTGATTCTGAAGCAAAACCGTGAACAAAAAGAAATGTTACATATTTTATGTCACGATCTTGCCAATCATTTTTCAGTAATCAATTTTGCTCTAGATTTAATAAAATCCAATGCTCACAAGACTGATTATCTGGGTAAGATTAAAAGCGCTACTTCACATGGTATCGATATAATTAATCTGGTTCGGGAAATGCGCACTCTTCAGGAGAAAACACTTGAGCTTGAGAAGGTCAATCTATATAAGAGTATGCAGGAATCAGTGATATTACTTGGTGATCGCTTTGAAAGGAAAAAGGTGCAACTAGTTATCAATGTTGCCAAAGATCTCCAGGTTATGGCCGAAAAGCGTTCCCTGATTAATTCAGTTATAAACAATATACTCACGAACGCTCTGAAATTTTCGTTTGAAAATAGTCAAGTCGAGGTCAACGCCAGTGAACATGATGATGCTATTATTTTAATAATTGAAGATTACGGGATCGGAATACCTTCTAATTTACTATCGCAGATATTTGACATTTCCAAAAGTACTAACCGACCGGGTACTAATGATGAAATCGGAACCGGATTTGGAATGCCTCTTATTAAGTCTTTTGTCGATTTTTACGGTGGTAAGATCGAAATTGAATCCCGCGATATTCAGGAATATCCACGCGAACATGGAACAAAAATCTCGCTATATTTTTCTAAAATTAATAATAATATCAGGAGTAATCTATGATTACAGTATTAATAGCTGATGATTTGCATGAGAATCGTGATATACTTGAATCTTTTCTAAAAGACAATGATTATCAGGTAGTAACTGCTTCCAACGGCAAGGAAGCTCTGGAGATTTTGGGAGGGCAGTCAGTCGATCTGATAATTACGGATATTTTGATGCCGGAAATGGACGGTTATATGTTATGCAAGCAGATCAAATCAGATCCACGTTGGAAGAACATTCCGATCATCATTTATTCAGCTACCTTTACTTCACGTCAGGATGAGATCTTTGCCATTAAATTAGGAGCAACCAGGTTCGTTCGTAAACCAGTGGATTCAGAAATATTCCTGAATATCATTCAGGAGGTGTTAAGAAGTAGCAGTAATGGCACTTTGGAATCTCCTCAAATAAGATTTAAAACAGAATCCGATGCTTTTAAACTCTATAATGAGAGAATTATTCAGAAATTGGAAGAAAAAGCCAGCGAACTGGAAGAAAGTGAAGCGCGTTATAAATCTATTTATAATAACACGACGATTGGGCTCTATCGCACCACACCGGATGGTAAAATTATTATGGCTAATCCGGCTCTGATCAAGATGCTTGGTTTTGATTCTTTTGAAGAAATGGTCAAACGTAATCTTGAGAAGGAAGGATATCATCCTGAGTATCCACGGGCGGAATTTAAACGAATAATGGAAAAGGAAGGTAAAATTCAAGGTTGGGAATCCACCTGGCAACGGAAAGATGGTACTTTTGTGCATATCTTGGAAAGTGCCAGCGCGATCTATGATAAAAACGGGAAAATCAAATATTATGAAGGTAATATTGAAGATATAACGGCTCGTAAAACCGCGGAAGCTTCTCTGCAAGAAAGCCAGAATCGCCTCTCGAAAGCCGCCAAGATGGCCAGATTAGGTTATTGGGATTACGATGTGGCTGAAAACCTGTTCACCTTTGACGATCATTTCTATGCTATTTTCAATACTACCGCTCAGGAAGTAGGTGGTTATAAATTGACTCCCGAAGAATATGCTAAAAGGTTTTTATATCCCGATGATCAGGAACTCGTTGGCATTGAAACTCGTAAAGCTCTCGAAACTACTGATCCGAACTTCAGCCGTAGTCTGGAACATCGGATTGTTTACGCTGACGGAGGGGTAGGCTGGGTTTCGGTCAATTTCTTCATTGTAAAAAATAGTGAGGGGCGCACCATCCGAACGTTTGGCGTCAATCAGGATATTACGGAACATAAACGGTTGCAGGAAGTGATTGCTAATGAGCAGAAAGAGCTTAAACTCATTATTGATACCTCGCCCGTATTAATTTTTTATAAAGATAAAGATGGTAAGTTTATCCGGGTCAACAGCGCCTTTGCCAAAATGCTTCGTATGAAAGAAGCCGATTTTTTGGGGAAAACGGTTTTCGATTTATATACTAAAGAAATCGCTCAAAGTATGACAAATGACGACCGCGAGGTTTTTAAATCGAATCGTCCCAGACTGAACATTATCGAACAGTACCAATCGGCCAGTGGTCTGAGATGGGTACAGACCGACAAGATTCCGATTCAAGATGAAAATGGCGATCTAGTGGGACTAATCGGCTTTGCCCTGGATATAACCGATCTCAAGCAAACCGAGCAAAATCTGATTGCCGAAAGAGATAAATTGCAACGGGTCACCGACGGTCTTTCGGCCGTCGAGGTAGGCATTGATATAGTCGACCTTGATTATCGTGTAATTTATCAGAATTCATTTTTAAAAAATCGATTCGGCAACCTTAGGACTGAACTTTGTTATGAAAAATACATGAATCTGAAAGAACCCTGTTCTTTCTGCCCGATGGTCAAGGCCATTGAAACGAACCTGCCCCAGAAGGTCGAAATGACCGGGAGCGATGGGAAAACCTATGAATTGTTATCAACTCCGCTCCCCGATCCGGATGGAGCTGTCAATAAAGTCATTGAGATCGTCAGAGACATCACCGAGCGTAGGCAGTCCGAGGAGGCCTTAAGAAAAAGCGAGAATATGCTCAAATTAATATCCGAAAACAGTCGGGATATTATATGTCTTCATGACTCGGACCATAAGTATGTTTATGTTAGTCCAGCCTGTAAAACGCTACTCGGATATAAGCCCGAAGAGTTGGTTGGAACGAATCCCTGGGAATTAGTTCATCCGCAAGATCTGGAATCCCTTCAAAATGAAGGTCCGACCAAAGCTGAAAAAGAGGGCATTTCTTTTCTATCCTATCGAATTCGTAAAAAGTCTGGTAAGTACATCTGGTTTGAATCCGCCAGCCAGACCATCAGAGATGATAAAGGTAAGATCATGGGGTACGTTACCTCCTCCAGAGATATCACCGAAAGAAAAAAGGCCGATGAGGTCATTCGCGAAAGCGAAAGACACTATCGGGAATTAATCAATGGAATGAACGAAACGGTCTGGATTATTGATTTTAATGGTAAACTTATTGACGTTAACCGAACTGCTGTGGAAACTTTGGGCTATTCAAAAAAAGAACTGCTTAAGATCGGACTTTTCGGGATTGATTCTTCCTTAACAAGAGAAAATATCAAAGCCCTTGCCAAATCAATGAGTGGAGATAAAATCCAGATATTTGAAACCAGTCATAAATCCAAAGATGGTAAAATAATCCCGGTCGAAATATATTCGAGTTTGACTAATTACCATGGGAAACCAGCCATTCTAAGTATTGCCAGAGATATAAGTGAGCGTCGACAAGCTGAAGCCGCGCTAAAAGAAAGTGAGGAGCGCTATCGCTCGGTAGTGGAATATTCCCAAAATGGGATTCTAATTGTAGGCGAGGATTTTAGGTTTATTTACGTCAATGATACTCTTTGTAATCTGCTGGATAGATCACGTGAGAAGATCATTGGGCATGATTTCAGAGAATTCCTAGATACTGAAAGTACCGCACTGGTAGCAGATATATACCTGAGACGGAGGCGTGGGGACGATGTGCCGAACAGATATGAATTTAACATATTAAGGGAAAATGGAGAGAAGCGTAGAGTTGAAATAAGTTCTACAGTTTTTAAAGATAGTAAAGGCAAGATTCTGACCATTGCGCAAATCATGGATATAACTGAACGAAAACAAGCGGAGGAGAATATCCGCCGGGTTACAGTAGGTGCGCATGCGATCCTCTGGCGAGGAAAAGTGAACAAACTGGTAGATAAATCCGAGGCGTGCCAGGGTTTTGCCTGGAATGTCAATTATATTAACCTCGAAAATATTTGCAAATTTATTCCGTTACCGGAATCGGCCGGTCACGATCTGAGCGAAAGGTATCGTAACAGTATCCTTGAAGAAGATCGCCGGAACATGGAAAATATAAGTTCCAAAGCACTCAGAGAAAATGCCAAAAATTATAAACAAGAGTTTCGTTTACGGGATGCCAATAATAGTCTGCACTGGATGCGCGAAGATGTAAGTATCAATCGGATTGACGAAACTCACTTCGAATTAATTGGATTTATTATTGATATAACTGACCGTAAACGAGCTGAAGAAGAACTCCGTGAGAGTGAAGAACGTTACCGACTGATAACGGATAATAGCGTCGATGCCATTCTCCTCACCGATCCCAACGGTCCGATTTTATCCGCGAACAAAGCGGCACGTGAAATGTTTCAAATGACCGAAAAGGAAATCTGCCTGCTTGGTAGAAATGGAATCGTGGATGTCGAAGATCCACGTCTGCCGGGATTATTGGAGAAACGTCTTAAGGACGGTTTTATTAAAAGTGAACTTACTATGATAAGAAAAGATGGCTCGAAGTTTCCCGCTGAAATAACCTCAGCCGTCTTTAAAAATAGCAAAGGCGAACCTCGAACCAGCATGATTATCCGAGATATCACCAAACGTAAAAAAGATGAAGATGCTCTTCGTGAAGAGCGCGACAAATTTGCGCGAATTGTCAATACTGCGCCGGGTGCCATATGTTCGTTTTGTACCGAATCCAGCAACTCAATCTATTTCACTTATGCCAGTCACAGTGTTGAAGACATTTTCGGATTCTCGCCAGACGCATTGGTTCGGGACGCCACCGTCCTTACAAATTATTTCAATCCCCTCGATGCCATTCGCGTCAATCGGGAAATTCAGGAATCTCACCGTCAGCTCTCTTACTGGCAAAGTCAATTTAGATATAATCATCCTAAGAAGGGTGAGATTTGGATTTTTGCCAGTTTCGAGCCGGTGCGGGAAGCCGAGAATAAAACGGCTTGGTACGGAATACTGATGGAAATAACCGCCCGTAAACGGGCTGAAGAAGATTTAAATCGGGTAATGGAAGGCGCGCAGGCCATTCTCTGGCATTCGCCGGTAGTCAGACGGAAGGGTGCGAAAAGTGATGGTCGGGAATTCCTCTGGCAGACTCGTTATTTCAACTTGGACGCCATTAAAAATACTATTCCTCTGTCGGATTATCCGTCGCATAATTTGAACGATATGTACTATTACTCTATCCTGGAAGAAGACCGGCAGAAAATGGATCAGGTTAGTTCCACTGCTTTGAAAAGTGGGGCGGAGCGCTATGATCAGGAATTTCGCCTAAGAGATGCTAATGGAGTAATTCACTGGATGCACGAAGATGCCCGGGTCAGACAAATTGACGAATCCCATTACGAGGTGGCTGGTGTAATTACGGAGGTCACTGAACGTAAAAAGGCGGAGCTAGCCCTCCGAATAAGTGAAGAGAAATTCAAAGATTTGTTTGAATTTATTCGCAGTGGCGTAATGATTTATCGGGCCGTCGAGGATGGTACTGATTTTATGATCCTTAATCTTAACCGCGCCAGCGCAAAAATCGATAAAGTAAAAAGGAATAATATAATCGGTAAGAGTGTTCAGAAAATATTCCCGGGAGTGAAGGAATTTGGTTTGTTCGAAGTACTTCAACGGGTCTGGCGTACCGGCCAAGCGGAATCATTTCCACTTACTCTCTATAAGGATAACCGTATTTCCGGCTGGCGTGAAAATTACGTCTTTAAATTGCCTACTGGTGAAATTGTCGCAGTCTATGATGATGTTACTAAACAAAGACAGGCTGAGGAAGAAAGACTTAAATCGGAAAGATACTTTCGATTGGTGTGGGAAAATTCGGTGGATGGTATGCGCCTGTCAGATGAAAATGGTACCGTTGTAATGGTTAATGACACCTATTGCGATATTGTTAATCTTCCCAAAGAAAAACTGGAAGGCCAACCATTTACTACAATATATACTAAAGAAAAGCAAGCTGAAAACCTGGAGCATTATCTGCAACGGTTTAAAGGGAAAATTGACCAGAACAATTTTGAGATGAAAATGATCTTGCATAATGGGAAAAAAGTCTGGTTTAGTTTGTCCGATTCCTATCTCGAAATTAATCCCGGGAAGCGGCTGTTACTGACAATTATTCGCGATATTACCGAACAAAAAAACAGACAGCTCGAACAAGAAGAATTACAGGCTCAGCTGACCCAAATTCAGAAAATCGAAGCTATCGGCAATCTGGCCGGCGGAATCGCGCACGATTTTAATAACCTATTGACCGTTATCCAAGGCCATGCCCAGATCCTTTTAATGCCGAAAAATGAAAGTGATCCAGAATATGCAGGATTGAAACATATTATGAACACCTGCACCAAGGCCACTAATTTGACTAGGCAATTATTGCTTTTCGGTCGTAAACAGACGTTGGAATTAAAACCTCTCGATATCAATGACACGGTTTCTAATCTGCTTAAAATGATCAAACGGCTGATCGGTGAACATATCAATATCGTGACTGATCTCAAGACTCCTCTGATGAATATCGAAGCTGACGAGGGCAATCTGGAACAAATTATCCTCAATCTGGTCGTCAATTCCCGGGATGCCATGCCAAATGGCGGCACTCTGACTATTAAAACCGAAAATGTGACGATTACTAATAAGAATCTTACGACAGTGCCAAATGCCCGGCTGGGAAAGTTTGTCTGCTTATCAATCACCGACACAGGTTCGGGTATCTCAAAGGAGATAATCGCTAAGATCTTTGAGCCCTTTTTTACCACTAAAGATCCGGGAAAGGGAACGGGTTTGGGATTATCAGTCGTTTATGGTATTATCAAAAAACATAACGGCTGGATAAACGTCGATACTGCAGTCGATCGTGGTACAACCATGAAAGTCTATTTCCCAATAACTGAAAAAAATCTTTCTGAAGCAACCAAAGTATCGGTTGATAACCAAATTTATCGAGGAAATGGCGAAATGATCCTGGTCGTCGAAGATAATTCTGAAGTTTTAAAATTCACTGCTTCGATACTTAGTAATAATAATTACACACCAATCGAAGCCGCGACCGCGGCTCAGGCGTTCAATCAATTTGAAAAAGGAAAAGGGCAGATAAAACTGATTCTTTCTGATATTGGATTACCAGATAAAAATGGAATTCAAGTAGCCGAAGAAATTTTATCTATTAATGCCGGTCTGCCGATCATACTTTATACTGGATATACTGACGAAACTATCATGCGTTCTATTAAAAGGAACCAGAATTTCCACTTACTCCAGAAACCATTTCAGGTAGAAGACCTGCTCCAATTAATCTACCAGTTACTGCATCCGGATTACGATAGTCGATAAAGATTCTAAAGTCGCCTTCTCATTATATGTAGGACAAGCATTCATGCCTGTCAATTAAAAGTTGCTGAGACAGCCTTAAAAGACTATCCTACAAATTCATAGATTATTTAAGTCTACCGAGGATATCCTGGATCAGATCTTTATGAACGGTAAAACTGAGCATTTTTAATTTAATAAAATCTTCACGGTAGAGATAGTAACCGGAATATTTTCCCCAGCGCGAACTGCGACCAGAATCCTTGATTAAAAACCAATCGCGATCATTGACGTTAGCATAGCCAACGACATGCAAACCATGGTCATCAGCAGTCGTATTATTATAAATGCGCAATTCACGCGCATCCTGAGTAATATATTGCGAAGGAATATCGAAATCCGGGATAAAAGCGACGTCTTCGAAGCCGAGGTAACCCGGTTCACTGACGTCACCGCCGATTGCCAGACTATAGCCATTATTAATCGATTTTTTAATAATGTTGTACCAAACGTCGAGTGGAAGGTTGATATACGATGAATCATGCCACCAGTTGTCTTCGACTTTAAATTCAGCCTGGGAATAAAAAGGCCGGGAAGTGGTCGAAATTAAGTCGTAATAATCGTCGAGTTTTAATTTTAAGACTTTTTGCAGGAAATCGCGCGGCGTGTACTGTTTACCTTCATAAGTGAAATTCTGTGGTGGTTCGCCGAGGTATTTATTGAGTATAGCCCGGATGCTGGTCAAGGCTACCGCCTCATCCCAGTAATTATTATTTCGACAATATTCGAGATAGTTTTTAAGTTCCTCAAATAAAATAGTATGGTCATGCTTATCACTCTGCTTGAGCCCACTATAGGCTTCCGCCGGAACGGCACCGTATTTTTTCATTACCCGAAAAACGCCGTTGACTTCACCACCCTGACCGAAGAACGAATCACCTTTTTTACGCAGGAAGCCAGCGGCTTTCTCAAGATATTCAAAGTAGACTGTATACAGCTCGGAAAGTTTAATCATTTTTCCGGTTTGTCGGACTACTTCCGACTCGAGAAATGAAGTTGCACAAAAGCACCAGCACATACCGGATTGATACTGCGCTACCGGTGGAAAATATTGGACTGTTTTAAAAACTTCAAGTGAGGCCGGTTTTTGCACGCCGGCAAGGTCGGAGTGTAGGATTATTTCAGTCTGTTGATTTTGTTTTGCGTGGGCTTTATTTTGATCGTCAATGACTTTATACAGAGAATCTTGCCGGGCAAGGGCTTTCTCGCGTTGGGCATCAAGCTCTTGCAAGACCGGATCGCGATATCGGATTTGGTATTTGGCCTGGTTATGTTCCTGAGCACTTGAATTGACCAGAAATGTCAGAATGATTCCCACTATGAAAAAATAATTCCGGAACCTTTTCATAAACTGTCCTCGTTCTAAAAATTAAAATTTCGTTCATTATGGTAGGATATTAATAATATTGCCAAATGATAACAATCGAAATCTTTACGGCGAATGTAACTCCTATTTATAGTTTTTATCAAACGATCAATAAAAATGAAAAAAGGAGTTGAAAATGGAAATGTTAATAGATTTTCCGAAGGGATTGAGAGTGGATGCTCATTTTGGTAGTTATACCGTATCAACCGATCAGCCACTCAGTTCGGGAGGTGAAGACTCCGCACCGGCGCCTTTTGCACTATTTTTAGCGTCACTGGGGACTTGTGCGGGGATTTATGTGCTGGGTTTCTGTAAGCAACGCAATTTACCAACCGATGGAATTCGCTTGATCCAGCGTATTAATCGTGATATGGTGACAGGATTGATCAGCGATGTCCAGTTGGAAATTCAGGTGTCGCCGGATTTTCCGGAAAAATACCGGGATGCATTAGTGCGTTCGGCCAGTCAGTGTGCCGTTAAAAAACACCTCGAGAATCCGCCGAAATTCGAGATTTTCACTAAGGTAATATAAAAATTGAGAGTACGGATTATTTGTTAAAAAATAATTGGCAAAGAAGCCGCTCTGTTTTAAATTTAACCGCTTTTTGAAGGATGCGCCCGTAGGCCAACTGGATAGACCGTCAGGCTACGGACCTGAATGTTGAGGGTTCGAATCCTTCCGGGCGTACAAATCTAATTAGATAGCCGGCAGTGACCGGCTGTTTTATTTTGAACAAATAACGATAAACTCTCGTGAGTTTTTGTTCAATTTATGTCCCTGAAAATCGCCGAGGATGGCGACTAAATTTAAGCCGGAGCGCTGGATTAGATGCTCGATCTCATATCGAAAGAAAAAGCGCATCGTAAAATTCCACTCCCGTGAAATCCTTCCTTTGTCAGTATCCCAGACGAATTTCATTTTACCGTAGATCATCTGTTCAACTATATTAGAATAGGAGGAAACATATCTTTGAACTTTTTTCCCGGGCGTAAATTCTCCGTTGAAATCCAATAGTTCCGAAATCCCCTCAGCAAGCATTTTCGGATCGGGCACAAAAAGATCGAAAATCAATAAACCTTGATTAGTTAAATGCTGCTGAATATTGCGCAAGGCTGAAAGTTGCTCTTCGATCGTATTAAGGTGTGAAAAGACCCGAAAAGGAGCCAAAATCAAATTGAACTTTTCATCTAATTTAAAATCGACGGCACTTTGCAAACTTACTCGCCGGTGTTCTGCAGGTGGAAGTTTTTTTCGCAGGTGCTTTAACATACTGGTGCTATTGTCAATCCCGTACATGTCGGCTCCGGCGGCCAGGGCTCTCCGAAAAATCCGACCGGTACCTACTCCGATTTCGAGCACCGGTCCGGTCGTTTCCCGGATTTTCTTCAAGTAAAAATTGACGTCGACGGCGTCGCGAACGTCCACATATACCAGATCATAAAAGCGCGCTACGTAATCGGGATATTTCGAATGTCTCATATTTAACTCCAAATATATGCGGTATTATATAAATATTTTTAAAAGATACAAAGGAATAGTGGAAGGGCAGGAATTTATGCCTTCCAATGTTTTTATATTTTGGTCGGGGCGCCCGGATTTGAACCGGGGGCCTCTTGGTCCCGAACCAAGCGCGCTAACCGGACTGCGCTACGCCCCGTGAGGAAAATAATATTTAAACTAATCAAAGATCATTTAGAATATTTGAACCGTGGACTTTACCGATTTAAATCGGGACGTGCGAACCGGACTGCCGGCCCGAATGACTTGGTCAGGCGGGCGCTACGCCCCGTGATTCCAATTCCAAAAAGCGGACTAATTTATCACTAGGTACCAGAATATTCAAATAGAAAGATTACATGGGCTTAATGAAAATATTACTGACGCTGACACCGGTCAGACAAATCGCCGTCACGATTATACCGGCTATCAAAACGCCAATAATATTAGCCACAAAAAATTTCCTGAACTTTAGACCTATCAGGTAGGAGGCCAGCGCTCCCGTATAAACACCTGAACCCGGAAGAGGAATACCAATAAAAATAGCGACTGCCCATTCGCCATATTTATCGACTCCTTTTTGAATTTTATGTTGAGTCTTATCGACATAATTATTCCAGAGTCGGCTGATGACCGGAATTTTCGTAAGCATTTTAATGATTAATTCCATAAAAAAATAGATAATGATCCCGATAATTATATTAGCAATAATACAGACCGCGAATACGATTGGCCAGGCCAGATCGGTAGTGAATATACCGAAGGGAATGGAGGCCCGTAATTCTAACGTGGGGATGAAAGTAATACCGACCATTTTTAATATATCATTAACCATTTAATCTCCAGCTTAAAACGGCGGCAATTTACAATAGTTTAATCTTACCTGAAATACCTCACTGAACAATTAAGACCACAGATAACTCTTTAAGAAAAGACTTATGAATTTTAAAGTATCTTTAATATTGTTAATCGAACTTCGGTTCGCGTTGTATATCGTCGGAATTTCGATTTCGGTATAGGTACTTCCAGTTGAGAGTAATTTAATGAGAATTTCACTTTCGAACTGAAATCCGTCTTCCAAAAATGTCGAGTCCTTAATGATGTTCATACTTATCAGGCGATAACCACACTGACTGTCATGAATACGTCGACCGGTTCGGATCGAAATTAAAAAAGAGGTAATCGTGTTGGATAAAATACGATGAAATGGCATCGTTCGATAATCAAAATGGCGTTTGCCCAAGACAAGATCGACCTGGTGCTCAATCTGAGAGTCGATAAACTTTTTAATGTAGTTCGGATCGTGTTGCAAGTCGGCGTCAAGGCAGATTGCATCGCTATAACCCAGTTGGAGAGCTTTTCGGAAACCGGACACAAGTGCGGCGCCTTTACCGCGATTGACAGCATGTTTTATGATATGAATTTGCGGAAAGGCTTTTAAAACCTCAGACGTTTGATCGGTTGAGCCATCATCGACAATAAAGATATTGTTTGCGGTGAATTGAGTAGTTATTGTTTTAATCAGCGAAGGTAAAGTTTCAGCCGCCTGATAAGCCGGAATGATGATACAGTGGCTATGTTTTCGCATGGCGTAAAAATTAGATTATTTGAGTCAGACCGTCAAGTGTAAAAATTATTGCATAAAGTAAGCAGAGACTTTAAATTTACGCGCTTTTTGGCCATGCGAGAGTAGCTCAGTTGGTAGAGCTCCACGTTGCCAACGTGGCTGTCGCGGGTTCAAGTCCCGTCTCTCGCTCAAAATTCTTGAATAATTTTCAAATTTATTGATCATTCTGCGGTCTTTTGGAATAATATATTTGTTGTCAATATCTTTAAAAAATTAAAATAGAGAAAATCAAAAAATTACTTTGGCATTGGGATCTGATTTTGTAGATTCCACAGAGTTTGTTGAGTTTTACCGATTTTTAAATGCTTAATCATACCCTTCGCAACATCACTCAAATCTTTAGTCCTGTTATCCTCGGTTGGTCGTTAATATTCGCGCAAAATATCCCCGAACGTCTTTCCAAACCAGGTATCGACGATAATAGTAAGTATACTACAGTCGGTAACGTCGGTTTGACTGTATCGAATTACGGAACCTTCGGCGATGGTTTTCAGGAGCAATCTCCAACTGATCAACCTTCCTGCATATATCCGATCGGTTCCGGTATTGAACATTTGTTTCTGGGCGGTTTGTGGGTTGGAGCCAGCGTCAATAGTGAAATCCATGTCACTACCGGAGCCTTTAATGTCCCCCGGTTTTCCGGCGGCGGCTCCACAAATTTCGAATTTACCACCACCGCTGATGAGAATGACCGGATGATGGAACGTTCCTCGCTGTCGGATAATAAATACTATTCGGAATTAGCTGTAAGTCACCAGGATTTTGTGGCTAATTTTACCGATACCAATAAAGTCGTTCCTTCGACGTCTATTACGATTCCCTATCATGAACCCTTAGGCTTGGGAATTCATTTGGAGACTTATGTCTGGAATTATCCTTTTACGGATGCTTTTGTCATCTTTAATTACACTATTAAGAATGTTTGGGAAGATACCTTAAAGGACGTGTATGTTGGATTGTGGGCTGATCTGGTAATAAGAAATACCAACATTACTCCACCGCGCGTAGGTTCTCCATTCTATTTACATGCCGGTGCCGGTTATATTGATAATGATGATATGCAATTAGTTTATTGTTATGATTATGATGGAGATCCGGGTTATACCAATAGCTATGTGGCGATGGCTTTCCTGGGTGCCGATCCCTTAAAAGACGATAATCTGTATGACGGTGAAACTTTTCATCAATGGTGGCTGTTTAGTGGTGGAGCCTCTGAACATGAACAAGCTCCCTCAACAGAGACGGAACGTTATCAACGGATGTCTTCATCTATCAATGATAAAACTTATTGGGATGCAATATACCAGAAACCGGGCAATCGGATGAGTCTTATTACTACCGGGCCCTTCAAGAGCATTTTACCGGATTCGTCGATCAATGTCGTTTTCGCGATAATATGTGGTAAGAAGGCTGGATTTAACGCCAGCACCGTCGATGATGATCTCGCCAAGCAAAAATTAATCGAAAACACATCCTGGGCTTACCGGGCTTATTACGGTGAAGATTCTAATCATAATGGAACGCTCGATTTTGCCGGAACGGATTCGACCGAAGATATTAACGGAAACGGGACACTCGATCGCTATGTTTTACCTACTCCGCCGAATGCTCCGACATTGAAAGTTATCCCGGAGAACTCCAAAGTGACTCTATTTTGGGATGATCGCGCTGAAAAGTCAGTTGATTTAATTACAAAAACGCGTGATTTCGAAGGCTACCGAATCTATCGTTCCTTCCTGGGTGATGATATTTCACCGGCCGGTATTACTACTAACATGGGTTTGATCGCCGAATACGACCAGATCGATGGACAATTTTATGATACCGGTCTGGATAGTGTCATTAATTCTTTTCCTGAGACTGAATACATTCAGAGAAATGACGGAAGTATTGATACCGTGGTATATAAATATTGTTACGTGGTTGATAATTTACATAATGGTTGGCAGTATGCCTTTGCAGTAACAGCCTTCGACAGTGGTGATATCGACTTGAACCTCGAAAGCCTGGAAAGTTCTAGGTTACAGAATCTAACCGTAGTTTGTCCCGGAACTCCTCAACGTAAAAGTACAGATAAAACTGAAATTGGGATCTATCCGAATCCCTATCGTAAAAACGCCTTATGGGATGGCGGCTTTGAACGTGAACGCAAGATATATTTTTATAATTTACCGGCCGATTGCGAGGTCAGAATCTATACTTTAGCCGGAGATCTGGTGGATAAATTTTCCCATAATTCCGATTATAACGGAAGCGATATCCAGTGGTTTGATAATTATTCTCTGCATAACACTCAATTTGCGGGTGGTGAGCATGCCTGGGATCTGGTTTCACGTAATGATCAGGCCATCGCGACCGGATTATATCTTTTTACCGTAAAAGATAATGATAGCGGAAAAATATATCACGGCAAGTTCTTAGTAATAAAATAACCTAATTAGGAGGAATATTATGCGACAATTTGTAAGAATTATGACAACCTTAACCTTATTATTAGGTATTGGAATGGCTCAGGAGGCCGTTTACGATACATTATCGATTTATGATATTCAGTATGTCGAAATTCCCAGTGACCTGACCGGGACAGTTCCGGATTCAGTCCAGGAAACTGGTTATATTAATGACACAATTGTTGTTAAAGCGTTTATGCGACACGATCCGCGTGAATTATATCTCGGCGCCCGCTGGGGAGGATTCGTCAGTGAAAATTCAAGCGATCCCTGGAGTGGTTTTTTTATCATTCAGGATGACACCACAAAAATCAATACCTATCTTGGTTATCTGCAGGAAGGAGACGAAGCTTATTTTACAGGTCGATTGACGACTTATTATGGTTTGACACAGTTGAATTTATTAACCGATCCCGAAATACCTGTAACGGTAGTCTCCATGGGAAATACGTTGCCGGAAGCACCCGAATTAACCCTGGCAGACCTGGCCAGCAACTACGCCGGAGAGAAGTATGAGAGTATGTACATCACAGTTAAAAATGTAAAGGTCACCAACAACGACGCTTCCAGCGGACAGGCGATTATCAGCGACGGTACTAATATTGGTTATATTGATGATTATTTTATGTACTTTAGAGCGCTTACCGATGCTGAAATTGTGCACTGGCCGGCCAATGGAAGTCGGATCAATGTGTCTGGATATTTGCGTGACAGCGGTTATGGCTATTTTTCAATCTGTCCGCGCGATACCAACGATATCGAAGTTCTGGCGATTCCTCCGGAAGTATTGGAAATTACCCGTTCTCCCGAATTGCCGACTTCGTCGACCACGAACACTTCGATAACTGCATCAATTTCGGATAACGCCACACCATTTGCCGATATCGTTGCTTATCTGCATTATAGTATTGATTGGCAACCATTTGATTCGGTAGAAATGGAATATTTGGGACGTCCCGGTTTTTCAGCTGATATTCCCCAGCAAGCCGATGGCGCTTTTGTGCGTTATTTTATTACAGCAATAGATCATGAAAATAATGTCGGTTTTATGCCGGGTGATACCGCCCAACAGATGTTCTTTTTCCATATCCGTGACAATGGCTATTCTATTTACGATATTCAAAATCCGATGGGATATTCATACACCGGTTCAGCTTACGAAGGTTATGCAGTTACTCTGACGGGAGTGGCCATGACCGATTCGACTGATTTTGTCAATAACCTGTACATTCAGGAAAAAGATTCGATGTGGAGCGGAATCTGGATTTATCAGAGCGATTTTCCAATGCCAAATAAGGGAGATTTAGTGCGGGTCACGGGTACTGTCACGGAAAACTATTATCAGACTGAGCTTTCTGATATAACTGAGTTAGAGGTGATTACTCCTAATCACGGGGTTTTCGATCCGGTACCGGTCCAAGTTAAAGATATTAAGAATGGAGGAGCGTTGGCAGAAGCCTATGAGAGTGTTCTAATTGAGGTTAACGATGTCACGGTAAGCAATCCATTCCCGGATGGGGCTTATAATTATGGCGAGTTCAGTATTACTGATGATGGAGCCAATTCAACCCGAGTCGGGGATGATTTTTTATCATTCAAGGGACAATTAGATACACTCTATTCATTGGGCGATCATATTGATAAGGTAATCGGATTTCAGGCTTACAGTTTTTCTTATTATAAAATTCTGCCACGCGATACTAATGATGTTATCGGTCATACTAAAGTCGGAATTAAGGATTCAAAGAATAGTAATGCCGACCGCTACAGTCTGAATCAGAATTATCCCAATCCCTTCAACCGCGAAACGAATATTCAATTCAGCATTGCTCAGCCCGGAGAGGTGACTTTGACGATATATAATCTTCTGGGTAATAAGGTCAGAACTCTTCAAAATGGTCGGTTAAATGCCGGAGTATATAATCTGCGCTGGGATGGTTTGGATAATAATGGCCGCCCGATCAGTACCGGAATCTATTTCTATCAGTTACAAAGCAAAAATTTTAGTATTACCAGGAAAATGTTGTTTTTAAAATAATGACTTCGAGTGGGATTATAGAAAATGGAGAAATGAGGGCTCGTTTGCGGGAGCCCTCAAATTCCGTCCGGATTTTCCGGATTGGAATAATACTCATAATGGTCCTATTCTGGCAGGTTTGTAGTAAAGATTACTCGACTAAATATAACGAAAATCTGCCGCCGGAGACTTCCATATTCATTTGTTCAACTGATACCTTGAATCCCACTAAAAGCGTTCAAACAATCTCCTGGGACGGACGCGACCCGGATGGTTTTGTGATCGGTTTCTATTATCGTTGGATTAGCGATGTCGACAGTAGCGACTGGACTTTCACAAAAGCTTATTCGGATACCTTTGCACTGGCAATCAGTGGAGAACGAGCCTACTATACTTTTTATGTCAAAGCCATGGATAACGATTCGCTTTCCGATCCCACTCCGGCGCATCAATTAATCCCTATTAAAAACACCGTACCCGAAATCAGCTGGACCATCAACAGTCAAATTCCTGATACAACTTTTACGGTCGCTTCTTTCAGCTGGACGGCTACTGACATCGATGGCGATTCGACGATCACCTATTTCGAATGGGCGCTGGATGATACTACGGAGTGGACGCAAATATCCGGAATGTTAAGATCAGTGACTATCGATGCCAACGACGGGTTGACACAAGGTGACCACTGTTTCTATTTAAAAGCTATCGATATTGCCGGCGGTACCAGTGAAATTATCCGAATGCCGGAGAACCAGGACAATTTCTGGTATGTCAAAGAACCGATCAATGGTTATCTGTTAGTTGACGATCATAATTCCGAAACTTCTACCCTGGGATATCCGGATAAATACTATAAAGGTATGTTAACCGCCCTCATTGGCGATTTCAACTATTGGAATATTGAGAAGTTATTCCCGGCTTCTATTACTCAATTTACGGAAACCCTGAAATTATTCGACCGCGTAATCTGGTACACCGATTTAGTGGTCGAGACCGATAAACATTTTATTGCGGCTCAGGTCGCCATTCCGGAGGTATTGAGCGCCGGTGGTAAAGTGATTTACATTTGTCAGTTCAATACCGGATTTGGGGTGCAGGGTGATCCATTGGCTTTCACACCGGTCGATTCTCTGGATTATTATTACGGTCGTATTTTCCCGCCGGCCACTCTTGCACCAGAGGATGGTATTAAAGCCATTTTATCCGATACCAGCCAAAATTTGCCTGAATTAAAGATGACGACCGGTAATATTTTCGGTGCCTATTCCGTTGAACCAAAGGAAGGATCCATCGTTCTTTACCGTTATGAAGGAAGAGCATTTGTAGTGCTTGGTCGTAACGATAATACCGGAGAATATGACATGGTATTTTCCGGGATACCACTACACCAGATAAATGGCGAGAATAATTTGAATGAATTTTTCGAAATAATATTGAATGATGTTTTCAAATAAAATAAACCGAAAACTAGCTCTCATTACGGCAGTGCTGGGTCTGTCAGTTGGACTATTGGCCCAGACGTCGCGTAAAGGTGTTCTGGAAGGTATGATCTATGATAAGAGTAATCGATCGCCCTTAATCGGTGTTAATATCGTTGTGATGGGAACGTATTTAGGCACTTCGTCCGATATAAATGGTCATTACACCATTCCAAACATTAATTCGGGCGAATACACGCTGGAGATTACTTATATTGGGTATAAAGTTGTCCAGAAAACTGGCGTAGGAATCAAACCCGGTCAGACTCTGCAACTCGATTTTGAACTGGAACAGACCGCCTTGGCATTGGGACAGGAGGTCGTCATTATTGGCGAAAAACCGCTGATGCAGATCAATGAGACCGGCACCGTACGCACGATCAGTGGGGATGAATTGGCTAATAAACCAATTGAAAATGTTGAGGACATTGTCGCTCAGCAGGTTGGTGTTTCCCATCAGGATAACGAAATTCATATCCGTGGCAGTCGAACCTACGAAGTGCAATACTTACTGGATAATGTCTCGATTCAGGATCCCTTATCCGGAACAGGTTTTGGTTTAAATGTGAGTGCCAATGCCGTCGAGGAAGTGGAAGTCATTACCGGCGGGTTTAAAGCCGAGTACGGACAGGCGACCTCTGGTGTCGTTAGTGTTAAAACCAAGTCCGGCGGTGATAAGCTGGAAGGTTTTTTCTCGTATAAATCCGATCACGTGGGTCTGTACCGGGATAAACCCTGGAGCTTTAATACTGATATAATTGAAATGAATCTCGGCGGACGCGAGCCGCTTACCAGCGGCCTGTTACCGGCGCTAAAAATTAAACTGCCGGGACAGATCTATTTCTTTTTGAACGCCTATGTCTCGATTGCCGATGACTATACCGGAAAGACTGCGACCCAACTCTATTCCTCGATTAGCCCGCGTCTGACAATTGCCGACCGGGATGTTTTTAGCGGAACCAGTTTCTCACCTCGTCAGAATAATAATTGGAATCTGATGAGTAAATGGACCTGGAAACTCAACGATACCCAAAAACTCATTTATACTTACAACCGTTCGCTTACTATTAATCAAAATACCCAATCGCTACAAACCAATCTCGAGTATGTTGAACCCGGTCCCGGATTCCCATACGAATTTTCGAAAAATCTCGACTTGTTTAATGTCTATACTCACGATAATGAACAATCTTCATTAACCTGGTCGCATACTATCAATAAGAGAACCTTTTATGAATTACGCCTGAGTCGTTTTTTTGCTCATCTGCGTGCCGACTGGATGGGCTCTCCTTGGGCGGATTATACCATGGCGATCGATGTACCACGCATTCCGGTAGAATATTATTCTCCAGTCAACGATTCCAGTAAAGTACGGATTATCCCAGGTGATGGTTTCGCCGATTATGGAAACGCCGATGTTTGGCATGATCATTATGCGGAATTTTATACTCTTAAAGGTGATCTGACAAGTCACGTCGGCGATATTCACACCTTGAAGACCGGAATCGAATCATCTTTTGATGAAATGCAGTTAATCGACATTATCGATCCTTATACCGAAGGCGGCTATGGTTCCAGCCAGGATATTTATCGGGTCTATCCGGCCGATGGAGCCATCTATATCCAGGATGATATTCGCTTCGAAGGTTTCTTCCTGAACGCCGGCTTGCGGCTGGATTATTGGTTTCCGGGAAAATATGTCGACGATGCAATCGAGAATGCAAACAATATTTTAACGGATGAAATGCGTAAACAATATAAAGAAGATACTTATAATTTCTTTGGAAGACGTTTCAAAATGCGTCTGATGCCGAGACTGGGAGTCTCTTTTCCGATTTCAGATAATCAGATGCTATTCCTGAATTACGGGCATTTTTCCAAGCGCCCGAAACCGCAATTCATTTATGCCAAGTTAGGCAATGTCAGTTCTAAGTCTTCGTATCAAAAATTTGGTAATCCGAACCTGAATCCGGAAACTTCGGTCATTTATGAACTGGGATTGAGGCATCAGTTCAGTAAAAATGACGTTATCAGTGTGACCGCTTTTTATAAAGATATTTTCGATTATGTCCAGACGACTACCATCAGCGGTATTCCGCGTATTGGTTCGGCCATTTTCTATATTAATCTGGATTATGCTCGTTCACGCGGGATTGAGATGGAGTATAAAACTCGTCTCGCTAAGAATTTTTCTGGCAGTATAAATGGCTCATATTCGGTTGCCACGACCAAGTCATCCTCACCGGATATCGGTTTATTAATTGCGCAAGGTAGCATTAGTGAACAACCCATTAAAGAAACTTATGCCGTCTGGGATCGTCCCTGGCAGGTTTCTATCAATGGTAATTACTATATCCCGAATGGAAGCGGGCCACGGATTTTCGGTGTGAATATTTTAGGTAACTGGAATATCAACCTGCGCTGGTTCGCACAGGCCGGTAAACGTTATACGCCGGTATCATTCGTCTATTATCGTTCCAGTGATAATCGACCGATTTATACCGAAGTCGAAGATCAGACTTTGAGATATAGCAAAATCGGCTCGATGTGGAAATGGGCCGATTTAAGTATCAAGAAATATTTCAAAAGTCATAGCGAACGTTATAAATATGTATTTTCGATTGAAGTGAAAAATCTCTTCAACGATAAGAATGCCAACATTATTAATCCGGTAACCGGTAAAGCCTATGAATACGGTGATCTGGTCCCGAGTAGTTGGAATGATCCGCTCTACCCGGATTTAACTTACCCGGTTTCTAGTCCCTATCCATTAAATCCGGCGCGCTATCGTGAACCGCGTCATATCCGTATTGGTCTTTCGGTGGAATTTTAATATGCGCCTTCGTAGACTGTTTCCGTACATACTGTTTATGATAATGGCGCCAGGTCTGCTGAAAGCTCAATTATTTCCGAATTTGGGCGGCCAAAGAGTCGGGACTTCAGCCGCTCAGTTCCTGAAAATAGGAGTAGGAGCGAGGGCAGTAGCTTTGGGCGAATCGTATGTTGCGATCGCGAATGATGCCGAAGCCTTGTTCTGGAATCCGGCCGGTATCAGCCAATCTAATAAAAATGATTATTTCTTTACTTATAATCAATGGTTCTCCGATATTCAGATTTATTATTCAGGAGCCATTTATCATCTGAATCAGATTAATACTATCGGAATGTTTTTTATGGCCCTGACCACTGATCCGATGAAGGAAACCACCGAGCTGGAACCGTTCGGTACCGGCCGCTATTTTAGCTATGGCGATCTGGTCGGCGGAATTAGTTACGCGCGTAATATGACCAATAAATTCAGTTTTGGGATTAACTTAAAATACTTTCAGGAAACTTTAGCCGAATTAAAAATGTTGTCAGTCCTTTTTGATCTGGGTACCTATTACAAAACGGGCTGGAAATCGATCCGGTTCGGCGTATCGGTGACGAATTTTACCTCGGATATGGGGGCCGAAGGCAGTTATACCTATACCAATCTTAATAACGAAACCGTCAAAGTCACTGATTTTCAGGAGTTCACACCTCCTATAATATTCAGAATCGGACTGGCGGGCGAGGCTTTTGAAAATGCTTTGCATAAACTTACCTGGACGCTACAATTAAATCATCCGAACGATAACAGTGAAAATATCAATTTTGGGGCTGAATACTGGTATCGCAATTTTCTGGCCCTGCGGAGCGGTTATATCACCGGCCGGACCGATCGGGATGTTTCATTTGGTTTTGGTATCAATGTTCCGATGGGGGAAAATAGTGTACGACTGGATTACAGCTATGCCAATTTCGGTCGGCTGGGATTCGTAAATCAATTTACTATTCATTTGCTCTTATGAAAAAAATATATAAGCTGATTATTGTTTTTTCTTGTTTAGTCTGGCTGGTATCCTGTACGATTGATAAGTATCCATTGCCCAGTGTGCCAGATTCCGATTCAAGTTATGCGAATATCGGAAAAGAGGTCTATAACCTGATCTATCCTATCCTGGATGTGGGAAACGGTTATAGTTTCAATCGTCCCTCAGATATTTACGTCGGAGTGGATAATTTTATTTATATCTGCGATACTGATAATAATCGGATCGTAATGATGGATGGCGGCGGCGCAATCCAGGGCTATTCTCAATATATCGAACATCCGGAAGCCATTACCCAAAATGACAGCCTGGCTCTGTTAATCGTCAATAAAAGCAATAAAATTTATAAAATTGATCTAACTAAATATAACCATATCATTGCCGACGCACCTGTCGAAACGCCCTTTACTCAGGTTAGTGAACCGACCCGCCAGTTTACCGGGATTTCGGTTCATGAAGGATTTGAATATTATGTTACGGTGCTCGATGTCGCGGACAGTTCCAGCACTTATAAGGAATTCAATTTTATCTATGATTTTAATTCCGGAAATAATCTGAAAGGTACCCTGCCATTTTATGTCAACGGGACCGGGCTGTATTCGGCTCTTTTACCGACTGCAATCGTCAGCATCCGTGAAAGATATCTCGATATTTCCAGAACTTCGGAAGATCTGCCTGATTTCTGGTTTACGCAGACCGGCAAGACGGCGTTATTGACCAATAGTTTTAAAATCCAATCGGTTAATAGTTATCGTTTTGAGGGTCAATATAATATTAAGGCTAACACCGGATTGATAGGTACCGATATCTATAATTCCAGTCTGTTCTGGAATCCCGAAGATATTGCTCTGGACCGGCAGGGTTATATATTTGTCGTCGATGCCGGAAGAAGCCCGGCCGATGCCGACGCAACTCATCCCGCTCCGGGATTTTATCGTTTTTCTTCCGGCGGTTCGATCCTTCAGAGTGTCGTTGGACTCGGCTCCGGCGACCGCAGTTTCAATCAGCCCAAAGGAATTGCGGTTTCTCCATATATCGAAGAGCAGATCGTCTATATTGCCGACACCGGCAATAACCGCATAATGATGTTCAAACTATCGACTGATTAATTTATTTATCGAAAATCTCGTTACCGGTTATAACGAGGCAATCGTTGCTTATTACACTATTTCTTCGAATTCACCGGTTTTCTTATTCTTACGAACGTTATCCCAATTAAAATAGCGGCCGTTCATAGCAATGTAAACGCCGGGCGCTAACGTTTGAACCAGGGCCAGGGCGCTCCCGAGATTAAATAAACCGTCGGAACTGCCGAATTTATAAGGAATCATAGCACCCGTCAGAACAATTGTCTTAGCTCTTACATTTTGGGCAATGATACGAGCCGTTTCCACCATGGTATCCGTACCGTGCGTGATGACAACCCGATCCTCAGAAGTTTTCTGGCAATGTTGGGCGATCAATAACCGATCGTCATCGGTCATGTCCAAACTATCGACCATCATTAAAGTGCGGATGTCTACCTCAACGCGCGAACGACCGAGTATCAGCATTTCATGCAGATGCGTGTCTTTAAAATAAAGTTGACCGGTAAGTTCATTATACTCTTTATCGAAAGTTCCGCCGGTTACGAAGATTCGGATTGCCATTTAACGCCTCTTATGAATTGATAATTTGTTCAATGATTTCCACGCAAGTCTTGACGATGAGAGGGCAGGTATTCTCAACAATTTTGTGTGAGTGAATATACTCTCTGCCTTCCGGCGTGCTGATGTCGAAGTCCAGCAGATCCCGGCAATTCAGAGAGCCAAATTTTTCTTTGAAACGGATTGAAAATTCAGTAACGGCATTATAGGCGCGGTCACGCGCTTCATTATCTTCCGGTGTAACTTTTCCGAACTTCAGTCCTATAACGATCATAGCGCCGGTGACTGCTCCGCAGATCAAACCCTGACGCCCCATTCCACCGCCAAATCCACCGGCAATTCGCAGAGCTGTTTTTCGATCCAATCCGAATTCGTCTGCAAAGACGGCCAGAACCGCCTGAGCACAATTAAAACCGTCTCCGAACAGGGTCAGGGCTTCATCACTTCTGGACATTGTTTCTCCATTTTTACAAAAAAATAACTTAAATAAAGTGAGTTCGATATAAGCGCGGTAAACCGTTGAAACGGTTTTAAAGTTTGGCTTTTTGAGCGAAACCCCCGAATTAATTCGGGGGTTGCCTCCATCTTTTCAAAGAAAATGAACTGTTTCAACAGTTTTTCCAGACTTTTTCACAAGTGTCTTATAGTATCGAAATCACGTTAAACTAATCCAGCGAGTTTTTGACTCAGCAGAGAAATGTGCCCCATCTCTTCTTTAATAATGGCGCGGATGTGCTTGATATCGGCTTCGTCAAGCATGACCTTTTCGAGTCCCAGATAAAAGACGATTGAGTCTTTTTCGAATCCGATCGCCATATTCAAAATATCGGCAACTGACTCGTTTCCTTTCAGTAAGTCGACCGGATCGTTGGTCAGGTCGAAAACGAAACCGGAGGCGAAAGCCTGCAGAAACAGGGCGGCTTCATGGTTGGGATCGTACATCGGATTCGCAGGAGAGTTTTTAATTTTTTCCCGCATCTTAGCAAAGATTTTCTTATGCTGATCTTCCATATCGGCCAGTTCGAGAAGCATATTCTTGTGGCTGGGGGTATTATTACCTTGCGCGGCCTTGCGGTAAAAGCGAGCTCCGTTGACTTCAATCTGTTCGGCTATTTCAAAGACTTCATCAATGTTGAAGTTTACCATCGTTGTTCCCTGATTTATTCTCTTTTGCCAAGTTCACGATCGGTCATTATCAAAGCCTGGCCAGACGAACCGATTTTCTCCAGCAACTGGACAATTTTCAGAGCCGAATCTTCTTCTTCAACCTGTTCGGTGACGAACCAGTTCAACATGACCTGCGCGGCGTAATCTTTCTCGGCAATCGCCAGCGCCATGAGGTCGTTAATTTTAGCGGTGATGAATTGTTCGTGGGCATAAGCGGCCTTGAAAGCGTCTAACGGCGAATTCCATTTTTTGCCCAGGACATTCAAGGCCTGAAGTTCGGCGACATTGCCGCGGTCGAAAATATGGTCGAAGAATTTCCGGGCATGTTTAACCTCTTCGCTACTCTGGACTTCCATCCAGTACGCCATGCCGTCGAGGTTTTCGGATTTGAACCAGGCTACCATTGCCGCATAGAGATAGGCGGATTCCAGTTCGTGTTTGATCTGATCGTTGAAAGCCTTTAATAATTTTTTACTAAGCATCAGAGATTTCCTTTCCATAAGCCGTGAATGTTACAATATTCACGCGCAGTTACTTTTTTAGCCGCTACTTTAAAGACGGCAACGGGGGTGTCGCCGGGTTTCAGATATTGCCGGTGAACCTGACCGTCGGCGATCAGTTCAATCCATTCGATATAATGGACGTCGATCATCGGATGTAAGACGCTACCGACGCTGACTTTATAGCCGTCGGCTGTCTTTTCGATGACCGGGACATGTTTTTCCTTGGCGGCATCGGTGGTGTTTTCAACGAACAGCTTCATCGGCTGACCACAGCAAACCAGCTCGCCGGCGCCTTCATGTAAAACCTCGACGATATTACCGCAGATTTCGCATTTGTAAATTTGAGATTGTTTTGTCATTTTAAATCCTCCTTTTTTTCTCTTTTGATGAAAACATTCCTATAACGTTACAAAAATTTACATTTTTATTATTAAAACGGAGGAGAAAATATATTCAAGAAAAAGAAGTAACAATAAATTCAGTAAATCTATAGTATGGATAAGTATTTTCCGGTTTTCAGTTTAGTAGCTCTTTTAAGTTGTTAATGAGGGCACAACGATTTATCATTACGGTCGAGTGTATGTGCCTGTAGGGGATTGTCCTGCCAGGCAAGCCTCCGTGCAGCTACTTGCACATCGCGGTGGCAATATGAAAAGTTGGGGAATTCGGTGCGATTCACAATCAAACTACATTGCACTTGGCGCGAGTTACACCCCTTGAATAATCTATAAAACCCCAATATTTTATATTGCATGTTATGTGTTGTGCTATTTTAAAGTCCAGTGTTAGTCAGTTTTTTTATTCATGACGAATTCCCAGCCATTGTCCTCAAAAAACTGAAATAAATTCATGTGTCTTACTTTAAAGTATTTGCATACTGCTGGAATTTTCGTATCGCTTCTCTCACTTTCGGCGCTTACTAAAACAAAATCTGAAGCACTACCGAACATATTTACAGATTCCATTTTTTCTATTACTATCGCAATAATCCACGGATCAGCTTCATCTTTTTTAGCGCGAGGATCAATTAACCTCGGAAAATTTGCTAAAATCTGTAAAGCAAGTTGTCCCTGCTTATTAGTAATTGAATAAAAACATTTTTTATATTTCGAGATAAGTTTCCCAATATCATCTTTTGGTCCTGAAGATGGCACAATTTCATTAAAAACCATATCGTGGGAGTAAATCCTACCTTGTTGGAATAATTCCTCAAGGAAAAACCAAAGATCAGGAAAGACTTTTATAGGATAAAATCTATTAACAGTTATAAGTGCACTACTGTCGATGAAATATATATTATTTTCAGACTTCATGTAATAATGACGTGACGCTTAAGTCTAGCGCACTAGACGCCTTTGAATAAGAAATCTGATTATTATAAAGGGCTTCAACTACCATATTGAAAAAAGTCTCACCTCGTGAAGCCTTGCTCTTAACGATAGGTTTAACAAAACCACTTTTCTTCTTTTCTCCTTTATATGTGGCTTTTATTTTGTCCAAAAGGCTGTAAAAAATCATATCAGAAATTTTACTTTCATCCTTCAGTCTTCTCAAATAAGCTTCTCTGCTAATTTTTAATCTTGATGCGAAAGATGCAATTTCTTGTAGATCACTTGTTTTTTCAATGAGATTTTCAGGGGCTAAAAATCTACCTGCAATTGAATTACATTCCCATTCTTCTTTTTGTTTTTCAGTAGCTTTTTCATATAAGCAAATTCCCGATTGATGACGAATTATGTGAGCAAGTTCATGGAATATAGTAAAGATTCTACCCGTGTAACTGTGATTAGAATTTGTAACTATCGCATAGGGGTAGTTAGCTGTAAGACAAAAGCCATGAACTTCTTCCATAGGCATTGAGAATTGAAAAACAAGAATTCCGAGCCTATTTTCAACAGCATTTCTCCAATTTTTATATGCCTCTGAGTCTGACCGCCAATTAAGTTGATCATCAATACTTACATCGAGTAATTCACGCAGAATTTCAATGAATCCCACTTTGGATATATCAGATTCTTCGAGATTGTTTATCCATTCATATCTGCCTTTCCAGTATGTTTCACCTTGTAATTCAAAAGCGGTTTCAGTGAAATAACTTACATCTCGCATGATATCAAGAATTTTCTTTGAGAAGTAACTGTCAACGGGACTTAAGTATCTATAATCTTTTGGTTTAGAGGTCTTTTTGGGAACAGTAGGTAATAGAAAGACAGCGAGCTGTCTTTTATACGAAGTTGCGATTATTTTAAGTTTTCCGAGAGGAATATTTTTTCCATCCTTCTCCCAAATTTTGTATCGCTCAGTAGCAACATCAACTTTGTCAGCAATTTCGATAGGGTCAAAGCCAGCTTCTTCCCTTGCCCAACGTAGAATCTGAGGATTAATATTTATTTCTACACGGTTCATTGAATATAAATTAACAACTTTTTATCAAGATATGTATTGTTTTATTCTTGTTTTAATTATCGTGCAGATAGTCAAAGCATAGCACATAACTATAGTATAAACGAGCTCCTGTTTCGTATATTTCGTTTTTAGGATCAGGGGCCATTTTTCTTTACTCCTTGCTTTTAAATTGCATATTTCAAGAAATCGCCGGTTTTATCTAACAGTCCGATGGTGGAAATACCGCCTTTAAAATTTAAAAAACTCGTTATTGCCGTATTCGAATTCATTCGGACTAATTCTACAAACTAAAACAAATAAATTCAACAGAAATGTTGTTTATAAATGTTTATAGTTTACAGTTTGCAGTTTGCAGTTCATCATGTCTTACGTTTTACTCCTTACTATAAATGACAACGAATGACGCCGCGCCAGTGGCTAATGACTACGAATGACTATCGGATGACGTATTTACTCATTTGCAAACATTGGCGTTTTTAAATACATTCCAGCGTTAATTTCAGGTTGACGAGCATAGTGGTTATCCGGCAACAGAAAAATTCAATTAATATGTTAAAAAGAGATGGAGTGATAATGCCTGACAGTACCCAACCGGACTTGAAAAATACGCATACCGAATGTATCAATCCGGCCACCGGCGCAATTCTGGGCTATTCGGAATTGACGCCCGCAAGTGAGATCAAAGAGATCGTCGCAAGAGCCCGCCAGGCGCAGGAATCGTGGTGCAAAATTACAATTCGACAGCGCCAGATCTATCTTAAAAAGGTTCAGCGCTATTTGGCCGATCATGCCAATGAAATTACTGAAATAATTTCCAAAGATAATGGCAAAGTCCGCATTGATGCCGTAGCCGCGGAAATAATACCCGCCACAATGGCAATTTCCTATTATTTACGTAAAGCCAGAAAATTTCTGAAACCGACTAAATGCGGCACCGGTAATCTGATGCTGGCCAATAAACGCAGTTGGATTATGCGGGTGCCTTGCGGTGTAATCGCGATTATTTCGCCCTGGAATTATCCGTTTGCGATTCCTTTTTCCGAAGTAGTCATGGCTTTGCTGGCTGGTAATAGCGTCATACTGAAAACGGCTTCTGAAACCCAGATGGTCGGGCGTAAACTTGAGGAATGTTTTATGTCAGCCCACCTGCCGGAGGGTGTTTTCAATTACGTCAATCTGCCCGGAAAAATTGCCGGCGATGCTTTATTAGAAGCCGGAGTTGATAAGATCTTTTTCACCGGTTCGACGGCCAGTGGGAAATACCTGATGAAGAAAGCCGCCGAGACACTGACTCCGCTGGTTCTTGAATTAGGTGGTAATGACCCGATGATCGTCTGCGAAGATGCCGATCTGGAACGCGCCGCCAATGGAGCGATCTGGGCCGGCCTTTCCAATTCCGGCCAATCCTGTGCTGGAGTGGAGCGCATTTACGTTGATGAGAAAGTATATGAACCCTTTCTAAAAATCCTTGCGGGAAAAGTAAAATCTCTTCGAATAGGTCTCGATTACGAACACAATTCCGATCTCGGTGCGATGACAATTCAACGCCAGATTGAGACGGTAAACCAGCATATCAAAGATGCACTTGATAAAGGTGCTGTAATTTATGCGCAGTCGAAAATCCCCGAAGATGCCAGTTTAAAAAACTTCCTGCCGGCTATGGTTCTAACGAATGTCAATCATGAAATGCTGGTGATGAAGGACGAGACTTTTGGCCCGGTGCTGGGCATCATGACTTTCAATACTATTCCCGCGGCAATTGCCTTGGCTAATGATTCATATCTGGGATTGACAGGTTCGGTCTGGTCGCAAAATCGTCGCAAAGCCATCGCAATCGGTCGCCAGATCAAGGCCGGTACGATTACTATCAACGATCATCTGATGAGTCATGGTTTGGCCGAAACCCCCTGGGGCGGTTTCAAACAATCCGGCCTCGGGCGCACGCATGGTAAACTCGGATTTAATGAAATGACTCAACCGCAGGTCATCGTCAATGACATTATGCCATTTGCTAAGAAAAATATGTGGTGGCCGCCGTACAGCTCGAAGATTTATCGTGGTTTAAGTGGCCTGGTCGACTTACTTTATGGTAAGGGATTTAAGAAACGCTTAACCGGCATGATTCATGTTCTAAAAATTTTTCCGCGCACTTTCAGCCAATGAGTTTGGAAATTGCTCCAGAAAAATTAAATTTGGCGTTCTTTTAATAAGGCAATGATGGCAAAGCATGACTGGCAAAAAATAATTGAGAAAATCTCGCAGGCTCATAAAATCCTGCTGACGACGCATCATAATCCGGACGGCGACGGCCTGGGAGCGGAGGCGGCGCTTTATTATTGCTTGACACGGTTTGGAAAGTCGCCCTATATCCTGAATTCTTCAATTCTGCCGGCGGAATACGTCTTTTTGAATAAAGATAATATTTTTCATGACTATCGGAATAATCCGGATACTAACGAATTCGCAGGTTATGATTTATTAATGATTTTGGATGCCGGCGGTACCGATCGTCTCGGTCCGCTTGGAGTAGTTTTAAAGTCGCTGAATTTGACTACGATTTGTATCGATCATCATCCTTATAATAATTGTCCGGCCGATGATATCAGTGTCATTGACGATCAAGCGCCGGCGACGGCAGTTTTGATTTATGAATTAATCAAAGCTCTGGCACCGCAGACGATGGACATAAAGATTGCCGAAGCTTTATATACCGGACTGATGACGGACACCGGTTCTTTTCGCTTTGAAAATACGACTGTCGAGGCCATGCTGTCGGCGGCCGAACTCCTGCAATACGGCATTCAGCCTGGCTTGATTTTTCGTTATGTTTATGAAAATTATCGTCCGGAAAGAATGCGGCTACTGGGGATGATTTTGCAGAATATACAGTACGAATTTGAAAATCAGTTGGCCTGGTTCAGCGTTACCGGCGATCAGATTGCAGAAGCCGGAGCTACCCTGGATGAAGTCGACGGTTTTACGGATTTTGTGCGTTCGATCAAGGGAGTGGAGGTTGCGGTCATGTTTCTGGAGGTGCGCAATAATAGGACTCGCATCAACTTTCGCTCCAAAGGTCGTTATCCGATCAATGATATAGCTCGAGAATTTGGCGGTGGCGGGCATCCCTATGCCGCCGGATTAGTAATAGATGCAAATTTGGAAGAGTCCCGGAAAACTGTTTTGCCGGCTGTGCGTAAAATATTTCAATTGAAAGAAGTGGCATGAGTGTTAAATCGGACATCTGGATCGAGGAAATGGCCTTGAAGCACAAAATGATCGAGCCTTTTGAAAAGAGTCAGGTCAGTTCAGGCGTAATCTCGTTTGGTGTTTCTGCTTACGGATATGATCTGCGTCTGGCGGATGAATTTCGGATTTTCCGGGGCAGGCCGGATGAAACTCTGGATCCAAAAAAGATTACGGATGATCTTTTTGAAGAATATAAGGGAGCAGCTTGTATCGTTCCCGCCAATAGTTATATTCTCGGGCGCAGTCTTGAATATTTTCGGATTCCGCGTAAGGTGATTGCCATTACCAGCGGGAAATCGACTTATGCCCGCTGTGGCATTTTTGTTAACGTGACTCCTCTGGAGCCGGAGTGGGAAGGTTTTATCACGATTTCGATTGCTAACCTGGCGCCGGTTCCGGTGAAAGTCTATGCCAATGAAGGTTTAGCGCAGGTAATTTTTCTGGAAAGTGATGATGAATGTCGGATTTCATATGCCGATAAAAAAGGGCAATATCAGGCGCAAAAAAGCATAACAAATGCGAGGATTAAAAAGTAATGGCACTAAAAATTACCATCTCGGCGGCAGTAGGATTTTGTGCCGGTGTTCAGGCCGCGGTTAAAAAGGCGCGTGAATCCGCCCGAAAATACGGTCGTGTAGTTATGCTTGGTGATATTGTCCATAACGAAAAAGTCGTTCGTGAACTAAGTAAGCTGGGTGTCGAAGTGGTGCCGAATCTCGATCAAATTGAGCCGTCGGTTCCGGTTTTATTTCGTTCGCACGGCACGCCGGTTCCTGTCTGGGCGCGTGCTCGCCAAAGAGGTTTGACTGTTGTCGATGCCACTTGTCCTTTGGTGCGACAAATTCACGAAGAAGCCCGAATGCTGGCCGCCGAAGGGCGTAAAATAATAATTATCGGCGATAAAAATCATGAAGAAGTGGAAGGTATCGCCAGTCAGGTCGAAAATCCGCTTATTGTATCTACTGTGCAAGAAGCCGAAAAATTACCACTTTTAAAAAAAGTTGGAGTCGTTGCACAATCTACCCAGATAATGGAAAATGTGTCTGCAATTATAAACGTACTGACAACCAAAGTAGCCGACCTGCGTTTTATCAACACGATTTGCCGGCCGACCCGCCAGCGCCAGGAACAGATAAGGGAACTGGCCTTAAAGAATGATGTTATGCTGGTTGTGGGTTCAAAAAACAGTGCCAACACGCGCCGATTGGCCGAGATTGCCAAGAAGTTAAATACTGAAACTTATCATATAGAAGATGCCATGCAGGTCGATCCGAACTGGTTTACAGGTCGGACTTCGGTGGGTATTGCGGCCGGCGCCTCAACCCCGGTTGAAGTGGTAGAGGAAGTGGTTAAAAAAATCACCAAGTTTACTTGAAATGTTTTAAATTTGCATGCTTGAAAAGGAGTAATGATCAAGATGGATAAAGGTTCATTTGAAGTTAAAGTCGGCCTGGCCGAAATGCTGAAAGGCGGTGTCATTATGGACGTTACGACGCCTGAGCAGGCCAAGATAGCCGAAGAGGCCGGAGCCGTGGCAGTGATGGCCCTGGAAAGGATTCCGGCCGATATCCGAGCCGCGGGTGGTATTGCCCGTATGTCCAATCCCAAAATTATTAAAGCGATTCAGGATACAGTTTCAATTCCGGTAATGGCAAAATGTCGCATCGGTCACTTCGCGGAAGCCCAGGTATTGGAAGCCCTGGGAGTGGATTTTATCGATGAGAGTGAGGTCTTGACGCCGGCGGATGAAGAAAATCATATCTGGAAACATGATTTTAAAGTACCATTTGTATGTGGCTGTCGCGACCTGGGTGAAGCTCTGCGGCGGATCGGCGAAGGCGCGGCTCTGATTCGCACCAAAGGCGAAGCCGGAAGCGGCAATATAGTCGAAGCCGTGCGTCACATGCGCAGAGTGCAATCCGAAATTCGAAATCTGACAACTCTTCACAATGATGAATTGATGGCGGAGGCCAAGCGTCTGGGAGCGCCTTTCGAACTCGTACGACAGATTGCCAAGAGTGGTAAACTGCCAGTGCCGAATTTTGCGGCGGGTGGGATTGCCACTCCGGCCGATGCGTCCCTGATGATGCAATTGGGTGCCGAGACTGTTTTTGTCGGTTCTGGAATTTTTAAATCCGAAGACCCGCCAGCCCGTGCGCGAGCTATCGTTATGGCGACGACTTACTATGATAATCCTCAGAAAGTCGCCGAAGTATCCGCGGAATTAGGAGAAGCGATGCACGGACTCGATCTGGCTGAGATTCCGGAAAATGAACGGCTGGCTAAACGCGGTTGGTAAAATAATTAATTACAATTAGTACAAATGTCTAAAAAATCCAAAAAAGTGGGTGTGTTAGGACTTCAAGGTGCCTATCAGAAACATCTGGAAATAATTAATTCACTCGGGGCGAAAGCCATTGATATTCGGTATCAAGAGCAAATTAATGAATGTCATGGGCTGATAATTCCCGGCGGCGAATCGACCACGATGTCTAAATTAATTGACGAAATGAATTTACGGGAAAGTCTTGAAAAATTTCCCGGAGTGATTTTCGGCACTTGTGCCGGGGCGATTCTGCTGTCTGCGGATGGAGCTGACCCGCGTGTAAAACCTCTAAAACGCACCTCCGTAAGAGTTTTAAGGAATGCATACGGACGACAGGTCGAATCTTTTATCGAGGATATCCAGCTTATTTTTACGGATAAACCTTTTAAAGGCGTTTTCATCCGGGCGCCCAGACTGAATCATCTGGATTCATCGACCGAGATTCTCGGGTCACTGCATGGCACGGCAGTTTTGGTTAAATCCGGAAATAACCTGCTGGCAACTTTTCATCCCGAATTGACTGACGATAAGCGTATTCATCAATATTTTCTAGACTGCTTATAGGAATGATTAGACAAAAGAATAAAAAATATTCGCTTCTGGAAAAGATTAGTTCTCCGACTGATTTGAGAAAACTCACGGTTGAGGAACTTGTTGATCTTAGTGGTGAACTGCGTGAGTACATAATCGAGACGGTCACCAGTACCGGCGGACATCTGGCTCCGAGTCTGGGAGTCGTCGACCTGACAATCGCATTGCATTATGTGTTCAATACACCAGTTGATAAATTGATCTGGGATGTGGGACATCAGGCTTACGGACATAAAATTTTGACCGGCCGCAGGGAAGCCATTAAGCAGATCAGGCAATACGGCGGTATCAGTGGATTCTGTAAAGTTGCCGAGAGTGAATACGATTGTTTTGGCGCCGGCCATGCCAGCACTTCGATCTCGGCGGCCGTTGGTTTTGCAGTCGCCCGCGATTTGAAAAAGGAGCATCATCGGATCGTTGCGGTGATCGGGGATGGTTCCTTTACCGGCGGGCTGGCTTATGAAGGATTAAATAATGCCTATAATATCAATGGCCAGTTTCTGGTAATTCTCAATGATAATGAGATGTCGATTTCGCGCAACGTCGGGGCTATGTCGAATTATTTTACACGCATCGTGACCAGTCCCAGTTATTTAAATTTAAAAAATCAGATCTGGAATACATTGGCGCTTTTACCGCGCGGAGCCAGTTTCTTTCACAGACTGGGACGTAAACTGCTGGAATCTTTTAAAAATTTTTTGGCGCCGGGAATCATTTTCGAAGAATTTGGTTTTCGTTATTACGGACCGGTAGATGGTCACAATATTCCTCTGCTCATCAGTACTCTGAATAATATCAAGGATTTAAAATATCCGATCCTTTTGCACGTCATTACCCAAAAGGGAAAAGGCTTGGCCAGCGCCGAGATTGATCCAGTTAAATATCATGGAATTGGACCTCAGAAAGGAGCCCAAGCCTGTCTGGTGAAACCTGTAACTCCACCATTCCTCAAAGCGTTTGGTGAAATCGCTTGCGAACTCGGTGAAAAATACCCTAAATCTGTTTTTATAACGGCCGCCATGTCCGAAGGTACCGGACTGGTTGATTTTGCACGACGTTTTCCTACGCGGTTTTTTGATGTCGGAATCGCTGAAGGACACGCCGTGACCTTTGCCGCCGGTTTAGCGACCAGTGGCTTCCGACCGGTAGTTGCGATCTACTCGACCTTTTTACAAAGGGCTTATGACCACATGATTCATGACGTAGCTTTACAGAATTTACCGGTTGTGTTCGTTCTGGATAGAGGAGGAATCGTAGGTGAAGATGGCCCCACTCATCATGGAACCTTCGACCTGAGTTACCTGTGCAGTATCCCGAATATGATCGTGGCGGCTCCCCGCAATGGCACTGAATTGCGTCGCCTGCTTGTCACTGCTCTCGAACAAAATAAGGCTCCTTTTGCAATTCGCTATCCTAAAGATTCGTATGTTGAATTTGATGATCACACATCCGCTGAACCATACGAGATCGGCCGGTGGGAGGTCATCAAGAAGGGCCGAAATATTGCGATTCTATCTGTCGGTGTTATGACGAATAATGCGATGGATGCGGCCTGCCTGCTTGAGTCTCAGGATATATACCCAACCATCATTCACGTAGGCTTTGTGAAACCACTTGATACTCAAATGCTGACCGAGATTTCTCGTAATCATAAGATTATTATCACCATCGAGGAAAACAGCATCGTTGGTGGTTTTGGTGAACAGGTCGTCAGGTATTTTGCTGAACAAAATTTACCTCAGAAAATCAATATCATGGCCATTCCGGATCGATTTATCGAGCAGGGTTCCCGTGAAATATTACTCAATCTCCTGGCACTTGATCCGGAGGGTATCGCCGCTAAAGTGGCGCAATTAAATGCCTCAACCTAGCTCTTAATCTATAACTAGGATATTCAGTAATTAGCGGTATTTCCCTTAATAAAGTATAAAATTTCGGTTTCTGAGATATAAATCACAGCATCCTACTTAATTAAGAATTAAAATCGAATTGTGATTTATCAATTAATGTAGGAGAGACATGAAGAAGTTTAAAGTATTTTTATTAACCGGAATGGCGTTTATTTTTTCGTTTTGTAGTCTTAAAATGCCGAATGAATCCGATTTCCCAACCTGGAATGTCGACTTAAACGTGCCGCTTTTAAATCGGATTATTACGGTTGATGACTTAATGCAAGATTCACTGATTACCAAACTCCCTTATGGTATGGCAGGCGATTCGATTTTTGCCTTTGAGGAAGAAATCAATATCGACGAGGTCCGAGTCGGAAATAAATTAAATATAGATGACATTACTCAATCCATTCAACAGGGCGTGGATGACGTGACCATTGCCGAAAGTCAGGAAGAACATTCTTCGACCTTCGATGAAATCGGAGTCGATCCGGTGACAAGTACTATTAATAATACCATAGGAGATATTTATCTGGATGATACCGAGATCGAGACGACTGATCCGATTAAATTCAGCGATATTATTACCCTAAGTGTTCCAGAAGGGAACAGCGCCACAGTTGCCCAGAGTACGGCCTTTACCCAAATTGACCGCCCAATCACCTTCGAAGATTTCGATCAAGCTAATTTTAAAGATGGTATTCTCGAAGTAACGATTCAGAACGATCTGGTTATTGAACTCGGAGCGCCGGTCTATGTCAGTTTATTGGACGCTTCCCTTAATCCTATTATCGGAACGGATAATGATACCGCTAAAGCGGTTTGGACGCAAGGTTTAGTATCGGGTAATTCAAGTGTAAAAACGATCAATCTGGACAATAAAAATCTACCGGGAACGATTATTGTGAGGGTATCCGGTGTCGTTTGTGGTTCAGCGGCGGCTACCGTCACTAATAATGACGCAACCCGCAATTCATCCTTTGTAGTGGCGGTACAGGCTAAAAACCTGACAGTATCTTCAGCTCTGGCGGTTGTACCGGAGCAAACCATCGATACCACCAGCACTATTGTCCTGGCGGCTGACGAACCTAATAAAGTCCAGACTGCAGTGATTAAGGAGGGTCATTTGCTGGTGAATGTGAATAATCATTTGCCGGTCAGCGCCAATCTCGAATTGACGGTTATCTCTTTAAAAACGGTCGCAGGCGGCAATCAGCAGACCTTTGTGAAAACGATTCCTCTAGCCGCCAACCAGATCACCGATCAGGAATTTTCCTTAACCGACCATATCCTGGAAATGGATTTGACCTCTCCGGGAGTAGCCCAGGTAGTTGATTATTCCTATATAATTCGCACTGTTCCAACCGATCCTAATAAAGTCACCATTGCCTCCAGCGATCAGGTCGAGGTCGATATAGATATGTACGGAGCAATCCCTGACTCCGAGATTACTTTTAAAGAAATCTTAGGTATCGTCGAACCGCAAAATATTACTGATGACGGAGAAATTAATACCAGTTCCGATGCCGAAATCAGCACTGCTCAAATTGCATCCGGAGAAATGATATTGTCAATCGAAAACCGGATTAATCAAAGCTCCGGAGGGATTCCTCATCTGGTTCTCAACTTTCCGGAATTGCAAACTTCTTCCGGTACACCATTATCGATTGAAACTGATATTCCAGCCGGTCAGACTGCCATTAATTATGACCTAAATGCTTGTTCTATTCAGCCGCTTTCCGAACAGGTAGAGACTGACAGTGTTCGTCAATATATTACCTATAATAGCCTGGTCACAACTCCTTCCGGTGAATTGGCCGAGTATAATCTGATGGATTCGATCAATGTCGATATCAATATTTCCGAGATGACCTTTTCAAGCGTTACTGGTTATTTTGAACAAGATGCGATTGTAACTAAAGATACGATCACGCTGGAAGAAAACACCAAAATATCCACTGCGCGTATTGCGAACGGCAATCTGGTCATGACTTTCGTGAACAATATGGGAGTGATCGCCGATGTAAAACTTACCATCAATGAAATTAAACATCGCACGATCAACTCACCCTTAGTTCATATTGTTCCTCTGCCGAGCGGTTCCCAGCCGATAATTGAGACTATTCCGCTGGATGATTATAATATTGTACTGCCATTTACGGATTTAAATACCAACCAGGAGATTCATTACACTTCGCGAGTCAGTATACCTTCTGATCAAGAAATGACTATTACCTTTGATAGAAAAATCGATGTCGACGTCCAGCTGACCGAAATGGAATTTACCAATGTTAGCGGATATATCGATACGGTCGAGGTGGATATTGGAACTTCTGAACATGAAATCAACGCTTTCCCAGAAGAGTTCAGTGGCGTCAACCTGCAGACCGTCGAGATGGTAATTGACTTTAATACCAATATTGGAGTACCGGTTGAGTTGAATCTTTTTATTAAATCCTATAATGAAAAAGGTGATACGGTGCGCCGAGAAATTCATCAGGTCATTACAGATAATCCGAATATTATCATTCCTGATGCAGAAGAATTAATCAATATCAAACCATCGAACATTGTCACTTCCGGTTATGCGCTTGTAGGCGGTACCGGTCAGGTCGACACGATGCAATATGTCCGCGGGATTATGACGATTTCAGTACCGTTGGAGATGGAAGTTACTGACGAGGCCAAGATGGAATTCGAGCCGGAATTGGTTAAAGACGACATTCCGGAGATTATCGAAGGTGCCACACTCTATGCCGATATTGAAAATGACCTGGAAATCGGTGGCAATCTGATTCTGCTTACAGCTAAAGACACTCTGCTTTTTGAGGAAGGTTCGATTGATCTTCCGGATACAATTGCAATGATTAGAATTTTTCCCGATTCATCCTTCCTGGAGGTCGTGGAACTGGGAGAAGAACAGACGGCCTTGTTCGATGATTCTATTTATGTCAAAACCCAGTTTAAACTGACCGGTCGTACCGATAATACCGGCAACCCAATCACTTCACGTTTTATGAAGGGTGATGAAATGAAGATTTTATTATACGGAACAATCAAAGGCTTAATTGATATTGCCGATCGGGAAGAGGAGTAGTCTTATGAAAAAGATCATAGATATTATTATAATCGTTTTATTTGTAGCAATATCAAATAGTTTGGCGCAGCTTTACATGAATCCGCGCAGTATCGGTTTTGCAGATGCTTACGCTACCCAGGCCCGCGGCGCAGACGTGATCGGCTGGAATCCGGCTAATCTGGGTTTAGACGATAATCCTAAAATGCATCTCAATTTTGGACTTTTTCCGTTGCTACCGTTTCCGGCTCTGCAGATCAGTAACAATGCCATTTCACCGAATTTGCTGAATAGTTACTTCTTTACTGGCGGATACCTGGATGAAAATGATAAGGAGGAGTTGCTCAGCCATTTTCCGGATGGTGGTCTGAACATCAATCCTCTGGTACAAATGCGTTTTATCAATTTTTCCATAAACAGCTGGGCATTTACTCTTGGAGCCGAGGTTACCGGCAAAGTCGTGGCTCCAAAATCACTATTTCATCTGGCATTGTTTGGCAACGAGTTTGGTGAGGCTATTGATCTGAGTGACACCGATCTGGATTTACAGTCTGTAATAACACTTGGAGTGGCACATGGCTGGGAAATAAAGACCGTACCCTTCATCGATTTAAATCTGAATGATTATGTCGATAGACTCGCGGTCGGTGTCGCCGCAAAACTCTTGACCGGCGCCGGTTATTCGGGCTTCGATGATCTGACCGCCAAAATCACGACGTACAACGATAAGGTTGTTCTGGAAGGCGATGTCCAAGGTCAATATGGCCTTGGCGGTCTCGGTCTGGCGATTGATGTAGGCGCGGCGGCCATAATTAATAATAAGATGAAAGCCAATCTAGCATTTAATAATGTCATTGGTTTTCTGAGATGGGGAATCGTGGAAGCCGGCCAGGCCGAATACTCAATTTTTGCCGAGATTCCCAGCTCGAAATACAGTGAAATCGATTCAATAATGGAAGCGTCTGTTAGCAAAGATACTACTTATACGGTTTCCGGTATTACCTCAAATTATCCGGCCTATATGATAATGGGATTTGAATATAAACTGCTAACCAATTTGCGACTATTTGCCAACTATCGTCAGTCTTTCAGTAACGATATGGCGGCGGTGGTCACTCCGGCGATTTCCGTGGCCGCTGAATATTTACCATTAAACTGGTTACCGCTAAGAGTCGGAATCGGAGTTGGCGGCAATGATAAATTTAAATGGGGCATAGGTACTGGTTTAAATTTCAAACATTATCGTCTGGACTGGGGATTTTCACAAGTCGGTGGATTATTTAATCGCAGTACAGGATTTGCTTTCTGTTTAGATCAAGCCATCGTATTCTGATTATATGATTAAGACACTGATTTCATGGAATGTCAACGGCCTGCGGGCAATCCATAAAAAAGGATTCCTCGACTGGTTCAAAGCGGTTCAACCGGATATTTTAGCACTTCAGGAGATTAAAGCCGAAGAGTCGCAATTGCCGCTGGAGTTGGTGCATCCGGAAGGTTATCATTCCTATTTTTCGCCTGCGGAACGCAAAGGCTATAGCGGCGTCGCATTATACTCACGTGCGAAACCGTTTCCTGTCGAGTGTCGGCTGGGAATTGAGAAATTTGACACCGAAGGTCGCGTACTGATCGCCGACTACGACGATTTTATCCTGTTCAATATTTATTTTCCGAACGGTCAAATGTCAGCTGAACGACTGCGTTATAAATTGGAGTTTTACGATGCGTTTCTGCAATACGTCGATAAAATAAACGTCGCTGGCCGCAATATCATTATCTGTGGCGATGTTAACACGGCGCATAACGAAATTGATTTGTCGCATCCCAAGGCCAATTCAACTGTTTCCGGCTTTCTGCCGGAGGAACGGGCTTGGATAGATAAAATTCTCAGTCATGGCTATTACGACGCTTTTCGTCTGTTTAATAACGAACCCGGTAATTACACCTGGTGGAGTCCTCTGACGCGTGCCCGAGAGCGTAATATCGGTTGGCGGATTGATTATTTTTTCATCAATAAACGCTTCATCGGTCATGTTCGTTCGGCCGGGATTTTATCAGATGTTCAAGGTTCTGATCATTGTCCGATTACGCTTCAGATCGAAATTTGAGATGATCTGGAATGAATGCGGATAATAATATCTTTTAAAATTAATCGAAATTAAAAAAATCAAAATTGGTCTCGGATTATTTGCCTGTTTTGGTTTATATTTGGAAGGCATGATTTTTTTACAGGAAATAGTTTTCAGAACAATCTAAGAGGGAATATAACATTAAAAGGGGAAACAACATGCGTTACAGGAAAATTACGTTTCTGTTTCTAGTCGTCACGTTAATCGCGACAATTTTACCGGCTCAGAATCTGGTGGGTATTAACTGGAAATTTCAATCCGGCGATGATCTGACCTGGGCGAATCCAAATTATGACGACTCTGCCTGGGATACGATCATAACCGGTATTATCTGGGAACAACAGGGCTGGGAAAATATGGATGGATTTGCCTGGTACCGGACGAGCGTCATCATTCCTTCGACTTTAAGAGCGAAAGCTGAAAAGCAGGGCGGATTTCTCCTGCGATTAGGAGGAGTGGATGATTCTGATGCCGCCTATTTTAATGGTGAAATTATCGGGCAAAGCGGTGATTTTCCACCGCATTATGTCGGTGCTTATGGCGTCGATCGCAACTATGAGATTCCGGCCTCAAAAGTACATTGGGATCAGACCAATGTCATCGCCATACGGGTTTATGATGGCGGCGGCGGCGGTGGACTCTACACCCAAGCCGCCGAATTAAACGTCAAAGGCTACGCCGATCAATTAAAAATCGAAATCGCCCTGGAACAAAAAAATCATGTCATCAGAGATATGTCAGAGATCGTTTTGCCGGTAATTATCCGCAATGCGAGCAGTGAATCGTTTGAAGGTAAAATCTCACTGACAATCAAGTCAGACTTCGGTGAAAAGATACTCTCCCAGGATAGCAAAGCCAGTCTGAAAAATAATTCAGCCAAAAAATACTCATTCAAACTTAAAAATCTACAACCCGGCTTTTATAACGGATTAGTTTACTTCGAAAGCGAAGGCTGGAATAAACTGCATAAATTCGCGCTGGCAATCGATCCGGAAAAGGTTCTCTCACCAGTCGATGCCCAGCCGGATTTCGATGAATTCTGGCAAAAAGCACGCTCCGAACTGGCACAGGTCGATCCGCAATTCAAAGTAATTCGTCAGGAGGAGTTGTGCACTGATAAGCGCGATTATTTTCTGGTAGAGATGCGTTCACTGGGAAATATCCTGATTCGCGGGTGGTATTCCGTGCCCAAAAAATCCGGCAAATTCCCGACATTCCTGCACGTTCAGGGTTACAGTTCAGTAATGCAACCGACCAGTTTGGTAACCGATGATGATTTCGTGAGTTTCGGACTCAATATTCGCGGCCACGGTAACAGTCGTGATGATGTCAATCCCGGTTTTCCCGGTTACCTGCAGTATCATTTAGAAAATAAAGATCAATATATCTACCGCGGCGCCTATATGGATTGTGTCCGGGCTCTGGATTTTCTGTATTCGCGATCGGAAGTCGATACCAGCCGGATTATCGTCGAAGGTCAAAGTCAGGGTGGAGCACTTTCTTATGCGACGGCCGCATTAGCTCCTGACCGGATTCGACTCTGCGTCCCGGGAGTACCGTTTTTATCGGATTTTCCGCACTATTTTAAAGTCGCCAGCTGGCCGGGAAATGAATTTTATCAATATGTAAAAGACCATCCTGAGACAAATTGGGAGGAAGTTTACCGGTCGCTTAGTTATTTCGATATAAAAAACCTGGCGCCGAAAATTAAAGCGCCGCTCTTTATGCTGGTTGGCTTGATGGATGAAACCTGTCCGCCGCATATCAATTTTGCCGCTTATAATAATCTCAATTGTCCAAAGGAATTCGTGGCTTATCCTTATTCCGGGCATGGTCTGCCACCCGAAAATTATACCACCCGTATGAATTGGATTCGGCAGCAATTGGATATGAGATAATGGAATATTGGGGAAAATGAATAAACCTTTCAGTGCAAGATTAATACCTGGCATTTTATTCATTATTATAGATTTAGCAATAATTGTTCTAGCGGCTGAGAATACCGGCAAGGTAAATCTGCCAGCCGGGTATACCGAACGCTTTTACAATGATATGCGTTATGGATTGTTTGTGCCGCCGTCCTATCATGCCAATCATATTTATCCGCTGGTAGTCTATTTGCACGGAAGTACCGATACCACGTCCTGGGATTTGGGATGGTATCATGACCCTATTCAGAGTAAGGATCCCTGTATCGTAATTACGCCCAAGTGTCTTGTCAAGGATATAGGCTGGGGTACTAATTGGAAAAAAAAACATACTCCCGATATGCTGAATACCATGCAGGTAATTGCCCAAATCCGCTCTGAATTCAATATCGATCCAGACCGGATTTATATCTATGGTGCATCGATGGGAGGTTTTGGAACTATCAGCGCTTTGACTAAAGAGCCCGACCTTTTTGCGGCCGGATATTCGATTTGCGGCGGTGGTAATGCCCGCAACGTCAGGAACCTGGTCAATATTCCGCTCTGGCTTTTTCATGGCAGTGAAGATAATGTCGTTCCTGTCGAACTCTCGCGAAAAATTTATAAAGCCGTTCGCAAAGCCGGGGGAAATCAAATTCGCTATACCGAATATCCTGGCATTGGACACGCCGCCTGGGAACCGGCCGGAAAGGAACCGACTCTCAGCTACTGGCTGTTGGCGCAACGCAAAGGTGCTAAACATTTTTCTCCAGACCCAGTCCTGAACCTGCATTCTGAAATTGGTGATGATAATCAGGTAATATTGTTCTGGGAACTCTCATCGGCTGAAAATAATCCCGATAATCAAATCTGGTATTCTCGAATTTATCGGGACGCCGAACTGATTGCCGAAGTTGATAATATCTCCACCGCTTATATCGATTCCCTGAATCCCGGTGAAAAACATGATTATTCTGTCTCAGCCGTCAACTACTTTTTTTTAGAATCACCAATAACAGTACCTCTCACTGTCGATATTCCGGCAGTAACTCCATGATTACTTATGGATAAATAGGATTTTGCATGTTAAAAAAAGTCCAATCAAATTAAGGGAGGTCAATGCAAACCGATAAGAGAATTATTGACATGAAATCACATTTGAGGAAATATTTAAAAATTCTATTTCTTATATTTTCGGTTTATCTGGGATCGGTTCTACGGGCACAAGATTCGACCTTTGTCGAAAAACATGGCCTGATTACCGTCAGTGGCAATCATATTGTTGATAAAAATAATGAACCGATTATCCTGCGTGGTATGTGTTTATTCTGGAGTCAGTGGGAGAGTGAATTTTACAACTATGATTGTATCAAATGGCTCCGGGATGATTGGAAATGCACGGTTATTCGGGCGTCTATGGGTATCGAAATGGGCGGTTATCTCGATCATCCGGCAACCGAAAAGGAAAAGATCAAGACCGTAATTGATGCTTGCATCGATCTCGGAATATATATTATCGTCGACTGGCACGATCATAACGCTCAGGAACACCGGCCTCAAGCCATTGCCTTTTTTCAGGAAATTGCTCAGGAATATGGCGAGTATCCGAACCTGATATATGAACTTTTTAATGAACCTGAACAGGATGACTGGGGAACGGTCGTCAGGCCTTATCTGGCCGCAGTAATTGATTCAATCCGAATTCTCGATCCCGACAATTTAATTATAGCTGGCACGCCCACCTGGTCGCAGGATGTGGACATTGCCTCAAATAATCCACTTTCGCAAAATAATATCGCCTACGCATTGCATTTTTACGCGGCGTATCAATATCATAAGCAAACCCTGCGTAACAAGGCGACGACTGCATTAAATAATGGAATCGCTTTGTTTGTGACGGAATTTGGTACGGTACTAAATACCGGTGATGGTCCGATTGATACCGCCGAAACTCGTATCTGGATGAATTTTATGGAAAACAACCTGATCAGCTGGTGCAACTGGTCAATTGCCGATAAAAACGAAACTTCGGCCGCCTTGAAATCCGGAGCGGCTTCAAAGGGAAATTGGCCGGATTCCGTCCTAACGGAATCTGGTTCGTTGATTAGAAATTATATAATCCAAGGCAATAGGCAACTATTCGATAAAATTATTGTGAAAAAACCTGTTCCAATGGAATTTACTTTCGAACAAAATTATCCGAATCCCTTTAATTCGGCAACCCAAATGAACTTTGAATTACCGGTTAGAGCCAATATTAATCTCAGGATATATGATTTACGTGGAAATTTAATTTGTATTTTATTGAATAAGGCACTTCCGGCAGGACAATATCAAATTACCTGGAATACCGGCAATGATAGAAATAAAGTTCCCAGCGGAGTATATCTATCTCAATTTATAGCCAGCTTTGAGAAAGAAACGGTCCTTGTTTCCAGAAAATTACTGTTAATAAAATAAAAGATTATGAGGATAAATTGAATCGACTATACTATAGGAGTTATAATGCGCAAAGTACCATTACTGTCGTTGTCATTCTTAGTGATTCTGTCAAATCTATCAACGTCCGAACGGTTATTTAATCAGGAATTAAAGCCAGAAATGGAAGTATTTCAGCCTTTATCTTTTTGTGAGGCAGACCAATTAGCCGATTCGATTTTAGTACAAATGACTTTGGACGAGAAAATCGCTCTAATCGGCGGTGATAAAAATTTTTTTATTGGCGCTCTGCCGCGCTTTAATCTGTCGGAAGTGTACATGGCCGATGCGACTCAGGGAGTGCATATTCGCGAGAGTTTCAGAGATGTGGACCTTTCTGATTATCAACTGGAAAAGTCGACTGCCTTTCCATGTCCGTTGCTGTTATCGGCAACCTGGAATCACGAAATGGCCTATCGATATGCCCGAGCTATCGGGGAAGAATGCCGGACCGGTGGTATTGGCATTTTGCTCGGTCCCGGAATGAATATCTATCGGCAGGCTCAATGCGGTCGCAATTTTGAGTATTTTGGCGAAGATCCATACCTGGTATCCAATATGATTGAAAATTTTGTCAAGGGACTTCAAAGTACCGGCACAGCCGCGACTCTAAAACATTTTGTTGCCAATAATACTGATTATTACCGCCGAAAGAGTAATTCGGTCATTGATGAAAGAACTCTCCATGAAATCTATCTGCCGGCTTTTAAGGCCGGGATCGACGCCGGTGCCAAAGCGGTCATGACTTCTTACAATTTAGTCAACGGTGAATGGTGCGGACAAAGCGCTTATGTTATCAATGATTTACTAAGAAATCAGCTTGGATTTCAATGGTTGGTAATGACCGATTGGTGGTCGGTCTACGATGGTGAAAAACTGGCCAAATCCGGGCAGAATCTGGAAATGCCTTCTAGATTCGCTCTTCAGGATGCTCATCAGCTCATTAAGGATAACAAAGTGCAGGTCAGCGATATAGAACGCATGGCAAAAAGTATTTTGCGAACCTGTTTTGCCATGAAATTATATGGTCGAACAAAAAACACTCCGGATGATGACCTTTATAAAGAACACGAAAAAATTGCATTGCAAACCGCCCGCGAAGGTATCGTTCTTTTGAAAAATGAAGATAACATTTTACCGGTAAATGATAAGGTTAAAACTATATTATTAACCGGCAGTTATGTCAAGAAGCTGGCCGGCGGTGGTGGCTCGGCCTTTGTCGAAGGTTACAATAACCGGTTAATGCTTGACGAATTGAAGAAAGTTTTTGGAGCTCGTCTAAAATATGTCAAGAATCCATCCATTAAGCAAATCAAGGCCGCCGAGTTGGTACTATGTAACATTGGAACCAGTGACAATGAGGGCTGGGATCGATCGTTTGAACTGCCGAAAGATGAGGAGCAAAAAGTTCGTAAATGCGTATCAAATAATCCCAACACCGTCGTGATCGTGACTTCCGGAAGCGGAATCCGTATGACCGATTGGAGCCCGGATGCTAAAGCTATCGTTTATGCCTGGTACGGCGGGCAAATTGGGAATCAGGCTTTGGCGGAGATCATCTCTGGTAAAATCAATCCGTCCGGCAAATTACCGATAACTATCGAAAAGGAGTTCAAGGATTCGCCCGGTTATGGTTATCTGCCGACCGGCGAATCACTGTATTTCGATTGGAATGGCGAAGAAGAAACCGCGCATCCGGTTTATAATGTAGAATACAAAGAGAGTATCTTCGTCGGTTATCGATGGTATGAACAAAAGCAAATTGAGCCTCTTTATCCATTTGGGCATGGTCTGTCATATACTTCATTTGAGTACAGTGACCTGCGTATTGTGAATGAGAAATTCACCGAAGCGGAAGGTCTGACGATTACCTTCGCAATTAAGAATACCAGTAATCGAAAAGGCTTGGAAACCGCCCAGATTTACATCGGCGATCCAGAATCTTCCTTACCACGACCAATCAAAGAACTGAAAGGATTCCAAAAAATTGAACTAAATCCGGGTGAAATCAAGATCGTAACGTTGAAATTAAATTGGAAAGACTTTGCATTCTGGAATTCGACACTGAAAAAATGGACGGCTGAACAAGGAAAATTCATTATATTTGTCGGAGCGTCGTCGCGAGATATCAGGTTAACAAAGGAAGTGGAATTAATCTAGTCAGGGAGTTTGACAAGTGAAATTTGGTCATTTTAACGATCAGGATCGGGAATACGTCATCACGACACCCGAAACACCTTATCCCTGGATCAATTATCTCGGTAGTCAGGATTTTTTCTCCATTATCTCGCACACCGGCGGAGGCTATAGTTTCTACAAAGACGCGCGTCTGCGGCGTATTACACGCTATCGCTACAACAATTCCACTTTGGATAATAACGGCAAGTATTTTTATATCAATGATAATGGCGACGTTTGGAATCCTGGTTGGAAACCGGTCAAGAAGACGCTCGATTTTTATGAATGTCGTCACGGTCTGGGTTATTCCCGAATTTCCGGCCAACGTAACGAAATTTTAGCCGAGGTGCTGGCCTTTGTGCCGCTCAATTTTAATGGTGAAATCCAACAAGTAACGTTGAAAAATACCGGCGATTCCGTCAAGGAAATTAAACTCTTTTCATATGTTGAATTTTGCCTCTGGAATGCCTGGGAGGATATGACCAATTTTCAGCGCACCTTTTCAATTGGCAGGGCCGAGGCGATCGACAGTACCATCTTACATTTCACCGATTTTAAGGATCGCCGCAATCACTTCGCGTTTTATTCGGTTAATGCTCCCATTGATGGCTATGACTGTGATAAAGAGTCCTTTATGGGTATCGATAATGGACCGCATGAACCGGTAGCTGTTTTCGAGGGAAAAACTCGTAACTCGGTTGCTTTCGGCTGGTCACCCATCGCCGTACATCAGATTAATGTCAAACTAAATCCTGCTGAATCGAAAACTTTCAATTTTATTCTTGGTTACGTTGAATATTCGGATAATGAAAAATTTACTGCCGATGGACAAATCAATTTAACCAGGGTTCGCGAAATGCAAAGTCGGTTTAAATCGCCGCAAAGTGTGGGCGCGGCCTGGCAGGAACTGCGCCGTTTCTGGGATGATCTGCTTACCGTATTTCAGGTTAAAACTAACGATCCCCGAACCGATCGGGTTGTCAATATCTGGAATCAGTATCAATGTCTGATCACCTTTAATATGTCGCGGAGTGCTTCCTATTTTGAATCCGGCATCGGACGCGGAATGGGTTTCCGCGATTCCAGTCAGGATCTACTCGGTTTCGTGCATCAGATTCCGCAAAGAGCCCGCGAACGTCTGCTTGATATTGCCGCAACTCAATTAGCCGACGGTGGCGCCTATCATCAATACCAGCCATTGACGAAACGTGGAAATTATGAAGTCGGTGGTAATTTCTATGACGATCCACTCTGGTTAATCTGTGGCGTCGTGGCTTACCTGAAAGAGACCGGCGATTTTAAGATTCTGGATGAATCGGTACCATTTGATAATGATTCGAGCAATCAAGCCAGCCTGTTTGAGCATCTCAAGCGTTCTTTCTATCATGTGGTCAGTCATCTCGGGCCACATCAATTGCCGCTGATCGGGCGGGCTGACTGGAACGATTGCATGAATCTGAATATTTTCAATGACGATCCGGATCAATCCTTCCAAACCGGTTCGCTGAAAACCGATATGCAAACCGCCGAATCGCTCATGATTGCCGGAGCATTTGTGTTATACGGACAGGAATTCGCGGAGCTTTGTGAATTTCTGGGAAAAAGCGATGAAGCCGTTTCTACCCGCCAACATATCGCCGAAATGATAAAAAGGATCGACCAATTCGGTTGGGATGGCGCATGGTTTTTACGGGCTTATGATGCGCTAGGTCGTAAAGTCGGAAGTCATGAAAACGAAGAGGGTCGCATTTTTATCGAATCGCAGGGTTTTTGCGGTATGGCTGAAATCGGTAAAACCGACGGACGCCTGCAAAAAGCACTCGATTCGGTAAAAAAACACCTTGATACTAAATATGGAATCGTCCTCCAAAATCCAGCCTATACCAAATATCAGATCGAACTGGGAGAAATCTCAACTTATATTCCCGGTTATAAGGAAAATGCCGGAATTTTTTGCCACAATAATCCCTGGATTATGATCGCCGAAGCCAAATTAGGTCGCGGAGCACAGGCTTTTGACTACTGGCGTAAAATCAGCCCGGCTTATCTCGAGGAGATCAGCGAATTGCATCGTACCGAACCGTACGTCTATGCCCAGATGATCGCCGGTAAAGATGCATATCGACCGGGCGAGGCCAAAAACTCCTGGTTGACTGGTACGGCGGCCTGGAATTTTCTGGCAATCTCGCAATATATTCTCGGCATCCGCCCCCAATTCGATGGATTGCTAATCGATCCTTGTATCCCGCCGCAATGGAAAGAGTTTTCAGTTCGGCGGATTTTTCGAGGTAAAATCCTGAATATTAGCATCCAAAATCCGTCGGGAGTGCAGAAAGGTTTACGGCGTCTGACTTTGAATGGCGAAATACTGGTAGGCAACCTCCTTCAATTTGAAAAACTTAAAAACGAAAATACGGTCGTCGCAGAAATGGGTCAATAGATTGGAGATGTTACGGTGAATTTTAAAGAATGGAGAGAAAAATGACCAAGTATTTAAAATTTCGTGAAAAATTCGCCTATGGATTCGGCGATCTGGCATCGGTTCTGTACTGGCAGACTTTTATGCTTTACTTTACCTATTTCTATACCGATATTTTTCTGATTCCCGCCGGTGTAGCCGCGACAATGTTTCTGGTCAGTCGAATTTGGGATGGTGTCAACGATCCGCTGATGGGCATAATTGCGGATCGTACCCATACTCGCTGGGGTAAATTCAGGCCATACCTGCTCTGGATCTGCGTGCCGTTTGCAATCGTTGGAGTTTTGACGTTTACTGTGCCGAATTTTGGAATGGCCGGTAAGATTATTTGGGCTTATGTGACTTTTGTACTGATTATGATGCTTTATACTGCCATCAATATTCCTTACACGGCATTGTTAGGTGTAATATCGCCCGATTCGGACGAACGCACTTCGGTTTCGTCAGTTAAATTCTTGTTTGCTTTTTCCGCTGGTATCATCGTTTCCGCGACGCTTCTGCCGATGGTGAAAGCGCTCGGCAAAGGGAACCCGGCACATGGCTGGCAATCAACTTTTATTATCTATGGAGTCGCGGCCATCATATTTTTCCTGATTGCCTTTAAAGGTACCCGGGAACGTGTTCAACCGCCTAAATCGCAGAAATCCTCGGTTAAAAGAGATTTATATGAATTGATAACGAATTCACCCTGGCTGATTTTACTGGTGACGACCATAACCTTTATACTGTTTGTCGCAATTAAAAGCAGTGTAACGGTTCATTATTTTAAATATATCGTAGGACAGCGCGAAATTTCACTGCCATTTTTTAATAACAAATCCTGGGATTTTGAAGCCCTGACCTCGGCCTTCAATACAATTGGTCAGATTTCGTCATTTATCGGAGTTTTATTAGTCAGCTGGTTCGCTAAAAAAGTTGGCAAAAAGACCGCTTTCATGATCATATTTATCGTCGCTATTTTTAGTACCGGCATCTATTATTTTCTGTCGCCGGGACAAATCGGCCTGATTTTCTTTTTCCAGATAACCGGTTCGATGACCGGTGGCCCGCTAAGTGTACTAATCTGGGCAATGTACGCCGATGCGGCCGATTATGCGGAATGGAAGAACGGACGTCGTGCAACCGGTTTGGTTTTCTCGGCTTCGACCATGTCACAGAAGTTCGGATGGGCAGTAGGTGCTTTCGTAGCACTCGGTCTGATGTCCCAGGTCGGTTTTGCGCCTAATCAAACTCAATCACCTGAAAGTTTGCGCGGATTGCTTTTATTATTCAGCCTGATCCCGGCGGCTTTCGGTGTTTTATCCTTATTGATTATTACCTTTTATCCGTTAAATAATCAACGCATGATAGTCATTGGTAGCGATTTAAAAGAACGTCGTGCCCAAAGTGGTGAGGAAATCGCAATTACCTGAGGCATTTTGAAATTAAAGGGATTTTAGCAAGATGAAATATAAAATTATCGGCGAGTCAATTCCCAATTTACCCTGGGAAAACCGGGCAAAAGGATTTAGTGATGTTGTCTGGCGCTATAGTAATAATCCGCTTTTGGACTGGAATCCGATTGCCAAAGCGGCCCGCATTTTCAATAGTGCCGTTCTGCAGTATGCCGGTGAATATATCGGGGTGTTTCGGGCGGATCAGAAAAATGGACGGGCGACCCTGTTTTTCGGGCGAAGTAAAAACGGCCTGAAATGGGAAATCGATCCCGATCCGATAAATTGGGTTGATGAAAATGGTAATCCCAAACCGCTGAGTTACGGCTACGATCCGCGTTTCGTTAAAATAGAGGATACCTATTATATCGTCTGGTGCGATGACCTGCACGGGGCTTCGATTGGTCTGGGGAGAACACAAGATTTCAAGACTTTTATCAGGATGCCGAATCCGCTCCTGCCATTCAATCGCAACGGCGTGTTGTTTCCGCGTAAAATCAACGGCAAATACATATTACTCAGTCGTCCGAGTGACAGCGGCCATACACCATTCGGCGATATTTTTTTGAGTGAGAGTCCCGACCTGATTTATTGGGGAAATCACCGATATGTAATGGGAAAGGGTGGCTCTGGTTGGTGGCAGGGTACCAAAATCGGTGCCGGACCGATCCCGCTTGAAACTTCCGAAGGCTGGCTCCTGTTTTATCATGGAGTATCGACCACCTGTAACGGTTTTGTATATAGTTTTGGGGCCGTGATTCTGGATTTGGACGAACCTTCTAAAGTTCTGTATCGGACGCGTGATTATTTACTGACACCCGAAAAACCATACGAAACGATTGGCTTCGTACCGAATGTCGTCTTTCCCTGCGCTAATTTATGTGATACGGCTACGGGTAGAATTGCCATCTATTACGGAGCGGCGGATACCTGTACCGCTCTGGCGTTTGCGCATTGTGACGAATTAATTGAATATATCAAGAATAACTCAGAAATATAGTTGAGCTAAAATTAATCTGCGATACATTAAAAAAGGAATAGAATGGTGCCGGAAATAGTCGCTGAGAACTCCCCTTTACAAAAGCGTGACCGTATTCCGGTTTTAACGAAAATTAGTTATGGTCTGGGAACCGGACTGGATATGTGGGGCTTCTGGCTCTATCCGGGCGTTGCGTTTGCGATTTTCAATATGTACCTGGGAGTAAATCCGATTCTGATCGGTCTGGCTCTGACGCTAATTCGACTGTACGATGCCTTTACCGATCCGATCGCCGGCTGGATTTCCGATAATTTCCGATCAAAACATGGTCGCAGGCGGCCTTTCATTCTCGGTGCCGGGATTATCAGCGGCCTTGGATTACCGATACTATTTTTAGTATCGCCCTCCTGGGTGGATATTAGATTTCTCGGTATTTCGGCGGTCTTCTGGTACATGCTTTTATCGAACCTGATTTATATTCCGATTATCAGCACCTTTACCGTGCCTTACAACAGTCTCGGCAACGAGCTGACTCCCGACTATGAAGAACGCACCTCGGTAATGACTTACCGGAGCGTAATGCAGAAAATTTTCGAGGTTGGCAATTTCTACGCCTTGCGCTTTACCAATCTGGCCTGGTTCCTGATTCCCGGCACCGGTAAAAAGAATACCCTGATGGGAATGCAGGTCTATACCTCGATAATCGGTGCTCTGATGGCATTATTCGCCATAATTATTTTCTTCAGAGTAAAAGAACGCTATTACGAGAAAGTGGTCATCAAGACTAAAGAACGCATCAAACTGGCCAGTTCATTTTATGAAACTCTTAAATGTCAACCGTTTCGCATGATGCTTTTCCTGGGTGGTTCTTTTACTTTGGGAACGAGTATGGTTGGTACACTCGGATATTATGCGACCGTGCATTACGTGTGCGGCGGTAATAATATTGCCGGTGACAACTGGAACTTTTGGATGGGGATTGCCTTTATGACCGGCGGACTTTTCGGCGGGCCGATTTTAAATCGAGTCGCTTATTACCTGGAAAAACGTAGAGCTGTCATCGTTGCCGCGATCATTGGAATTTTCGGCTATGGCGGTTCCTGGTTTCTGTATACACCGCTGATTCCCTGGTTGCAGACGATTGCGTCCGGTCTGATGGGACTTTCGGCGGCTGGGCTGTGGATGTTACACAGTTCGATCGGCGCCGATATTATCGACTATGACGAACTCAACACCGGAAAACGGAGGGAAGGCTCGTTCACCGGTTGTTCATCGTACATTCTCAAACTGGGTAACTCACTGGGTGGATTTTTCGCTGGAAGCGTTCTAAAATTTGCACATTTCGATCATACCCTGACAGTACAGGCACCGAAAACCATTTTCTGGATCCGGGCAATGCTGGCCGGCATTCCGGTCATAGGATTGATTTTTATTATTTTCTTTATTACCCGTGTCCATCTTACTAAACAAAAATGCGCGGATATTCGACATGAGCTTGAATTACGACGCGGTAAGGTTTAACATTATATTGGAGGGATGAACGCGCTATGCGCTTTGGCTATTTTGATGATAAGAACAAGGAATATGTAATCGGGAGACCGGATACGCCACGTCCGTGGTCCAATTACCTCGGCTCGACTGAATACGGTGCGATTATCACCAATAACGCCGGCGGCTACAGTTTCTTCCATTCGGCGGCTCAGGGGCGTTTTATACGTCTGCGTTTCAATTCTATTCCAATGGATCAGCCGGGGCGCTATTTTTACATTCACGACCTCGATAAACATGATTACTGGTCAGCTTCATGGCAACCGGTCGGCAAGGCACTCGAGCAATATAAGACCATTTGCCGGCACGGCACGGCTTATACCATTATCGAATCTAAATATGATAATATCGCGACTGAGACAACCTATTTTGTGCCTCTGGACCGGCACTTCGAATGTTGGCTGTTGAAAATTACTAATCGCGATAATGTCAAACGACGTCTGCGCCTGTTTACATTCGTTGAGTATGCCAATAACTGGCACATCTGGCAGGATGCGGTCAATTTGCAATATACTCAGTTTATTCTGAAGATGGATATCGTTGATAATATCATCGATCATGGCATTAACGTCAATCTGGCGGATGACAGCATCGATCTCTGGCATCATGACGGCAATAAGCATACTTTTCTGGGTGTTGTAGGTGCCGAGGTCAGCGGCTACGATACCGATCGGGAAATCTTTCTCGGTAAATATCGCGGTTATCATGATCCGGCAGTGGTGGAAAAAGGCGAGTGTCATAATTCCATTGCAGTCGGCGACAACGGTGTAGGTGTCCTCCAGATCGACCTCGAACTTAAACCGGGCGAATCGCATGAACTGGCGGCCTTGATGGGAATTGGTAAAGCCGCCGTCGAAGGGCGAAAGGTCGTTGACGAATTTAAAAATCTTGATAGTCTCCACGCCGAATTTAGCAAACTGAAGGAGTACTGGCACAACCGCCTGCAGGGGCTTAATGTAAAGACTCCGGATCCGGAATTTGATAGCATGACAAATATGTGGACTCCATTCAATTGTTTGATAACCTATGCCTGGTCGAGAGCCGCGAGTCTGGTCTATAGCGGCGAACGTGACGGACTCGGCTATCGAGATACGGTACAGGATTTACTAGGAGTTCTGCCTTTAATACCGGGCGAGGCCGGCAAGCGCCTTGAATTGATGCTAACCGGTCAGGTTTCGACCGGAGGCGCAATGCCGGTAGTAAAACCATTTGCTCATCATCCTGGTCGCGAGACACCGCCCAAAGAGGAAGAGTACCGCTCCGATGATTGCCTGTGGTTATTCAATACTGTGCCGGCTTACGTCAAGGAAACCGGCGACCTGGCTTTTTACGATAAGGTCTTACCATTTGCCGACAGGGGCGAAGCCAGCGTGCTGGACCATTTACGGCGGGCGATTGAATTCAGCCTGGAACGCAGTGGTGCGCATGGTCTGCCATGTGGATTGTACGCCGACTGGAACGATTGTCTGGAACTCGGTCAGCGCGGCGAAACAATATTTGTCGCTTTTCAATTGCGTTTCGCTCTCAAGACCTATCTCGAAATCTGCGCATTGCTAAAGCGCTTAGATGATAAACAATGGGCCGACGGGCAGTTAAAAAAATTAGATAAAAATTTGAGTAAATATGCCTGGGACGGAAAATGGTTTTTACGGGCTTATCGTTATGATGGTTTAAAGTACGGTTCACAGACTGACGAAGAAGGCTCGCTCTGGATTAATCCGCAGTCCTGGGCGGTGATAAGCGGATATGCCGATAAAGAACAAGCCCGGGCGGCTATGCATGCGGTATACGAACGATTAGCGACCGAATATGGCTTGATGATTGTGGCGCCGCCGTATGTTAAAACCGACCATCGGATCGTCAAGGCTCCGCTTTTCAATGCCGGCATGAAAGAAAACGGTTCGATCTTTTCACATACGCAAGGTTGGGCGATAATCGCCGAAACCATGCTTGGACATGGCGATCGGGCTTATCAATATCTGCGGGCTTATCTGCCGGCGGCTTACAATGACAGAACCGAAATTCGCCAGATAGAACCGTATGTTTACTGCCAGTTCACAAATAGCCGCTACAGTCCGCGCTCCGGTGCTTCGCGTCTACCGTGGTTAACCGGCACCGCCGCCTGGTCGTATTTTGCCGCGACTCAGTACATTCTCGGAATTCAGCCGGATTATTTCGGTCTGCGCATCGATCCCTGCATTCCAGCGAATTGGAAAGAGGTACAGGTGAAACGTATTTTCCGGCAAAAATCTTTCAATATTATTATAAAAAATCCGAACGGTGTTCAGAAAGGTCTGAGAAAATTGACCTTAAACGGCCGCGAATGTAAAGGCAATCTGATCCCGTTGAGTGCGATGCAAACCGCTAACGAGGTTCTGGCTGAATTAAAATAAAAGCCTGATGGTTTGTGATTTAACCCACCTAATTGGTAAAAATTTTTGAGATTCACCGGCGGATGTACTAAATTCGGGCAGTGTTATTCGATAATAATAATTGGTTAAAAAGGTAGTAAGAAAGTGAAAGCGATTCTGAAGCGGTTTTTGAAGGTTTGTCCGAAAACAGGTAAAATCTATAGCGTAAAGTCTTTAAGTGGTTGGTCGCGTCTGCTGTTTCCAATCGTCGGATTAATAGCTTTATTCTGGATATTATTGCGGATTATTCCCAAACCAAGCCGCGTGACTTATCCATGTATGAAAATAGCCATGCCGATCGCTTCCGGTTTTATCGCTTATTTGATTGGAATAATCGCATCTGCAACTGCCTTTATGAAAGCAAAAAAACTCTTTGCCAAATCGCGTTATATAATGGCGACCGGATTTGTGATAATAGGCGTATTAGCCTCTTTGCTTATTTTTCATAATTCCGGTGAAACTGCCTATGCGAATATCGCGACTGTATCGGTCAATGCCAATACACCGATCGGTGAAGCCCAGGGCATTTTTCCCGGACGAGTCGTCTGGGTCCATAATCCGGACGCCACCAACGAGAATTGCGTGCCGGATTCGCAGGTGTGGTCGTGGAATGGAAACTATATAACTTATCGTTCCGGACGCGCCTGGTTTTTACCACAAAATAATAATCAGGCTGTGGTTGACAGCATGGTCTCGCGCGCGATCCAGTCTCTGACAGGTGAAACCAGCGATAGTCTGGCCTGGGTGGCAATTTTCAAATATCACAATACTAATCGTGGAAAGGGCGCCGTTCATTACTCTGCGGGCGAAAAAATTTTTATTAAAATGAACGCCACCAGCGGCTGGTTCCCTAATTACAGTACCACCGATTTATCCTGCGCCCGCAACAATTATTACGGAGTTTCCGAAACTTCTCCGGCAGTCGTAATGTCGGTTTTACGCCAACTTGTTAATGTGGTTGGCGTTGCGGAGAGCGATATTTATATCGGCGATCCGATGAAACACATTTACAAGCATCTGTACGATTACTGGCATGCTGAATTTCCCAATGTACACTATCTCGATCATGATAATTCCTATTCTAATTTAGGACGGGAACAGGCTACACCGGGTTCGACTAAAAAGATATATTATTCTGATCAAGGGGAAGTTTTAAGAGAAAATGTCTGGGATGCAAGCCGACCAGGCGGAGATCCGGTTTATGATGATTATTTATACAGCATCTTCGAAGATGCCGAATATTTGATTAATATTCCGATGCTCAAAGGTCACAAACGGGCAGGCGTGACGATGTTTGCCAAGAATCATTTTGGTTCGCATACCCGTGAAAGTGCGGCCCACCTGCATAACGGGTTGGTGGCGCCCAAGGAAATGGAAAACGGTATTGAGCGACCGGGGTATGGTCTGTATCGCGTTCAGGTCGATCTCCTGACTTATTCTCTGTTAAGGGAAAAGAACCTGGTCTATTTGATGGATGCCTTATGGGCGACCGATCATGAACTCGATAAACCGCTCAAATGGCAAATGGCACCGTTTGATGATGATTTTATGTCATCGGTTTTCGCCTCTTTCGATCCGATAGCCATCGAATCGGTTGGATATGATTTCCTGCGTTCGGAATTCACCACCGAACGAATTCCGGCGGCTGGAACTTACGTACAAATGGATGGCGTTGATGATTATTTGCACCAGGCCGCTGATTCATCAAATTGGCCGGAAGGAATCGTTTACGATCCGGATAAAGATGGAATCTTATTCGCCAGTTTGGGCACTCATGAACATTGGAATAATTCCGAAGAAATGCAATATTCACGTAATCTGGATCCGGACAATGGTGCCGGAATCGAATTGATAAGCATTCCGGCAGCTCCAGTCGCTATTCGTAAGGAACCGGTCAGTATTGCCAGTTCCTTTAATCTCTATCCCAATTATCCGAATCCATTCAACGCCACTACTAATATTCGGTATTCTCTCAGGGTACCGGCACAAGTCGAGTTGAAAGTGTACAATCTCAGAGGAGAATTGGTTTCTGTATTGGAAAATAGTCAGAAAAGTGCCGGCGAACATGTTGCGGTCTGGAACAGCACTCTACTTTCCGGACAAAGCGCGCCAACGGGCGTTTATATCTACCATCTGAATGTAGCAACCGCTAAGCAATTGACGGTTGAGTCGCGTAAAATGCTGTTGGTTAAATAAGCTTTATAGATTATGAAAGTGCTATTTATCGGTGGCACCGGTATAATCAGTTCTGCCTGTTCAAAGCTGGCAATCGAACGCGGCATTGAGTTATATCTGCTGAATCGCGGTAAGAGTTTCCGGTCTATTCCCGCCGGCGCTCATCTTTTAAAGGCTGATATCCGGGATCAGGAAGCAGTCCGCCGAGTAATCGATAAGATGAATTTCGATTCGGTCGTTGAGTGGATAGCATTCACACCCGATCAGATCGAATCTGACATCAAGCTATTTAAGGACCGAACTGAACAATATATCTTCATCAGTTCGGCTTCGGCGTATCAGACTCCGCCACAAAAATTGCCTGTGACTGAAGAGACTCCACTCGAAAATCCCCATTGGGAATATTCACGCAATAAAATTGCTTGCGAAAAACGTCTAAAGCAGTCATATCAGGAGGAACAATTTCCGATCATGATCGTCAGACCTTCGCATACTTATGATTGTACGCTTCTGCCGATGCACGGCGGATATACGATTGTGAATCGCATGCGGCAAGGCCGGCAAGTCATCGTGCATGGCGACGGCAGTTCGTTGTGGGTGCTGACGCATCACCACGACTTTGCGAAAGGATTAGTTGGACTACTAGGGAATCCAAAGGCGATTGGTGAGGCTTTTCATATCACTTCCGATGAGTTATTGACCTGGAATCAGATATTCGAGATTATAGCCGAAGCCGCCGGAGTAGAGGCGAAAATAGTGCATGTTCCTTCGGAAATCATCGCCCGATTCGATAGGGATTGGGGTGATAGTCTGCTGGGCGATAAGACTCACAGCATGATCTTCGACAATTCCAAGATTAAGCGCTTTGTGCCAGATTTTGAGGCTGAGATTCCATTTGAACAGGGCGTCACAGAAATCATCCAATGGTATGACGCCAAACCATCCCGTAAAATTATTGATACTGATATCGATCTATTAGTTGACGAAATAATACGCCGGTTCGAATTGATAAGATAAAATACTGTTAATTCAATTATGTCAGATCTAAAGACCTGATCTATTTCAGGTACAGCATTTTCTGGGCTTGAATTTGTCCCTGTACGTTAATTTCCGCGAAGTAGATACCGGTCGACACCGTAATCCCACTCTGATCGTGTCCGTCCCATTCGGTAAAATGATAACCGGAGGCGTAATCGGCGTTAATTAGTTCCGTGATTAGTTCGCCGCACAGATTATAGATTGCCATCTGCACATGGTTGGCATGCTTAATGTAAAACGGGATAACTGTCCTGGCATTGAATGGGTTAGGATAATTCGCCATAAGCTTAAATTCTTCTGGCAGATTGATTTCAGCCAGAGAATCTTTAACAGTGCTGGGATTAGAATAAAAGGCAAATGAACCGGGACATACACCGACATTCAGGGTATTTATTATCGTACCGAGAGTATCCAAAATGACCACCTGATCCGGCGCCGAATAATCACTCAGACCGAAATATAAATAATGCCCGTCAAATGCCATAGAATAAACACCAGAAAAATTGCCAATAACCTTCGCCGTATCGATTGTCAGCGAGTCAGTCAGAGGGGCAACACCGCCATTAAAACTGCGATAGACTTTATCATTTATTAAAGCAATATCGTCACAGAAATTGAACGTAAGACCATGATTCTGCATTGTCACATTTTTGCTAATGAGGTCGATACATGATGTTCCGGTATAGGTATTCCAGGCGTCATCGTAATAGGTGCTAAGTATATACAGATTCTTATTATGCAGAAGCAGTTGATTCGGACCGGGAATGACGGTAAAGGTATCGACGGGTGTATACTTTCCCGAGATTGATTCCAGAACTAATAGTTTATCGGCAGAAGACCAATCGGTATTCATCGCGATCGAAGTATAGAGTTTTCCATTATCGGCGATGATATTATCCGGCAGGCCGTTGATGGTGATAGTGTCCTCGATTTGATAATTATCCAGATTCAATACCAGAATGCCCGGTAAGTACCAGCACGTGATAAAGGCTTGATTGTCTATAAAGGCGATATCGCGCGGACCGGCATAGGTCAGGACAATAGTCCGTTCATAGTTTGCATCGGCATTCAGGCTCATGATTTCCAATGAGTTGGAGTTATTCATTACAATAAAAAGTTTATCCCGATATATCTTTAAATTTTGGCCGACGTCGCCCAGCGGATTATTATCAACGTCCCAATAAACCGGGCCGGTCAATTCGTTCATATCGCATAATTGCCAAAGGGAGGCATTGGTTGAGTTGAAATTGCCTTCACACAGAATGAAGGTATAATTTTGCGCTATTCCGATCTGAAAAATGAGTAAAATAATCAGCACAATCAGTCTTGGTTTCATTTTTTCCTAACACTTATTTGACATTATATTCGATAGTCGCGATAAAAGCCCGACCGGGTTCGGGATAGCCCTGCATACTTTCGAAAGATTCATCCATCAGATTATCAATACCGCAGACAAAGGTCAGGCGACCGAAACGTTTATCAACTTGATAAGATAGGTTGGTATTGATGATAAAATATTCGGCCAGGGTAACATCTTTCGGCCAGTTGTACATGGCGATCCTTTCGCCAACGTATTCAGCGACGGTGCGCAATGTAAAATGGCCAATAGCGATATTAAATCCTGCGCTGTAAGATTCAGAAGGAGTATAACGTAAAGCCTTACGATAATTGTCACCTTCAGTCAGATTTCGGGATGATGATATGACGCCTTGCAGAAATCCATCGATTGGCCAGCGTGATAACGACCAGTTAATGATGACTTTTACGCCTTTGCGTTCGGCCTGCTGAATATTGGAAGGTTGCCAGTAGGATTGTACCGGTACCCATTGGATCAGGTTTTCATCCTCTTTATAATAGCCGTTGAATAAGATTGTGATTCTTGGTAGAATCTGGAGTGAAATATCAAGTTCATACTTGGTTGTTTCATCCGGTTTCAGATCGGGATTGCCGCCCGGTTGCCAGTACAGGTCATTAAACGTCGGATAGGCGTAATAACGTCCGTAACTTCCGGAAATCGACTTGAGCCAATCCGGTCCGCGGTACATGATGCGGCCGCCCCAGGTCGCTTTTTGATATAAATCAGGTGAATATTCGCATTTGAGCCAGGGACGCAATTCGTAATTGGAATGAAAATTCCAGGGCAATGCCAGAAGATTTGTCCACGTAGTCCGGGAATGGTTGCCGGCCTGTCTACTGCGCATGAAGTCGGATTTTAAGTCGGAATTAAAATCAAGGTTAAGGTTAAGTAATTGACGGTTGGTATTGTAAATGATCTGATCAGTAGTAACAAGGTGCCGGCTATCTATTGCAATTTGAGAGTTGACGTATCTTTCGTACGAGTGGCGATGCAAGGTCTGGATGCGGGAGTAGCTTTTATTGGCGGTCCACCCAATCTTCAAACCAATAAAGCCCAGCGCGTCCCGTCGCAAAGCCTGGGGTGAGGGATTCCAAATCAGTCCAGCCACACCGCGTTCCTGTTCGGAATAAAAAGCCATCAGACGTGCAAATGCCCGTGAATTGAAAATGTAGCCGTTTTGCCAGCTGATATAATTTTGTTCCAGAGCGTTATTACGACGGATAAAACTGTCATCGCGCCAGGAAACCTCATAATCGCCGCGATAATAGTTGCATCCTATTAGCAGATTACTGTTCCAGTTTACTTTACTGAGATCGAGATTGGCATTCAGACTAAACTTGCCATAACTTCCCGCCGATAAAGTAAAACCAGTCGAACCGTCAATCGGTTCGATATTTAGTAGACCTTCGGAATTTTCGGCGCTGGAATTTCCAGCCTGCTCAGGCGAATAGTTAATACTCGCAATAAAAGCCGGAGGTAACTGCGAAATATCAATTTGTCCGTTCTGAGCACTGGTCAGATCGAATCCGGCAATAATGACTTTGGTATGGGTTGATGATGAACCATCCAGACTGAGTGTGCTAATGCCGGTCGGACCGCCGTATGATTTCAGATACAAGCCGGGAATGCTGGTCCAGATGCGACGATGTTCGATGGTACCGAGATCGACGGTTCGCTGAACATGACTGAGATTGAGGTCTGAAGTTTGGTGCGGAAAAATATGTCCGGCCACGGTTACCGTATCCAGATTTAGCGGAGTAAAAGGGAGAGTGATCGCCAGCCTGGTCTGCGATTCGTCAAAAACTACTGTTTGGTTTTGATAGCCAAGTCGGGTGAAAAGTAACGAATCACCGGTCTCAAAATCGACCGGCAAGCTGAATTCACCTTGTTCGTCTGTTACCAGCCAGTGGTCATGGACATGATTATAAACGAAGACATAAGCGACTGGCCGACCTTTTATATCGGATACATTTCCGGTGCTTTGTGCAAAAACCAAAAGCGCAAAGGGTAGAAGCACCACCGCAATGATTTTATGTAATTGTAAAAATGATCGACACATCTGCCTAATCCTTAATAACCCGCGTACTCCAGATTGGCCAGAAAAACAGCAGGTATCCTGACTCTCGCATCAACCGTTGCTCTGCGCCTTCCAGATCGATGACCCGTGGCCTCTGCAGAAACGTCCGCGATTACAGTAGCGGGGCTGTGCCCGATTTTCACGAGCTTCCCTGATATGTTTCTCTGCTTAAAATGCCTCTAAATCGGCATTCTAAATCCAACTAAAAAGAACAACTAAAATTATCTTCCGGCATTTGGAATTGCAATAAAATAATTTGAATATTTTTATTGTTCGACGGAAAATTATTAATTATCAGCGTTATATTCCAAATTCGGAATACTCATTCAAACACGCTGATCGAATCCCAGTAGTCGGTATGTTTTTGCCGCAATTGTTGTTTTAAAATACTCGATGCAAAACTGGCTTGAATAGCATTTTGCATTAAATGACTTATTTCAGGTAACGAAAAATGATAATCCGAAATCAACAAGTTCAATTCGTCGGTTAAATTTGATCCGAACATGGTTGGATCGTCAGAATTAATTGTAATTAATAATCCGTCATCGAATAATCGTCGGATCGGGTGTTCCTTTGCCGTATTGAAAATCCGGGTTTTGAGGTTGCTGGTAACACAGACCTCGAGCGGTATTTGCAGGAATCGTAGGTAATCAATCAATTTAGGACCCTCGATCGCGCGGACACCATGTCCGATTCTTTCGGCATGCAGAAGACGTAAGGCATCCCAAACAGAGTCGGGGCCGTCGGCTTCACCGGCATGGGCTTCAAGATGAAAGCCGCGCTTTCCAGCTTCTTCAAAAGCTTCTGTAAATAATTTCGCCGGAAATTCTTTCTCGCTACCACCTAGTCCGATTCCGATTATTTCACTTTTATACGGCGTGATTTCATTTAATCTCTTTATAGCGGTCTCATGTCCGTGATTACGGATAATATCAGTAATCAGACCGATCCGGATCGGATAATCGGATTCCGCTCTTCTGACACCGGCAATAACCGCTTCGGTGATTGCCTGGACCGGCATTTGCGGCTTGACAAAATCCCAGGGTGAAAAAAAGACTTCGGCATATATAATGTTTTGTTGAGACATATTTACGATCGTGGAATAAGCCATATCTTCAATGTCGACAGGTTCGCGATAAAAGGCACTTTTCCAATACCAGGTATCTATAAAATGGCCGAAATCGGTGAAAACGAATTTTTGTTTCAATGTTTCGAGATCGGTGATTTCATTATTACCGTACTTTTTAATTAATCTCAAGAGTGAATCCAGCGGAAAGGCGCCTTCCAGATGGAGATGAAGTTCGATCTTCGGCATTAATCGGATTATTTTAAGAGTGTTTTGAGTATTCACATTATTTCCAAAAAATGATGTCAAAAATATTATCTATTTTTAGATTTATCAAAATAAAAATTTTAGAACAGGTTTTATATCTTTTTTTCTAAAAAACTATTGCACTAAGTCATTTACATTGTCAAATTCCAGCTGTGATGACGAGCGATACGGGAAAATAAAAGTCAGGAATGACTATTATGTCAGTGGGGATACCTGGATAAATTTATAAATGAGGGAGGTGAAAATGGCCGACCGAATTTTCTATTGTTTTTTGATCTTGATTTTGGTATTGCTGTTTACCGGTTGCGAAAGTCTCGTGACCAGGTTTGAAGACGTGCAGGACGGTGTATTATATGAAGCCGAACAAATGACGACTGCTCCGGTTTCGGTCGATACTCTGATTGTAATGACCTGGAATATCCGTTTTGCCGCGGGGCGTATGGATTGGTTTGGTGATTGTTGCGGTGATCGTGTGGTTCTGACCCATGGTGAAGTCATAACCGGCCTTGAAAGAATAACCGATTTCATCAAGACGGTTAATCCGGATATTCTGTTCCTTGAAGAAGTAGATGTCGAATCCAAACGCACCGATTATGTCGATCAGATGCAATGGTTATTGGACCATACTTATTTCAACTACGGTGCCTATGCCTCGATGTGGCAGTCTCAGGTGGTACCCAGCGATGGGATCGGTCGGATCAATACCGGGAACGCGATCCTGTCGCGCTGGAAAATTAACGAAGCCGAACGTATTCAATTGGCCTTACGCACCGATCAGGATGCCCTGACGCGTTACTTTTATCTGCGTCGCAATCTGCTGAAAACGCGCATCGCATTGCCCGGCCATGATAATTTCTATGCATTTGTGATCCATGCTGAGGCTTTTTCGACGGATGATACCAAACAAAAACACGTTACTCGCTGTGTCGAGGAATTGCAAAAGATTAACGCTCAAAATGGGATTTTTATTCTGGGCGGAGATTTTAACTTGCTACCGCCCGGTTCGGATTCTACCGATTTTTGTGATGAAGACGGTTGTGTAGATGAACATTTTCATGGTCCGAAAGACAATCCTAAACATAAGGAAGGGAGCAATTATAATCCCGAAATCACCTGGCTCCAACCAATGTACGACAATTATAATCCTGCAGTACAACTGCTTGATTATCAATCTAATCAAGGTCGGTATTTCACCCATACCACCAATCATCCCGATGGTGCCTGGAACCGCAAACTGGATTATTTATTTACGAGTAAATCCACCCCGTTTATTACGGGTAGTGCCATTACGCATCAGGAAGCCACAATTGAATCCGACCATTGCCCGGTGAGTGCCAGGTGGGAGGTGCCACAATGAAAAGTAAAATATTACTGTCCGGTGTTGGATTATTACTAATCTGCCAATCATTATCAGCAAGAGAAATTCAGAATATTTCCTGGGCTCACGAATCGGCTTTCATTACTCTGCCTGGCTCTATCGAAAAGGGACTTTTCGGGCCTTTATACTACGGATTATCCGATTGTTATGAACTATCCAGTCACATATTTGCCAATCCTTTGATCCCGAATCTGAATTTAAAGTGGTCGCATAGAATTCCAGGAAAATTCTCCCTGGCATCGGTCCATAGTTTTTTTTATCCGACGCCACTCCTGCGCCTGCTGGCCAGAAAGGGGATCGGGGGAATAATTTCACCGGAATTTAAGATTCCATCTCTACTCGGTCTATATAACGGGATAATTATAAGTAAATCAATGCCGGCTAATCAAATTGTTTCCTGGAAATTAGGTATCAATATAGGATTGAAAAGTGCTCAACTGGATGACCGAACGACGATTGATTTGCCGTTAGTCTATCCGCGCCTGATGCCGTTCTATCATGGTTACGGTATTCGGATAGGCGGCGATTATCGTAAAAACTATAATCAACGAATTAGCCTGCTGATCGATTACGATGTATTTATGTTTCCCGGTGCCAGTGAAGGTTTCGCAGTTGAGAATAAGTCGCTTTTTTTCTGGTATTCATCCGAGCGAACTCAATTCAGCATCGGTTATAAATTAATTTATGGAAAATATCCATTTGGGTCTCAATGGCATTTATTATTTCCGATTTTTAATATTCAAAGGGCCTGGCAATTGAAAAAATGAAATGATTAATATTCAGGTGATTCTATGAAGTTGACGATTCTGGGTTCCGGCTCATTTTTACCAGATAAAAAACGCAATTGCAGTGGCTATTTACTGGATATCGGCGACGAAACGGTCTTGCTGGATGGCGGTTCGGGAACTCTGCGGCAGGTCGTCCGGGCGGAGCGCTCGGTGCTGGAAATCCAGCGTGTTTTTTACAGCCATTTTCATCTTGATCATATAGCCGATTTCCTGCCGTTGCTTTTTACACGCAAATATTACAAACCACAACGCCCAGCGGCGCCGCTTTACATTCATGCCCATCCGGATTTTGACTACTATTTTGATCATCTTACCGATATTTTTGAAAAATGGATAGTCGATCCAGAATATCCGACGTACTTTAAACCAATAACGCCCGGTATCCACGAGTTGTCAGGTTATCATATTCAGGTATTCCCGTCGAACCACACACCGGAAAGCCTGATGTTTCGATTTACTGACTCGAATGATAAATCATTATTATATACCGGCGATGTGGACCTTGACGAAAGGTTGATCGAAGCCAGCCGCAATGTTGATCTGTTACTAATTGAATGCGGTAATCTTTCAGATATTCCCGTAGCCGGTCATATGGATCCGGAGAAGATTCGCAGTTTGATCCAGTCAGCCAAACCTAAAAAAATCGTCCTGACGCATTTACCTCCGGAAGTTGAAGACCTGGATTTAGTTGCGCAGTTTGGAGTATCGCAGGCTGAGCGTATTACGGTAGCGCAAGATTTTATGATGTTTAACCTATAAAAAAAATCCGCAAAGTCGGGGAGACCTTGCGGATTTCGGTTGGGGGGTGTTGGGGTATTATTTATTTTGAGGTGTTTTGCAGGTATTGATACCAAAAGGTAAATATAGAGGGCAGAGACCGATAACCGCAGTGACAATCGGGATCAAGCCCAGCAAGCCCCACCAGCTTCGCAGATAAAGCCCAATCACAATTACCGCCAGCCCTACGATCCAGCGCACTATTTTATCAGTTTTTCCGACATTGCATTTCATATTTTTCCTCTAATATTTTTTTATTAACAACGCTGTATTGGATGCTTTCATCAATTATTGGTTACAACAATTTCCGGGAGGCATCACGACTAATATGACTTATAAAATTCTTGACATATAAAATAACATGTTATAATTTTGGATTAGTATTTAATAGGAGGTAAGAGGTTTTCTTATTTTGAGAATCTTAGGTTGGATGGAATAGATTAAATAATTATGATTTTGAAGTAACGCGGTTTAATAATGTAGCGATCCTTTTAAGCATGACTGCCCAATAAAATTAGATATTGTAATAAATGGAAAGGAGGTAATTACATTATCTGATTTGATGTCAACAACCCCAAATCTGAAGGAGGATTTATGTCAAAAGACAATCTCGTATCGGTCAACATTTCGGCGCAGAAACTATGAGAAGTATTTTGGTAAAGGATAAAAAGTCAACCTGATGAATCGCGGTGCTGAACTCAGACAACCTGAGCTAAACACCAGAATTTATTCTGGTGATATGAAGCATATCTTCCCACATAATTTTGTTAACTGCTTTAGCAGTTTTACACGAAAGGAGTAACCTATGTCAATTCATTCCCACATTAAGATTATCCTGCATGTCATCTGGGGCACGCATGAACGCACACGAATTCTGCATGCGGAATTAAGGCCTAAATTATTTGAGCATCTGAAATCAAGTATCTTGAGAATGAAGATAAAATCGGAAAGGCTCAACGTTCAGCCGGAACATATCCACTTATTAATGGAATTGCCAGCGGATTGTGCAATCGCAGAGATTGTTAAGCAACTCAAGGGCGAATCTTCCAACTGGATCAATGAGAATAATCTAATCGTTGGAAAATTCCGCTGGGCGCGGGGCTATGCGGCACTATCGGTCAGTGTATCACAAATGGAAAAGGTCAAGCAGTACATAAAAAATCAAGATCGGCATCATCACCGGCAGACCTTTGACGAGGAGTATCGGGAGTTCCTCACTAAGTATGGAATAGAGTATAAGGAATAAACCGCTAAAGCGGTTGAGGATGTGTGAGAGAAGAGTAGTTATCACCACGATAAATCGTGGTGTTGTTCTCAGTCAGTATGAGTCGAACACCAGAATTTATTCTGGTGATATGAAGCGTATCGCCCCGCCTACCTCCGCTAACTGCTTCAGCAGTTTATCATTAATGGGCATAAGAAGACAAAAACCGCTGAAGAGGTTGAGGCGATATAGAGTACAGCTGGCTGTCACAAAGATAAATCGTGGTGTTGTACCCAATCAGAATGATCGGTGTCTTGTCATCCCTATCAATCATAATCCTCCGGGAGGTTTGTTAGACAAAAGAAACTTCCGGGAGGTAAAAAAAAATGTGAGAAATATCATGCACATAATAGATAAACACTATTATATTACCGAGTAAAATTGTTGGACAGGTGATTTGGTAATGAGGGGTAAATGAACATATCAGGTTTTTCACAACTAGTGATGCTGGTCGCCAATCTACTAAATCCGGCGGTGCCGCAGGAATACGATGAAGTCCAATATAATCTAAATCCGGATACAGTTCAGACCGAGATCATTCAGGCCGCGCCGCAGACAGCTCCGGTAGCGGAAAAAACTGCAGTCGCCGTAATGGAACTGGATGCCAACGGCGTCACGGAAGCAGAAGCGAAAGCCTTGACTGACCGACTGCGGATTGAGTTGTTCAATGCCGGTGTTTTTCTGGTCATGGAACGCGATAAGATGAATAAAATTCTGGATGAAATGCAATTCCAGATGAGCGGTTGCACCTCGGATGAATGCGTGGTGGAGATCGGACGAATCGTAGGCGTCAAGAAAATCATCGCCGGTTCGGTCAGTAAGGTCGGTGAAATCTATTCGGTCAGTATTCGGCTGATCGACGTCGAAACCAGTAAGATCGAAGCCACCGCGATCGAAGATTACGAGGGTACACTTGGGACCATTCTGACTAATGCCGTTCCATCCGTAGCCCGCCAGATTTCCGGATTGGAAAAACCAACCTTTGACGTCAAGGGTAAGAAAACCGCCTTTAAGGTCAATACGCAACCGTGGGGCGCCTCTGTATTTGTCGATGATCTGTATTATGGCGTTGCTCCGCTAGAAATTGAAGTCATCCCTGATATAACGCATAAACTTACCGTAATCAGTGAAAATTATGAGAAATGGGAGCAGTATTACGATATAAAAAAGAATCAGGTGCTTGAGATCAATGTAGCCCTGTCGAAAAAACCGGAGGCGGTTGCAGTTAATCCGGCCAAGAGACCTAAACGTCAGTTCAATAATGGCTTCAAGATTCGCTATGTTGATTTTCATATCACGGATGATATCAATCGGCAGATCCGGATGTTGAACGAAGAAATTGTGGAGGGCAATGAATTATTTCACAGAAGAGATGGCGGTGGACTGATCTTTGGTGAGATCGATCGATTCGCCGGGATTGAACTTTATAATATGAGACAATTGGGTGATGCGATGGGTTTTGATTTCGGGCTCGGTTTTTATCGCAGTGATTTCACACAATGGATTAAAAATTTTGACAATACCTACTCCGACCCAACCTTAATTTTCTGGATGCCGACTATTAATCTGAATCTGCGTGTAGCGCCCATTCGTTATCCGTTATTTTATCCTTATCTCGATGCCGGTCTTGGATACAACGTTTTAATTATCGATGGTGTGGAAGATAATAGATCCATGGGCAGTCCGATTTTCCAGAACTGGGGATTGATATATGGAATCGGAGTCGAAGTTCGACCGTTTAAATTCATCGGAATAGCGCTTGAGTGGGATCATCGTGTACTGAATTACCGGTTGATGGATGTCGATAATAGGGCCACCGAGCGATTTAAAGATGCGCACGTTACCGAAATGGATTTAACGGGTAAAAATATCGGTCTGTCACTCAACCTTTACTACTAATAATCACTTCAACACTCTTTCCTTTCGGATTTTTACCGATTGTAATTATTAATTGAATTTTTATATTTGAATATGATTTTGCTTGTCTTTGAAATAATTAGTTTGATAATACTACTGCTCTTTTCCGGTTTTTTTTCCGGATCTGAGACGGCTCTTTTTTCACTCTCGAAACTTCAGCGTGAAAAATTACTGATTCGTGAACCGGCCAAAGGTAAATTAGTCAATCGTCTTCTGGATACGCCCCGGGCGTTGATTATTACGATTCTATTAGGCAACGAATTCGTTAATATCTTTTTCTCATCCCTGTTTACTCTGATCGTTATTCAGATTGCCGGAACGTCGTTACCCTGGACGAATTTGCTGATTGCATTACCACTGGTGCTTTTAGTCGGTGAGGTAACACCCAAAACGATAGCAATAAAAAACAGCGAAAGATTTGCCGGATTCATCGTCCGCCCGCTTTCGATCGTTATGTTTGTACTGACGCCACTGCGCTGGATTATCCGAAAAATCTCTGACCGCATTGTGGGGCTTCTGATTTCCCGGGTTGAACAACGGGATAATATTTTGACTGAGGATGTGATTCTGTCACTATTGGAAGACAGTGAGAAGGAAGGAGTCATCGATTCCGCTGAACGTGAGATGATAACCAACGTATTCGATTTCGGTGATTTAACTGCCGCTGAAGTCATGACCCCGCGGGCGTCCATTTTCAGTCTACCAATCAATATGCCTTTGCCCGAGATAATCAGTATTATAAAAACCAAGCACTATTCGAAAGTCCCGATATATGAAGGAAATCCTGATAACATCATCGGTATTTTATTTGCCACCGATCTGATTGATATTTCCGCCCGGTTACAATCCGAAAAGTCTAAGCCGGTTAACTTGCGAACACTTTTACGTCCACCATTTTTTATATTCAGAACCAAACGGGTAGATGAGCTATTTCATGATTTTCAGTATAAGCGCCTTTCTATGGCGCTTGTTTTGGATGAGAGTAGGGCAGTCCAGGGTTTGATAACCATCGAGGATCTGCTGGAAGAAATTTTCGGCGAGATTTCCGATGAATTCGAAAAGAAAGACGAACAATTTGAAAAAATCAATGAACGACTTTATCGGATGCGCGGCAGTTTACCTTTAAATCGGTTCAATGAATTTCTGAATGCCAAAATACCGGTCGATGAATTTGAAACCATCGGTGGTTTTGTTTTTAGTTTATTTGCTGAGATACCGACCGTGAAAGCCAAAAAGAATTACGATGGTTGGCAATTTGTAATAGAAAAAATGGAAAATAATCGGATTGAAATCCTGCTTGTGAGGCGATTATAATGTCGATTGGCTTGACACTCCTGCTCATAGTTATTTGCGTCTTGGTAGAGGGATTTTTCTCCGGCTCGGAAATCGCCCTGGTATCAGTTGACCGGATTCGCCTGCGGCACGATGCCAAAAGCGGACATAAGGATTCTAAATTAGTGGTTAAACTGCTGAGACGACCGGAGCGGATTTTAGGAACGACCTTAATCGGAACCAACGTCTGTACGGTGACCAGCACAATGCTGGCGACGGCTTTAAGCTATAAATACTGGCAGGACGCCGGAGTATTCGTGGCAATTATGTGTATGAGTATTGTCAACTGGATTTTCGCTGAAATCGTTCCGAAGAGTATTTTTCAACAGTATGCCGATACAATTACACTGAAAATCGCCCGACCGCTAAGAATAATATCGCTGATTCTGACTCCTTTGGTGCGTCTTTTTTCCGGATTAGCATCCTATATTGCGACCCTATTGGGTGGTAGTCTAAGTAGTAAATTACCCTTTATCAGTAAAGAAGAATTGAAAATCCTGATGAAAATCAGCGATCGGGGCGATGTCAAGCCAAAAGAACGCCAAATGATCGGTCGCCTCTTATCTTTTAAAGAGAAAAAGGCCGAAGACGTAATGGTACCTTTAATTAACGTCACTGCCATGCCGGAAGATTCTTCGGTGGCTGAGGCCGTTCGGACCATTTCTTTAAGTAAACATCGTCGTCTACCCATATTTAGAGAACGAGTGGACAGGATTATCGGCATTTTGAACAGTTTCGATATCATTGGCGAAAATACCCGTAAACCAATCAGACGCTATATTCGTACGGCATTATATGCTCCGCCGAATATGCATATCAACGTGTTATTTGAGCAGTTAAAGAAGACCGGTAATAACATGGCTATTATCGTCGATGAATACGGTGGTGCCGAAGGAATCGTGACTATTGAAGATATTCTGGAAGAGGTAGTCGGCGAACTGGAAGACGAGTACGACCAGGTTCGCTATCGTTTTAAAATTCAAAAGGATGGAACCATCATCGTTAGCGGTCAGATGGAAATACGAGAGATCAATGAAAAGTTTGACCTAAGCTTACCGGAGGGCGATTACGAAACTATCAGTGGTTTGATTATCGCCGGTCTGAATAAAATCCCGCGACCCGGCGAAAGCCTCAACCTGCCGTCGGTCATTTTGACTGTTGCGCGAGCTTCTCAGCGATTAATCCACGAAGTATATATCCGGAAAATCCAACCAGAAAAACCGATTGATTAACCGTTATTTTTAAAAATTGATAGCAATTCCGTTTCTATCAAACTATTTGTCGCCAATATCTGACGGTCATAAACTGAAAAAGGCGAACCATCCATATTAATCACCTTACCGCCGGCTTCTGATACAATAATTGCACCGGCGGCCACATCCCAGGCATTCAGCTCCAGTTCCCAAAAACCGTCTAATCGGCCGCAAGCAGTATAGCACAGGTCAATCGCGGCCGAACCAGCCCGCCGGACACCCTGAGTTAATGGATAGATTTGCCGAAACAATTCAAAATTACGTTGAAAATTGATATTATTTTCATAAGGGAAACCCGTGGCCAGCAGACTGGCAGAGAGTTTTTCCACTTTTGAAACCTGAATAGGTTTTTCATTTAAGAAAGCACCGGAATTCCTGAATGCTGTGAAAGTTTCTGCCAGTAAAGGGAGATGAACCACACCCAGTACTAATTCCCGACGATATTCCAGACCGATCGAAATGGAGAAAAATGGGAAACCATGCACAAAATTGGTCGTACCGTCGAGTGGATCAATTATCCATTTAAATTCGGATTCGCTTTCAATACGAGGACTCTCTTCAGCCAGAATCTGGTGATCTGGGAAATGGTTATGAATGGTTTCGATGATGGTTTGTTCGGCTAACCGATCGGCTTCGGTGACCAAATTGACTCGACCCTTAAAATCTATTAACAGAGCCGTATTGATTTTTTCTTTTTGAATTTTTCCTGCCAGACGAGCGGCCGATAAGGCCGTTACCGACAACCGTTTTTGCAAAGATGAATCGATCATATCTTACCCTGGTTTTGAAGTTGTATGAATTCTTTAGCCGTATAATGCCGTCGGTGGGTATACTCATAAGTATCACGTTTAACCACTCCGGAAAGTAACAGAACGGCAATTAAATTTGGTATCGCCATTAAACCATTGGCAACATCACCGAAACCCCAAACCAATTCCAGCGAAACGACCGCGCCTAAAAAATGCAATCCGACATAAATCCATTTATAATAAAAGACTCCACGATCGCCGAATAAATACTGCACTCCGCGATCACCATAGAAATACCAGGCAATCGCCGTTGAAATCGCAAAAAGAAAAACACCCACAGTTACGATATAACCACCCCAGTTGCCTAAAGAACCTAATCCTTTCTGAAATGCCCAACTGGTCAGAATCGAACCGTTCTGGAGCATTTTTCCTTCAAGATAAACCATTTCGTTATTTTCGGTTTTCATCAAACCGTTTTCATCGACATTGATTATACCGGTGTAAGGTTCTCCTTTCAGTAATATTAAGGCGCTGTCTACAACGCCGTGATTTCTGATAAAAGAATAATCACCCAATGCTATCCCTTGATCGACATTAAATGAATTATTTTTTACAATATCGCCCTGGATACATGAATTAGTAATTACTGCAGGTTGATTGGTGACAATCACAATAGCGGCCTGTGAGTTTGCTAATACCAATTCGTAATGTTTGGCATTCCATACTCCGGTGATTATTATAACCAGGCCGGTGATCGTACACACCATAATTGTATCGATAAAAGGTCCCAGCATCGAATTGGCACCTTCTTCCGGCGGTTCGTCAGTCTGAGCGACGGCATGCAGGATCGGAGCACTTCCCTGACCGGCTTCATTGGAAAATAATCCGCGTTTGACGCCCCACATCATTCCGTATAAAAAGGTTGCACCAGCGAAACCGCCGATTCCGGCCGTAGGAGTAAAAGCATTATCCAAAACCAATTTAAAACTGGACGGAATAGCCTTGTAATTCAAAACCAGAATAATCAGACCACCGATAAGATATAAGAGACACATAAACGGCGATAGGAAGGAAGTAACCCGCCCGATACGTTTAACGCCGCCAATTATTACAATACCCACCATAGTCGCAGAAAGTAATCCCGAAATCCAGGTTGGCACGGCAAAGTCAGATCGCAACTGATCTGCTATAGTAAAAGATTGAATGGAATTCCCAATCCCAAGAGCCGCGATGGCTACCATACTGGCAAATATTACCGACATCCATTTCCATTTCCGTCCAAGTCCTCTTTCAATATAATACATCGGTCCGCCGGAATACGAAGCGTCGCGGTTTTGAATACGGTATTTGACGGCGAGTGTTGCTTCCGAATATTTCAAGGCCATACCAAGAGCGGCGGTTACCCACATCCAGAATAAAGCACCCGGTCCACCATAATGTATCGCTGTGGCTACTCCAGCAATGTTACCGATCCCAACCGTAGCCGAAAGCACGGCTGAAATCGTCTGAAAATGGTTGATATCACCTGGCTCACCCGGATTGTCATAGACACCAAACATCACTTTCCATGAATGCACAAATAGTCTAATCTGTACGAAACGGGTCCGGATCGTCATCACCAGACCGGTTATTAAAAGAAGCATAACCATAATTGGGAAGAAGTCCGGAGTGCTCCAGATCAGATTAGTCAGATAGGCGATTATTTCGCGGGCTTTATACATGAATGTCTCTCTGATTTCAATTTTAATGGCCGAATTATAATGAAAAAGATGCAATTAATCAACTGATATGGTTTTAATTCGTCTTGAAGTTTAATTAAATTCGGCCATGAAGTTGAATCTTAACTCAGATGAAAACTGGATGGATTTCGCCATTCGTGAAGCCCGCAAAGCGCTGGAAATCGATGAATTACCAGTCGGAGCTGTGGTAGTTCATGCTGATAAAATTATCGGCCGAGGATATAATCGGCGGGAAGTCCTGAAAGATCCGACGGCTCATGCTGAAATGCTGGCCATTACTGCCGCGGCAACTTTTTTGGATTCATGGCGCCTGGAAGATTGCACTTTATATGTGACTCTGGAACCCTGTCCGATGTGTACCGGTGCTATCCTGAATGCCCGCATACCGCGGGTCGTTTTCGGCGCTTATGATAATGCGGCCGGGATGTGCGGTTCTGTTGAAAATCTTTGCGATCAAAATCTGCTTAATCATAAGGCCTTAATCAAAGGTGGAGTGCGGGCTGAGATCTGCCAGGCTTTATTGGACGAGTTTTTTAATAATATCCGTAAGGATTCGAATTAAAGGGCAATGCTGATGAATACCAATCTCTTAATAATTATCGGCTGGTTAATAACTCTGATATTGTTAATATTTATCCTTATAAAAATGAAAAGAAGCGGTCGTCTTGGGAGCGAGTCGGCTCTGGAAGACCTAAAGGAAAAGATCATTGCCCTCGAATCCAAACTGAACCTCTTTGCGGATTTACTCCAATCCAAAACGGCGGACATTGTGCAAAAACGTTTCACCGAATTTACCGACAATATATCGGCGAAGAACCGTGAGTTGATTGAGAAATTTGGAAATTTTCAGATTGAAATAACCAAGGCGCTTAACGAAACCAGCAAGAAGCAAACCGAGGAATTCAGTCAATTCAAAGATACTTTCAAAAAAACCGTGACTGAAGACTTTGAACATCTTACGAAGACCGTCGAAGCTAAACTGGATGCGATCAACACCAAAGTTCAGGAGAATCTCAATGAGGGTTTTAAAAAGACTAACGAAACCTTCACAAATGTTATCGAACGTCTGGCGAAAATCGATGAGGCCCAGAAGAATATCGAAAGTCTCTCAATTAATGTCGTTTCTCTCCAGGAAATTTTAAGCGATAAGAAGAGCAGAGGCATATTCGGCGAGGTTCAGCTGAATCAGATTCTATATGCGATCTTCGGCGAAAAAAGCGACAAAATATTTAAAATTCAACATACTCTGAGTAATGCCAAGACGGTCGATGCGATCCTGTTCCTGCCGGAACCGATCGGTAATATTCCGATTGACGCCAAATTTACCCTCGACAATTACAAACGATCGATTGATAAAAGTCTGTCGGAAGCCGAACATAATGCGGCCACTAAACTATTTAAGTCCGACGTGAAAAAGCAGATCGATGACATCGCCGATAAGTACATCCTGCCGGGCGAAACTTCCAATCAGGCGATCATGTTCATACCCGCCGAAGCGGTGTTCGCCGAATTATATGCTTATCATGAGGAACTGGTTAAATATGCCCATTCCCGCCGGGTTTGGCTCACATCGCCGACGACGTTTATGGCTGTTTTGAACACCGTACAACTCGTTTTACGCGATATCGAACGACGTAAATATGCTGATATTATTCAGCAGGAAATCATGAAATTATCGGAAGAATTCCGCCGCTATCGCGACCGCTGGAATAAACTTTCCACCCATATCGATACAATCCAGAAGGATGTCAAAGACATTCACACGACCTCGCATAAAATTTCTACCTCATTTGATAAAATCGCCAAGGTCGAGCTGGGAGAGAAAACCGAACTGCCGCCGGACCAGGAGATCAAGTTAATTGAGCTCGACCGCGACGAAGAATCCGCAAACGATTAATATGGATTTATTGTCAATAGTATTGATCGCAATCGGATTGGCCATGGATGCTTTTGCGGTATCGATCACCTGTGGTCTGGCAGTTCAATCAACCAACAAGTATAAATTTCTGAAGGTACCGATGGCATTTGGCGGTTTTCAGGCTTTAATGCCGATTATCGGCTGGTTAGTCGGTCAGACCTTGCGACGCTATATTGTCAGTTTCGATCACTGGATTGCTTTCGGATTATTAGCCTATATCGGTATCCGAATGATCTATAATGCTCTTTCTAAAAAAGATTGTCCGCCCGAGTTCGACCCATCGAATTATCAAATTCTGCTCGGATTGGCGATCGCTACCAGTATTGACGCTCTGGCCGTCGGGATCACTTTTGCCTTTCTTGAAATTCGAATCGTCATTCCGGTAATCATAATCGGATTGGTAACCTTTTTAATATCATTTATTGGAATTTTGATCGGCAGACAGGTCGGATGTTATCTCGGAAAGAAGGTCGAAATCTGCGGTGGAATGGTATTAATCGGTATCGGTATAAAAATATTAATCGAACACTTACTGGCCTGATTAGAGTAAAAAATGAAATATCCCGGTTGCCGTGAAGTCAAATATTTATTATCAGGTGAAATTCGCACTTATGATTGCGAATTGTTATTTTTGGATGATGATATCGGAATATTGAGATACGATCATGAAAGACCATACACAGTAAACAATCAGGTTTTACCGAAAAATACATCAACGTTTGCTTTTTATTGGCCGATAAGACCATTTACTCTGTATCGCTGGTTCAGTCCGCGGGGTGAACATCTGGGTGATTATTTCAATATTGCCGACCGAATTCATCTGAATCACAATCAATTTGAATGGCGCGATTTAATCGTGGACATTTTTGTATCTCAGCAGGGGAGAGTCACTATTCTGGATGAAAGTGAATTACCGGCCGATCTCGATGAAAAACTCGGACAATATATTAGTCAAGCCGTTATAAAAATTATAAAAAATTATAAAAACATTCTGAATGAGACGGATTTACTCCTAAAAGAACTCTTTTAATTATTTATTTTAAAAAATTAAAAAATGGATATATCCACACGGCAAAAATTTATTAAATTACCCGAAATTCGAAACTGGTAACTGAAAAATGGGTAAAAAAATGGAGACATCATTTCCAAAAAACAAAATCAACATTCTATTACTGGAAAATATTCATCCGTCAGCCCAACGTCTATTTCAATCTGAAGGATTTCAGGTCGAAGCACTTACCGGTAGTATCAGTCATTCGGATTTGGAAAAGAAGATACAATACGTCTCGGTGCTGGGTATTCGTTCGAAAACCAATATCGATGCTGAAATTCTGGCCAATGCTAAACGCCTGTTATGTATCGGAGCATTTTGTATCGGTACTAATCAGATCGATTTACAGGTCTGTTCACAGAGAGGTGTGGCCGTTTTTAATGCCCCATTTAGCAACACTCGCAGTGTGGTGGAACTGGCTATTGGTGAAATCATTATGCTGTTTCGCGGCGTATATGAAAAATGTCAGAAATTGCATAATGGAATCTGGGATAAAAGCACTAAAAATAATTTCGAAGTACGTGGCAAGAAAATCGGTATTGTCGGATACGGAAAAATAGGCTCACAATTATCGATTCTGGCAGAAGATCTGGGGATGCAGGTTTACTACTATGACATCGTCGATAAATTAGCTCTTGGGAATGCCATAAAATGTAATTCTCTCAATGAACTTTTTTCGATAGTCGATGTAGTCTCGGTCCATGTCGACGGTCGCAGTGATAATTACCATTTGATCGGAACGGAACAGTTTGCCAGAATGAAACCCGGCGTTTTATTCCTGAATCTCAGTCGGGGATTCATAGTGGATATAGAAACTTTAGTTATTAATCTACAAAACGGACATATACGCGGCGCGGCGATAGACGTTTTTCCCGAAGAACCTTTAAATAATCAGGAGGAATTCCAGTCCAAGCTCCGCCATTTACCGAACGTCATAATAACACCGCATATCGGCGGCAGTACCGAAGAGGCTCAGGAACATATTGCGCGGTTCGTACCCGCTAAAATAATCGATTTCATTAATTCGGGTAGTACCATAATGAGTGTAAATTTCCCCAACTTGCAGTTACCGGAATTCAGTCAAGCTCATCGGTTGATTCATATTCATAACAATGTGCCCGGCATGCTGGCTCAGATCAACTATATTCTGGGCAGTAATGGTATTAACATTGTCGGACAATATTTAAAGACCATCGATGAAATTGGTTACGTAATTACCGATATAGAAAAAAATTATGATGCCAAAATACTTGACGATATAAAGAAAATTCCTAACACAATAAAATTCAGAGTATTGTACTAAGATTATTCTAATTAAAAAATGAGAAAATAATGTATCCATTTAAAGAAATCGAACAGAAGTGGCAAAAATACTGGGAAGAGAATAAGACTTTTAAGGCTATCGATTTTTCTGAAAAACCTAAATATTACGTTTTGGATATGTTTCCGTATCCCTCCGGGGCTGGTTTGCACGTCGGCCATCCGGAAGGCTATATCGCCTCCGATATTATGGCTCGTTATAAAAGAAAAAAAGGCTATAATGTTTTACATCCGATGGGATGGGATGCTTTTGGGTTACCCGCTGAAAATTACGCTTTACAAACCGGAACTCATCCTAAAATCACCACTGAAAAGAATATTGAAACCTTTCGAAGGCAGATTAAGTCTTTTGGCTTTTCATATGACTGGGATCGTGAGATTAATACCACGGATCCAAAATATTATAAGTGGACGCAATGGATCTTTCAGCAAATCTACAAAATGGGATTGGCCTATCAGGCAGAAGTGGCCGTCAACTGGTGTCCGGCGCTTAAGACCGTTCTGGCCAATGAAGAAGTCATTGACGGTAAATCTGAACGCGGCAGTCATCCAGTTGTTCGGATGCCGATGCGGCAATGGATGCTGAAAATCACGGCTTATGCCGATCGGCTTTTAGAAGACCTGGATTTGGTAGATTTCCCGGAGAGCATCAAGGAAATGCAACGTAACTGGATCGGTCGGAGTGAAGGCGTCGATGTAGACTTTAAAATTGATCTCTCTAATTTTACATTAAAAGTTTTCACAACAAGGCCGGATACTTTATTCGGTGCGACTTATATGGTCGTGGCTCCTGAACATCCGTTGTTGAAAACCTCAGTTCCATCAGAATATAAGGCAGAGGTAGAAGCCTATCAAAAGTCAAGTGCTACCAAAAGCGATCTGGACCGAACCGAATTGTCTAAAGACAAGACTGGTGTATTCACCGGTATTTGTGCCATCAATCCGGTCAATAACCACAAAATTCCAGTTTGGACATCCGATTATGTACTCATGTCATATGGAACCGGTGCGATCATGGCTGTTCCCGGTCACGACCAGCGCGATTGGGAATTCGCCCGGAAATTCGGCTTGGAAATTGTTGAGGTCATTTCCGGTGGAGATATTACTAAAGAGGCCTGGGTAGATGACGGGATATTGGTAAACTCCGACTTTCTTAATGGACTACATGTGACTGATGCTCAGCGTAAAATCGTTGATTGGTTGACAAAGAAGAGAATCGGTCAAAGACAAATTCAGTATAAATTACGGGATTGGGTTTTTTCGCGGCAACGTTACTGGGGAGAACCTTTTCCGCTTTATTTTGATGAAAAAAATAATATTCATTTAATTGATGAATTCGAACTTCCATTGGAATTACCTCCTCTGGAAAAATACGAACCAAGTGGAAGCGGTGAGTCACCGCTGGCTAATTTACCGGAATGGGTCGATTTTATCAATCCTAATACCGGCAAACATTGTCGTTACGAAACTAATACTATGCCGCAATGGGCGGGCTCTTGCTGGTACTATTTGCGCTATCTTGATCCTGACAATGACATTATACTTTGTGATGAACAGAAGGAGAATTACTGGATGCCCATCGATCTCTATATCGGTGGGGCAGAGCATGCCGTTTTGCATTTACTGTATGCTCGTTTCTGGCACAAAGTTCTGTACGACCTTGGATATGTCTCAACACCTGAACCATTCATGAAATTGGTAAATCAGGGTATGATTTTGGGTGAAGATGGTGAAAAGATGAGTAAGTCGCGTGGTAATGTTATCAATCCTGATGATGTTATTAATAATTACGGGGCAGATACATTCCGAATTTATGAAATGTTCATGGGTCCACTGACACGTGTTAAACCCTGGAATACTTCGAGTATCGATGGTGTTTTCCGTTTTCTTAATCGGGTCTGGAATATATTTGTAACAGATAAAGGAAAGATCAATCCTGATATTCAGGACGTTACACCTGACTCGTCAACCTTATCTTTACTGCATAAAACCATCTTTAAAGTCACTGAAGACATCGAAAACCTGCGCTTCAATACTGCTATTTCCCAGATGATGATCTTTATTAATGAGATCATTAAACTGCCTGTCAAACCGCTATCCTTAATGAATACTTTTGTGCATCTGCTTAATCCATTTGCACCGCACCTTACTGAACAGATCTGGGAAATCTTCGGTTACGATAAATGCCTGGCTTATTTTGACTGGCCGACCTATAACTTAGAATTAATTATAGACGAAACTGTGACATTAGCTGTACAGATAAATGGTAAGATTCGCGGTACTTTTGAAATTGCTCGCGATTCATCGGATCAAGAATGTATAAATATGGCATTACAATTAGATAATGTCAAACGTTATTTGGAAGGTCATTCAATTTTTAAAACGGTCGTTATCAAAAATAAGATAGTTAGCATTGTTATTAAGTAAACAGATAAATATACTAGCACCTTTATCCTGATCTTTTTCTCAATATTTATAAATAAAAGAAGAGGGGATAATATATTTTAAGGAAAGAATATTGAAAAACATTATCGTCCTTAAAATTAATCAATAAGTATACATAATATATCTTATGCGTATATTGATTTTGGGCGGTTTGCACTTTTCCCCAGATTCATTCTATTTTTAATTGCATTTCGTTTCATTAAATTTCTTCCTGTTAAATATGTATAAGAGAATCATTTTATTAGTACAAGTTTTAGTCATCCTGGCTCATGGCAATAATCAAAAATATTATTATAAACCTAATTTTGATTACGGCTCTGAATCAATATTTAATCCTATTAATCTCTTCCTCAACGGTTCCTTTGATATATTGAGAAATGGATCCCATACAAAGGATATTTTTGCACAACCTTATCAGGTGGGTTTCAATAACGTTATCGATAATGTTATTAATCCTTTCGAAAACATCGAAAAATATGGTTATAGAAATTTTTTACGACGTGAAATATTTAATCTCAGCGCTAATTCCAATGAATCTCAGTTTTTACCTAATTTTGGATTACATGTAATTGGCAACGGTATGCAATACCGTAAATTATCTGAATGGTACAATTATCACGCCTATCCCTATCCAAACCTTTTATCTATCATGACTACGGTTTCCTATCAAATAATCAATGAAATCGTCGAAAATGGCGATTATAAAGGGACTAATGTCGATCCTATTTCGGATATTTTGATATTTAATCCTCTCGGAATTTTACTGTTCAGCACTGAAGCGGGTCAAAGATTATTCTCGACCAAAATTCCTATTTTTGACTGGTCTATGAATCCTTATTTTAATCTAAAATATCATTCTATCTATAATACCGGTCAACAATATGCCACCAAGATTAAATTCAATTCAAAAAGTAAAAATGCGCTATTTGGTTATTGGGGATTAATTTCCACTTTTGGGATCAGTTATAATATAAATGAAACCGATGCGATGTCATTTTCTGCCGGTGCGGTTGTAGCCAAATTAAGATCGAATGAGGAAAACCTGGCCCGGTTTATGATTCCGGATATCGATTATTCTATCGCTATTTTCTATGATAGAAATAATTCCCTGCTTGGTTCATTAATATTGTTCGGACCTAGATTTTTTAATATCCGTCTGGAAATATTTCCAGGTGTAATCGGATTCGATCGCTATAAACCAGGTTTTTATATTGGATTTGGCGAAATAGATCATTTTCAGTTTGGTATATCATTTCCGCCTCTTCCATTTGGCATTTTAGGGAAAAAAACTAATTAATATGGATATATTATGAAAATATTATTAACAGGTGGAGCCGGTTATATCGGAAGCCATACTCTGGTTGAATTATTAAATGAAAATCACGAAGTGACGGTTATCGATAATCTCTCTAATAGTAAGATAGAATCCATAAAAAGAGTAAAGATGATCACTGGTAAGAATTTGATATTCAGACAGATTGATCTCTGTAATATCAATGAACTTGAAAGCGTGTTTTTAAAAGATAACTACGAAGCAGTAATCCACTTTGCAGGTTTAAAGGCCGTTGGGGAATCTGTGCAGAAACCTTTGCTCTATTATTATAATAATATTACCGGAACAATCAATCTCTGCCGGATGATGACGAAATACGATGTCAAGAATATCGTTTTTAGTTCTTCTGCCACTGTGTATGGCAATCCGACCTCTGTACCGATAACCGAGGATTTTCCAATCAATACGGTCAATCCCTATGGCAATACTAAATATATTATTGAGATGATTTTGAAATATATTCAAAATGCCTATTCCGATTGGAATGTTCTGATTTTAAGATATTTTAATCCGGTTGGCGCCCATAAATCCGGACTAATCGGTGAGGATCCTAATGGTATTCCTAATAATTTAATGCCATATATCGCCCAAGTCGCAGTTGGACGTCTACCCTGTCTGAATATTTATGGGAATGATTATCCGACGAAAGATGGTACCGGTGTACGTGATTATATTCATGTTGTCGATCTGGCCAAAGGTCATTTGAAAGCATTAGCTAAATTATCGGATAATCCCGGTTATTGTATCTACAATTTAGGTACCGGACATGGATACAGTGTATTGGAATTGGTAAAAACGTTTGAGAAATGGTCTCAACGGAAGATACCTTATAAAATTGTTGGGAGACGCGAGGGTGACACCACCGAATGTTATGCCGATCCGGACAAGGCCAATCGCGAATTAGGTTGGAAGGCCGCAAGTAATTTAGATGATATGTGTCGCGATACTTGGAACTGGCAGAAGAATAATCCGGATGGATACCCAGTCTGAAAATTGCGAGTTTTAAAGACAATCATATCGTTTTTAAACCGCGACATTCATAAAGTCAGGAATTGTCCCGGTATAAACATTCTGCATATCAAAAGTAGAGAGATCGACAATATCGTTGATTTTAAGGCGTCCATTATTTTTGACGCGTCCGATAGTTACGCAAGGAATTATATTTTTAGATGCAATACGTTCCATATCGAGTAAGTATTTTTCATTGATTGATAGAATGATAACTGATTGGCTTTCACCAAAAAACAGTTCATCATTTCTCAATTTTCGCGAAATATAAATCGAAGCCCCAAGTGGCTTGTTCGGATTAGTTATGCAAGCTTCCGCCAGGGCCACCGCCAGACCGCCATCCGATATATCAATTGCGGAATTCACAATTCCTTTGTGAATCGCTTCCAGAGTGGCATTATAGACTCGTTTTTCAAACGTAAGGTCTATATCAGGAGTATCGCCGGCAACAATATTATGAATCACTTGTAGATATTCACTCCCTCCCAGTTCACCTTTCAAGGCTCCTAATAACATGATAAAGTCGCCATCGTTATTGAACCACGAAGAAGTGATATACTTTACGTCTTCGATTAAGCCGACCATACCAACTATCGGTGTCGGGTATATCGCTCCCTTGGGAGATTCATTATAAAAGCTGACATTTCCTCCGGTCACGGGGGTATCAAAAACGCGACAGGCATCGCCCATGCCCTGCACCGCCATTTTAAATTGATAATAAATTTCCGGATCATACGGATTACCGAAATTAAGGCAATTCGTAATTGCAATCGGACGAGCGCCCGAGCAAACTATATTTCGGGCTGATTCCGCCACGGCAATGGCACCGCCTTTATATGGATTTAGATACGTGTAGCGACCGTTTCCATCGGTTTTAATAGCCAGGGCTTTACGGGTGCCTTTAATCCGAATGACAGCGGCGGAACTGCCCGGTTGAATGGCAGTATTCGATCTTACGGAATGATCATATTGCCGGTATACCCAGGATTTGTCGGCAATGTTCGGGGATGACAGAAGTTGTAAAAGCACTTTATTGAAATCTTTTGGTTCGGGAATTTTCTTCAGATTGCGTGATTGCGCTTTTTTCAGATAGGCCGGTTCTTTTGTTTCTCGATTATAGACCGGTGCCCCGCCACCTAATACCAGCTGCCAGGCCGGTAAAGAACCGACTTTCTTATTATCCATGAAAATTTCCAGATTACCGGAATTGATTACTTTACCAATTTTAACACAGTTTAAATCCCACTTTTTAAATATCACCTTAGTTTCTTCTTCAAAGCCTTTTCGGATGACGACTAACATGCGTTCCTGCGATTCGGACAGCATGATTTCATAAGGACTCATTCCGGGTTCACGTAATGGCACGGCATTCAGATTAAGAATCATTCCGGATTTACCTCGGGCTGACATTTCAGAGGTCGAGCAAGCTATACCAGCGGCGCCCATATCCTGAATACCGATCAGATAATCCTGCTTAGCAAGTTCGAGTGTAGCCTCCAGTAATAATTTTTCTGTGAAAGGATCGCCCACCTGCACGGAGGAGCGTCGATTTTCGGATTCTTCGGACAATTCAACTGAAGCGAAGGTGGCACCATGAATACCGTCTCTGCCGGTCGAAGAACCAACAATCATTACCGTATTGCCCTCTCCTTTGGAAATGGCACTGACGACATTTTCGTGCTTGACCAATCCAATTGTCATGGCATTCACTATCGGATTACCAGTATAACATTCATCAAAAAAAACCTCTCCGGCGACGGTTGGAACGCCAATACAATTACCATAATGAGCTATCCCCTTTACGATATTGTCGAATAAATAGCGATTGCGTGGTACTTCGAGAGGTCCGAATCGCAATGAATCGAGCAAGGCAAGGGGTCGGGCTCCCATGGTAAAAATATCACGTAGGATTCCACCTATGCCGGTTGCGGCACCCTGAAATGGTTCAACCGCCGAGGGATGATTATGACTCTCAATTTTAAAACAGATTGCGAGACCATCTCCGATATCAACCAATCCGGCATTTTCTTCACCTGCTCCGACCAGTAAACGTTTCCCCTTCCGCGGCAGAGTTTTCAGCATTGCGATAGAGTTTTTATAACTGCAATGTTCACTCCACATAACTGAAAATATACCTAATTCAATATAATTCGGAGTTCGTCCTAAAATTTGTAATATTTTATTCCACTCTTCTTCATTTAAACCGTGTTGAATAGCGATTTGCAGATTGACTTCCGGTTCGTTCGGGTTATCCATTAATTACTCCAGTAAAATATTAAAGAATTTCGGGATATTTAATCCGATTCCAAAAATCACTCATTAACTCACGGCGGGTTATTTCAATTGCCTTACCATCAATCAGGGCAACTTCAGCTGGACGAAGGCGATGATTATAGGTCATGGACATTACGTTTCCATAAGCACCAGCCTGAGTAAATATCAACAGATCTCCTTCGGCTAATTTGGGCAATTTTCTTCCCACCGTAAAGATATCGGTATTTTCGCAAATTTGTCCGCACAGATTAATCGGAAACAGTTCTGCGTTATTTTCTTTGCCGTGTACTATGACCGGGTGCTGGGCTTTATAAAGTGCCGAACGAATCAGAGTATGGAATCCGGCATCCAATCCGGCGAAATTCTGGTAGCTTTCTTTGATCCCGAGAACACGTGTCAATAAATAACCGGCGTCGCCAACCAGATAACGTCCAGGTTCAAGATGCAAAGCCGGTTTACCGATTGGATTACTCTCTATCTGGCTCGCAAATATCTTGAGGCACTCTCTTCCAACCTGCTGAATATCAAGTTCATGATCATCTCCAAAATAAGGAATTCCAAATCCACCGCCCATATCGATAAATTCGTAAGTGATCCCTACTTTTTGGCTAATCTGTCCTAAAATATTAAGTAATAATTCAAGCATCCGCGGAAAATGTTCTTCTTCCAGAACTCCGGAACCGGTCATCATGTGGGCACCGAAACGTTTAATCCCGGACTTATGAGCCTTATCATAAGCCCGCCAGGCATTTTCATGAGGTATCCCAAATTTTGCCTTTTCGCCGGCCGTGTTGATTTCTTCGAACTTACCTTTTCCCTTCCCCGGATTGATTCTAAAGCTGATAAATTCCGGCCGTGTAATTCGCAGTAAACGATCCAGAGAATTGATATCATCCAAAATGATATGGGCTTCCGCTTTGACGGCCGCAATTAAATCATCCCGGCTTTCGTAATTACCGACATATATGATTTGGGTTGGTTCTACGCCAACTTTCTGCGCGATTTCAATCTCACCGGGGCTGATACAATCACAGCCATAACCGCATTCCTTCAATAACCGGACGATAGCCGGATGCGAATTGGTTTTTACGGAATAGAAAAAAGCCGTTTTTATTTCCTCCGAATGGAAAGCCTTTTTCAGACGATAAGCATTATCCTTAATGCGATTAAAATCATAGACATATAATGGAGTCCCAAATTTTTCAGCTAATTCTCCAACATCGAAACCATTAATCTGCATCTGAATTTCCTTTTCAAAGATAGAGTTTTATTTTTTGAGCTAGTTTTAAACCCACGCCTCTGATTTTTATTAAATCGTCGAAGTGAGCGGCGCGTATATTAGCAATGGTCTTAAAATGCTCCAGCAGTTCTTTTTTGATAGTTCTGCTCAAGCCTGGGATCGTATCGAGCCGGGTGACAATACCACCTTTCCCCCGTAATTTGCGATGATAGGTAATTGCGAAACGATGAGCCTCGTCTCGAATCCGTTGTAAAAGACTAAGAGCCACACTGTTACGAGGTAGCATAACCGGTTCATCTTGATTCGGGATGAAAACCTCCTCCAGTCGTTTCGCCAGACCGATGAGAGGAATATTGGACAAATTTAATTCATTTAAAACACTTACCGCGGTCTTAAGTTGACCTTTGCCACCATCAATTAAAATCAGATCCGGCAGGATATTCTTTTCCCGAATTAATCGCGTATATCGACGTTGCACGACTTCTGCTATCATGGCATAATCGTTACTACCGGTTACGGTTTTGATCTTAAAACGTCGGTATTCGCTGGTTTTAGCAGTAGCGTTGATAAATGTAATCATAGAACCGACGGCGAATTTACCGCGGATATTAGATATATCAAAAGCCTCAATCCGATGGGGTATTTGTTTCAGCCCCAACTCGTTTTGCAGACTCTGCAGTGATTTTGGTATAAAATCGATCTTCTGACTTTGTTTCAGTTGTAATTCACTCAGGCACAATTCAGCGTTGCGGATCGCCATCTGCATTAATCGGGCTTTATCGCCGCGCTGAGGCTGAATGATGGTCACTTTATTCCCTTTTTGGGAAGTCAGCCAACTTTCAAGTACTCTTTTTTCGTCCGGCAGGTTATTAACCAAAACCTCAGAGGGAAGAGTGGTCGCGTTGTCGTAATAGCGTAAAATCAAATCGCGCACTATGTTGGAATATCCGTAATTTTTAGTCCCTTCCAGGAAAAAACTGTTGCGACCAATTAATTTCCCCTGTCTGACTCGGAAAATAATGGCACAGCAGTTTTCAGCCTCTTTCAAGACGGCGACCAGATCGCGATCCAGGCAATCATTGAGTTCTACCGCCTGTCGATTTGAGTAATTTTTAAGGATCGCAATCTTATCGCGACAGGCGGCCGCGCTTTCAAACTGCATATTCGCCGAAGCGGTTTTCATTTTATCCTTAAAATATTCGATAGCTTCTTCAGTGCGCCCATTTAAGAAAGCCATGACCTGACCGATCATTCGATTATATTCTTCGACCGAAACCAGCCGCTGACAAGGGCCTTCACATTTATTGATATGATAATCCAGACAGACCTTAATCTGACCTCGGTTAATATTTTTCGCAATAAGGCGATGTTTGCAATTACGAATCGGGAAAATATTCTTGATGATTTCAAGGGTATCGCGGAGAAGGCGACTATCGGTATACGGACCGAAATATTTCGAACCGTCCCGAATAACATTGCGGGTCAGAAAAACCTGCGGAAAAGGTTCGTTGGTGATACGAACATAAGGATAGGTCTTATCGTCGCGGAAAAAGATATTGTATTTCGGGCGATGCGTCTTGATTAAAGTATTTTCGAGAATCAACGCTTCAATTTCCGAATTAGTCAGAATAAACTCAACATCGGCGATATGGCTTACCAGAGCGGCGGTTTTCGGCTCTTTATATCCATTGACAAAATAGGATTTAACCCGATTTCGAATGTTCTTGGCTTTACCAATATAAATTATTTTACCGGCAGAATTACGGTAAATATAACATCCGGGATCGGTCGGGGCACTATGGATCTTCTCGATTAATTTCGGTGGAAATGATTGCTCTGGCATCAGACATCCGTCTCAATCATATAATCGGCAGAGGTGTTTTCTCTTCTATGTCCGGAGTTATAATATCAACTTGCTCCCTCTGGCAAATTCCATTTTTATCTACCAATCTGTCGAGCAATTTACAATGCAGGGCAATAAAAGTGCGGCAAGTGCCCGAACCATCCGCCAGATGTTTGGGAAATTCCGCATATTCACAAGATAAATCACAATATTGCACTTCAACACCCTATCAATTTGCTTGCTAATTTAAAATGAAAACGGGTAAAATCAAATTGCCCTTTCATTCTGCCCGTTTAGTTTAAAAATTTCTTTATTTAATTAAAGTAATATCAAAATTCTCCGGACGACCGATCGGGTGCATCTCAATCTTATGTTTCTTGATAGCCCTTTTCAATGAAATCTGTTCGAAAAAGAGATAGATGATCGGTACCAGCACCAAAGTAAAAACCGTCGCGAAAGTCAGTCCGCCGATCACAGATCGACCCAGAGGAACCCAGATTTCGGCTCCTGAACCAAGATTCAGCGAGAGCGGCACCATTCCGAAAATAGTAGTCAGAGCTGTCATCAATACCGGTCGCATACGCCTTTTACCGCTGACTAAAATTGCCACCCATAAATCCATACCGTGTTTCACGCGCATCTGGTTTATATAATCGACTAACACAATCCCGTTATTTACCACGATACCAACGAGTAACACGCATCCTATCAGACCAGTTACACTCATCGTAGTGCCAGTGATAAACAGCATCCAAACGGCGCCGATCATGGCCAGCGGTACGGTGAACATTATTATAAACGGATCAAGTAAAGACTCAAATTGAGACGCCATGACCATATACACCAGAAAAATTGCTACTATCATGGCAATACCAAGATACATGAACGATTCCTGTTGCATTTCGGCCGTACCCCCGATTTCCCACTTAAAATCTGAAGGAAAAATAATTCGATTCAACTCTGAAGTAATATCCTGAGTAACGCTTTGCAAATCCCGACCGCTGACTGAACAACTAACTGATATCATCCGCTCCTGATCTTCGCGGCTGATACTTTCGGAGGCCTGACCGGATTTAATTGTGGCAACGTTTTTAATCGGAATCTGCGCTCCGGTCGATGAAGCCAGGTAAATATTTTCCAGATCGGTTTTAGATTGGCGGGCTGATTCATCCAGTTGTATTAATACCTCGTATTCCTGCCCTCCTTCCCGAAATTGTGTCGCCACTTTACCTTTAATAGAGGTTTCGATCGTGGAAGATACCTGATAAACCGACAATCCGAGTGCCGCAATGCGATCGCGATCCAGAATTATCTGATATTCCGGTTTAGGACTACTGTAGCTTTTCTGAATATCCGTAACACCTTTAATATTCGATATCTGATCGGCAATCTTTTCACCCAACGCGATGGCAATATTCCGATCATATCCGAAAATTTTTATTTCAATATCGCCGCTACTTCCAAACATCATATCGCCTTCGGAAATCCGGATAGTCGCACCGGGTATTTTTTCGAAACGACGTCGCAAGACCTCCTTTATCTCGTCAATACTGCGTTTGCGGTCCTTGACATCCGGCAAATTAACGGAAATGGTCCCTTTGTTGGTGGAAGAAGAACCAAAAATCGCTCCAAATCCCGAACTTGTCCCGAAATCGGATTGGATATTGATAGCCTCAGGAACTTCCTGACGAATTATTTTTTCAACATCACGGAAAGTCTGATCAGTCGAGGTCAAAGAAGCACCCGTCTCTCTTTCCACACCAATCGACATATAGGATTGATCCACATGGGAGATAAATTCTCCACCGACCTTCGGATATATCAGAACGGTGGCGACCAGTAAAATTATCAATCCTATCAGAAATATTTTTTTATGACCTAAAAAATAGTCAAGCACTTTTACATACCAATCTTCCAGTCCTGATATGGCATTGGCAAAACCTCGATCCATTTTTGACAGTATCTTAGATTTATACTGTCTTTCCTTGGTCAGCATGCGGGATGACATCAACGGAATCAGCGTAAGGGCTACCAGCAATGATGTCGACAACGAGACGACAATCGTAACGACCATATCCTTGAACATTATTCCCGCAATACCCGGAACAAACAGAATCGGTACGAAAATAGCGATTGTAGTCAATGTTGAAGCGGTGATCGCCATCGCTACTTCTCCGGTTCCGTTGTCGGCCGCCAGCCTGATCGGTTCGTTATTTTCATGATGGCGGTAAATATTTTCCAGCACTACGATGGCATTATCGACCAACATACCAATTGCCAGCGCCAATCCGGCCATTGAAATTACGTTCAGGGATAATTTTAATTCGTACATCACGAAAAATGTGACAATGACTGAAATCGGAATGGAAATTGTGGCAATCAATGAGCTCCTTAAGTGCCGCAGAAAAAAGAACAACACAATAAAACATAATAAGACAGCTTGCCAGGCCGTAGAAACCAGATTATCGAGCGATCGGGTGATGAACTCCGATGAATCGTAAATCAAATCGAATTTTATGCCCTGCCCGATTTTTTCAACAATAGACGGTAGTTCTTTACGAACTGCTTTTGCGGTTTGGACGGTATTGGCATCGGATTGCTTCTGAATAAACATGATCATCGCATTTTGGCCGTTATTACGAACAACTTCCACCTGATCTTTAAAACCGTCTATAACCTGAGCGACATTTTTTATATAGACCGGATTACCGGCTTTAACACCAATAACGGTATTCTCGATCTGGGAAACACTGCTATATTCGCCATAAGTACGAACTGTATATTCACTAAATACATCATTTATTATTCCACCGGGAATCTGTAGGTTTTCAACTCCTAACGTTTGCGCCAGCTGGTTAATGGATATCCCATGGGCGGCTAATTTATTAGGGTCAACCAGGACCTTGATTTGGCGTTCCATCCCTCCGGAAGTGGTGGCGGACGCGACACCGTTAATGCGCTCCAGGCGCGGTTCAATTTGTTCGCTGGCCAGAGTACGCAATTCTGCCATCCCTAATTGATCGGAACTTAAGACGATAAACATAATCGGTTGCATGGATGGGTCGAAAGCGAAAGTGGTCGGATCGCTGGCATCCTGAGGTAAATAATCACGAACCATATCGATATTTTTTCTGACATCGATTTCAGCCTGGTTCATGTCAGTACCCCAGTCAAACTGTACTATCAAAGCCGCCACACCAGAAGACGAATACGAATTTAATTGTTTAATATTCTTAGTAGAGATTACAGCCTTTTCCAACGATCGGGTCAGAGAGTTTTCAATATCTTCCGGCCCTACGCCAGTATAATTGCTAAATACCGCAATAATCGGTAGAGTAATATTCGGATAAAGATCTATTTTCAAACTGGATAAACCAAATATACCGGCGCCGATCAAAATTAAATATATCATCGTGACCGTAATACCGCGCCGGATGGAGAAGTTGGATAGTTTCATAAACTACTCCTCTTGGCGACAATCTCGACTTTTGAAGAATCCTGTAAATTATGTTGTCCGGTAGTTACCAATAAGTCATCCCGGGATAATCCTTTCAGGACTTCAGCGACGTTGCCATCGACAAAACCGGTTTCGATATCTTTCTTTAGTGCCGTACTATCTTTAATGACAAATACATATCGGTCGATAATGACCTGACTATTGGTTAATTCGCCTCCCAGATATTTGAGCCGGGTATTTTCCAGTATTGCAAATTTGGGTATGAGCAATGAATTTTCATGCCGATCTATCACGACTTCGACTTTGGCGAACATGCCGGGTCGCAATTTATATTCAGGATTATTAATCAACACCTCGGCTCCGATAGTTCTGGTAGCCGGATTCAAAGTCGGATTTATCTTAGAAATCTCACCTTCAAATACTTCATCAGGAAAGGCTTCGACCCTGATATGGGCTTTCTGGCCGATTTTTACCAGGTCGATCTGATTTTCGACTACTTCGATTTGGATTTTCACCTGATCCATTTTTACAATTGTAAAAATTGGTACGGAAGGTATCGCCTGATCACCCTGTTCCAATAAGCGGGAAGAAATGATACCGGAAATGGGAGCCGTGATGGAGCAGTCTTTTAATTGAGTTTTGGCGGTTGCCAGAGCCGCTTCCAGCTGTTTGACGGCCGATCGGGCCGCTTCGCGCTGAGCTTTCACGGCATCATATTGCGATTTACTGACGGCATTTTCCTGATATAAACGACTGATCCGATTCCATTCGGTGTCGATATTTTTATATTGAGCTTTGGCGGATTCCAGACCGGCTTCAGCCTGAATGACGGCCTGTTTAATCTTTTCACTATCAACCATAGCCAGTATCTGGCTTTTCTTGACTACATCACCTACATCGACTTTCATACTGACAATTCTGGTTGGGACGGTCGAATAAACTTTCACTTCCTGGAAAGCGGAGATATTTCCTAAAAATCCAATTTTGGATTCAATCGTTCCGACGCTTATATCCATTACTTCAACCGGGATTTTGGCTACAACATTTGATCGGGCATCTTTTTTAGACTGACTACAGGCTCCGATCATTAATATCGTACTTAAAGTTACTGCGAATGCGACATCCATTTTTCTCGACATATTTTATCTCCTGAAACTATAATTGATTAATGGCTTTCTTCAAATTTGCCAGAGCGACATTATATTCGAAAAGTGATTGCTGATAATTCATTTGGGCTTGTTGAACAGCCAGGTCAGCATTCAATACATCCAGCTGAGTACTGCTTCCCTCCGAATACATCAGATGAGCCAGACGCTGGGCTTCCTTTGCCTGTTCAATGGTTTTTTGTTGTGTCTGAACTTTTTCGAGGGCTTCCTGCATCGTGTAATACGCACCCTTTATTTCAAGCTTGATAGAATTGATAAGTGATTCGGCCTGATGTTCAGTCTCTTTTACTGCAATCTTTGCCTGCTGAAATTTTGCACTGTTTTTCATCCCTGAAAAAAGTGGAATACTTATGCTGATAGATGAGCTGAATGATTTATAAAAATCGTTACCCGTAAATTTGAAATCATCGCGCATTCCCTGGTACTGGTAAGAAGTACCCAAAGCAATGGTCGGAGCAAAGGCGGCTTTAGAAATAGACACTTGCTTCTCAGATATATTTTTTTGTTTATTTAGAATTACAACCTCGGGTCTTGACTTAAGTGCGATCTCAATTAACTCGTCCAGGTTTTTATCCGTTAATTCCGATTGAATGATTTTCAATTTTTCATTATAATTAATTTCCACCGATTCATTGATACCCAGTAGCATACGCAACTGTGATTCAGCGAGTTTTAGGTTGTTTTTGGCTGAAACGACCATCGGTTTTATATTAGCAACTTGTACTTCGGCTCGCAAGACATCGAATTTCGACGATTTACCGACATCATAGTATTTCTTCACCTGGATTAAATTTTCTTCTGATGACTGCAACGATTCATTGGAAACCTCAAGTGCCGATTGCATAAATAATACGCTGTAATAAGACGATGTAACGCCGCTTAAAATCGATTGTTCGGTGGCTTTCAACTGGGACGCTGAAATATCATAGGCTAATTTCGAGATTTGGTAAGCATTCCTAATCATTCCGCCTGAATAGATCAACTGTTCATAATTTATTCCATAAACGATGTTGTTTTCGGTACCCATTTTGAATTTTTGCTGACCTCCCATTGCTGGCGGCAAATTCAATATCATCGTTGGCAGTTCCCAGGCATGTTGAAGACTAGTAAAAGCATTGAAAGCCGGCATCATTTTAGCTCTCACTTCGATTACCTGCTTGGAGGCTTTTCGTAAACCTTCCCGGGCGAGTTTAATATTGGGATTTTTTTCCAGAGCTATCTTGTGAGCTGTTTCCAAATCCAAGTTAAGACTTTCGGCCTTAATATTTATCGATAAAAGCAACCCTAATAATAACCCACTAATATTTAACACTATTTTCATCAAATACTCCTAATTTGCCTTAGTACCAATCCCGTTTATCAAGGTATTGATTATTTTTTTGGCATTATTATCGTTTAATTCATCGATTCCGTAGGTAAAATAATGCGCAATGTAATTGTTAATCGCACCTGTAAAACAAAATAAAAATGTCTGATCATCGATATCAGTTCGGAAATATGCCCCATCTTTACCATCATTAATAATTTTTCTAAGTATCGCTTCATTCTTCCTGATATCCTCTAAAATACTTATATTTATCCCGGCCGGAATATTACGAATTGTAACATTAATCAGAAATTTGGCGACCTCCGGATGTTGGCGAATTCCTGAAAATTGCTTCTTGGCTATCTCGGTAAGTTTCTCAATTGGATTTAGACGGGACTTTTCGATTTCTTCAAGAAACTGAGAAAGATATTCGCCTACAGTTTTGATAATTTCTATAAATAAGGCCTTCTTATCTGGAAAATAATAATAAAGTGCTGGTTTGGTCACCTGACATTTCCCGGCAATTTCACGCATTGAGGTTGCCTCAAAGCCTTTCTCTGCAAAGAGTTTAGCGGCCGTTATTAGAATTTTATCTCGAGTCACATTTTCACTTCTCATCTTTCAATCCAATTTCTAAACTTACTTACCGGTCGGTAAGTTAAGTAAATAACTGAAATCTATCAACACCTTTCTGAGCATTTAGTTCCAATTTTATGACAAAGCACCGATTAATTCGGCTTTTTGAACTCTCAAAAAACCTGCTTTAATTATAAAATCTTTTAATTTGTTGTCAAATTAGCAATCGTAGTACAGAAAAAACTCATAAGGGTGCGGACGCATAGCCAATTCCTTGAGCTCTTTTTCACGTTTCCATTCAATCCAGGTGTCAATTAGATCATCGGTAAATACACCACCTTCAAGTAAAAATTGATGATCATTTTCCAGAGCATTGATAGCCTCGGACAGGTTGGCGGGTGCTTTGGGATAGGCGTCTAATTCCTTTGGAGTCATTTCATAAATATCTCTGCCGAGTGGTTCGCCGGGATTGATTTTATTCACAATACCATCGATCGCCGCCATCAGCATAGCCGTCCACGTCAGATAACCGTTAGCCGTTGGATCAGGGCAACGGAATTCCAGCCGCTTGGTTTTTGGATTGGTAGAATACATCGGAATGCGCACGGCCGCTGAACGATTACGGGCACTCATTACCAGATTGACCGGAGCTTCGAAACCAGGCACAAGCCGCCGATATGAATTGGTCGTGGGAGCCGCAAAGGCCAGAATCGCCGGGGCATGTTTCAGAATTCCACCAATCGAATACAAACCAATTTTACTCAAACCGGCATACCCGCTGTCAGCAAATAATGGTTTTCCATTTTTCCATAACGAAAAGTGCGAATGCATACCACTACCATTATCCTGGAAAATCGGTTTCGCCATAAATGTTACAGTTTTATTATGACGTTTAGCAATATTCTTAACGATATATTTATACCACATGAACTGATCGGCCATTTTCGTCAGAGGCGCAAATTGCATATCGATTTCACTTTGTCCGGCTGTAGCGACCTCGTGATGATGGGCTTCGACTTTTATGCCTACCTTCTGCATTTCCCTGACCATTTCACCGCGTAGATCGTGATACGTATCCGTCGGACTGACCGGGAAATAGCCACCTTTGAAACTGGGCTTATATCCCAGATTCGGTTCCTCAAAGCGAGCCGTGTTCCAGGCACCTTCGATTGAGTTGATCGAATACATACCGGTATGCTGATTTTGCTCATACATAACTTCGTCGAAAATAAAGAATTCCGGCTCTGGTCCGATATAGCAAGTATCCGCAATACCGGTTTGTTTTAAATACGCTTCACCTTTCTTAGCGACAAATCGCGGATCACGACTATAATTATCTCTACTGACAGGATCGACAATATCGGCTATCACACTGACCGTCGGCTCTTTAAAAAATGGATCGATCACCACTGTATCGGGATCCGGAATCGCTAACATATCCGAATTATGAATCCCCTGCCAGCCACGGATTGACGAACCATCAAATCCGACTCCATCTTCAAACGTTTTCTCATCCCAGGAATCCATTGGAAAGGTACAATGTTGCCAGGTACCCAGTAAATCCGTAAACTTCAAATCAACCATCTTGGCGTAATTCTGGGTACCATACTCAAAAAAATCTTTCGGTGTCATAAAGAAACTACTCCTTTTTAAATTTTATTAGTTTAATATTCCAATGATATTACTTTCATTAATTAAATAAAATATTCAATGACTAATTCAAATTATTAAAAATATTAATCTCATTTTTATCATTAATGGTTAATACAAAAAATTAGGATATATATTAAGAATATTGGATATTACAAACAAAATAATTTATTATATTTAATAAAATACATAATTAATAAATATATTTATATATTCACTTAATATTATTAATTGCAGATTTCTTATTAATGCTACTGAGCTTAATATTCTAAAAAGTTTTGATACTTGGTTGAGTTTTATTATTTAAAACTCATGATCTATATGCTATGGAATTAAAGGTTGGTAGATATTATTTCAATACTCAATGTGTCAATATTACCTGAGCCTGCACCCAATCCAAATATTTTTTAGACACGGTTGTAATTGGAAAGGCAATTATTTCCGGTAATTGGTAAGAATGGATCGAGAGGATTTCTTTTTCAACCAGATTATATAAATCTTGAATAGTTTTGATTTGACATATCCATTCAGTGGTATGTTCGATATTTCCCAGCCAGCGATAAATACTGGTCACAGGACCGATAATTTGGACACAGGCGGCCAGGCGTTTTTCAATTAAATGGCTCGCAATTTGTTCAGCTACTTCTTTTTTGGCGACTGTAGTATTAATTTGAATTAGTTTAATTTTCATTAGTCATGCTCCTTTAAAATCAATGTAAAATTTACGCATAAAAAGTTTTTTAAATTTTAATATTTACCGATAGAATATCTTGTCTTATAGAGACAATTATTTTAAACTATGGCGCTTTTTGGAGAGATGTCCGAGTGGTTTAAGGAGCACGCTTGGAAAGCGTGTGTAGGCTAACACCTACCCGGGGTTCGAATCCCCGTCTCTCCGCTTAATGGTTTGATAAATTAATTTTAAGACAGGGATTAAAACGATTGTTATTAGTGATATTTTATAAATACTCAGTTTAAAATTGGTGCTTAAATATCGTGCAGTA
>Ga0172370_10000022_pt1 | contig 171772 bp, 162 predicted proteins | sample LakKiv5m_FD_114538 | JGI IMG/M metagenome (GOLD analysis project Ga0172370, IMG submission 114538) | Freshwater microbial communities from Kabuno Bay, South-Kivu, Congo - kab_022012_11.5m | ecosystem: Environmental > Aquatic > Freshwater > Lake | place: Democratic Republic of the Congo...
ATTTTCGTCTGTAACGAATTCAAAAATAACAATTTATATCATTATACCACTACTTTTTGTGACTTTTTTTATCCTGATTATCAAACTATTTTTATGTGGGAAACTTTAGTTATAGTATAGAATTTAAATAAATCATTATGGAACGTTACATCAAACAACTTATTGAAGATTTAGAGGAGGTGGCAAAAAACCCACCACCTGCTCCATTTGTTGAACCACCCCCTTACCTTGGTGATGAGCCGACAATAGCCGAACTGGCACTGGTACCTTTTAAACCTATCTCTGAATGGACAGGGATCAAGTCCGAAGTTTTTCCATATTTTGTTGACCTTCGTGGTGATCAGTGGGGAAGAGTGAATGAAGCCATATTAAAGGTTTTTGATGCTTTAAATATCCATCTCGTTGATTCCCCTGCTGATTTGCCGCCTGAAATATTGTACGAGGTACTCACAACCAACTGGGACGAAATGGTACAGTACCTCCCTTCTTCTGGCTTCGACCTGGAATTGTGCTCCGGCGCCCCGGCCACCTGTCCTTATGGGGATTATTGCGATTGCGGTAAGGAACCAGATTTTTCGAAGGATGAATCACCATCCTTTGAAAACACCGGAGACGTTGATGATATTGAATTACCCTTCTGATAACCTGGTTTTACCACAGTAAAACATTTGAAAATATTTTTGAACAATAATTTGAAAAGGAAAAGTAGATTTCCAATTCCAATGTACATTCAAAAATATTTTCGTTCGTTTTTTTGTAAAAACTTTTATCTTTATCCACTTAATTTTCAACTCAAATATGGCAAAGAAAAACAAAGGAAGATTAGTAAAAATGCTGTCACCCGAAAATTATATCCGGACAAAAGCGCGTAGTCTGCCCATTTACGAATGTTTGGTAAATTCTGATTGGGAAGAATCGAAAACAGTACTGCTTATTATTGCACGCAAACACAACACCGGCAATATTACTGCTTGTTACTACATGGTTGACCTGATGTGCCTGGGTGTGAAAGATACAAATTATATGTTTAACATTTCGCATAGTGATTACCAATCAAAAGCTGCTGAAATGTATGAAGAATTGGAATTAGAAAAGATCGATTATACCCTTGCCCATAACATCGTTTATGCCAGTCTTGAATATGCTGATGAATTCGGGTTTAAACCCCACAAGGATTTTACCTCTGTTACCCGGTTTATGTTGGAAGAAGATACCGACGAAGTGGAAATGATCGAAATTGAATGTGGGCATAACGGCATACCACTTTATTTGCGCGGGCCATACGACAATGACGCTCGTGCAAATCAAATTGTTAACCAGCTTAAAAAAACCGCTGGACCCGGAAAATACATTTATATCGAACATGAGGAAGATTTCCCGGAAGACGATTTTGATCAGATTGATGATGATACCTTAGTTCAGGAATCCGAAGAAAAGAAAAACGATTTCTTAAACTTATACCCTCGTTTTGATAAGCTAAAAGCAGGCGAACTTTTACAACTCACCGATGCCACTAATTTTATTTTTGAAGAACTTACCGACCCCAATTCCTACGATGAATACTATGATTTTTTTGCCGGACTTTTGGAGGTTGAATTCGACGACGGGCCTTTGCCTGTTGAAATATTTGGTCTGGAACCTGGAGATGAGTTTTTAGCTGATAGTTTAGAAGATAGCTTTTATGAAATATTGTATCTCGCTGAAAAGAAGCCAAAAAAAGCTCGTAAATTATGGGAGTTATATAAGGTACAGACCGGCGACATAGCTTCAGTCTATTATCTTGAACTAATGTTGCTTATTGAAAAAGAACCTGAAGTTTTTGCCGAAAAACTAACTAAATATTACCAAAGGTTTCCCAAATTTCCGTTAATTAAGCTATTGTTTTTTAGCAATAAACTCCGTTCAGACTGTGAGGATGTTGTAATTCAAGACAATTTTTATAGCTTCGACTATTTTTATCCGAAAAGGACAAACATTCACCTGTTGGAGATTTTTAATTACATGGTTTTTTTACTGACTTTAGTCCTCAATCAAAATAAACCATCTCAACTGGATGCATTTTATGATATACTTAATGAAATGGAAGAAATTCCTGAAAAGCAAATGTCTATTTTAATTATGGCAATTATGCTTGCAAAAATGGAAGCTGTTGCAGAATATCTAAATGTTGATTACAAATAGACGATTAAAAAAAAACAGGTTCGATTGTTAATGTAATTGGACAATCAAAAGAAAATGAGTTAATTAGATAAATTTTAATCTAAAAGCAAATACAGTGGAAAAAGAATTCAGTGCCAAAAGCACAAAAAACGAAATACTGGCGGCTTATGAAGAATTGCTGACTAAAGTGAAACAACAAAAAAGCGACCAGCCAAAGCAAATCCAGGAAGAAACCCGGAAAAAAGAAGTTGTAAGCAAAGCATCTGAAAACTCTACCGAAGGGATTGTCAACGGGATTGTATCATTAAAACTTGGTGTTGCAAAGGAGTTGGACAAACTTAGTGAGCAGCTTACAGCCGAGTACAAAAAATTGGAACAGATACAATTTGCTATTACCCTTGAAAAGAAAAACCTTGAAGAACTTTATGAAGTCACGGCCAACGCCGATTCATTAGCTGCTATGCTTTTAGCCCAAAAGGAGAAAAAAGCACAGTTTGAAATTGAAATGGCGCTGAAAAAATCGGAACTTGAAGAAAAAATGAAAACCGAAAGAAGTGCCTTTGATGAAAAGATAACCATCGAAAAAGAGAACTTTGATGCTACGATGAGGGCACAAAAAGAACTTTGGAAGGTGGATCAACAAAAATGGACAGATCAGCAAAAAGAACTCAAAGACAATACCGAAAAACAACGAAAGCGCGAAGAAGAGGAATACCTCTATAATTTAAAACTTACCCGCAAAAAAGAAACAGATGCTTACGAGGAAAAAAAGACAAAACTCGAAAAGGAACTTACCGACAAGAAAACTGCTTTTGAAAAAGAAATTTCGGAACGCGAATCAAAAGTGTTGACCGCTGAAGCTGAATTGCTCGAACTTCGCGCAAAAGCCCTGAGTTATCCTAAAGAACTCGAAAAAGCCATCACAACCACCGAAAAAGCAATTACCGAAAAGCTATCAGTTCAATTCAACTTCGAAAAACAACTCACGGCGAAACAGACCGAAGGTGAACTGAAACTGAGGGACCAAACTATAAACACGCTTCAATCGAAAATAAAAGACATCGAAACGGCAAATAAAGAACTTTCGGGCAAAACCATCACCGCTGAGAATACCGTGAAAGATATCGCTATTAAAGCAATTGAAAGTGCACGCAAGCTGCAAATTATTGATAAAGGCCGGGAAAATCAGGAGAAAGACTAAATTGTTTTCATCCTTTTTACAGAGTGAATTCGAGGGATCTTTTGGGTAATATTCACCGCTCTATCGAATGAAATAAAAAGAAATATTTTGCTGTTACCTCCTCCGCATGTGACGAGGAAGTTCATTGTAGTGCCATTTTAAAAAAAAATGATGTTTTATGAAAAAGTGATATTTTATGAATAAAAATCGATTGTTGGACGAAATTCTGGCAATACTGCGGACTGTAATGGAGGATAAACAAAAACTTGAAAAGATTCATCAATTCCTCGTAGATGAAATTTATGAGGTGGAGACACTGAATGAAATTGAAATCCCGGAGAAATATCAGAAAATCGTTAAACAAATTGCCGAAAGCATTGATGGTGGAATTACTTGCCACCTCAATCCGGGCACACTTGAAGTGATAGAAATCCCAAAAAACTTAGCCAATGAAATTAATTATAAAGGTTATTCTGACAATGATGAAGAGTTTAGCGAGCTGGATGACGATTTGAAAAAGTTAGATAAATGGGAAAAAGATATAACCTTTGATCCTCCTTCGTCGGATGTATCGTTTGGAATTATGGAGAGCTTTGCTTCAAGCGTAACCGATACCTGGTTTCAGGATGAGCTATTGAAGACTTTAGGTCGCAGCCATCCTTTTGCCAATTTCAAAAATATTATTGATCAATCGAAATACCGCCAGCAATGGTTCGACTTCAAACAAAAGGCATTGGAAATGTTTGTATTTGAGTTGCTTCAGGATGAAGAGTTATAAAATTGGATAAAAGGTTTTTGCAACAACAAAAAATTTCGCCTTTAACATACATCCGAAAACATGGGCAGCATTTTCCAATTGAAAATTGATTCAGTTTTCTTTTCGTCTTTTAATCTCAAAGTTAAAAATTGTAATTTACTATCAAATTCAAGCCAGTAAAATAGTGAATTAACCTCCAGATTTTGTCACTCTGCATTTATAATTCTGTAAAATATTAACAATCAATCTATTGTGTTAATAAAATTTAGAGGTCTTCTAAATTGAATTGTAAATTATTAAATAATAAACACTTACACAGGTTTTTATTGTTTATCGATTAACAGTACAATCTTAAATCGCTCAAATACTGGTTATTATAATCTATTTAATTCTCGGTTAAATATTAAGATTTTTGCCATTTGTTTATAATTTTGTCCATCATTTTTATAGTAGTCCATAATAGTTCTATTAATGCGAGTTTGGATAATTTCCACTGTTTTCGGACAGCTTAAATTATTGAAGATTTTCTTCGTACAACGAAAAAAGGAGTTCGATCGTGAATAATATCATTCTTTTTGCAATCCTGTCTTTGAGCGCCATAGGAGCTACTGCCGCAATCATCCTCTATTTTGTAGCTCAGAAATTCAAGGTAATCGAAGATCCCAGGATTGATCTGGTCGCTGAAGTATTACCTGGAGCCAATTGCGGTGGTTGTGGATTTGCCGGCTGCCGGGCTTTTGCTGAAAACATGGTTCATACAGGGACTTTGGAAGGATTTGCCTGCCCTGTTGGTGGAAATGATGCCATGTCGCAGGTAGCAAAAATCCTGGGACTGGAAGCCGCTGAAACCGAGCCGAAAGTTGCGGTTGTCAGATGTAATGGCACATTCACAAATGCACCCAAAAAGATTAGTTACGATGGCCCGGCTACCTGTGCTTTTGCAAACAACCTATATTCCGGCGAAAGTGGTTGCCCTTATGGTTGTCTTGGTTTGGGAGATTGCGTGGTTTCCTGCAAATTCGGAGCAATGTACCTCGACGAGATTTCCGGATTACCGGTGGTGGTCGAAGAAAAATGTGTTTCCTGTGGCGCCTGCGTTAAGGCATGCCCAAGAAGCATTATCGAAATTCGAAACCAGGGTAAGAAAAGTCGCAGGATTTATGTTTGCTGCATCAACAAGGAAAAGGGTGCTCCGGCAAAGAAAAACTGTGAAGTTGCCTGCATAGGTTGTGGAAAATGTGTCAAAGTGTGTCCTTTTGATGCAATCGAATTAAAGAATAACCTCGCTTACATCGATTTTGAAAAATGTAAACTTTGCCGTAAATGTGTTCCCGAATGCCCGACAGGCTCAATCCTGGAAATCAATTTTCCGTCTAAGAAACCAACGACTGAAGAACAGGTCCAGGAGCCCAAAACAACTGCTTCAACCAAAATATTATCATGATTAACTTACAAAACGAACCTTTCAATATAGGAGGAAATAAATATTGAAAACGTTTAAATTAGGTGGTGTACACCCACCCGAAAATAAACTTTCAGCCCAGACGGCCATCGAAATCCTGGAACTGCCAAAAAAGGTATTCATTCCTGTTACTCAACATCTGGGTACCCCTTCAACAGTGGTTGTTAAGCGGGGAGATGATGTTAAAACAGGACAACTTCTGGCGAAAAGCACTGGTTTTATTTCTGCCAATGTCCATTCATCTGTTACCGGCAACATTGCTAAAATTGAAGAAGTTACCGATCAATCCGGTTATAAGCGAATGACGGTTGTCATTGATACGAAAGCAGATGAATGGGAAAATGATATTGATACTTCAACCGGAATTTCCAGGAATATCAGCCTTACCAAAGATGAAATCATCAAACGAATAGCCGAAAATGGTGTTGTCGGACTGGGTGGCGCCACCTTTCCAACACACATCAAAATGATGGTACCTGAAGGAAAGAAAGCTGAGTTGCTCATCATCAATGGTGTAGAGTGTGAACCATTTCTTACTTCCGACCACCGGCTTATGATGGAGAAAGGGGAGGAGATGCTCATCGGAACAAGTATCCTGATGAAAGCGCTCGGTGTTGAAAAGGCCATGGTAGGCATTGAAAACAACAAGCCCGATGCAATTGAACATTTATCTGAGCTTGCTGGTCATTTTAAGGGTATTTCAGTACATGGCTTAAAAGTTAAATACCCGCAGGGCGGTGAAAAGCAATTAATCAAAGCACTCACTGGCAGAGAAGTTCCATCCGGGAAACTACCCATTGAAACAGGTTGTGTTGTTGATAATGTGGGCACGGCATATGCTGTTTACGAAGCCGTACAGAAAAACAAGCCGCTTATCGACAGGGTGGTTACAGTTACAGGAAAAGCCGCCCTCAAACCATCCAATTTCCTGGTAAGAGTAGGGACACCAATTTCCACATTGATCGAAAAGGCCGGCGGCACAAACGAACAACTTGGGAAAGTTATCAGTGGCGGGCCGATGATGGGGAAAGCATTGACATCGCTCGAAGTACCCGTGGTTAAAGGAACTTCGGGGGTGTTGCTGATGCTTAAGGAGGAATCGAAACGTGCAGTGGTAAACAATTGCATCCGTTGTGCCAAATGCATTTCGGTTTGTCCGATGGGATTGGAACCTTACCTGCTTGAAAAGCTTGCTATTGTTGAAGATTACGAAAAAGCGGAAAACGAAAAAATTCTCGATTGCATCGAATGTGGCTCATGCCACTATACCTGCCCGGCTGGCAGGCCGTTGCTCGACTACATCAGGTTGGGAAAAGGCAGGGTTTCACTCATCGTAAGAAACAGAAAAAAAGTTTAATTCAATCGAATGCAATGATGCCTGTAAATTTTATTCATTCACGGGCGGGATCAAATTTAAGAATTGGCTATAAAAGAACTTAAAAAAATATTTAATGGATCTATTAACAGTTTCAGGTTCACCGCATGTTTTTGACCAGATGTCGGTAAAAAAAATTATGTGGGGGGTCGTAATCGCGCTAATTCCTGCGATGCTGGTGTCGTTCTGGTATTTTGGGATCGGTGCCATATTGATAACACTTCTGGCGGTGTTTTTTTGTGTGTTATTTGAATATCTTATTCAGACATTGATAATGAAGGAACCACCCACCATTGGCGATGGTTCCGCAGTAATTACCGGAATTTTACTGGCATTTAATGTGCCCAGTAGTTTACCAATCTGGCAATTGGTTATTGGATGTGTTGTCGCCATTGGAATTGCAAAAATGTCGTACGGAGGTTTGGGGAAAAACCCTTTCAACCCGGCATTAGTCGGCAGGGTATTCCTGCTCATTTCTTTTCCGGTTGATATGACAAGCTGGCCTTTGCCTGTTTCAAACCGTTTCGTGCTAACTGATGCGATAACAGGTCCAACTTCACTTGGGATTTTAAAAGAAGGTTTGTTAAACAAGGAAACAGTTCCCGACATTATGTCAAAATTACCTGACTATACGCAGATGTTTATAGGTGATATTGGAGGCTCGTTAGGGGAAGTTTCTGCAATTGCACTGATTATTGGAGGTGTTTTCATGCTTTATAAAAAAATTATCACATGGCCCATTCCGGTTTCTTATATTTTATCCGTATTTATTTTTACCGGTATTTTGTACCTGATTAACCCGGATTTGTACATTAATCCGGTTTTTCATCTGCTTGCCGGTGGTTTAATGCTCGGTGCAATATTTATGGCAACGGATATGGTCACCTCACCAATGACCAGAAACGGGATGCTGGTTTTCGGCCTTGGGTGTGGGATTCTTACTGTACTCATCCGGGTTTTCGGGGCATATCCCGAAGGAGTTTCATTTGCCATATTAATCATGAATGCCTGTGTTCCGCTATTAAACAGAGGATTTAAACCAAAACGTTTTGGGGAGGTTGTTAAAAATGGCTAAAATAGAATCATCTTTCAAAAATATGCTTTTATCCCTGTTTTTAATTTCAGCAGGGATGTCGGCTGCGCTTGGTTTCGTTTATTCAATAACCAAGGGGCCTATCGAAGTTGCCAACAAACAAAAGGAAGTACGGGCAATCACGGAAGTACTGCCAACATTCGACAACGATCCGACGGCCAATGTAAAATCGATTGATGGTCTCGATTATTATGTAGCTACTGAGCAGGGTAAAATCTGTGGATTTGCAGTTAAAACCTTTACCGACAAAGGTTTTAGTGGTCACTTTACATTAATGGTTGGCTTTAAGCCCGACGGGATAATCAACAATATTTCAGTTCTCGACCAAAAGGAAACTCCGGGTCTCGGTTCTAAAATGAAAGAATCCAGATTTAAAAACCAGTTCCAGGGTAAAAACCCAGCCGATTTTGAGCTTCGTGTTAAGAAAGATGGGGGCAAAGTTGATGCAATTACTGCAGCAACGATCAGTTCCAGGGCTTTTTGTGACGCTGTTCAAAAGGCTTATGACGGCTATATGCAAAATCTCAAACCAAACACTATCCAAATGCCATCAGATTCAATTGTTTCTGATACTACAAATTTACCGAAAGGAGGCCAGTAATGAGTAATATGAAATATTTTACAAGAGGATTGATCAAAGAAAATCCGACATTCGTTCTGGTTTTGGGAACCTGTCCGACACTTGCAGTTACTACCGCTGCTATGAATGGAATTGGAATGGGTCTGGCTACAACATTTGTCCTCGTATTTTCGAATCTTTTTATCTCCATGCTAAAAAATGTTATCCCTGATAAAGTCAGGATTGCAGCATTCATTGTAGTAATAGCCACGTTCGTTACGATTGTTGATCTCACAATGAAAGCATTTACTCCCGACCTTTACAAAACGCTTGGTATTTTCATCCCACTTATTGTTGTAAACTGTATTATCCTTGGCAGGGCTGAGGCTTTTGCTCAAAAAAACAGGATTTCTCATTCGATACTCGACGGTATCGGCATGGGGCTTGGGTTTACACTTGCACTTACACTGATGGGAAGCATCCGCGAAATTTTAGGCAATGGTTCCATTTTTGAATTCCGCCTGATTTCTCAGGAAGCAAAAACAGTTTTGATGTTTATTCTTCCTCCGGGTGCATTCCTGACGTATGGATATCTGATTGCCATTATGAACAGGATAAAAGAAAAATATAATATTTGAGAAATGGGGGCCTATTTAGCCGCTTAATTCACTTAAAAAGTTAAAAAAATGGATTTAATCAAAATTATCATACTTGCGCTGGTTGTTAATAATGTGGTTCTTGCGCAATTTCTTGGGATTTGCCCTTTTCTTGGGGTTTCCAACAAAGTTCAGACTTCATTGGGTATGGGTGGAGCGGTAATTTTTGTAATGGCCCTCGCAAATCTGGTTACCTATCTTATCCAGGTTTATGTCCTTAATCCACTCAATATCCAGTTTATGCAAACAATAACCTTTATTCTGATTATCGCATTCCTGGTGCAGGTGGTTGAGATCATTTTAAAGAAATCTGCTCCCTCACTCTACCAGGCTTTGGGTATCTATTTGCCGTTAATTACAACAAATTGTGCTGTTTTGGGGATTGCAATTTTAGCAGTTCAGAAGAATTACAATTTAGTAACTAGTGTAGTTTATGCCTCATCAATTGCAGCTGGTTTTACACTGGCATTAATCCTGATGGCTGGTATTCGTGAGCAACTTGAAATATCAGGTATTCCAAAAGGAATGAAAGGCTTTCCGATAACTTTAATAACGGCAGGATTGCTTTCGCTTGCTTTTATGGGATTTGCCAACCTCGTAAAGTAAGACGAAAATTACAAACTGATCGGATTGAATTTATTCTTTTTGAAATCTGATAGCCGGAATCCAACCGGGAATGTTTATTTATTTGCTTTCCGACTGAATAATAAAAAGAATTTTATCGACAGCATTCGAATATTCTTCCCACTTCTTATCTTTTACATGATAAAGAAGATTCAATTTCCCTGAAATAACCTCGATAGTTGGTGTTGATTTCTCTTTAAAAAGCGACTGGAGGTCAGTAATTTTGATTTTTGAGGTAAACCTGTTTTCCCATTTATTTTTTGAGAAGTCGATAAATATTTTTTCAGCCTTTTCCGAAATCAGCAATTGGCCAGAAATAATTTTAAGCGTATCAGCAACCAAAGGATCCTTCGAAAAATAGGTAAAATTTAAAGTTGCGTAATCGTTTCCAACTCTTTCAGTGATATCGAACAAAAAATCTGAACCATCATTTGAATTCCTGAAATCCTGAAAGGGATGAATGAAATAAAGGTTTCCACCTTCCTGATTACGTGATGAATAAAATTTCGATAATTTCTGACCAAACGTATCGCTTGATATACCAAGCACAAATGTAAGTGCAGCAACGAGCACAAAAAGATGTTTCATTTAACGATTGATCCTTCCAATTTTTGTGAGGTAAAATACCCCTTAATTTTTAACGAATCCCGGCTTACAATATCAGCAATAATCAATTGCATTTGATCCTCTTCCGGAATGAGGGTTCGGTAAATATAATTTCCATCTACACGGTATAGGAGGCTTTTCAAACCCATGTCGTTTTCAATTTCCTTTAACATAATTTTATCCCTATCGAGCAGAGTTGAATAATCACCGGAAAAATCATGGGTGATGGTTGAAGTGAACACGGTATCAAACAACATGATGGTCTTACCCAAATAATGCGAAAAAACACCGGATTTCAGGTAAGCGTTGAAAATTGAATCGGTAGCATTAGAAAATTGAAGTACATTACCTTTTGAGGCAATTATTTTGGTACTGAAGCCAATGTTTACAGTCTCAGCTTTTCGTGTGCAGGAGAATATGGCTACCAGAAGGAATAAAATGAGTAGTTTATTTTTCATTTTTAGAATATTCAATAAAAATGGAATGCAAATATAAAAAAAACTGATGAGGAAAATTTTGGTTCAGTCCCTAAAATTCCCTCATCAGTCTTATTTGCCAAATATTGGATAACTGCCTTGTAATGATTATCAATTTAGTTACCTGCCAGTTAGCTAATTTTATTCACCATAAACAATCACGGTAAACGAAGCAATAATGCCTAAAATACCGACTGATTCGTAATCGACATGATGAATTTTGGTAATTCCTGCAGATTTTGCAGCAGTTTCAATACTGGCATCACCAGTAGCAACAATCCCCAAAATCGATTGCATCTTCCCAGTGCCAACTTTGGTTGAACCTGTGTTAGAAGTTACTGCGATTGGACCTTTAACATCGGTATAAAGAAAACCGGTTACCGGTGTTGTAACATAAGCACAGCTCGATAAGAAGCCGGCAATGATAATTAAACCAAGTAATTTTCTCATAATTCAATCCTCCTTAAAATGTTTAACAATGATTAATTAATAAGTGCTGGACATCACAAAAATCCTGCAATGCAAAAATGGAAAAAATATATGTAGTCATAGCAGGGTTTTTAGAAAAATATTCGAATTATTTTGTTAAGCGAATTTAACAAGCAATTTATTTTTAAACCATCAAAATCAAAATCCAAAAAAACTTATCAAAACAGATATTTCCTGGAATTCTAACGGATGAGCATTTTTGTCCCATACGGGGAGCATTGTTCGTTGGATTTACATGTTCGTATTGTAGTAAAAGCGTTCCCGGATAATCAGGTTGCCTTTCCAGGTTTGCACTGCAACTTCTTCCATTTTAACGCGCTTCCCATCTTTGAACGAAACATCCATCCATGATTCGACCAACGTAACACCACTTTCTTCATTTGAAGTTACGGCCGTTACACCTCCATCATGCATTTCGTTAATACCCTGCAAAAATTGCTTTTGGAATTCCATGTTTATTACTTTGCCATCGCGGGTAGTCCCATTGGCTTCTATCATAACAACATCATCATGGTAGTATTTTTCGAAAGCTTCGAGCAATTGTCCCTGACCTACCATCTCATATAAATCCTTTGCATGTTGTAAGTAACTCATTTTGTTTAATTTTTTAATTGTGGAATGTAAAACAACTAAAGTATGAATTGGTTCAAAATGCAAATTTATAATTCCATTTAGGAAGCAATTAAACCGATTGAAACTTTGATACCACAAAAAAACCTTGCAAACTTTCGTATGCAAGGCCTTGTGTTTCCGGAGTGATCCAGGCGGGATTCGAACCCACGACCCGCAGCTTAGAAGGCTGCTGCTCTATCCAACTGAGCTACTGGACCTGTTTTTTCGGCTGCAAAAATAGATTATTTTTTGTTTTTTACTTCATAATTAAACCAAAAACTTGTTTACAATTGGTCGTGAATTCTATAAATTTGCACCCTGTTTAACAATTTAAAAACGATTCACATGCCAGATAAAGATAAATCTCCAATAATTTCAGTCGAAATAAGTTATTATCCGCTTAACGAAGAATACAAACCACCCATCAAAGATTTCATCAGACGAATGAACCTTTACGATAACCTGACGGTTCGCACAAGTACGATGAGTACGCAGGTTTTTGGAACCTATCCGGATGTGTTTAATGCTTTGACAACCGAAATTGATAAATCCTTTGCACTGCCTCATTCGATCTTCGTTCTGAAAATCATCAATGCTGACCTGAGATAAGCCGGATGAGCATTAACGAATTTTTCGATTTATTTTATAAAAACCTCGTCGAGAGCACCTGGATTGAGGCAGTTGCTGTAATCTTTGGATTGTTAAGTGTATGGTATGCCAAAAAAGAAAACCTTTTAGTCTATCCAACCGGTATTATTTCGGTATTGATTTATGTTTACATCTGCTTCTTTGCCGGCCTTTATGCCGATATGGGAATCAATTTTTTTTATTTCCTGATGAGTGTATTTGGCTGGTACAAATGGACTCGTAAAGACCAGTCGGATCATTTTATTCCAATCAGCCGCTGTAATCCGGTATTTCACGTATCAGGTATTCTGGCCACGATTTTCTTTTTTGTGGTATTAAGATACCTGCTTTCAAATTATACTGACAGCACAGTTCCCAATATCGACGCTGCCACTACCGCAGTTTTTATTGTTGGCATGTGGTTGATGGCATTAAAGAAAATCGAAAACTGGGTTTACTGGATTATTGGTGATGTGATTTCGATACCCCTGTATTTTTATAAAGGCCTTGTTCTGACGAGTTTTCAATTCACTGTTTTCCTTATCCTTGCCATCATGGGTTATTTGGAATGGAGAAACAAAATGCATGAACAAAATAAACTCGATGATTAGCATAGCGATCACCGGGCCGGAATCGACCGGAAAATCAGTGCTGGCCGAACAACTTGCCGATCGCTATCAAACAGTGTGGGTGCCTGAGTTTGCCAGAATGTATCTATCCAAAATCGACAGACCTTACATTTATGACGACATTCTTGAAATCGCAAAAGGCCAGCATAAATCGATTGAAGCCATTTTGCCACTGGCAAATAAGATTTGTTTTATGGATACCGAGCTTTTGGTAACCCGGATCTGGTGTGATGTGAAATATAAAACCTGTCATCCCTGGATTATCGAGAACCTGAAAAACCAGGATTTCGATCTTTATTTGCTTACCGATATTGACCTTCCCTGGGAATTCGATCCGCTCCGTGAACATCCCGACAAGCGAAAATACCTTTTCGATTTGTACCAAAAAGAACTCGATTCACTCGGATTCAATTACAGGATCGTCCGTGGGCTAGGTGAGAAGCGGCTAAAGAATGCAATTGCATTTGTACGGGAATTTATCTGATTCGGTTACAACTCCAATATTTACCTATTTTTGTCTGCCGGCAATTAAACAGGCGGTTTTTTTGATGGACCAATATACGCTCAAAAGGAAACACATTCTTCATCTTCCAAAATGGTATCCGCATCCGGCAGATATTCAGAATGGTGTGTTCATCCGGAAACACATTGGGGCAGCAACAGAAAAATATAATTGTTCGGTGGTTTTTGTGTATTCAGCAAAGCAATCGAAACCCTATCTTGTCGATGCCAGAATTGAGGAAGGCATTTTTACAATCCGTGTCTCCTTTAAAGAATATATGCATCAGAATGCAGTAAAACCGTTGGTTCATGCCTGCCGTTATTTATACTCGTTACACCAAGGTGTTGTCCTGGCCAGGAAGCAATTTGGTCGCCCGGCGCTGGTTCATGCGCATATTTTGTTACGAACTCCTTTGATAGCATGGATTTACGCCCTTTATCATCATATTCCGTTTGTGATTTCTGAGCATTGGTCGGGCTTTATCAATGGAAACTTCATGATAAAAAACTTTATTTACAGGAAACTGGCTGTTTTTACGTTAGAAAGATCCAAAACAATCATCGTCGTTTCAGAGATACTCAAGGAAAGCCTGGTAAATCTTGGGCTTAACGAAATGAAAATCCGCATCGTTCCGAATATCGTTGATTCGATACCTTCCACTGATAGTAACCGTTCAAAGCAAGTAAACGAAAAGGTGATTTTTGTGTCGGTAGCCGACATGATCGACCGGATTAAAAATATCAGTGCTGTAATCAGGATTGTGGCAGAAATAAGTAACAGTTGCAACATCGAATATTGGATTATTGGTGATGGGGAGGACAAGGAACTGCTTGTTGGTTTGGCAGATAGCCTTGGAGTCCTTGATAAACAAGTCTTTTTTTGGGGAAGGAAATCCAACAAAGATGTGATGGAAATCCTGAACAAAGTTGATTTCCTTGTTATGAATTCGTTTACCGAGACTTTCTCGGTAGTCACAGCCGAGGCTATACTCGCTGGGAAACCTGTTATAGCAACACGTTGCGGAGGGCCCGAAACTTTCGTCAGCGAAAATAACGGCATTCTCATTGAGCCCGGAGATTCGGAGGCTTTAAAGTTGTCACTTATCGAAATGATCAGGAATTATCAAAATTATGACCCGCAAATATTAAAAAGGACGATCAACGAAAAATTCAGCAGTAAGGTAGTTGGCGAAAAAATAATTGCCATATATGACGAACTTATCAATCAAAAACATGCTTGAATCATCGGAGAACATCACTTTTGGGGTGATGAGCAGCGGTTATGTTTTTCAGGCATGGCAAGCAAACTGCATCCATCAGCTCATGAGGAATGGCATAATTCCCAAATTGTTAATTCTGGATGCTAATGCACAACCTAAAAAGAGTTTCTGGCAAAAAACAACAAATTATCTGAACAGGAAAGGTCTCTATCACCTTTATCAGAGGCTGTTTTTCCGACCACAGGCAAAGGAAACAGTTGATCTGAAAGAACAGTTAGCCGCTGTCGAAACCATAGCTTGCAAAACCAGCAGGAAGAAATTTTCGGAATATTTTTCGGATGATGACATCAAAGTGATCAAAAACCATAATCTCAGTTTTATCCTCCGATTTGGATTTAACATCATACGTGGTGAAATATTGGAGGTTGCCCGGTTTGGGGTCTGGTCGTTTCATCACGACGACGAGCAAAAGTATAGGGGAGGCCCACCGGGATTTTGGGAAATCATGAAGAATGATCCGGTCACTGCGGTGATTCTTCAGCGCCTGACGTCCAAATTGGACGGCGGCATCATCCTTAAAAAGGGATATTTTAAAACCATAACGCATTCATATTCCGGGCAGATCGACAACCTTTATTTTGAGACATCTTCCTTTCCGTTGCAGGTTTGCAAGGATATTTTAAACGGCCAGGCAGCGTATTTCAACGCTGCACAAAGTTTAACGAGAGCTCATGTTTACAAGGCCCCTTCAAACATGGAAATGGTGAATTTTTCCTTTAAACTGATCTTTAATAAACTCCTTTTCCATCATAACGAAGTTTACCATCCTGAAGACTGGAATATTGGCATTTTAAGCAAGCCGGTAAACGAAGTTACTAAAAACCCGGTTCCCACTGAAATCACCAGGCTTCCTGTTCCACCAAGAGGTCATTACTACGCCGACCCGTTTGGGTTCATTCAAAATGAAAAGTTGAATTTAGTTTTCGAAAATTATAACTACAGGAACAGGAAAGGAATAATTTCAAGGGTTGATTTTGCTGAAGGGAATTTTGGGAAAATACAGCCGGCTATTGCGGAGAATTTCCACCTTTCCTATCCTTTTATCCTCGAAGAGGAGGGGCAGCTTTTTTGTATTCCCGAAACCGCAGCGATAAACCAGGTGAGACTATATAAACTGGATCAGGAAACCGGAGAATTCCATTTTCACCGAACGTTGCTTGAGGGTTTCCCGGCTGCTGATCCGACAATCTTTAATTTCGGTGGCTTGTGGTGGCTATTTGCTACACATCAGCGGCAATCCAACACCAAACTTTTCGCCTTTTATGCCAATCGTTTGTTTGAGCCATTTGTCCCTCACAACAACAACCCCATCAAAGTTGACGTTCGTTCTGCCAGACCGGCAGGAACACCTTTTTTCGACGGTAAAAATTTAATCAGGCCTGCACAGGATTGTTCAGAAACGTATGGTGGAAGGGTGGTTTTGAATAGAATTCTGACTTTAAACCCAGATAAATTTTCTGAAGAAGAGGTTGGCTTTCTTGAGCCGGAAAAAAATTCAAAATACCGGCTGGGATTGCATACATTGGCCGGAGTTGGAAACTTTACTTTGATTGATGGCAAACGGTTCAAATTCGATAAAAACAATTTCAAATTTATGCTGAGAAAGAAATTCGGTAAGTTTATTGACTGATTTTTGAATTTCGGATCAAAAAATTGGATCATCATGGTTTTAAAACCTGTAGGTTTTCGAAATTTGTCCGATGGGTTTTAGAATTTTCGGAGTTAAAATTAAAAGACATATTTCATATAAATAACAATTTGCTTAAAAAAATACTTGGAACGGCAGGAGCAAGGCTCATTATAGCAATTGTATCATTCGCAGTGGTGTTTACCAATGCGCATGAATTGGGAGCAGGCGGTGTTGGCGAAATCACCCTGATTGTGTTGGGAATCACGATAATTTTACTTGTGAGCAACGTGGTCGGAGGTGGTGCGCTGGTTTATCTGATTCCCCGCTTCGACCTTTTTACCCTTTTAGTCCCTGCCTATTTTTGGTCGTTTTTGTCGGCCATTGTGGGTGCCTATGTGCTCTCATTTTTTAAGCTGATACCGCAGGTTTACACCAACCATGTACTGTTCCTGAGTTTATTCCAGTCGCTGGCATCAACCAACACGAATATTCTGCTTGCTAAAGAAAAAATCAGGCAGTTCAACTTCATTTCTGTTTTCCAGGTGTTTGTGCTTATTTTATCGTTGATGTGGTTTTACTTTACTCTAAAGCAAACCGAAGTAATTTCGTACGTTTATTCGATGTATCTGGCTTATCTGTCGACATTTATTATTTCGTTTTTTGCAATTCGTAAGTTCATCAAATTCAACGGATTCGAAAATTTTGAGGAGTCGATCGTCCAGATTTTCAGGTATGGGACATATGTGCAATTGGCCAATTTGCTTCAGTTGCTAAATTACCGGTTTAATTACTTTATTATTGAAAGGTTGTTTGGCAAAGTCAGCCTTGGTATTTTTTCGGTTGGAAACCAGGTTTCAGAAGGCTTATGGCTCATTGGAAAAAGCGTCGCCATGGTTCAGTATGCAGGAATTTCAAATTCGACCGATCCTGTTTATGCAAAAAATCTGACACTCCGGTTTATCAAATTCGTTTTTGTGATTACTTTCTGCCTGCTGATTGTTTTGATAATAATACCCGATTCGTTTTTTATTTTCGTTTTGAAGAAAGATTTTTCAGGCTTGAGCCGTGTGATTTTAAGCTTAGCACCCGGAATCCTGTTCATGTCGGTTTCGATGATTTTAAGCCATTTTTTTTCAGGAACAGGACGCCATTATCACAACACCATTTCATCAGGAATAGGATTAGTACTTACCTTAATATTGGGTTTTACACTCATCCCTCAACTTGGCATCTTAGGTGCCGGTATTTCAGCATCGGTGTCGTATTTCTCTTCGGCAGGCTATCAACTTATTGTTTTTATGAAGCTTACCAGGGCCTCTGCAGGAGATTTTCTAATTTCCCGGGATGATTTGCTTTTTATTAAAAGCGAAATATCCGAATTGATGGAAAAGAACAATTAAGGATATTTCGTGTTTTATAAAGTCAGGTATGCTTTATTTTTAAATTTCATTCTTAAATAAATTAATCTTATGGACTCAAAACTGCAGACAATCCTTGGTTCCGGCGGTGGAATCGGAACCCATCTTGCTAAAGAACTTTCAAAATATACCACAAACATTCGTTTGGTAAGCCGGAATCCCGAAAGTATTAATCAGGGAGACGAACTTTTTCATGCCGACCTTACCGACCCTTTGCAAGTTGACGTAGCCGTACAGGGCTCTGACATTGTGTACCTTACCGTTGGATTTGAATACAATGTCAGGGTTTGGAAAGAGCAATGGCCAAAGTTGATGAAAAACGTAATTGATGCTTGTGAAAAACATCATGCAAGATTGGTTTTTTTCGATAATATTTATTCTTACGACCCTGATTTCCTAAATGGAATGACTGAGGAAACACCCATCAGGCCTATTAGCAAGAAGGGTGAAATTAGAGCTCAAATTTTGAAATTGCTTTTGGATGAGATGAAGAGTGGCCGTATTACAGCCTTGATTGCCAGGGCTGCCGATTTTATCGGTCCCAAAAATTCCTTGTCAGCGGAAATGATCTTTAAAAATTTCAAAAAGGGTAAAAAGGCCAACTGGCTTGCCGATATCAACAAGGTTCACAATTTTACCTTTACATCCGATGCTGCATTTGCAACTGCGCTTTTGGGAAATACACCGGATGCTTTTGGTCAAACCTGGCACTTGCCTTCTGACCATACCGCACTCACAGGAAAAGATTGGATTGAGTTATTTGCAAAAGAAATGAAAGTTAAACCCGGTATCATGGTTGTACCTGTTTGGATGCTCGGAATCCTCGGTATTTTTATACCCATTCTCAAAGAATTCAAAGAAATGGCCTACCAGTACAACCGTGATTATTTGTTTATCAGCGACAAATTTGAAAAGAAATTTGGAATTAAACCAACATCACCCCAGGAATCAGTTAAAAAAACGGTGCAGATGCTCGAAGAATTAAACAACTGACCTTTTTGATTAATGCCTTTTGGACTAATGAAACTTGAAACATACTTGCTTTTTACTATTTTTACACTGTTTTAGTACACATTAAAACTTGATGAAATATGAAAGGCTATGAAAAGAATTATCACGAGACCGTTCACGATCGGTTGATAAATAACCGGAGGTATTACGAAACAAGAGCAAAACTGGCCAGGATGAAGTATTTTAAAGGGATACCGGAAAATGCCCGAATTTTGGAATTCAGTTGTGGGTTAGGGCAGGACACCTTTTATTTTCCAAATGCTGTTGGTTTTGACATTTCCGAGTACTGTCTTGATTTCTGCAGAAATCAGGGTAAAAAAGTCATTAACGATTTGAACCAGGTTGAGGACCATTCGTTTGATGTTGTATTTTCATCTCACACATTGGAACATGTTGATAATCCGTATGAAGTATTGGTCAACCTCAGAAAAAAGCTTGACAAAGATGGAATTCTGATTTTGGTACTTCCCTGTGAACATCATGGAAAAGCCAATTTTGAACTCGATGTTAATCAACACCTGTTTTGCTGGAACTTCAGGGCTATAAATAACTTACTCATTAATACGGGTTACACAATTGCCAAAAACAAGTATTTCAGAGGAATAGGATACGATAAATTACTGTTTACAAGCTACCTGGGAATTGGTTTTTACCGCAGGATAACACAGCTTGCAGCTTACATCTTCAGGATTAAAGAGCTTTATATTATCGCCAGGCCGAAATAGTTTGCTACTTCCTGAAATCAGAAAGCACTCCGCCTTTTTTGTTATTCATATGAATATCCCACCAAAGATTTATTACCAGCAAATTGATGAGTTTTGCAGAACTGATCTGTTGTTGCCAAAACCACGCTTTTTGATTTTGAAGACCTTTGTCAAAACCGCTGATGAACTTTTCAACTTCCTTTTTATTGAGAAATTCATTTGTGAATTCTGAGGACAAAATTGTGTCAAAAACCATTTTGTTGCCGTCGCTATTCTTAAAAAACACCTGTAAAGGGATAAATCCTCCCTGGGTCGTTCTGTCGTTAATCACAGTCGGCAATTTTGACCTGAGGTATCGCTTCTGAAGATGTTTAGGTTCGGTCTTGCCTTTTAAAAGGTCGTAATAGCTCCCTGTAATTTTATATTCGCGGTCGATTTTTTTCAGGAAATTGTAAATATCAATATCAGTGAAAGGAAAGGTTAGTGGATTTTCGAACCTTCGCGACATTGACGAGGCTTTAAAAACGACACCTTCGGTTCCATCGTGCCTGAAAACTTTGTAAAAATACATTTTCAGGTATTGATCATCAAAATTCTTAATATCCACCTTTTGACCTTTCATATAATCGACCTCTGGTAAAATATGGCCGGTTTTATTTAATCTCTTTACCTCTGACTGATTAAACCCAAATGATTTGAACCTGAATGGATCGAGAAGTCTGACATTCTGAAATTGAGTTTTAAAAAGAAAGCTGTTTTTTTCGAAGATCCGGAATCTCCGGAGTTCCTTGTATAACGAATAAAATGATGTTAGAAAGAGTTTTTTTGACAGATGGTGCAGTGCGAGGTCCTTGATATCGCCGCCAAACATCTCATCACTTCCGTCACCGCCCAAAATCACATCAAAATGGTAGTCTTTTGCAATTTTCATTACAAAATAATTGAGGATTAATCCAACTTCAAAATAAGGATTATCCAGGTACTCAACAATCTTTGGAAGCTCATTTAATTCATTACCGGTAAGGAACGATTCATTGAAATTAATTTTATAAAAATCAGCAAGGGTTTTTGCCTTTTGGGTTTCACTCAAAGGGTGATCTTTAAAACCAATATTCAAGCCTTCAATTTTTCCTTCATAAATGCTCCGGGTCGTGTAAGCAATCGAACCTGAGTCGTAGCCACCACTCATGAGCATTCCTACATTCGTACGATTTTCTATTCGCCGCATGATGGATTTTTTTACTAACTTTTCGTACTCATCAACAGCCTCATCTATTGAAATCCGGTTTGTTTGAAAGGATTCATGCAGATCTTTAAAATTATAAAAAGTATTTACCTCAATTTTCCCGTTTCTAAATGTCAGAAAATCTCCAGGAGCCAGCAAATTAACTCCTTTTATGGCTGTTTTGGGAGAAGGAATATGACACAAATGCAAAAACATCAACAGGCTTTCAAAATCCGGATTGAAAGGAAAATTCTTTATTTTCTTAAAATTATCGAGCCGATCGGAGAAAAACTGTTCGGTATAAAAAACCGGTGTACCTCCACCCATCAGGTCACGGCCGATAATGGTCAGTTCCGGTGAAAGATACACGAATGTAAATTCACCATAGAAATTTTTGATGGATTCTGCTCCAAAATCCGTGATGGCGCTAAAAAATGCTTCTGCCGGATTATGGATTGAGGTTTCAAGATTAAGTAAGTGTAAAGTTTCATTTAAGCCAAAGACGCTTCCGATAATGATAACACTTCCTTGTTCTGATTTGAAAGCATAGTCGGGATTAACCAAGAAATACCGTTCATCGATTTGTTGTGGAACCAGTAATTCCGTTATCTGACCATCGCTATGCATTTCTTTTACGCTAAAAGCACCGAAAAGTTTTGTGATCATAAGCTCATGGATTTATATTCATTTCAATAAAAGTAATCGAACGATGATTCGGTTTTAAAACATTTGTATTTTTCTGACTTTTCTACAAATCGTTACATGACCTCCTCAAAAATGTAGAAAAATTACAAACGCGAAGCATGCCAATCGCACCAAAAACTAAAATTATTAGCCTTCGACAGTCCAAAATAATCCCGGCGGTGAAACAGCAGCATCTCTTTTGCAGTGTTGAAGTTAACCCAATCTCCTTCAATATCCTCACCAAATGGACCGGAAGAGCCATATTCAAATTTATACCCAAATTTCTCTGACAATTGACTATGATAATTATTAATTTTTTCAGGAAATATCCGGTTCCTGATTTTCTGAATCAAGCCTACTTTTTTTTGAATATACAAATCGTCATTGTAAAAATGTACATTTGGTTTTAACGGTCTTAACGTCAGCTGATCAACCAGTTTAAACTTTGTATAGCCCAATGCGTGAAGAATTTTCAGCGTTTCGAGGGCTTCATCCTCAGTAATGGTTTCGCTTTCGCCAATACACTCACTTTCACAGGATATGAAAGCAGGTAAATCGGTCATTCCTTTTAAGACCTGTAAACTTTTATTGTCATAACCTTCAAGATCAACCTTGCAATAAAATGGAGTACCAAATTCAACAAAGAGCGATGACAGTGACCTGGACTTAACAATGATGGTTTCCTTGTAACTATTGAGCCGGTTTGAAATATTTTTATCCAATGAATTCCAAATGCTTTTTACACTCAAATAAAACTCAAAATCAGCATTATCTACATTGCAAACAGCAAATTGCAAAAGTTCAATCTGCCTGTGATTGTAATGTTTGGCGAATTTTTTCTTTGCCAGATTAATAAGGCTGGGATCAGCATCTATCCCTATCACCCTGAAGCCCTTCAACAAATAGTATCCGGTGTCCTCACCACGATGCATTCCAACATCAAAAACTAATTTTTCGTCCATTTCCTGTTTTTGATTTTCTGCTTTCAAATTATACAACCATGTCCTGACAAACCTTCATCAATTTACCCGGATATTTTTTTCGTAATATGAATTTCATCATTAAAAATATTAATAAGGTTCCAGATAACTGAATCAAGGTATGCACCGGCAGATTTCCATTCCTTTTTAATTAAAAATCCAAATAAGTTTTTTGGTATCGCCACGAAAATCATGTACAATGAAGCCACTAAAAAGTTAAACCCATGTACATTTCTGCGCATAAAGATAAATCTTCCGCGATTCATATAATAAATTTTTAGCGGACTGTCGGCTCCAATTGAGGACGATTCTTTATGATAAACAATCGAATTGTGAACAAAGTAAATATCAAAGCCATGATTTTTAATTTGTTCACCCCAATCAAGTTCTTCATAATACAAAAAATATATTTCTGCCATTAAGCCAACTTTTTCGATAACTGTCCTGGGAACCAGCATTGCTGCTCCGTGGTTGTATGCGGATTTCCAGTCTTCAGTATATTTTCCGGTATCCTTTTCGAGCGCTCCTCTCGAAAAACATCGCAAAGTAGTTTTGTTCATCTCGTAGTTTCCGGCCCATTGGATCATTTGCTTATCAGCGAAATAATTCAATTTTGGAGAAACTGCTCCAATGGTTTCATTTTCTTCACATTTTTTTACAAGTGGTTCCAGAAAACCGGGATCAACAACGGTATCATTATTTAAAAGAAGTATGTATTTCCCTTTTGATTCAAGGATTCCCAGGTTATTACCTCCTGCAAATCCTAAATTTTGAGTGCTTTTTACAAGGATAATTCCGGGATACTTTTCATTTAATTCATCAACATTACCAACATTTGAGGCGTTGTCCACAATTATTATTTCGATGTTTGGATAACTTATGTGCTTCAACGATTCAATCATTTCAGCAGTTACCTCAGGATTATTGAAATTAATCGAAATTACCGAAACGAGTGGATATCTTACATCTTCAGGATTCATCATACCTTATTTTCTCTTAGCGATAAACCATGGATTCAGGAGGTTTTCCTTGTTATACGTTAGGGGAGAAGCGGTAAATGGATTAATTACTTCTGCTCCCGAACATTCGACAATGGCTTGTGCGGCCGCCGTATCCCATTCGAAAGTTGGTGCAAATCTTGGATAAATATCCGCTGATCCTTCAGCGACCAGGCAAAACTTTAAAGAACTTCCTATAGTTGTTAATTGTATTTCACCACGGGTTTTCGTCAGGTTTGAGATGAATGCAGTAGTTTCCTCATTCATGTGTGATCTGCTGGCTACAACTACAAAATTTGAAATAATTTTTGGAAAAGGTAATTTCCTATCCTCCTGAAAAAGTTCAAAAAAATTACTGAACGGTTGATCGGATAATATGGATTTAAAAGCTCCTTTGCCAATTGCAGCGTAATAAATTGTTTTCAGGGGCGGACAGTAAACCACCCCAAGTATTGGTGCATTTTCCTTTACCAGTGCTATATTTACTGTAAATTCGTCATTGTGCTTTATAAATTCTTTAGTTCCGTCCAGAGGATCAACGATCCACATTAAAGGCAGGTCTTTTCTAAAAAGGTAAGGAATATTTTTCCCTTCTTCGCTTAAAACGGCGATGTTTGTTTTTTTTAGAAAATCATGAATCACTTTATGTGCATTCTTGTCGGCGAGGGTTAAGGGACTTTCGTCTGGTTTTAATTCGATCGGATATTTTGAATCATATAACGACATGATTGCTCTTCCAGCTGCCACAGAAGCATGGATTGCAATTTGAAGCAAACCGCCAATATCAAAATTTTTATCGGGCTGTTTCATTAGGTATTTTTTTAACCCAGGCCGAAAAAAAGCCTGAAACACATCGATATGGCAATTTATCGGCAAGTTTGCAATCGAAGGCCTGAAGTCTTATCGATTTCCGATAAAACAAGGATAGTGGGAAAACCCCGGAAATGAAATTAGCTTTTCCCATTTTTATAATTTGGAAATCATTCTTATCGGCCATTTGCCTGAACTTTTTCAGGGTAAAAAATTGAATATGATCGAGGTGTTCCGATTTTGAATGAACGGTTTCCCCTTTATATCCAAACATTTGTTTGATGTCGATTAATAACTTCCATAAAAAACCGCCATGGTCGCGAATCCAGATCACAGGCCGTGTTACAAATAATTCACGTGGTCCAACACCATTCGGTACAGTAGCAATAAATACCCCGTCATCTTTAAGAATTGAATATACAAGTCTGACAATGGCAACAGGATCGATTACATGTTCGAGAACTTCTGAGCAAATGATTGCGTTGTAGCTTTTTTCGACAGGTGAATATTCGTAAATATTCTTATTGACGAATTCAACATTTGGGGTGTTCCTGGATTTGGCAAATTCAATAGACTTAACATCAGAATCGATGGCTGTTACATTGTAGCCATCATGACCAAGTTGTCTGCTTACATTACCTATCCCACAACCAATATCCAAAATCTTACCATTGTCCGGAACCCTTTCAGAAATTAAATCTTCAATAAATTTCAGTCTTTTCAAGTCTTCAGGATTGTTGTATTCGCTATAATTAATCATAAATCTATTTTAAATAGGGATAAGATAAAATCAAAATATTATTTGAATCATGGACGAAATCATTAAGTTTATATTGGTTTAGTTTCGTTCTCAGCAAGATCATTCTCGAGTTTTTTTGCCAGGAATAAAAAAGCCATCGATGAATACATTAAAAGGGCAGTTGGCATCTGCCCGAGAACACTATTCCCATACGAAGCAGCCATTACCCCTAATATCCCAGCGGCCAATGCAAACAGTTTACCCTGTAAAACAGGGTCCCGCACACGGAACATGCTTAAATATGCGCCTCGTCCCAGAATATAGAAAAGAATAAACAGGTGCAATGCCAGACCGATGACGCCTTGTTCAGCCCATATCATAACGTACCAGCTATCAGTTGCCACTGTTGAAAGATAACCATGAGGAGAAAACCTCAATCCCCAGTATTCTGACGAACCGATTCCACCTCCCATGGGTTTATCGGCAAGATAGACCCTCAGTTTTTTTTGATTCTCAAGTCGTACCAAAAGTGAAGCATCATTGGGATCAAATGCAGTCCTCATCCGGTTAATTGCATAAACACTGTTACCCACGGTAGTAAACTTAAAGAAAATGAATACCATGATTCCCAGTACGGTTCCCACTGTGATCATTTTAAGATTTCTGGTAAGGATGAGATAGAGAAAGAAACCAGCAAAAGGGACCGCTATTGCCCCCCGGGTACCAGAAATGAACATCCCGTAAAAACCAGCTAAAGCCATTAAACCGAAGAGAATTTTTTCCTTGGTTTTTTTAACATGTAAAAATAAAATTGTTCCTACTAATCCTGCATGTGCCTGTGCTGCACCAAACTGACCTGCATCGCTGTAAAATGAGAAAACACGTAATTTTCCAAAGAGCAAATGCGTCCTGAATCCGCCAGCATCCAACCATTGCTGTTCCCAGGGATCGAGACCAATTTTTAATTGAATAAATCCTTTTAATGTTGCCAGGATTGAGATTATGGCCCATAAATATAGGAAATTGTTCAAGTCGCGGTACTTATTCATGAGCATCAGTACCAAAGGTACCATGAGCAACATGTAAAGCGATTCACCACGCATGGCAAAAAACCAGGCCATTTTACTTGTAGCTTCAGGATTTAATAATTCCAACAAAGCATAGGTAAACCAAATTGAAGCAAAGAAAGTCAAATCATTAGCGGCAGGGCTCCAATCCATCCTTCGGTAAAATTCTTTAAAAAAGATTGCCACGTAGGTCAGAACTAAAATGATATCAACCGACAGCCCAAATGGATAATCGCCAACATACCTGGTTAACGCATTGGCGGTAAAACCAGCGATGAGTACTGAGTAGAGTCCGAATTGTGGATTATTAAAAAGACGGTTCAGGAAAAACAAAATCCCGGGGAACATGATCAGAGCCAGGGCAATTAACAAGCCTCCTTTTGCGATAATGAAAGCAGTAATAACAATTCCAGCAATCAGCAGTAAAATTACCGGACTTTTATAAAAAATTGCGGAACCTGTTCTTTCCTGAATTGGATTTCTCACGGTTTATCTACTTTCCAAATTTTGAATTTTTAATAAATTGTGTTCTGACCCAGTCGATACAAAAGTCTTTTGATTCGATAAGCATGGCTTTTGGACTTACCGGCAAATACTTTGAAACAAAGTACCAACCTAAAAACTGGCCGGCAAGTGTGAATAAAATCGTGACCACTGCTACAAGAACCAGGGATTTAAATATAAATACGGCTATGATATCACCTAAAATATTTGTTGATGCCATCACTATGACTTTCCTAAAATTTATTTTTGGCCTGTTGATCGCGTCAAGCACGATACCAGTAAACCTGTCGATTGGTAACATTAACCCATAAATGGCGAAAATTTTAAAGATAATAACAGGTATCAAAGAATCGAGATATTGGGCACCTCCCAGCAGATAGACAAAATTTCGCGAAAAGAGAAAACAAAGAATGCTCACCGGGAAAAATAAGATCGTTGTCACCCCTGAATAAGTATAGAACAATTTAATCACCTCATCCTGGTAGCCCTTGAGACTAGCTCTTGCCATTTTTGGATATGCAGTGGAAACAAAACTCCTCAACGGAATTTCCATCAATTCGATGAGTTTTAAAGGTATGCTGTAAAGTGCAACTGCAGATGAACCCAGGGTACTCAATCCGATAATGATTGAATCAGCGCTTTTCAACAAACTTGATCCGATAAGTGTTCCGAAGCTGTATTTTCCAAAATTCAGGAATTTTTTAACAGTCTGTTTTGAGGATTTCAATACCATCTGAAGACCATCTAATTTGTTAATGACACAATATACCGAACCCGCCAAAAAGACCAGGAAATGAACAATAATAATAACATTGAGGTTCACCCGGAAAAAGAACAGATTTAATAGAAGAAATCCTGAAAACGCAGCTCCTACAAAAAGTCTTAAAAGCAATATTGACCCAAATTTCTGGTCGGCTTCAAAAATGGCAAGCGTATTATTTAGTGGCAGGTTAAAAAAGATAAGCACCGGGTACCAGATAAAAAAGTATTTATAACCTGTTGGATCAATCTGTGAAGAGAAAAATAAATGAATCATTACAATCAGTCCGGCCAATATTGTGGTTACAATGATACTGATAAGCCAGTTTGATCCAATAATATTATTTCTCTGATCACTCTCTGCACCTGATAAAAACCTGATGATGGCGACTTTTGTCAGTCCAAATCTCATCATTTCGATCAGACTTGATGCCACGGTGTACAAAATCCATGAACCAAAATCCTCCTTGTTTAGTGACCTGGTAAGCAAAAGGAAACCTAACAAACCAAAAGCTGAAATGCTGACATTTGTTAAGAGTGATAAAATATTTTTATTTTTGAGTACATTTTCTATCACTTTTTACAATGCTTTAAATGGATTGTTTGGAGTAAAATTGAAAATTAATAAGCTTTTTTGCAACTCTCCGCATCAGACTTCGCTTTTTAGGTAAAGTACCCAAAACGGTTTCTATTTCTTCAATTTCGACTGCATTCAGAATTGCAAGTGGCGGAGTTGACAGCGAGTCACTTAGCATTTTTAATGAACCCAAATCAGCGGATTTCCATTCCCGGTTAGCGCGAACGACTAATAGTGACAAATCAGATTTTTTTACCAAATCGTTAGGGAACGGATAATATAAAATAGAAGGTATTTCGATGAAAACATATTTATAAATATCCAATGAGCTTAAACTGGTCGTGCTAACCAATTCCAAAACATCCTGCTTTTCCATAAATGTTTCGTCGATAAAATAAGTCATGTCGTCAACGTTTTTCGACAGCCCGTCATCCACCAATTGGTAAATATTTGAAATGTTGGAAAGCAACCTCTTTAAAAACCCTTTAGGCTTGGCCTTAACATTATCGGTAGTTGGCTTTGGGTTTTCAGCCGAAAATTCTTCAGGAGACTTGAATGAATAATTCAGATAAAGAATTTTTTCTCCGATCATCCGGAATTTATTAACCAGTTTGTTTGCAATAAATGTTTTACCCTCCTGTTCGAGAGTACTAAAAACGGTTATCACTTTTGCTGAAGAAAGTATGTCTGCTTCATTGGAAGAAGCTGACAATCTTAATTTAATTTCCTGGGCGAGCAGTTCAACCAATCGATTGCTGATAAAGGAAAGATTGTATGATTTGTATTTGCCGGAAATTTTCATCATGGGTACGGCTTGTTTTAAACCGGTTAACTTTTCGGCACGTTCACATGTTTTAATTGTATTATCAAAGTATTCGGCCAGTAAGATCCCGAAAGCGATGATTAAAAATCCAAGTAAACCTGCGGCGAGAACCAGAATCTTTCTTTTTGATGGTTTTGGGCTTAGCGGAAAATAAGCAGGATCCAAGGGTTTTATATTTGTGGCAAGTGCCTCGTTTTGTTGTTGCAGCTTTGCAGTATTTAAGCTATGAAGGAGTGATAAATATTCCTGTTCATTTACCGAAATCTCACGCTCGATACGTTTTAAAGTTGCTCCCAATGGAGCCATGATTTCATAGTTTTTCTGGAAATCTCTTTTTCTGGTATCCAAAACCTGTAATCCGGCTTTGGCTTCAGCAAATGTGACTAAATTTTTAAGCCATTCATTGAGAATGTCATTAAGTGGAATACCATCGATAGTATTGGTGAAACGGTACAGTTGAGAAATTTCATCATTCATCTCTTTCTCAAGCCGTTTCCCTTCATTTTTAAGTGCTGTAATCTGATTTTTACTTATCGTATCACGTTCACCATACAATTCGTTTATCGTGACTTTTTCGGTAATTTCGACAAGACGATTTCTTTTACTCACGATTTCGTCAGTTACAGTTTGAATCTGCCCTTGAATCTGAAGTTTATTTTCAAGTTTTTTTAATGCCTCTTCAGCTCCAGCATATTTCATCCTTTCTTTCTGGATGTATTCTTCAATATCTTCCTTTTTTCCTGCAATAAATTTACTCTGTTCGTAGTAGTTAATAATTTGATTGCTCGTATTAAATTCGAGTAATTTGTCTTCGGCAGCCCTAACTTTTTGCTGTGACAAAAAAACCTGGTTTTCAAAATATTTAACGATTGCATCCGATTGGTTTTCTCTCAGGAGTTTAAAGTTGGTGATAAACACTTTTGTCAGGATCAATAAAGTTTGCAGGCTGATTCCCGGATCATCGGACTCATAAGATATTTCGACAAGGTCGCTGGATTGGATTCTCTGAACGCTGATGGATGAAAGTGCCTTAATACTGTAATGTTTATATTTGTAATTGAGGATATTGTAAAGAAAATTGGTATCACTCTCATTTTTATATTTCATAAAATTCTTAACAGTCTGTTCAAACGCGAGGTGGTACGATAACGAATCATCTGGTATTATCGGCTTAACCACCATCTCCTTAATATTTGACGGTACTATTTTACGTAGTTCAATAAAATTCTCTTTTGAAATAATCATTGGGTTGTAACTTTCGAGCAGCAAAGCCTGAGCAATCAAACGCAGGCTCACCTCACTTAAAGTCTCACGGGATTTAATAACGTTCATTAAATTATCGAAAGAGTTATTTGCAGCGAAAATATCGATTCGCCGATCCTGTTCAAGATTGTATCCTGAGGCTATTCCCGTAAAAATTCTGGTCTTCGATTCGTACAGATAGGATTGATTCCTGGTAAGATATACTACAATCAACGACAATAAAACAGGTATGGTTATTAGTAACCAAACATGCTTTAAGAAAATTTTAATTAATTGATTTATATCCATTTTTATTCGATTTCGCTGATTAAATTAAATTTCATTCCAACCAATTCCTCAAGTATCAGATATTGCCTGTAAAACAAAAAGGTCTCCTGTTTATAATCGTAAATATTTGTTGCATTAAATTCTACTAAGCGGGCAAGTTCAGCTATTTTAATGGTACCATTTTTAAATTCAATTTCTGCCATTTGTACTTGCAGCCGCGTTGTGAGCTGGGATTCATTTTTTATTTTAAGAAGTTCCTGCCGCATCAGTAAATCCTGGTAAACCATAATTACTTCTTTTCGGATATCCATGGCCTTTTCTTCCTTAAGAAGTAAGTTTTTTTCGAGTTCCCTTTTCGCTATATTCACCTGATTTCTTTGACCCAGGATGTCACTCAGTGGCATTCTGACGAAAATACCAAAATTGTAATTGTATTCATATCTGTCACTGATGAATTCATTGGGAGTTGTTCCGGAAGTTTGATTTGTTGAAAACTGATACAGATTTCCTGCGAGTAATTCTCCCATAATTCCCAAATTCCTTGACCATCCGATTTTGGCATCTTTTAAATTGTATTTCATGATGCTGATTTCAGCATCTGAAATTCTGACCTGAGGTGCATGTTTTACTGCAGAATCGATTAATATCTGGAGGGACGGCAGTTTATCAAGAATATTATCGACCAAGGGGTCAAATGTAGGAGTTTTGGTGATTATAGTATCCCGGATTTCGGTTTGGGAAATTAATAAAACTGGGAAATGACAAAAAAGTACGAATAATGAAATAATTAGAAATTTATTTCTATACAAAAAAGGTGTCCTGATAAATGGATTTATTTTAAACATTTCCACGCTGAATAATGATTTTGAAAGTTCTGAAAATTAGTGTAAGATCACCCAAAAATGAATTGTTTTCGGCATATTGATTGTCAAGTCTGAATCTCTCATCCTCCGACATGGTTCCGTTTCTGCCCCGTTGCTGAACCTGCCACAAACCCGTAAGACCTGCTGCAGCTTCAAATCTTTTCGCTCTAAAATCAGCAGTTAGTTTTTCGGCTTCATTTACCGGCAAAGGCCTGTTTCCGACAATCGACATATCGCCTTTGAGGACATTTATTAGCTGTGGCAACTCATCAATGCTCGTATTCCTAATGAATCTTCCGACCTTAGTAATTCTTGGATCATTTTCCAATTTCATAAAGGCCTTTTCGGTGTTCTTTTGCTTTATATAAAGGTTCTCGCAAATCTTTTCTCCTTTTATATAAAGTATCGGGGAGCAAAATTCGCCCTTTGGCAACTTTGCACATTCCGAACAAACCATTTCAATATCGTCAGTGGCATATTGGTTCAGATGACTCAGTTCTTTGAGTCGCTTATGTGAATCGGAACCACAATACATCGACCGAAATTTGATAAACCCAAAAACTTTAAAATTTGCACCGGCCCGGGGTGAAATATAATAGAACGGACCCTTCGACTCAAGTTTGATTGCAATAACAACAATTACCATCAAGGGCAATAAGACAATCGATGCGATGGTAGCCATTACAATATCAAATAACCGCTTAACCATTGGAGTTTTGTAAGGTTTAATAGGATCTGTCTCAACGAAACGAATGGAAGTATTTTTTTTATAGTCAATTAAGAAAGTAAGTCGTGAAATAATTCTGCCGATTTCGATCGGAAAAAGGAAATAATCGTCGATATTTTCACGAAAAGCTTTATCGAGGTGTTCCGGCTCTTCTTCCTGAGCAATCAGGATAAATGGTCTTTCTTTGCAAATCTCATGTTTTGTAAGCAGTTTGAAAGTATCAAATCCATTGGCTCCAGGCAGGTGCACTTCCGAAATGATCGCATCAATAGCCTGATGTTTTCGAAAATAATTTAATGCCTCCAGGCTATTTTCTTTTTGTGTGACTGTAAATAGTTCAGCTTTTTCAAGCAATTCAATTGTATCAGGGGCACTGCCGATGTACATAACATGAATTTTATCAAACTTTTTTACCATCACCTGATGCTTGAATAATTGTATTAAAAGTCGTCGTATCCCGAAATTTTTTCCTTAATCTTTCTTTCGTATTCGCTAATATCCAAGGTTTCCGGCATAAAATCAAGGGCGCCAAGTCTGTAATAATAATATTTGTCGCCATTGCTTAGCGAGTTGTTTTTAATCCTGATTTTTGGATGCAGGTTCTTTTCGATCAACTCGATTAATTCGACCGGGTTGAACGGTTTTGTAAGATAATCCTGGGCTTTAAGTTGGTAACATTTAACTCGCTCTTTACTCTGTTCTTCTCCCGAAAGCATGATTATCGGAATATCTCCGAAAAATCCACTGTTTCTGATCCTTTTTAAAAATTCATAACCATCCAAATTTGGCATTTGAATATCACAAATGATAAGATCAGGAATGATTTTTTCAGTTATCATCCAATAATATCCTTCCTCGCCATCATTTTTAGTTGTTACACTATACCTCTGTTTTAACGAAGTTTCCAGAATCAGTCGGATACTTTTTTCATCATCGATTGCCAGGATTTTTTTCATGGTTATTTCCAACTTGAATTACTTTATCAATATGATTCATCGAAAATACTGGCTAAAACGCTGATGACCATAATGTTTAAACATTTATTATGCCATTCATAGCCAATCATTCATTATCAATGCTTCTAACAAATATTAATTTACACTATTTCCAAATGCAGGAACCTAATTATTCAAAAAAAGAATTCACCTTTTCTAAAATTGAGCGTACTCAGGATAAATCGAATTTTACAAATTTATCAATATTCTGATAAGTTTGAACAGCATAACTTACAATTTTTTAATATGAACAACTGTCACCTTCAAATTTCCAAGTAATTTATGGCCAATAGATATTTTCAGTAATTCAGTCTTTTTGAAGCAATTTTTCCAGACCAAATAATTCGTCTCTGAAATGAGCTGCAGAAACAAAATCCAGCTCTTTAACTGCCTCTTCCATTTTCTTTCTTGTTTTCTGCATGGCTTTCCCGATTTGTTCTTTACTCATGTAAGCCACAACAGGGTCGGCTGCAACATCGATACTGGAATTTTCGATGTATGCTCTTTGTTTATCCGTTTTGCTACCTGCAACTGATGTTTGTCCCAGAATTGAATCGATCGATTTAACCATTTGCCGGGGTGTAATGTTATTCTCGATGTTGTATTTGAGTTGTTTTTCACGTCTGCGATTGGTTTCATCGATGGTTTTCTGCATCGAAACAGTCATTACATCGGCGTACATGATTACGCGGGCATTGATGTTCCGTGCTGCACGACCTGCAGTTTGAGTAAGTGATCTTTCCGAACGCAGAAAACCTTCCTTATCTGCATCCAAAATTGCAACAAGTGAAACTTCAGGTAAATCAAGTCCTTCACGTAAGAGGTTAACACCAACCAACACATCAAAAGTGCCCAGCCTGAGGTCACGCATGATTTCTACCCGTTCGATGGTGTCAACATCGGAATGGATATAGCGTGTTTTTATAGAAACTTTGGTTAGATATTTGGACAATTCTTCGGCCATACGTTTTGTGAGTGTTGTAACCAAAACCCTTTCGTTCTGTTTAATTACCCGATCAATTTCATCGAGCAGATCATCGATTTGGTTCAGGCTTGGCCTCACTTCAATAATCGGGTCGAGAAGCCCCGTTGGCCTGATAAGTTGCTCAACGATTATGCCTTCGCACCGTTGCAATTCGTATTCGGCAGGCGTCGCACTCACATAAATCGTCTGCCCGGTCAATGCCTCAAATTCGTCAAATTTTAAGGGCCGGTTATCCATGGCTGATGGCAAACGGAAACCATATTCCACCAACGTCTGTTTCCTTGAACGGTCACCACCATACATTGCCCTGATTTGTGGAATGGTCACATGACTTTCATCAATAATCAAAAGAAAATCATCGGGGAAGTAGTCGAGCAGGCAGAAAGGCCGGGTTCCCGGATTTCTGCCATCAAAATAGCGGGAATAGTTTTCAATACCGGAGCAATAACCAAGTTCTTTCATCATCTCAATATCATAGGTTACCCGGTCTTCGAGGCGTTTCGATTCCTGATATTTGCCAATATTCTTAAAATAACCGACTTGTTTGAAAAGATCGTTCTGGATTTCGATAACCGAAGATTTCATTTTTTCTTTGGAGGTAACAAAAATATTTGCCGGATAAATTGTCATCTCGTCAAACGCTGAAGTAGTCTTGCCTGTGACCGGATCAAATGAAAAAAGTTCTTCAATCTGATCACCCCACATATTTATGCGATATGAAAAATCAGCGTAAGCTGGAAAAACATCAATGGTATCACCTTTGACACGGAAATTTCCGCGGTTAAAGTCGATTTCGTTTCGTGAATAAAGACTTCCAACAAGATCGAAAAGCAATTTGTTTCGTGAAATCAACTGTCCAACTTTCAGCTTAATCACATTACTGCCGAAATCATCCGGATTACCCATTCCATAAATACACGAAACCGACGAAACCACAACGATATCCCGCCGTCCAGACAGCAAAGATGAGGTTGTGCTGAGCCTGAGTTTTTCGATTTCATCATTTATCGACAAATCTTTTTCGATATAAGTATTTGTTACCGGGATAAATGCTTCGGGTTGATAATAATCGTAATACGAAACAAAATATTCGACAGCATTTTCCGGGAAAAACTGTTTGAATTCACCATATAGTTGAGCAGCAAGTGTTTTATTGTGGCTAAGTACCAATGCGGGTCGATCGATCTGGTTAATAACATTGGCTATGGTAAAAGTTTTTCCCGAACCTGTAACACCCAGCAAAACCTGGGCTGGATCATTACGCAGAAGTCCTTCTACAAGTTGTTTGATCGCCTCGGGTTGGTCCCCGGTTGGCTTGTACTCAGATGTTAATTTAAATTTCACAATTAGATATTCTGGTTAAAAAGCAAAAATAGTAGCTTTTTGGTTTTCAGACAGGATATCTAACTTAATTTTAAAATAGCACGACACCGGGAAATGGTCAGAATAATCACAAATGTGTCTTTTATATTTAAAAGCTTCCAGTGCCGGGCTATGAAGGATAAAATCGATTCGTAAAAACGGTAAATCTCCGGCATATGTCGAACCTATTCCCTGTCCAACTTCCTGGAAGGCATCGCCGAGATGGCTGGCAATTGTTCTGTAGGTATATGAAGATGGCGTATCGTTGAAGTCGCCGCAGACAATAACAGGGTAGGGGGATTTATTGATCAGGTCAGCGGCTGCCTTAGCTTGTTCTGCGCGCTTGATAAATGCATTTTTCAATTTCCAGATAATGATTTTTGAACTGGTTTGATTCTGGGCTTCCGGGTCAATAAATTCAGACACGAACTGATAGTCGGCATTTGAAAATTTTACCGACTCGAGATGGAAATTGAAAACCCTGATTGTATCCTGTTTGTAAAGGATATCCGTGTAAATACCTGAATTATTTGTGGAATTTTCAAAATGGATTTCGCCCCGGTTTACAATGGGAAAAACCGTAAAAGTGGCTAATCCGTAATGACGGTTATCGCCAATGGATTTAACGTAATCAACATGGTAATTTTTTGCCTTCTGTGATTCGATAAATGGGTCAACGGTTGGGAAATATTTTTCATTACCGTGAAAAAATTCCTGAAAACAAACGATATCTGCATTTTCACTTTTCACCAGGCCAAAAATAGCATTCCGTGTAAAATAGGTATCGCTGCCTTTTGCTTTGTATTGATCGAAAAGACGAACGTTATAAGAAAGAATTTTCAGCGCATCAGAATAATCTCCAACAAGTTTTTCCTTGTTAAATCTTACATTTTTTAAAAACATACCATACCCTAATAACAAGGCAATGAGCGGAAAAACAAAATATTTCTTCCAGCTAAAAATCCACCAGATTAAAAATAGAAAATTAATAATAAAAAAAGCAGGGTAAAGAAGGCCAAAAATGGCGGGAACAAAATTCGTTTTGGGGTTTACATAAGGGGCGAGATAGGAAAGTAAAATAGCAGCTACAAAAAAAATATTAACAATCAGCAAAAACTTTTGTGTTGTGGTGTTCCTGGCTTTTTTACTTTTTTTCGCCATGATGCTTGAAACTATTTTTTGTTACTCGAATTAAAAAGCAACTCCTTTTCCTCTTTGGAAAGACTGCTATAACCCGATTTGGAAATTTTCTCCAGAATCCTGTCAATTCTTTGCTGATGTTGATTTTTAATCGTATTGTATTCTTCATCAGTAAGTGCCCGGCCTTTTCCGGTAACCGGATCATATTTTGGCTTTTTCTCAGATCCGGTTAAAATTCTAAAAAATTTCTTAAAATTCATCTTCTTAAAATTAAATGATAACTTCCTTCCGGCCTTCATTTGGGTAACGAAAAGATATCCCCACAATGCTCCACCCAAATGAGCAATGTGGCCTCCGGCGTTTCCTTTGGATATACTTAGAATATCGATTAAAACAATGAGCAATGCCAAATATTTCAACTTTATCCGACCAAAAAAAAGCAGTATTACCGAATATTCGGGAACATAGGTGGCAATAGCAATCAGGATGGCCAGTACTGAGGCTGATGAACCTAAGGCAACAGAAAAAACAAGATTTTCGCGAAAAACAGGGAAAAAATTAAATGCCAGAATATAAAAAGCTGCACCGATAAGCCCGCCAAAAACGTATGTGCTGAGTAATTTTTGCTCATCAAGATATTCCAGAAAAATCCGGCCACCAAAAAACAAAACCAGCATATTAAAAAACAGGTGAAAGAAATTTTCCTGCAGAAACATATAGGTAAATATTGTCCAGGGTCGCATGAGCAAAGATGCCGGGTTTGCCGGTACCGACAAATAATAGGTTACCATCGAGGTTCCTGGCAGTCCGCTTACATTCATATTAGTTTTAAAAAGCCAGAAGAACAGGTTGACCACGTTTACAAGAACAAAAACAGCAACATTAATCATAATCAATCTGTTAAGAATTGATTTCTGAAGGAAAAACCGTTTTGCGTCCTCAAATGGATTTCGTTGGTAGTACATAGGCCTAATACATTCCTTTACTTTTCCAATATTTAATCATGAAAAAACCAAAAAACATTCCGCCAAGGTGGGCAAAATGAGCAACATTGCTGTCAGAATTCGTAAATCCAAGGTATAGCTCAGCAAGGCCATAAAAAATAACAAACCATTTGGCTTTGATCGGAAAAAGAAAATAAATATAAAGCAAGGTGTTGGGAAACAGCATCCCAAAGGCAAGCAAAATGCCGAATACAGCTCCCGATGCACCAATTACATTTGGCAGATTTAAAAAGTACTGTTTATAATCGATGATAAAACCTTTAACGCTTTCAATTACGGCCATATTATCAGGGTTGTGACTCAGCAGCGAAAGGTTTTTCTGGAATTGCTGGAATTCAACAAATATTGGACCTGAATAGGAGTTCAACTGAAAAGTGTGGTGAGAAATAAATGCATTAATATTAGCTGTTGAGGGATCAGCAATAATGCTGTTCATAAGCATGATATCCGGATTTATTTCGAAATAAAGTATGGCATAATGAAACAAAGCCGCACCAACCCCGGTAACCATGTAATAGGTCAGGAATCTTTTGCCACCCCAAACATTTTCCAGGGTATAACCAAACATCCATAATGCAAACATATTAAACACGATGTGCGAAAGGTTGGCGTGCATAAACATGTAGGTGATGAACTGGTAAGGACTGAATTTTTGGGCTTCAAAATAATGGAGTCCCAGATAATCGGAGAGATCGATATGGAAAGCGTTTTCCAGGGCTACTGTAGCCAGAAAAAACAATCCATTAATTATTAACAGGTTTTTAACTACCGGGGGTAAAAATGAAAAACCTTGTGGTCGGTACTGTTCGTAGCTCATTATTTAATAATTTGGTTTGTTAACCTATAATTCCTTTTTTTGTTCAATCATCGTTTACTGAACCTGTCCAATAATTCGCCTAATGCAATTATGATTACGATGGGTTCACCATCAAGTGATACTTCAGGAATCTTACAGGCAAAAAGTTCATCAATAATTGTCCTCATCTCGATAGGTTGTAAAGCCTTGCCTGATTTTATCGATAAATTCCTTGCCATCGAGCGGGCTAAATTAGCGCTTTTATCCAGATTGTAAGTAATCAGGTTGGTTTTATAGGTTTCGAGGATGCCACCAATTAAATCGTCAACATTGGCCTGTTTCATGTCGGCTGGCGTACCATCAATGATAAATTGAAACGACTTTTTATCATCATTTTTAATGCTAAAACCCAGGATTTTCAGCTCATCACTGATTTCATTAAGTAAAGTTGAATCGCCGGGGGAGAGGCTCAGTTTTATCGGGAATAACTCCTGTTGAGACAATGATTTTCCTTCACCCATCAGTTCAAGATAGCGTTCATAGAGTATCCTTTCGTGAGCTTTTTGCTGATCGATAATCATTAAACCCGATTTTACCTGCGACAGGATAAACCGGCGATGGAGCTGATAAAAATTATTTTCTGTCCCCAGATTCTCGGTAAAACCTGCTTCCATTTGTGACGAAAAAGTTTCCGGTTCTCCCTGTATGGGTTGACTTTGAGGAAATTTAAAATTTTTCTCAGGAAATAGCTTTTCCCAATTTTCAAGGTTGTTCCGGTTCCTGTCGGTTTGCATACCCTGCTGTCTTTCGAAAGGGTTATAGTCGGGGTTGATCTTTATTTGGGGTGGTCCGATTGGCTGGTTGGCGGGTGGTGGTCTGAAATCGAAAGTCGGCTCGACTTCAAAATTAATTGAAGGAGTTATGCTAAATTTTCCAAGCGCTTGTTTTACTGCCGATCTTAAAACCGAATAAACCATTTTTTCATCCTGGAATTTGATTTCGGTTTTTGTAGGATGAATGTTAATATCGATTTCCTTTGGATCGATTTCGATGAAAATGAAATAGGATGGAAATGACTTTTCGGGCATCAGCTCTTCAAACGCACTATCGACAGCATGGTTCAGATAAGGGTGTTTCATAAACCGCTGATTTACGAAAAAAAACTGTTCACCGCGGGTTTTCCTTGCATACTCAGGCTTTCCTATAAATCCACCCATGGAAAGAATATCCATTTTCTGATCGACCTGGACCAGCCTTTGATTAAACTGGTTTCCGAAAATGGAGATAATACGTTGTTTAAGATTGGAAGGTTTCAGTTGAAAAACTGGTTTCCGGTCATGAAACAGGCTAAATGCAAGGTTGGGATGAGCAAGGGCAACACGCTGGAATTCATCGATAATATGTCTGATTTCAACGGTATCGGATTTGAGAAATTTCCGGCGGGCAGGAACATTGTAAAACAGATTCTTTACCAAAATCGTTGTTCCGGCCGGGCATTGGCATACTTCCTGGCTCTTTACCTGTGAACCCTCATTTATGATGCAGGTACCCAACTCATCAGCTGTCATTCTGGTCCGCATCTCAACCTGAGCTATTGCAGCTATCGAAGCCAGTGCTTCTCCACGAAATCCCATAGTCCGGATTTCAAAAAGGTCATCTACTTTACGGATTTTTGATGTTGCATGGCGTTCAAATGAGAGCCGTGCATCCGTTTCGGACATTCCGCTGCCATTATCGGTTACTTGTAAAAGGGTCTTTCCGGCATCTTTAATCACAACATCAATCTGATCAGCCCGGGCATCGATCGAATTTTCCATCAATTCCTTTAAAGCCGAAGCAGGCCGCTGAATAACCTCACCGGCAGCAATCTGGTTGGCAACCGAATCGGGGAGCAAATGAATAATATCTGACATTCTTTTTCCTGAACCTTTAATGATTTACATAAAAAATATCAAATAGATCAGAATTGCCAGGATAAGCAAGTAAAGCAAAGTGTTCAACTGCTTTGGACGTTTTTTAACCTTACGATCCATGAACCGCCAGCGTCGTTTGATTTCGCTCCTGAAAAATGCAGTGTCCCCTTCACCGGTTTTATAAAGCTCCTTTTTCCGGTTTTCCAATTCCTCTTTCTTTTGGTCGTAATACCTTGGCCGATATTCGAATTGCTTAGGTTTGGCCGTTTTAAAAAATCCCATTTTAATGAATTTTTTATGATTTAAAAATACAAAAGTAAGATTAAAAATCAACTTGAATCTGCCTCAGCAAACGAATGAATAAGTAGTTTCATTTTGTTATTTTTGCGGTTTTAATAATCGAATTTCATAGTTGATGAAGAGCATTGAACCAAATATCAATAAATTAATTGTTGTTGGCGACAGGGTATTGATAAAGCCAAAAACGCAGGCCAACAAATCAAGAGGTGGTTTGTATCTTCCACCCGGTTACACCGAAAAAGAAGACGTCCAAAGTGGTTATATTGTGAAAACCGGACCAGGATATCCCATTCCAGTGCCCACCAACGATGCCGACGAGCCCTGGAAAAACAGCGAAGAAAAAACAAAATACATTCCTTTGCAGGCCCGTGTGGGCGATTTGGCCATATTCCTGCAAAAAGGAGCTGTCGAATTTATGTATCATGGCGAAAAATACTTTATCGTTCCGCAACATTCCATTCTTTTGCTTGAGCGTGATGAAACACTTTTTGATTAATATCTGAAATGCCAAACCGAACCCACTTTTCATCATATTTTCTGATTATTACCGGATTTTTGTTTTTTGGATGTTCGGATCATCAGCAAACAAAAATAGGTCACAATACAAAAGCTTTCACGAAATCATTATCCAGTCCTGAGTTTGCCAAAGGATTTAAAATCAGTGAAAATGGCAGTGTAAAATTGATCGAGATTTTTTATCCCTGGGATTCCATGCAAGTTGCAAAGAAATATTGGCTGGTTGATGAAAACGACGACCAGATAACTATACCCACGGGTGAAGTAGTCGTCAGAATTCCTGCAAAAAGTATGGTGTGTCTCTCGGCAACACATCTTTCTTTTGCCAGTGCCCTGGGATTGCTCGACAAAATTGCCGGTGTCTCCAGTGCTGATTATGTGGTCTCGCAGGAATTTCAAAACCTTGTAAAATCAGGTACCATCAAGGAAATTGGCATTGGAGATCATTTTAAACTTGAACAATTAATTGCGTTGCATCCCGATTTCGTTATGGTTTCTCCCCAGGCCGGACAAGCTTATACTCCGCTTGAAAATGCCGGTCTTACGGTTGTGCCAAATGGCGATTATCTTGAGACTACACCGCTTGGCCAGGCCGAATGGATAAAATTAATGGCTGTATTTTTCAATAAAGAAAAAGAGGCTCAGTTGATTTTCGATTCGATAAAATCAGCCTATAATTCTTTAAAGATTCTTACCCAAAATGTTGAATACAGGCCAACCGTGTTATCAGGAAAGCAATATGGTGGTTTTTGGGATTTACCCGGTGGAAAAAGTTTTGTAGCGCAGTTTATTTATGATGCAGGTGCCTGTTATGTTTATGCCAACAATCGGGAAACCGGAAGCCTTACCCTTGATTTTGAAACCGTTTACGCGATGGGAATTAAAGCCGATTTCTGGCGATTTTTGGTATATTCACCCAACGATTTTACCTTGGAATCTTTGCGCAGAGAAGATGTGCGTTATGCTGATTTCAAGGCTTTCAAAGAAAAAAATGTGCTAGTTTGCAATACTTTAAAAAAACCTTACTACCAAAAAGGTTTGTTGGAACCCCAATTAATCCTTGCCGATTACATTAAAATTTTTCACCCGGAATTGTTACCCCGGTATCAAAATCATTATTACGAGCTGATTCCATGAAAAACGCCGGTGAAATATATATCGAAGGGAATAAGCGCCAAGCAATAAAGCTTTTCACAATTTTGATTCTGATCATAATTTTTTTCATTCTGAATATTGCCTGGGGCTCTGTATTTGTCCCATTTCCGGAGATCATTAAAGTATTGACAGGAAGCCAGCCTGAAAACCTAAGTTGGGGAACCATCATTTTAAATACCCGTTTACCACAGGCCTTAACTTCAGTTTTAGCCGGTGCGGCGCTTGGTGTTTGTGGACTGATGATGCAGACTTTGTTCCGCAATCCTTTGGCGGGTCCATCGGTGCTTGGAATAAGCTCGGGGGCAAGCCTCGGCGTGGCAGTGATGATGCTGTTTGTTACATTTCCCGGAGGAAAATTCGTAGTACTTAACCAGGTTTTGGGAAATTTCTCAGTAATTTTTGCAGCATTTGCAGGCGCTTTTGCTGTATTAATCCTGATCGGAATCTTGGCAGGTCGTTTCAAAAGCAGTACAATCATTTTGATTATGGGCATCATGATTGCATATGCAGTGACTGCATTGGTTAGTGTGTTGCAATTTTACAGCCTGAAGGAGGATTTGCAGGCTTTCGTGATCTGGGGACTTGGAAGTTTTGCCAATGTTTCCTGGAAAAATATGGGTTTTTTCAGCATCATCATTGTTGCAGGAATATTGTTGGCGGTATCACTTGTAAAACCACTTAATGCGCTGCTTTTAGGCGAAAATTACGCACAAAATCTGGGCATCAGCCTGAAAAAATCCAGGATACTCATTATCCTTGCAACAGGAATCCTTACCGCTGCAGTTACCGCTTATTGCGGCCCTATCGCCTTTTTAGGACTCGCGATTCCGCACCTGAGCCGAAACCTGTTAAAAACTGCTGATCATCTGATCAATATTCCCGGCGTAATCTTAACCGGCGCCTTATTAGCTCTTTTTTGCAACCTGATTGCAAGACTTCCCGGTTTTGATGGCGCACTGCCCATCAATGCAATTACCTCCATCATAGGTGCCCCGGCAGTAATCTGGATTATTTTTAAAAGAAATGAATTCAGGGTTCAGGCATGAAAAATAATCAAAACGTACTGATTACCGAAAATTTGGCAATTGGATATTCCGGAAAATGGAATACAAAATTCAAACTTCAAAACCATCTTACCCTTGGTTTGAAAACCGGTGAATTAACCTGTTTATTGGGCCCGAATGGTTGTGGAAAATCCACACTAATCCGCAGTCTTTCCGGATTTCATCGTGCTTTGGAAGGAAGTATAAAGCTTTTTGACCAACCGCTTTCCGGTATGACGCCTGCTGAAATTGCGAAGGTTGTAAGCGTAACTTTAACCGAGCCGGTTGATGTTGGGAATATGACGGTTTTTTCGGTAGTTGCCTTTGGAAGGACCCCTTACACAGGCTTTCTGGGAAAACTCAAATATCAGGATTTAGAAGTTATTCAAAGATCGCTCGAAAATGCAGGAATCGGACATTTGCATAATCGCCAATTCAGCCAGTTGAGCGATGGTGAAAAGCAAAAGGTGATGATTGCCAAATCACTGGCGCAGGAAACTCCCTTAATGTTTCTCGACGAACCAACCGCTTTTCTGGATTTCCCAAGCAAAATTGAAATCCTGCAACTGCTCAGAAATACAGCATGGGATCATCATAAAGCTATTCTCCTTACAACCCACGACCTGAATCTTGCTTTAAATTTTGCGGATAAAATCTGGTTGATGGGGAATGGAATGCCCGTAGTTAAAGGAATTCCTGAAGATTTAATATTGAGTAATAACTTTGGGAAATACTTTGATAAAGACAGTACAAAGTTTGATATTAACGCCGGAAGTTTTACTTTTGAAGTTAAAGAAAAGGGTAAAGTTCAGGTTGATGGTTCAGGATTAAAATACGATTGGCTTGTAAAAGCCTTGCGACGTAAGGGTTTTACGATTGCAAATCAGGTTGAGGTTTTATCACAATTGCCTTTGATTGAAGTAAGTTCCGGACAGGAAGGTACTTTTGAACTTAAGGTAGCCGGGTCGGTTCACAGGATGAATAACATTCAGGAATTATTGGAAAAATTAGCCGACCTTGCATAAAACTCTGTCATTTATTACTTTGACTTTCTATCTTAAATAGATGATCACCTTGAAATATTAAATAATATAAAAATCAGAACATCCAAAATGAAAAAGCTCAACGGTTTAATAATCTTCATTCTAATTGTAAACTTTATCTCGTGTCGTCCTATGGAAAAAGCTGACCTGATTATCAAAAACGCTAAGATTTATACTGTCGATACTTCATTCTCTATGGCTGAAGCGATGGCTGTTAAAAATGGAAAAATTCTTGCTGTCGGCAACGAACACGATATCCTCGATCGCTTCGAAGCCCTTAAAGTTATGGATATCAATGGGCAATCAGTTTTTCCGGGCTTTATTGATGCACATTGCCATTTTTATAGTTATGGTCTGGGTCTGTTGCAGCGTGCCGATCTTACAGGAACAACATCATTTGATGAGATTCTCGGTATTGTAAAGAAACACCACGAAACTTACTCCTCCTTCTGGATTGAAGGGCGGGGTTGGGATCAAAACGATTGGGAAAACAAGGAATTTCCAACCAGGGAAAAGTTAGACCTTCTTTTCCCGGATAATCCTGTTCTTCTCACCCGTATTGATGGTCACGCAGCAATCGTGAACAGCAAAGCCCTCGAATTGGCCGGAATTAATAAAAATACCCACATCGAAGGTGGAAAAATAATTATTGAAAATGGCGTGTTAACAGGCGTTTTGGTTGACAATGCAATCGATTTGGTGTCGAAAATAATTCCTGAACCCAATGACGAACAAATTGCCAGAGCATTGCTTGCCGCTCAAAAAAATTGTTTCAGGGTCGGATTGACTGGAGTCCATGATGCCGGTCTTGATAACAGGGTAATCCATATTATTGACAGCTTGCAAAAAAACGGCAGTCTGAGGATGAAAATTTACACAATGCTTTCACCGACAAAAGAAAATTTTACAAGCTGGGTTGAGAAAGGTCCATACAAAACCGGGAAACTGAATGTACGTTCTATTAAGCTTTACGCCGATGGTGCGCTGGGTTCAAGAGGAGCCAGGATGATCGCTGAATACACTGATGACCCGGGAAACTCAGGATTGATACTTACAACCCCTGAATCGTTAAGGCATTTCTGCCAAAAAGCCTTCGAAAATAATTACCAGGTATGTACGCATGCAATCGGCGATTCGGCCAACCGGATGATGCTTGAAATTTATAGCGAATTCCTCAAAGACAAAAACGACAGGCGATGGAGGATTGAACATTGTCAGATAGTGGCACCTGAGGATTTCATTCTTTTCAGGGATTTCTCAATTGTTCCTTCGGTACAACCCACACATGCAACAAGCGATATGTACTGGGCAACCGAAAGAGTAGGAGCAGAGCGGATCAAAGGTGCTTATGCTTACAGGAAATTGCTTCTGCAAAACGGATGGCTGGCACTAGGTACCGATTTCCCGATCGAAAACATCAGTCCTTTGTACACTTTTTATGCAGCAGTTGAGCGAAAGGACCTGAAAGGTTGGCCCGAAGGTGGTTTTCAGCCCGAAAATGCCCTGACCCGCGAAGAGGCATTGAAAGGAATGACGATCTGGGCAGCAATGGCAGGGTTTGAAGAAAATGAAAAAGGGAGCCTCGAACCCGGTAAAGCAGCCGATTTTATTATTCTGGAAAAAGATATTATGAAGATTCCTGGGTCAGAAATACCACAAGTAAAGGTATTGAATGCTTTTATCGATGGGGAAGAGGTCTTTTTGCGGAATTAGCTTTTTGATGACGCCGATTGTATCGATTTTCTTTATCAGGCGCAACCCTGACAGAGATTCCTGCATCTTATGTATAAAATTCGCACCCTGCAATTAAATGGTTTAATTTGCGTTTGCCAACTATCATTTTTTTAACTAAATTTTGATGTCTGTGAAAAGATTTCAACCCACCATAGTCTTACTATTTTTAGTTTTTATCGGCTTGCAATCTGAAGGTCAGATTGGCGGTAACAGTGTATATAAATTTCTTAACCTCACAAGTTCATCAAGAGCGGCAGCCATGGGAGGAAGTTTTCTGGCTGTTAACGACGGTGATATTACCCAGGCGCTTTTTAATCCATCACTCATCAACTCCGAAATGGACAACAACCTGGCCCTGAGTTTTGTGGATTATTTCACCGGTATAAATTATGGTTTCGCATCCTATGGAAAATCGTTCAATAAAATTGGTACCTACGTTGGGACCATGCAGTACCTCAACTATGGCCAGTTCACCTATGCCGACGAAACCGGACAAACTTACGGAACATTTTCGGCAAACGAATTCGCTGCCAATGTAGGATGGGGCCGCGCACTCGATTCGCTTTTTACAATTGGAGCAAACCTGAAAGTTATTTACTCCTCCTTGGAAGATTATAAGTCATACGGCCTTGCAGTGGACGTTGCAGGAACTTATTATAATCCCAAAAGTATGTTCACTGCATCTTTGATTTTTAGAAATATAGGGACACAGATCAAGCCGTATCGCTCAAGTAATACTGAAGCGTTGCCTTTTGAGATTAATTTAGGGATATCGCAACGGTTGAAACATTTACCCTTCAGATACTCGGTATTACTTACTAATCTTCAGAAATGGGATTTGACCTACTTCGATCCAAATGACCCGGATAACAAAGTTGATCCTATCACGGGTGAAATTCAAAAAAAGGGTGAATTCACCGATTTTGCTCAAAAAGCTATGCGCCATGTGGTTATTGGTGGAGAATTTGTTCCTTCAAAAGTTTTTTCGATAAGATTTGGATACAATTACCAGCGTCGTCAGGAATTGGGAAATTATAATAAAATGGCGATGGTCGGCTTTTCGTGGGGTATCGGCCTTAAAATATCTAAATTCCAGATCGATTATAGTCGTGCAACCTACCATTTAAACGGGTCACCCAATTTTATCACTATCCGTACCAACTTATCAGAATTTAGCAGGCGTTAGTACCTGATTTCTTTCCTTAACAATTTTTAATAGCTTTTTAAAACGCTTTCGAGGCTGTATTCGTTAGTTTTGCAATTGAAATTCATTCTAAATTGTAATATAATGCCTCACTATCATACCTTAGGTATAATTCCTCATAAACGACATACCCAGTTTAAAAAGCCGGGCGGCGGCCTTTATTCCGAAGAATTGGTATCGACCGAAGGCTTTTCCGATGACTATTCCCTGGTTTATCATTCTCATCCACCCACAAAGGTTTTAAAGATTGATGAGCCTTTTAAAATGGCTCCCAATATAGGAGTAGAACATAATATGCAACACCGCTGTTTTCTCGGATTCAATATTAAACCGGAAACGGATTATTTGAAAAGCAGGAAATATGTTCTGGTTAATAAAGATATTTACATTAGTCTTGCTGCACCACACGAATCGATGACAACCTGGTTTTTTAAAAATTCCGATGCTCACGAGTTAATTTTTATCCATAAGGGAGAAGGAACACTCAAAACCATGTATGGCAATATCGGTTTTTCCTTTGGTGATCACCTGATCATTCCAAGAGGGATTACTTACCAGATCGAATTTAAAGGCTCCGACAACCGCTTACTAATTATTGAATCTTTTAGCCCGCTTCGCTTTCCGAAAAGATACCTCAGCAGATCAGGACAGCTTTTGGAGCATGCGCCTTTTTGCGAGCGCGACATTCGTAAACCGGAAGTTCTGGAGACTCATGACCAAAAGGGAGATTTTTTAGTGAATATCAAGCGCGACGATTTGGTTTTCCCTTATCATTACCAAACCCATCCGTTCGATGTGGTGGGTTGGGATGGTTATCATTTTCCTTTTGCGCTGTCAATTCTGGATTTTGAGCCAATAACCGGTCGCATTCATCAACCACCTCCTGTTCATCAAACTTTTGAAACCCCAGCTTTTGTCGTTTGTGCTTTTGTTCCAAGATTATACGATTATCATCCTGAATCCATTCCTACCCCATATAACCATAGCAATGTAGATTCGGATGAAGTTTTATATTATGTTGAAGGTGAGTTCATGAGCCGAAAACATGTCGAACAGGGTATGATAACTCTGCATCCTACCGGAATAGTCCATGGACCTCATCCCGGTGCAGTAGAAAAAAGTATTGGGAAAAAGGAAACACAGGAACTGGCTGTGATGATTGATACTTTCAAGCCACTCAAACTGACCGGTGAAGCATTACAAATCGAAGATAAAACTTATTACCTCAGCTGGTTGGAGGATTGAAGAACTTGATATCCTGCTAAAGGAAAAAGAAATCATGAAAATTTAAAATACATATAAATGAGTACTCAAAATAACGACAGGGATTTTTTACCAATCAACGGCACCGATTACGTCGAATTTTATGTGGGCAATGCTAAGCAGGCCGCACATTATTACCAAACTGCCTTTGGTTTTCAGCCGCTGGCTTATGCAGGGCTTGAAACCGGATTGAAGGATAGGACTTCGTACGTCCTGAGGCAGGATAAAATCACGTTTGTTTTCACCACCGCACTATATCCTGATAGCGAAATTGCTGAACATGTAAAAAAGCATGGCGACGGGGTTAAAGTGATTGCCCTTTGGGTAGATGATGCTGCAAAATCGTACGGTGAAACCATGAAACGGGGAGCACAATCTTACTTTCCACCGCGCACCGATAAAGATGATTCCGGGGAAGTAGTGCATTCGGGAATTCGCACCTATGGCGAAACCGTTCATGTTTTTGTGGAACGTAAGAACTACAAAGGGATCTTTTTGCCTGGTTTCGAGAAATGGGATCCAAAATATAGTCCAAATGCAGTCGGTTTGAAATACGTCGATCATATGGTTGGAAATGTTGGCTGGGGCGAAATGAATACCTGGGTTGACTTTTATGCAAAGGTCATGGGATTTTCGCAACTGGTTTCTTTCGATGATAAAGATATTTCGACCGAATACACTGCATTGATGAGTAAAGTGATGTCGAACGGTAACGGACGTATTAAATTTCCGATCAATGAACCGGCCAAAGGGAAAAAGAAATCCCAGATTGAGGAGTATATCGATTTTTACCAGGGCAGTGGAGTTCAGCATGTTGCAATGGCTACAGATGATATCATTAAAACTGTTGCTGAATTACGGGAGCGGGGCGTTGAATTCCTGACGGTTCCTTCTGCCTATTATGCTACTTTGCTCAATCGTGTTGGTAAAATTGATGAGGATTTTAAAAGTTTGGAGTATCTTGGGATTTTAGTTGACCGCGATGACGAAGGTTATCTCCTTCAGATTTTCACCAAACCGGTCGAGGACAGACCAACTGTTTTTTATGAAATTATCGAGCGGAAAGGTGCCCGTTCTTTCGGTAAAGGTAATTTCAAGGCCTTGTTCGAATCGATCGAATTGGAGCAATCGCGCCGAGGAACACTTTAAATAAAGCCATTACGTAGTTGAACGATAATTAAATAATATGATCAAGGCCAACAATCCATCAATAAAATCATGGCTATATATTGAAGCAGGTAGTGATTTTTCGATTCAAAATATTCCTTTTGGGATTTTTAAACCAAAAAACCACACAAATCCACGCATAGGTACACGCCTGGGCAATTTTGTAATCGACCTTGCAACCATCGCAGAACTTGGATACTTTAAGGAAGATGGCATCGCTTCGAATGCAATATTTCAGCAAAGCACACTTAATGGTTTTATTTCACTCGGCAAACCTGTCTGGCGTGCCGTTAGGGATAAGTTATCCGACATTTTTAATATTGAGAACAGGGAGTTTTGGAATACTGCTGATTTCAGGGAATTTGTTGTTCATAACATTCAGGATGTTGATGTGTTGATGCCCGTTTCAATTAGCGATTATACCGATTTTTATTCCAGTCTGGAACACGCAACCAATGTGGGTAAAATGTTTCGTGATGCAAACAAACCGTTGTTACCTAACTGGAAACATATTCCGGTTGGCTACCATGGCCGGAAATCGTCAATAGTCATTTCGGGAACAAATATCCACCGTCCCTTTGGCCAGATTATCCAGGATGAACAGGAAAATCCTGTATTTAGCCCATCCCGTGCTCTTGATTTTGAACTGGAGATAGCTTTTATTAGCGGGAAAAAGACAGAACTTGGTGAAAGAGTTTCGGTACAGGACGCCCCAGATAGCATTTTTGGCCTGGTTCTTTTTAATGATTTGTCTGCACGGGATATTCAACGATGGGAATATGTTCCCCTGGGGCCTTTCCTTTCTAAAAGCTTTGGCTCTATAATTTCGCCCTGGGTTGTAACATTAGATGCCCTTGAACCCTTTAAAACAGAAGGTCCTGAGCAGGATATTCCTGTATTGCCGTATCTCCGTTTTGAAGGTGCCTCAAACTATGACATTCATCTGGAGGTTTTCCTGCAACCAGATAATGGAGCTGAAAGTAAAATTTGCAGGTCAAACTTCAAATACATGTACTGGAACATGTTCCAACAACTGGCACATCAAACCGTTGGAGGCTGTAACATCAATATTGGGGATATGTATGGCTCAGGTACGATTAGTGGTCCAACGAAAGGATCCTATGGGTCTATGCTTGAACTTTCGTGGAAAGGGACAAAACCTGTTGTGTTGTCAGATGGAAGCGAACGTAATTATTTGCACGACAACGATACAGTTATTTTTAAAGGGTATGCAGAAAAAGCAGGCGTTAAAGTTGGTTTTGGTGAGGTGAAGACTAAAATTTTACCTCCTGTTTTATGATAAAGTCAATCGACCCAAATTCGCTTTCTACAGCCTATTTACACAGGCTGATTTTAGGTTCGGTTGCACCCAGACCGATTGCTTTTGCAAGTACTGTTGATAAGGAAGGCCATCCAAATCTTTCACCTTTCAGTTTTTTCAATGCATTTGGCGTTAACCCAACTACATTAATTTTTTCACCTTCCCGCAGAGGTCGCGATAATACGACCAAACATACTTACCAAAACATTAAGGAAGTACCGGAGGTAGTTATAAATGTTGTGAGTTACGAGATGGTACAACAGGCAAGTTTAGCCAGTTCTGATTATCCAAAAGGTGTAAACGAATTCGAAAAATCCGGATTTACGCCTTTGCCCTCAGTGACAATCAGACCTTTCAGAGTAAAGGAATCACCGGTACAGTTTGAATGTAAAGTAAGGCAGATCATCGAGACTGGTGAAGGAGGAGGAGCAGCAAACCTTGTAATTTGTGAAATATCATTAATTCATGTTCATAGCGGAATCCTGGATGAAAATGGGATTCCGGACCCAAACAAGATCCGATTGGTTGGCAGGCATACTGGCAATTATTATGTAAAAGCTTATGGTGAAAGCCTTTTTATTGTCGAAAAACCCGCCGGTCAACCTGGAATGGGAATCGATAGATTGCCGGCTCACATCAGGAATAGCAAAATACTAACAGGGAACAATCTTGGACTGTTGGGAAACCAGGAAAATCTCCCGAATGATGACGAAATTGCCCGGATTAAGATAGTAGCTGAAGTAAAAAGTTTGATCGGGGAAATGAACTGCAAAGAACCACATCTTCAGGACGAACTGCAACTCCTGGCCAAAAAATGGCTTGACGAAGGTAGGGTTAAAGATGCCTTTTGTGTTCTGCTTATCCAGGTGAACGACACCGTATGAGATGTGATGATCTCTCTTTCCCTTTTTCAATTTCTTATTTCATCCACCTTTACAAGTAATTTTGCCATAATTGCATCCCAGATATAATTTGGAGGGCAGTTTAAAACATCATTGTCAGGACTGAAGGATTCCCAGTAATTGTGATTTTTCGAAAGTTGTGTGGTCACGGCAAGCACCATTTTATCTGCAAGTTGTAATGCCAGATCATTGTATCCATAATTTACAAGTCCGTCAAAAACCATATAATCCCAAAGCAGCCAGACGGGACCATTCCATTTACAGCAATAATCAACATAAGGACTAAACCATTCATCATCGGCAGATAAAGTGGGAACCCCATATTTTCGCCAGAATTTATCCGGATCAGTCAAGGTTTTTATCAGCTTTTCAGCCCGGTCGGGAGGAGCAACACCAGCCCAAAGCGGTAAAAACCCAATAATTTCCTGCCGCCTTAAGTCGCGGGTCAGGTAATAAAATGAGTGGTCGTCGCGGTTCACACTATAATAAAAAGCCGATTTTTCATCCCACATTCTTTCATTGATGAGTTCTGACAATTTCTTTGCTTTTTTAGTCCATTTCTTCGAATCCTGAGCTTTGCCGAGTACATCGGCCATTTTTGAAAGGGATCGCAATTCCTTAACTACCATCAAACTCAGATCAAGACATTCCAGTTCATCCGAAATATCTTCCTTATCAACATTAAGGAACCTTTCAGCCGAAACCTGGAAAACCGCATTGTACCAATCCCGAACATTTTCGATAATCCCGTATGGCCCCCATTCAAAAGTTCCATCCTTATCGACATCCCGGTTTTTGTAAAGCCAGTCAACATATTTCTCTCCTGAGACGTAAGCATCCGAAAGAAATTGCTTATCACCACTAACCTGGTAAACTTCCCAATTTATCCAACTAAAAAACGGTGCAGAGGTAGTGGGTTTGTTTTTATGTGGATAGGTTTGTGCACCGCGCGGTCCATGCCGGTAAGCGATCAGACCATCATCGGCCTGCTGCTCGATGTAAACACGCTGAGATCCTTCTGCCGAGAGCGGATCGAGATAAACGTAAGCGAGCATACTCAACGATTCGTGCAAAACCTGGTGACCATGCCCCCAACCCCATAGCGGGTTTCGTGAAAAAACATAAAAATTGTTGGACGTTTCTCCTGTGGGAGGAAGCATGCAGCCTCGTGCAAGGTTAAGCGCACCAAGAAACACCAGTTTTTCATCAGCATCTTTAAATCTGAGTTGAGGCACGGCATGAAAAAGTTTCACATTATCGTCAACAAAGGGTTGAAATGAAGCGGTTTTCAGAGGTTCAATTTCTGCCTTCAGATCTTCCAGATTTTCTGATTGCCCCTGAATGCCTCTAAAATAACGGAAATCGGCCGATTCACCGGGTCCGAGCTTAAATTTCCCATGCAGGGCGATCAACCTCACCATTTTTCCTTCTGCATGATTTAGTGAATCATTCCTGTTTGTAGCATACCAATCGGTTTTGATGGTACTATAAAAATCGGTAAGATTTTCGTTGTAACCTCCCCATGAATAAGGTTTAAAATTAGAAGTAAAGAAGTCAACTACATGAGTTGGATAAGGTGCTTTTTCATACAAATTACTGATCAGGCGTTTTTTGGTTTCAAAGCGCCGGGTTAAATAGCCCTGGTTTGTATCATCATAGACTGTTACAAAAATTGAATCCTTGTCGAGATCAATAACAGGATAAACTTCGATTTCATTCGAAATACCAGAGTTATTTGTAACAAACATTCTTACAACCGCAACACGTGAACTGTAAACAAAAAAGAGCTCCTGTACTTTTATTCCCGGCCAGGGTTCGTATTCCAGAATTGCCATATCGGGAAACGAAGCTTTTACAACCGGACCTTTATAAAATTCACTCATCTTATCAACAACGACCTGGTTGATTTTCCAAATGTTATAGCATTTACTTGCTTGATCACTTGAATAATTTAAAGGAAAATCCTTTGAATAATAATCCATTTTGTAGGCTTTATCGCCATATAGTCTCGAGCGATTCATTGCAGCAGCATAGGTGGTGTAAAGTGGGTCATCGGGTTGAGCGGAAATTTGCAGAAAATCATCACTCACAATAAGTGGCTGACCGAAAATAACTGACTTCGGAAAAAACAATAAAAAACTGGTAAAAATGACGATAAATGATGTTTTCATAAGCTTTCGCAATTTGGTTTTGCGAATTTAGCAAAATATTTTCTTCTTATATTTTTAATATCCAGTATACTTAAAGGGATTCGAAGAACCATAAGTTCTGAGATAATCAGAAAGCATCCGGTCATACTTGGCCATTATATTTTGGATAGTGGTTTGCTTCGGATCGAATTTAACTTTGTCGATCGATAAAACTGGAAGAACCTTAGGTGAAGTCCCTGTAATAAATGCAGCTTGAAAATCAGATAGCCGGCTATATCGAATGAATTGTTCTGCAAAAGCGATGCTGTATTTACTGCAAATATCGATCACCAGTTCCCTTGTAATCCCGGGAAGTATCATTTTCAGCGGGGGTGTAACGACCTGATTACCTGAGATAAAAAAAACATTGGAACGGCTTCCTTCCGTCACATATCCATCTTTATTTACAAGCAGCACTTCAAATACATTACTTCGGTTAATCAGTTCATTGGCTCGCTTTCTCAACTCAGCCTGAATTATTTTTGCATTTGGATTCGATCGTTCGGCAAAAAGTGAAACCATTTTTACACCTCGACTGTAATCGGATTTTTCAGGATAATGATGGGGAATAAAATAGATAAGAAGTTCTCCGCATCCGATTTTCCGGGAAGGACTGCTCAAAACGTAAACCAGCTTTACATTCCCTGAGGTGATCTTGTTTGCATTTGCGAGTTTTATAATGTTTTCAGCAATTTCTGCAATATCTGATTTATAGGTTATTCCTGCAAGACAGATAGAATTCTGAAAGCGTTCCAGGTGTTTTTTGATAAACAGCGGGATACCTTCTATCAGCCTGATGACTTCATAAATGGCTGTTACTTGTTCAAATTCCTCTAATTCCAGGACGCTATAAGAATATAATTTACCATTCCTTATCAAAAACCTGCCAGATGCTTCCATTTTGCTAAAGTGTGTATTTCAATAATAAACCTATGACCCTCAATATTTATTCACTTAACCAGTTTTGTGAAATGGTTCATCAGTGGTAACTTCCTGCGGATCAGATGGTCTTACTCTTTCGAGAAACTTTTTTATAGGCATAAAATCTCTTCTTAAGGTTGGCCACCTGTTAGGGTACTTTTTGAGTAAGCTGATTACATTACCATTATGCTTGTTTATGAAACCTGATATTGCCGGAAAACTAATCTTTTTATGATAATGATTTACTAAATTATTACCCGTCAGTGATTTACCGTTCTGCAAAGTTTTAATTGCAGCAGTTTCAAGACTGTCGAGATAGGCAATTTCCGTGACAAATTCTGCTTCAGTGTCTAAAACTGACTGATGAAGTTCGGGTAAGATTATCGAGAAATTCAGATAACTTTCGATAATTTTGATATCTGTTCCCAAAACATCCATTTCTTTGGCCATAATTACCGCTTTGGAAATGACTTCTTCCAGCAACTGGAGTTTTCCCTTGTAGTGCCTGATTTGTTGAAGTGCACAATCGGCAAAATAAAATCTTTTGTTGTAAATCGTATTTGCCTTCTCCAGTTGAAACCTGCAATATTCGATTATACGCTCCTGGTTAGCCATCTGATCTTCAATCAACAAACTTCGTAATTCCCCAATTTTGCGGTTATTTTCATACAGTGTTTCTCTTAGAAATGACCTTGCATCAGTTACTTGTTTGTAATTGAAAATCAACATTTTAAAACTATTGAAAATGAGTTTTGCTGTAATATCTTTGTGGCTTGCTGATAACTTATCATGGGTACTCAAACCAAACAAACTGAGGTTTGTAAGGTCGTAAAGAAAAATCAAATCCATCATTTGGTCGCTGTTGTTTTGAAATTTAAGCAACAGAACCACTTTTTCAAACTCACTTTCAATTCCTGTAGAACCCGATTTTTTTTGGTTAAATGCCAGGTAAGGAATCTCATCTTTGGATAACCAGTTGGTTCCTTGTTTTGACTTTCTAAGCGATATTATTTGTTCAGATGGCTCTAAATCTGCAACTTCTGCAATAATCCCTTCCTCTCCTTTTCGGGCAATAAAGAGTTGTAATTTTTGCTGTGCCGGATTGTAAAAAACTCCGTCACACCTTTCAATTCCAGGAATAAGGTTTTGGCAGTTACGAACGATAACTTCGGTTGGATATCCGGTAAAAGAAGAAATATCTGCCATTAGTGAATTTTGTACTAAATGTAATAAACCCTGAAAAGTTGTTCTCAATCAACGGGCCAATTTTCATCCTCAATCTACCGAAATTCATTCGACTGTTACGGCCAATAAGCGTTTGTAAAAATATGCACAATTTTGATTAATGACAAATTATTTAAGTTAAATGATTTAAGTTTAAGTTATTTAAAATTAAGCTTAATTCAATTTAAGCAACAAAAATTAGCTACTTAAATTTTATAATAAACAGTATATAAGTTAATTACATGATATATTTTTACATTTTGAAAATGTTATTATTCAAATAGATTTGATGAAAATGTTGTTTGCTTTAATATAAAACTTAAATCGATTAACTTCTTTAAGGATCAAAATAACTTAAACCTGAAAGCCATGAAAATAAACTTAAACCAAATGAAAAATCTGCTGCTTCCGTTAAACTACCTCAAATGCCGGCCTGTGCAAACCATGATTGGAGAAATCAGTTCTCTTCCTTTTGCCAGGTCATTTTTTAAAAGCCGCCCAGGTTACCAGATTTTTGCCACCTTGAATAAAATTGCGAGAGTGTCGGTAGATTCGCTCTGGAAAATTGTTTCAGGCTGGGACCTGTGTGGCTTACTTTTACACCTTTTACGAGTATTTTATCTAATTATTATTCAGCCGGTTATAAGTTTTCTCAAAATAAAATTCCTCTTTATTAAAGTCTGGTTTGATGAAAAGGCAGACAAATTGCAGAACAATTTTTTTGGGCAGATGGAATATCTTCTAAACTACGAAGAAGAAAGTAATAGTTGCTTTGCCCAAATACAATGTATCAATGGCCCCGAAATCACCTATCAAATGGAAATACCCTGGGTGGAGCGGGCATTTGCAGCCATGCAAATCATGTACTGCTTTTTATTAAACATTCAGGGAAGGGTTCTGGCAAATGTTGAAAAATTGCGAATTTCGATCGATAGGCTAAATCAACAAACTAATACTGCTCAGAGAATTATCAAGCCACTCTTTGAAATTACAAATCCTGAAATTATTCAGTACCAGCATTTTGAAGAAAGTGCCATAAAACCATCAAATGATAAATTCAATCCTTTGTCTGGTGGTAAAAAATCAACTTTTATCGCTTTGCAACTTAAGGCTAACTTGATAATTGACTCGGCAAGTCGTAAATGTTTGGTTGGATTTTTCAATGAAATACCATTCATTTCATCAAATAAGAAGAAAAATAATAATCAAAGTAATGATCGACATGATAAAATACATAACATTATAAATCAATATTTTATTACAAATTTAAAACACGTCGGAATCTTCATATTCAAGGTCGTGAAAAGGCCGGGATTTACCTGAAGTCATCAGGAAATTTTGCACCCTGGCTCACGACTTATTTTGAAATTTTGAATAATATCTTCGTGTTCTTTTATTTTCCATAAATTTGCTGGGTTACTGTACATAAAAAAGTAACGACTGCAAAATTATGAACCTGGGTATAAATTCGATTCCATTTTCCGAAGTTGATAAACGCGTTGAAAGTTTAAGCCATTCGTTTTCACCAATTTCTCTTTTGGAGATGGATAAAGTTAAATTATTGGACCGGTTCGATAAAAAATACATCTTCCGATCCGAATTGTTAGGACCACTTCTGGAACAGATATCCTGTTTTTATCGAATTCTGGAAATTGGCAATTTCCGGATTTTCCAATACAATACTCAATATTACGATACGCCTGATTTCGAAATGTACCTGCACCATCATAACCGGAAACTTAACCGGTTTAAAGTCAGGAAACGAGAATACAATACTACCGGAGAGTTTTTTTTTGAAATTAAATTTAAAAGCAACAAAGGCCGAACGCAAAAAACCAGAATTCAGGTCGAAAACCCTTCTGAAATTTTGGATAAGGAAGAAAAAAAATTCCTTAAACAAAACTCACCCTACAGAGTAAAAAAAATCGAGACTAAATTGTCGAACCAATTTAACAGGATCACCCTCGTTCATAAATGTGAACACGAAAGGGTGACTATTGATTTTAATATTGGATTTCAACTGGCAAACAGTAAAATTTCACTTCCTTTTCTTGCTGTAGCCGAGATTAAAAAAGAAAAAAGCTCCGGATCTTCAGATTTGGCAATGATTTTAAAAAATGAAGACATCCGTCCCCTGAAATTTAGCAAATATTGTTTGGGTACTGCTATGCTCAACCCCGGGATTAAAAGTAACAGGTTTAAATCGAAATTATTAATTATAAATAAACTGGAAAATGACAACATGTATTCTAACCCTATTATCTGACTATAAGTTATTTGGTATTAAATTAATACAACCCGATGATATCCTTCTTATGATATTAAGGTTCGTTATTAATTTTGTTTTTACCCTCATTATCGTCAGGTACATTTATTATGAGAATTCAAGACGAAAGGACTATCTTTTTACCTATATTTTGATCAGTACGGCAATTTTCTTGATTTCCTATACCCTTCAGAGTGTTGACCTTCAACTTGGATTTGCGTTTGGTCTTTTCGCGCTTTTCGGAATAATCAGGTACCGGACAAATCCTATCCCCATAAAAGAAATGACATACCTTTTTCTAATCATTTGTATGTCCGTTATCAATGCACTTTCTGACAAAGCAATCAGCTATGCAGAATTAATTTTTACCAATGGCTCACTCATTGTGATTACGTGGGTGATCGAATACTTCTGGAGTTACAAACACGAATCGAGTAAAACCATTGTTTACGAAAAGATTGAACTGATAAAACCTGAAAATCAGAAGAAATTCATCGACGATCTTGAGAAGCGTACAGGACTGAAAATAAATCGGGTGGAAATCGGAAAGATCAATTTTTTGAGGGATACAGCCGAAATAACCATTTATTATTTTTGGGATAAGACCAAGACCAACTTTTTTGATGGTGAGATGCTGGACAATTTCTCGTTCATTAAAAAAAACAAAAATACCGAAAATGATAAGTAAAGCCCGATTCATAAAGCTTTTTCACTTCAATGAGAGCCTTTTAATTATAATATTTTCGATTTTTTACTTATCAAATTGCTTCGGTCAGGAAACAAAATCAGGAAAGATTACTCCCTTGTTTTCATCTGACGATCTTCTGCAATTTACACTCAGGGGCGACTTGAAAGCTGCCATTAAGGATGTTGGTGATGATCGGACTGACCATCCGGCTGTAGTTGAGTATATCGATAATGAAGATACAATCCGGTTGAATGTACAAATCCAGACCCGTGGAAATTTTCGTAGAAATTTCGAAAACTGCAATTTTCCACCTTTAAGCATTAACTTTAAAAAGAAAGAGGTGAAGAAAACACTTTTTGAAGGGATAAATAGAATTAAGCTAGTTACGCATTGTAACTCCGGGTCAAAAATTTACCAGCAATATGTATTGGAAGAATATCTGATTTATCGCACCTATAATATTATTACCGATACAAGTTACCGTGTGAGGCTGGCGTTGGTAACATACTACGACACAATTTCGGAAAAAGTATTACAAAAGAGTTATTCGTTTTTAATTGAGCCCGACGGAGCTTTAGCGGATCGGCTTTGCTTAAAGGAATTTGAAAAAAAATATGTTTTACAGGACAAAACCAGATTAGATCATGTCAGCAAACTGGCCATCTTCGAATATATGGTTGGAAACACGGATTGGGCCGTGTCAACCTTACACAACATAAAACTTTTTACGGCCGATACCACACAGCCGGCTTATGCTATTCCCTACGATTTTGATTGGAGTGGACTTATCAATGCTATGTATGCCAAGCCTTTACCAAGATTTGGAACCAAATCGGTTACCGAAAGGGTATTCAAAGGATATTGCCGGTCACTTTCACAATTTAAATCGACCTTTATTTTTTTTGATTCAAAAAAAGAGGAAATTTACTCGCTCTACCAAAACTTCGATCTTTTAAAAGCCGGTGAAAAAAAGAGAATCATCAATTACCTCAACGAATTTTACGATATTATTGGCAACGACAGACGCATCAGTGCCGAATTTTTAGATGCTTGCTTGCATAACGACTAACTTTTATCGAAATATTTGAACATAATAACTCTGTTTGAGTTAATTATACATTTGATAACGACTTCGGTTTTGATTAATCAGGATTGAAAGCGTGTAACTATTTATTAATTTGTTTTATGAGGAAATTCATTCCTTTTGTTATGGTTATAGTTCTGATTACTTGTGACTCACAAGCTCAGGTCAACGGCACAATTACCGGAAAAGAGGTTATTCAAGCCATTAAGAGAGATAAGCTTGAACCCGTATTGAAATTTATTGGGGAAGGCAATGATATTGATGGAATTTATGGACGAGAAAAAATGACCTTGTTAAATCTCGCCATAAAGCATGGAAGTGTGGATATCGCCAAAAAATTAATAAACATAGGAGCGGATAAGAATGAAGAAAGCAGAGCCAAAACACCCTTAATGTACTGTATTCTGCACCGACAAACTGATTTGATGCGATATCTTTTAAAAAACGGTGCAAACATTAATGCCCGGACTTCAAAAGGAAATACAGCCTTGATAGAGGCTACCAAAATGAATAAACTGGATTACGTTCGCTTCCTGGTAGAAAGCGGTGCGGATGTTGCGCAGGTAAATGACAGGAAGATGACAGCGCTTGATTTGGCAAATTCTGCCGATTATCCAGAAATAGCAGAGTATCTCGTAAAAATTACCGAGTTTCGGCACCATTACAACGATTTACCAAACTATTCTGATGGTCCTTACGTCGATTGGGAAAACGATTCCACGGTGAGGATGTTTTACCTGAATTATGACTCTGTCAGACGATTTCCAATCCTTACCGATGAGTTTTTCAAAGTCAGGAGTGATACCACCAGAATCATGGGTTTCGATTCGGATACCAATAATTACATTATTTTAAGAAACCATCCGGTAGATCCTTCTATTTATGAAAATGTCTCAAAAATTTTAGCAGTTGGTGACTTTCATGGACATTACCGTGCATTAATTAATTTTCTTACAAAAAACAAAGTCATCGATAAAGACCGCAATTGGATATGGGGTGACGGGCACCTGGTATTTGGCGGTGATGTGACCGATCGGGGGAGTGATGTTACCGAAAGCTTGTGGTTCATTTATCAACTTGATTTAAAGGCAAGAAAGTTTGGGGGCAGGGTTCATATGCTACTTGGAAATCATGAACTGATGGTAATGACCAATGATACCAGGTATCTGAACGAAAAATACACCTTTTTTTCGAAATATTTTTTAAGAGATTATGCTTCTTTTTATGGTACAAACACCGAATTAGGCAGATGGCTGCGATCACAAAACGTTGTGATAAAAATTAACAGTTTCCTGTTTTCTCATGCTGGTATTTCTCCTGCAGTCCTCGATCACCACATGAAAATTGACGAGATTAACGAAATTGTAAGGAATTTTTTAGCCGATCAAAGAATTCCTAAAAAGGAGGATGCGACATCACTTATTTTGGGAATTAATGGCCCAATGTGGTACCGCGGGTATATTTTTGCTTCCGAAATATCGCCGCTGATTACACAAAGTGAAGTCGATTCAATACTTTCATTCTATAATGCATCTAGATTAATTATTGCACATACCGAAAATGGTTCAATCCGTCCTATGTTCGAGGATAAAGTTATTGCAATCGATGTTCCATTACAAACCAAAGGCGTAATTTCAGCCGGCATGCTTTACGAGAAGGGCGATTTTTTTATGGCAGGCAATGATGGTAAGAAATCTAAATTATTCTGATATGCGACAGTGAAAAAGCCGAATCAATTCAAATAGAACTTATACCCGACTTCCTGAAGCTTTTTAACGATCATAAGCAGAAAATCAAGCTTGTGGATGAGTAATTTTTCCCGAAGTTTTGTATTTTCAAGCTTAATTATCGAATATTTTTCTTCGAGTTCGAGAGGAAGTTGTCCGGCAATGTCGAGAATATGGCGTGGTAAATTTAAATCAGATATGTCGTTTGGCATTTTATTGATTTCTGCCAGTTGCTGTTTGTAATTCCTGAATTTTTCCTGCAGGTGATGAACCGCAGTTTTATTCATTTCATCCAAAATTTTTACAGAGCCACCACCGTAAAGTTTTCCGGGTAATGTTTCTTCAATAGTCAGCATTTTAAATAAGTTCACACCTCTTACAAGTATATCCATTTCACCGGTTGGGCTCTTTGCAAGTATTTTATGCAATACTACACCTGAACCAAATTCACAAAGAGATCCATCTTTTACAAATGGGATTCCAAAAATCTCACTCTTGCACTCCATTTCATTGATTAACTGTTTATAGCGCTGCTCAAAAATGTGAATGGGCTGAATTTCGCCGGGGAATATGATAATACTAATTGGAAATAGCGGAAAATTTTCCAGAATTCGCGACATACTTGTGTTCACTTGTTTTATCTTAATTTACTTAATAACAGATGAAGACTGAATTTGTTTGAGCGTGTTCGATTTTTGGATTTTGATTAGGAAAAACGACAGGACAAACAAAATATAAAACTACTGTTTTCACAATTATAGTGAGATAGAAAAAGCAGGCCATTATCGAAATTGAAATAGCACCAACAAAATGCGTTATGGTGTTAAAAGGGCTTCTATTTTCTTTTTCATCAAATTAAATTCATCCATATTGAAAAGCCTTGTAAGATAAACGATTTTTCCGTGCGGATCAACAATTACATTGCGGGTAACCCCGGCTTGTTTCAGTGCAAACCTTGAAAAAATTTCAGCGCCGGGATCAAGAGCTAATGGATAGGTGATATTCATTTCAGAAGCAAATTTTTTAACGGTTTCAACCGGTTCATCCCGATCGATCCCGATTACAACCAAACCTTTTGTTTTCAATGGTTGCCAAATTTCATTCTCAATATGCGGCATCTCTTTACGACACACTCCGCACCAGCTTGCCGTAAACTGAAGCATTACCACTTTTCCTTTCAAATCGCTCATTTTAAGAACAGAATCTTTTGCCAAAACCAATTCAAAATCAGGACAGTTGTCATCAATTTTGACAATGAACCCCCGGTCTTCGGGTTCTTTGCTGTTGTTGCAGCCAGCCACAATAATAAAAAACATGGGAAGAAATAACGCAAATCGAATCGTTCTTTTCATGAAGTATATTTTTTTAGCAAAGGAAATAAAAAAAATGCTTTGATATTTCAGTCAGAACAGTAATCTGACTGGAAAAGGCAAGAAGTATCAGATACCTTAATTACCTCCCAGAGCCTGCCACTGAGTACGATATCTTCATGAACCAGGTCTGGAAAGAATAAATGCAGAATTGTTTTTTAAATATTTGTTTACTTTGGCTGACTATTCTAAACGTATCAAACATGAAAATTTCTACTACAAACCTGCTAAAATCTATCCTGATCGTCTTTCTGATACCATTTATTCCGGCTCAGTCAATAAATGCTCAAAATATACTGCCGGTGAGTCCGGTGGATTTTTTTGGATTTGAGCCCGGCAGCGACAGAAACCTTTTCAATTATGAGGAGTTGATAACCTATTTACAAAAACTCGATGCATCTTCCCCGAAGGTTGAAATGCGGGAGATTGGCAAATCACCAATGGGAAAACCGATGTATATTGTATTTATCTCATCCGAAGAAAATATAAAAAATCTGGATAAGTTGGGTGAAATCAATAGAAAACTGGCTTTGGATTCCGAATTACAGCCCGATCAGGTCGATGCACTTACGAAAGAAGGGAAAGTTTTTTTTCTTGCAACGCTCTCGATGCATTCTTCTGAGGTAGGACCATCACAAAGTGCACCACTCATCGCCTATGATCTGGCCACTACCAATGATTCCAACAAATTAAACTGGCTCAGTGAGGTTGTTTATATGATGGTTCCCAACCATAATCCTGATGGGATGGACATGGTAGTGTCTCACTATCGCAAGTACAAGGGGACTAAATATGAGGATAGCAACATGCCGGGAGTTTATCACAGGTACGTGGGCCATGATAATAACCGTGATTTCATTACGCTCACACAAAGCGATACGAAAGCAATATCAGATATTACGAGTAAAACCTGGTTTCCACAAGTGATGATCGAAAAACATCAGATGGGAGGATCCAGTGTAAGATATTTTGTACCACCGAACCATGATCCGATTGCTGAAAATATCGACGAAGGCCTGTGGAACTGGGCTGGAGTTTTCGGAAGCAACATGATCAGGGATCTTACCAGTGAAGGCTGTACAGGTGTCGCCCAGCGATATGCTTTCGACAACTATTGGCCGGGTTCGACCGAAACATGCCTTTGGAAAAATGTAACTGCGATGCTTACCGAAGCGGCAAGCTGCAACTATGCCACGCCGGTTTATATCGAACCCACCGAACTCACAGCCAGAGGAAAAGGTCTTTCCGAATACAAAAAAAGTTCAAACATGCCTGCTCCATGGCCGGGCGGTTGGTGGAGATTGGGCGACATTGTAAAGTTAGAACTTGTTTCAACAAACTCATTGTTGAACACCTGTTATTCTAATAAGGAAGCAATTTTGAAATTCAGGAATGACCTTTGTAAAAAGGAAGTTGAACTTGGCAAAACCATGGCACCGTTTTATTATATTCTCCCCGTCGAACAGCACGATCGCAGCGAATGGATTGACCTTTCACAATTACTTACCGAACACGGGATTAAAGTATTCCAACTTACCCGGAAGGTGGTGATTAACGATAAAATTTATGAACCTGGGGCCTTTGTAGTTCCACTTTCTCAACCATTCAGGGCATTTATAAAAGAGGTAATGGAAATACAGGAATATCCGGTGCGTCATTACACTCCGGAGGGTGAGATTATCAAACCTTACGATATCACCACCTGGTCGTTGCCATTGCATAAAGGCGTTAGTTGCGACGAAATCGAAGTCAGGGATGAAGATTTGGAGAAATCCCTTGCGGTATGGGAACCTGAACAGGAGATCAGCCTGACAGTACCAGAAAATACTGTTGCGGCTATCTTTGATGTATCTGATAATGATTCCTATAAAGCAGCCTTTATGTCTTTAGCAGCCGGGTTGAAAGTTCAACGGTTATCGGATGATTTTCCATCCGAAAGCAATCCAATAAAGAAAGGCAGTTTTGTAATTTCGGCCGATGGGGGCAGGAATTCAATAAAATTGAACGAAATCCTTAAAAACGTTAAGAGTTTGCCTGTTTTTGTAAATGATATCAAAAACTATAAACTTTCTGATTTTACATTCCCACGAATTGCCCTCGTTCAATCCTGCTTTCACGACGTTGATGCCGGTTGGACAAGGTATATTTTTGATGATTATAATATCCCTTACCAGGTTTTGACTCCCGGAGATTTCGAAAATATAGACCTCGAAAGTACTTGTGATGTCCTGGTATTTCCGAGCGAAGATCCCGATGTTTTGATGACCGGAAAATACAAATCAGGAGATGGGACTTACTCAACTTCAACTTATCCACCCGAATTTACGAAAGGTATTGGGGAAAAAGGTTTTGACAACATCCTGAAATTTTTAAACAATGGCGGACTGATAGTTTCATGGGGTGAATCGACAGGATTGTTTATAGGTCCATTAAAGATTAAGCATACTGAGGAAAATATTGAAGAGTTTTCGTTACCGGTTCAGGATATTTCAAAATCCCTTATTGGAAAAGGATTGTATTGCCCGGGTTCACTTGTAAGAATTCAACTTAAAACAGATCATCCACTCACGCTTGGAATGGAAAAGGAAATCGGCGTGTTTTACCGTGGCAGGCCGGTTTTTAGAACCCATGAACCTTATTTTGATATGGATCGCCGTATTATTGGAACATTTCCTGAAAAGGATATCCTTAAATCCGGCTATATCGAAAACGGTGAATTTTTGGCGAATAAATCAGCAATGGTCTGGGTTAGAAAAGGAAAAGGCCAGTTGGTTTTGTTTGCTTTTAATCCACAATTCAGAGCATCTACAACTGTTTCGTACAAATTGCTTTTTAATGCACTTCTGCTGCCTAATCAGAATTAGTTGAAATATTCTGGACAATAGGATTTCAGCAAGAAAAAAAACTGACCGCTTATCCAAATCGTCAGGTTTTTTAATGGGGAAAATGGAATTATCCTTTTTAGGCGGGGTTGGTCCTGAGCATTAGCAGGTCGTTTACCACAATTTCGGTGATGTACTTTTTGTTCCCGTCCTTGTCGTCCCAGCTGCGGTTTACCAATTTTCCTTCAACGGCAATCTGGTTGCCCTTTTTCAGGCATTTTTGTGCAACGCCTGCCAATTTTCCCCAAATCACAAGATTGTGCCACTGGGTTTCAGTCACTTTTTCACCTTTCTGGTTTTTGTAGGTGCCGGAAGTGGCCAGCGAGAAACGGGCCATTTTGTTTCCATTCGACAATTCTTTAACTTCAGGATCCATTCCAAGGTTTCCAATTTAATTAACGCTGTTACTTAAACTTTTCATGACTTTAAAATTTTAAAGAATTTTAAATGAATTTGATGAAACAAAGGTAGGGTGGGGGAAAGCGGTTAGTCGGTTAATAAACAATTGTATTTGCGTGTAAACGAATTTAAATGTTTTTAACCGTTTACAACCGGTTAACACCTTATTATTTTGTAAATTTGGCCGGAGTTGAATGCAAACCACGGAAAACTTTCATTGTAAGATGTTTATAAGGTAAATGTCAGAACCTTTTAAAATCAGTTTTATTAATCGGGGTTGAGCCAAAACAACAAATTGAAAAATCAGCTCTTCAAAATTTATAGAGATGGATAATAAACACACCAGCATTAATTTAAATATTCGTGGAATCGGACAATCGCCTACATTGAGAATAAACGAGTTAAGTAATAAGCTTCAAAAAGAAGGTAAAAAAATTTATAGGATGGGACTTGGTCAGTCACCTTTTCCGGTTCCGGTTCCTGTTGTTGAAATGCTTAAAAACCATGCACACGAAAAAGATTATCTAAATGTAAAAGGTCTGGAAGCTCTGAGAAAGGCAGTTGCTCATTTTCACCGGCAAAAGGACAATCTGCAGATTAAACCCGAGAACGTTTTAATTGGTCCGGGTTCGAAAGAATTAATGTTCCTGTTGCAGCTCGTTTATTATGGCGATATTATTCTACCCACGCCTTGTTGGGTTTCGTATGTTCCGCAAGCAAAAATTATAGGCCGGAATATTAAGCTTATTCATACAACCTTTGAAGATAAATGGAAGCTAACCGCTCATCAGCTCGAAGAATTTTTAAGAAGCGAAAACGATCGTTTTAAACCCAGGTTAATTGTTTTGAATTATCCTTCAAATCCCGATGGAGAAACACATTCTGCGGCTGAACTTGAAAAGATAGCAAAAGTTGCAAGAAAATACGAAATGATCGTCCTTTCCGACGAAATATATGGGCAACTGCATTATGCAGGAAAACATATTTCGATAGCCAACTTTTATCCGGAAGGAACTATTGTAAGCTCCGGTTTATCAAAATGGTGTGGTGCAGGTGGCTGGCGATTAGGAACGTTTTCTTTTCCTTCAAATTTCGAGTGGTTACTCCATCCAATGGCAAGTGTTGCAAGCGAAACTTACACATCAGTCTGTGCTCCTGTTCAATATGCAGCAGTAAGTGCTTTTGTCGGCGGAATCGCTATCGAACGCTATCTTATGAATGTTCGCAGAATTCTATATTCTTTAGCCAAAAAATGTGTCGAAATCTTGCAGAACGGAGGGATCAGAGTACACATGCCATCGGGTGCTTTTTATCTTTTTATTGATTTCTCCAATTTCGCTGAAAAGCTCAACAAAAAAGGAATAAATGGTAGTCCTGCTTTATGCGAAAAATTGCTTGAAGAAACCGGTGTGGCAATCCTTCCGGGAAGTGTTTTTATGCGATCGGAGGAAGAACTGACAGCGCGTCTTGCTTTTGTAAATTTTGACGGTTCAAAAGCACTGGCAATGAGTGAAGCTATTCCAATCAACGAAAAATTTCCGGATGATTTTGATCAACACTGCTGCAACCAGGTTATCGAAGCTGTTGAAATTATAGTAGATTGGGCAAATAAATGACTAACAAATAATTAATGGATTGTAATGGAACCTCTGATGTACACGAAAAACGATATTTTGTACCAACCAAGACCTTTTAACTCAATCGAATTGTGGAAAGATGTAACCCCTGAACAATGGATTGATCCTGCCTGGCAAAAAAAGAATGCAATTCGGACGATCGATCAATTGAAAAAAGTAATCAATTTAAAAAAGGACCAGGAAGATGAAATTAACAGAACAATTAATACCCTGAGAAACGAAGGGAAAGAACCGTTTAGAATATCTCCCTATTATGCTTCTTTGATGCAGGAAGATCCATTTCATCCTGTCTTTTTTTCGGAAAAATCGAAAAAGCGCCTCGATCCGATTTTCTGGCAAAGTGTGCCAACACCGGCAAATCTCTTATTTCCGGATGCAGGTGTCGAAGGTGCCATGAACGAAGGTTCCAGAAGTTTTGGAGCAGCCTATCAACGCTATCCCAACAGGGTAGCTCTTTTTGTAGCCGAAAATACAAGTTGTGCTTCGTATTGTAATCATTGCCAGCGGGCTAAATCATTGGACAGCACGGTGGATGTAAACAGAACCGAAGTTGAAAAAGGACTGTTCTATATCGGGAAAAACAGAAATATTAACGAAGTTCTTGTAACAGGTGGGGATGCATTAATGATCAGCCAGAACCGGTTGCAATATGTTTTGGAAGAATTGAGCAGGATTCCTCACCTTCGGGCAATCAGGATCGCCACCCGGGTTCCGGTAACCTTGCCAATGGGAGTCACTGATGAAATATTGGAACTTATCAAAAAATCAGCTAACAGGTACACCTCCGGAGTTGAGAAGTATGTATATTTTATGACACATATTAATCATTTTCAGGAGTTAACCGAAGACCTCAGCAATGCGGTAAAAAAAATCCGGAATCATGGGTTTACCATCAGGAACCAGACTGTTCTCCTAAACCACGTCAACGACAATTACCGGATTCTGGCCGAGACCTTCAGAAGGATGTTTTGGCTTGGTGTTCATCCCTATTATTTACTACAATGTCATAAAGAAAAAGGGATTATACATTTTATCACACCTATCCAGGTTGGGAAAATCATAATGAAACATTTACAAGGTTGGATCTCAGGCATTACGGTGCCACGATATGCCGCAAATATCGAAGGCGGTGGTGGAAAGGTTCTTTTGATGCCTTCGGGGCATGATACCCTGAACCTTGATTCTAATATTGATGCTAATATTTCTGAAAGCTATGCCACAGTTTCTACCTGGGACCACAAGAGAATTTTCAGATATGAAGCACTTGGCAGGGCAAAAAGAGAAGAATTTGATGAAGCCGTTCAAATAATGGATTCGTTTATTGGTAGAAAAGGTGTATTTCTACCAAGGATTATAATCGTTGATGAAAAAGGAAATCATATCGAAACTACAAACCGTACTAAATTGCCAGTTTTCGAACGTTCACGGAAATCAGAATTATTGGGTTATGAATTATTCGATGATGAAATGCCTCTGACAAATCCGGCTGAAATTTCTGAAGAACTGGAAAAAGAATTTAAGAAATCAAAATTCAAAAAAAACCTGACCCCGGTTTGGCGGGGTTAGGTTTCATTTTAAAAGGGAATCAAAGGATAATTGAAGCTGACTTTTCTAAGCCGGGTTTGTCCTGAGCATTAGCAGGTCGTTTACCACAATTTCGGTGATGTACTTTTTGTTCCCGTCCTTGTCGTCCCAGCTGCGGTTCACCAATTTTCCTTCAACGGCAATCTGGTTGCCCTTTTTCAGGTATTTTTGTGCAACACCGACCAATTTTCCCCAAATCACAAGATTGTGCCACTGGGTTTCGGTCACTTTTTCACCTTTCTGGTTTTTGTAAGTGTCGGAAGTGGCCAGCGAGAAACGGGCCATTTTGTTTCCATTCGACAATTCTTTAACTTCAGGATCCATTCCAAGGTTCCCGATTAAATTTACGCTGTTACTTAAACTTTTCATGACTTTAAAATTTTAATGAATTTTTAAATGAATTTGATGAAACAAAGGTAGGGTGAGAGAGAGCGGTTATTCGGTTAATAAACAATTGTATTCGCTTGTAAACGAATTTAAGCGTTTTTAACCGTTTACAATCGGATAATGCAGGATATTGATTACTTTTATATCCAATTTTCCATGCTCCATACATGAAAACAGTCAGCATTAAAGAAATAAAAGATGAACTCAGTAATCGTTCGGCCAAAGAAATGCTGGAATTATGCCTTCGCTTAGCTAAATATAAAAAGGAAAACAAGGAATTGATGGCTTACCTTTTGTTCGATTCGATAGATGAAGCGGCATTTATTGAAAGAATAAAAGTGGAGATTGACCAGCAATTTGAGCTGATAAACCCTAAAAGCTATTATTTCATCAAAAAAAGCATCCGGAAGATTTTAGTTTTTGTTAAAAAGAACATCAGGTTTTCATCTAAAAAGCAGACAGAGATTGAATTATTAATTTATTTGTGTACGAAACTGAATAAACTCACTCCCTCAATTCATCGAAATCCAGCGCTAAAAAATCTTTACAACAGACAACTTGAATTGATCAAAAAAGCAATTTCTACCCTGCATGAGGATTTGCAGTATGATTATGGTAAAGAATTGAATTTATTGGCTAGTTGAAATATAACTTGAATTTTAAACTTTAAATATTAAAAAATCACCAATTAAAATCCTCAAACTCATGCAAAAAACCTGTCCCGAATGTAACGAGCCTATTGTTGGGCGGATTGATAAAAAGTTCTGTTCCGACCAGTGCCGCAACAGCTACAACAACCGCGAAAACCGGAAGATGACCAACTATATCCGGAATGTTAACGCCAAACTTCAGAAAAACCGGCGCATTCTGGATGAGCTTGTTCCGGAAGAAAAAGCCACTGTGCACAAGGAAATGCTGCTCAAAAAGGGCTACGATTTTAATTTCTTTACCAATATTTACACCACCAAAACCGGCAAAGTGTATTATTTCTGCTACGAAATGGGCTATCTTCCCATCGAAAACGACTTTTACGCCATTGTACGACGGCATGACTGAACAATACTTCAATTACAAAATTATTAGCAAACCCGGTTTTCAATGGATTTTGGATTCCACTTCTCATTGTAGGAGAAGGGGTTAGGGGATGAGGTAAAACGAAAATAATTTTAATTCCATCTTAAAAAATATTCATGCGTAAAATTTGCATCTTTTTTTTCGCCCTTTTTCTGTTGCTAAGTACAGATATTCAGGCTTTTAATTTGTCAGAGCAGGCCAAAATATCACTTATTACCTGCGATCCGGGCAAGGAATTGTACGCTTTGTTCGGCCATACAGCCATCAGAGTTTTTGACCCTCAAACCAAAACTGACGAGGTTTTTAATTATGGTGTTTTCGATTTTTCAACACCGGGTTTTTATCTCAAATTCATTCTTGGAAATCTGAATTATGAATTGCTGCAGACTGATTTTGATGGTTTTTATTCGGAGTATGTTTCCGAAGATCGTACGGTTTATGAGCAGGAAATTTTACTTTCTCATCAGCAATTACAATTAATCTACGATTCGTTACAACTGAATTATTTACCCGAAAACCGTTATTATCACTACGATTTTTTCAGGGATAATTGTTCAACCCGGGCATTGAATACTTTGCTGGCTTTTGCAGATAATCAGGAAATAAAAAAAAGTCTGGAGGATACAACGAAACAATCTTTCAGGCAGGCATTAAAACCATTTCTTGCAAGCAGACCCTGGATTTCGACTGGAATAAATTTTATGCTGGGCCCATTCTCCGATAAAAAGATGACCCGCAAGCAAAGCTCATTTTTACCAAATCTGTTGATGGATGAAATTGAGAAAACAGGTTTGGCAGGACAGCCTTTGGTACTTTATCAGGGAACGATTCCGGAAAGGCAAACCAATGATTTTAGCTGGCCCCTAACGATTTTCTGGATCATGGCATTTTTACTTATTGCTGAGGCACTTGGGATAAAGACTACTCAAAAAGTATCCGATACGATTGACCTGATTTTGTTTACTGTTTCAGGCGTTATGGGATTATTGCTACTTTTTTTGTGGATTTTCAGCTTTCATATTTCACTGAGGTACAACCTTAATATTTTATGGGCGAACCCTTTGCTTTTGCTTATGTTGTGGGCGATTCCACGAAATAAAAAGAAATTCATAAAAGTCATATTGTTGGTTTATGGACTCTTGATGTTTTTTTTGTTAATCAACTGGAACAGAATGCCCCAGAAATTTCCGATGGAAATGATGCCTGTCGTTACATTTTTGGCCTTCAGAACTTTTAACAGGGTCTTTCAATTCAGAAAAAAGACTGACAATAAAAAAATCATCAATTTTCAGTAATTGGATACGAAGCCTTGTTAGTTCATTGATGGTGGCAAAAAATATTTTTGTCTTTTTTAGGATGTAAAAAATTTATTGTCGTATTCAAAGTATCCAACTATCTTTGTTTCACTTAATTTCTGCCATTCTAAAATTTACAAATAACTAAATTCAAAAAAATGAAAACTCTTTACCTCGCCCGCTTGATTGTTCTTTTTTTAGCGTTGGGAATACTTTCTCCCAACCTGTCAGGACAAATTCTGATTAACGAATATTCGGTATCAAATCTTACCGGGTTTCTGGATAACTATGGCAGTAACGAAGACTGGATTGAGTTGTACAATGTGGGAACATCCACCATAAATCTGACTGGTTTTTCGTTAAGCGATAACCCCTCACAACCCCTGAAATGGCAATTTCCTGCAGGTGTCTCGCTTGCCGCCGGTGGTTTTCTTAAGATCTGGGCATCAGGACGCAACGAAGTCACTGGTGGTCATTACCACACCAATTTCAGGTTAACGCAAACGAAAGATGAACCAGAGGTTATTGTTTTTTCAAATCCGTTTAGTTCCATTCTCGACCAGGTTCAGCTCGAAATCACTCAAAAGGACCATTCAAGGGGCCGTACTGTAAACGGAAGCAGCAGCTGGAGTATTTTTACTAATCCGACACCGGGAGCATCAAACAACAATGCAACAGCCTATTCTTCATACAGTGAAAAACCGCAAATGAGCCAGCCAGCAGGCTTTTACACCGATGCAATCAGCATCGAGATTTCTGCAAACGAACCAAATACTCAAATCCATTATACACTTGACGGGAGTGAACCTATCCTTTCTTCTCCGGTTTACAATTTTCCCATTCCCATTACGCAAACCACCATTGTGAAGGCACGTACCATCAGTTCCGATCCTATGGTTCTGCCTGGTTTGATCGAATTCAACACATATTTTATTAACGATGCACACACAACAGCCATTTTATCAACATCATCAGCTCAGCTCGATGATCTTTTAAATGGGAATCAAAGCTTAAAACCATTTGGAACACTTGAGTATTTTAACAAGTTTGGCATCAGAACTACTATTGGATATGGTGAGTTTAACGAACATGGACAGGATTCATGGGTTCATCCTCAACGGAGTATCGATTACATTTCCAGAGACGAATGTGGCTATAACTATGCAATCAGGGATACAATCATTTCGGTAACAAAACGTAATGAATTTCAAAGGATCATTTTACGCGCTGCCGGTGATGATAACTACCCGGGCATCGATACAAGTGCGCTTTTACGAGATTATTTTGTAGAAAATACAGCATGCAAAGCCAATATGAAACTCGATGTAAGAAAAGGAGAAAAAGGGCTGTTGTATGTCAATGGTCAATATTGGGGAGTATATGGTTACCGTGAGAAGGTTAATGATCACGATTTTACGCAATATTATTACAACCAGGGGAAATATGATATTTATTTTCTGATGCTATGGGGCGGAAGTTGGGCTGAATACGGAGGACCGGCTGCCTGGAGTGATTGGAACAGCCTTCATGATTTTGCCAAAAATAACGACATGAGCATCCAGGAAAATTTTGAATATGTCAAAGCAAGATTGGATTATACCAGTCTTGTCGATTATATTCTGATAAATTCTTTTGTGGTCTGTTCGGATTGGATAAACTGGAATGTAGGCTGGTGGAGAGGTACCAATCCCGAAGGTGACCACCTCAAATGGGGTTACACTTTGTGGGATGAGGATGCGACTTTTAATCATTACATCAATTATACCGGCGTACCGGGAACATTACCAACGGTTTCACCCTGCTTTCCGGAAGGATTAACAAACGACCCGGAACAACATATTGTTTTGCTCAACAAACTCAGAAATAATGCTGAATTCAACCAATACTACATTACAAGATACCTCGATCTTTATAATACGGTTTTCCGACCTGAGAGAATGATCGCTTATCTCGATACCATCGAAACCATTATGAAACCCGAGATGCCCAGACACATTCAACGTTGGGGCGGTTCAATGGATGAATGGCTTACAAATGTTCAGAAAATCAGAAATTTTGTAACAACCCGTTGGAACTATTTGCCTACCGGCCTCAAAGCTTGTTACAATCTTAATGGTCCTTATGAATTTTCTGTAGATGCTGAACCTGCTGCTATGGGGCATGTCCAGCTAAATTCGCTTACTTTGAATTCATTTCCATGGCAAGGAAGTTATTTTGGCGGTGTGGATACTAAGCTTAGTGCTATTCCAAACGACATCAACTATGAATTTGATTATTGGGAATTAAGCAATCATACCGCTTTACCTAACGACACTTCATCAGAAATCACAATAAACCTAACAACCTGGGAAAATGTTGTTGCCCATTTTAAACCAAAGGTTTACGCTGATTCGTTAGTTATCAACGAAATTAACTACAATTCTGCAGATGATTTCAATACGGAGGATTGGATCGAATTTTATAATCCTCATCCATATCAACTAAACATTTCAAACTGGGTTTTTAAGGATGAAGACGACCAGCATTCCTTCGTTTTTCCAGAAGGTACTCTGATCGATCCGGCGGGTTATCTGGTTCTTTGTAGGGATACAGCGTTATTCAAGCCATTATTTCCGGAAGCTACCAATTTTATCGGCAATATGGATTTTGGCCTTAGTGGTGGTGGTGAATTGATCCGGCTTTATAATGAAAGCGGAGCTTTGGTTGATACGGTTCATTATCTCGACGAATCACCATGGCCAACAGAACCTGACGGGAACGGTCCGACCCTGGAATTGATTGCACCACATTTGGACAATTCATTAGCCGAAAACTGGATGGCTTCACCATTGCATGGTACTCCGGGTGCGATGAATAGCCTGATGGTTGGAATGCCTAAACTTGCAACCCGGGTAAAACCACAAATAAAACTGATGATTTACCCAAATCCTGTGAGCGACTATGCGATCATCGAACTAAATACCCGGGCCTACTTTAAAAGTGCGAAAGTGGAAATTTTTAATTTGTTTGGAGAAAAGGTCAGGGAAGTGGATGAATTCAATACAAATTCCATAAAAATTAATTGTAAGAATCTGACTTCAGGGATTTATTCGGTGAGATTGTTATCCGATGAAAATCAGTATGCTTGGGGTAAAATGATTGTGAAGTAAATGAAGATTTAATTTGGAAGTTTCAGGTTTAAAAGACCTGCAACCCGCTTAAACTCCTCATTTAATGGTGCTGAGATCAGAATTTCAAGGTTTGAACGGGGATGCAAAAATCTGACCTCGGATGCATGCAACAGCATAGTTGTCATGTTCCATTTTTCTTTAAACAGTTTATTCTGTTTGTTACAACCGTGAGGACGGTCACCGATTATTGGGTGGAAAATATGATCAAGATGGCGGCGAATCTGGTGCATACGCCCCGTTTCCGGAATTATTTCGACGAGTGAATAACGTGAAGTTGATTGCTCTCCCAAAGGAATATCCAGTTCGGTTTTTGCGAGGGTTCGAAAAGTTGTTATAGCCTCCTGCAAGATTCCATTCTCCTTTATCAATGGATAATCGATGGTTCCTGAATCTGGAGTAAATCCACGGACAATTGCCAAATATTTCTTTTTGATATTATTTTCTGTAAATTGCCTCTGCATTTTTGCATTAATGTCCACATTAAACGCAAAAATCAAAACACCACTTGTTTTCCGGTCGATTCGGTGCACAGGGAAAACTTTTAATCCAACCTGGTTTCGCAACATCTGAATTGCAAATTCGGTTGCATCCTTCGCCAGGTTAGATCGATGCACCAGCAATCCGTTTGGCTTGTTAATGGCAATCAGATCACCATCCTGAAAAATGATTGCAAGTTTAAAATCAGGCTTAATTACCATTTACCAAAGGTGATGATTATTGTTGGATTTTAATGTTCTTCTTTTAAATCATTAAAAAAAGAAGATCACACATGATATTCCTTATTCGGGTCTACGGCTGAATTTTTCAATGCCTCCAGTTTCTTCTTTCCATAAGCCAGCCTGGTTATAATCACGAACAATACCGGTACCATAAATACACCCATGAAAGTGGCTGCCAGCATACCTCCCAATACGGTCCATCCAATGGTTTGTCGGGCTACTGCACCAGCACCTCCGGCAAAAATCAAAGGCGAAATTCCGAAGATAAATGCCATGGATGTCATCAAAATAGGCCGTAACCTGAGTCTGACTGCTTCCAGGGTAGCCTTGACCACATCCATGCCTGCATCTACTCTAACTTTTGCGAATTCCACAATCAGGATCGAATTCTTGGCTGCCAGTCCGATCAGGGTAATTAAACCGATTTGTGCATAAATATTATTGCTTAAATGCGCGACAAGCGTCAGGGCAAGGATGGCGCCAAAAGCGCCCAGTGGAACTGCCAGCAATACCGAGAAAGGAACCGACCAACTCTCGTAAAGAGCCGCCAGGAAAAGAAATACAAAAAGTATAGATATGGCAAAGATCATCACCGATTTTGACCCTGCACTAATCTCCTCTCGGCTAAGGCCTGTGAATTCATAACCATATCCCGTCGGTAATACCTGAGCGGCAACCTCCCTGAGAGCCTGGATTGCTTGTCCGCTGCTATAACCGGGAGCTGCATCCCCATCAAATTCTGTCGAACGATATAAATTATAATGCGATATCAAGGGAGCTCCTTCGGTAAGGCTGTATTTCGTGAGGGTGCTCATCGGAATCATATTTCCCAGATTATTCCTAACATAATACCTGTTAAGCACCGAAATATTATCCCTGAAACTGGTGTCAGCCTGCGCCATCACCCTGAACGTCCGGTTATAGAGTGTGAAATCATTAATATAATAGCCTCCAAGGTAGGTCCTCAGTGTATTGAATACATTCGAAAGCGGCACTCCGAGTTTCATGCTCTTTTCCCGGTCAACATCAATATGGTATCCTGGTGTACTGGCAGTAAAGAAAGTAAAGGCCCGGGCAATTTCAGGTCTTCGATTTGCCGCCATCATAAATTCTCTTACCACTTTTTCGAAACCTTTGATATTATCGGTACTTTCTCTTTGTTCAAGAATGAAGCTGAAACCACCAGTGGCACCCAGCCCGTTAATGGCAGGTGGTGGGATGACAAAGATATTGGCATCCTTGATGGCAGAAAAACTTCGCTGTAATTGGGCTATAATCCCCTTGAGATGTTCTGATTTTTGCTTCCTGTCCTTCCAGGGTTTAAACTGGCAAAAAATAGTTCCGCTGTTCGATTTGGTAGAAAATGTTACAACATTCAAACCGGCAATGCCGGCGAAATGGCCAACTCCGGGGGTTTCTTTAAGTATGTCCATGACCTTCATCAATACAGCTTCTGTCCGGGTTGAGGAGGATGCTTCGGGTAACTCGAAAGTGATGAAAAGTCGTCCGTCGTCTTCGGTTGGGATAAAAGATGTTGGCTTGAACTTGAACATCAGATAAGTCCCCAAAAGCACAAAAATTAATAATAAAACGATATATCTGGAGTAATTAATAGTCTTATTCACACTTTTGGTGTAGTTTACAACTCCGTTATCATAGAAACGATTGAAAAGCGTAAAGAACCAGCTTAAATATCTATTTTTTTTCCTACCTTTGCTCGGCACAAGTAAAAGAGAGCTTAGGGCAGGGGTAAGGCTGAGTGCCACAAAAGCAGAAAGCAGCACTGAAAAAGCAATGGTTACAGCAAATTGCTGATAGAGTTTCCCCACAATCCCGGGAATAAAACCTACCGGGACGAAGACGGCAGATAAAATCAGTGCAATAGCAACAACTGGTCCCGAAATATCCTGCATAGCATGATAAGCTGCTTCTTTAGGTGTCATATTCCGGTCGTCGATATAATGTTGCACGGCTTCCACCACGATAATAGCATCATCAACTACGATTCCGATGGCTAATACAAGGGCAAAAAGTGTCAGGGTATTGATGGTAAAGCCAAGTGGAATAAAGAATATGAATGTGCCTATAATAGAAACCGGGATGGCAAGTATAGGAATTATGGTTGCCCGCCAGTTCTGAAGGAAAAGATAAACGACCAGAAGTACCAGCAGTAGGGCGATCAGCAGGGTTAACACAACTTCCCGGATGGACACCTGCACAACCGAAGCCGTTTCGAAAGGGACTTCGTAATCCACATCAGCCGGGAAAGAGTTTTTTAGATTTTTCATCTCCGAAGTTATCCCGTCGGCAGTTTCAAGGGCATTGCTGCCCGGCGCCTGAAAGATGATCAGGAAGGAAGCCCGTTTGCCGTCAACATAAGAGCTTCCGGAATAGTTGAACTTACCCAGCTCAACCCTGGCAACATCTCTGAGGTGTACAACAGATCCGTACTGAGGCAGTGTTTTGATAATGATATCCCCGAATTCTTTTTCTGAACTTAACCTGCCATTTACGAAAGCAGTGTATTCAAATGCCTGATCACCGGGCTGAGGAGGCGCTCCCACGGTCCCGGCGGCCACCTGCACATTCTGGTCCTGCACCGCTGCAATCACATCTGCAGGGGTTAGGCCCAACTGAGCAAGTTTGTCGGGTTGCAGCCAGATTCGCATGCTGAAATCGTCAGCACGCGTAAAGACATCACCTACTCCCGGAACCCTCAGTAATGCATTTTTAATGAAAATATTTGTGTAATTATCGATGAATTTTACACTATGGGTACCTTTTGGGGAATAAACAGCCACCACCATTAGGATACTGGGACTTCTTTTCCTAACGGTGACTCCCAAATTTTTGACTTCATTCGGAAGTTGAGGCAAAGCCGCGTTCATACGATTCTGTACATCCAGGGCAGCGATATCCACATCCGTTCCTAATTGGAATGTGACATTCATGCTCATCTGCCCGTTATTGGTGCTGTTCGACTGTATGTAATCCATACCCTGCACACCGTTTACCTGGTTTTCAATAGGTGTAGTGACCGATTGTTCTACCGCTTCGGCGTTGGCCCCGATATAATTGGAAGAAACCTGGACCACTGGAGGAGTAATGTCGGGGTATTGGCTCACAGGAAGATTAAAAATGGAAATAACCCCCAGGATTATGATTACGATGGATATGACTATCGCAGTATTTGGTCTTTTTATGAATGTATTGGCAATCATCTCTGAATTTCTTTAGGTGTTTATTTACCTGCCGGGGATTGTTTACTTTTAGGATTTCCTCCTGTGACGTAAGGCATGCCTTCCCTTAATTTCTGGACACCGTCTAGTACAATCTGCTCCCCGGTACTTATCCCATCTTTAACAATAAGTTCTCCGTTCAAATTTGGTCCCGGTATAATTTTCCGTTGATGAACTTTTCCACTATCAGCTACAAAAACAAAGTATTCACTCATTTGCTCTACGACGGCTTTAAATGGGATTACAATCTGGTTCCCTGAAAATTTATCCAGGACTTTTACGGTGGTACTCATGCCATCGCGAAGAACATTTTCTTTATTGGGGAATACAAGCCTCACTCTGATGGTTCCGGTTTGGGGATCTACGGCACGGTCGATGGCACTGATCTGACCAGCTTGAGGATATTCAAACCGGGCCGGGAGTAAAAGCCTGAATGTACTGTCCGACTCATCATTGTTTTTGTGCTTCAGTTCCTGGAAATGTTGCAGTTCATTTTCATCTATCTGCAGGTCAACACCAATTGGATCTTCCGACGAAATGGTATTTAGCAAGGTTTGACCTGTAACAATATATGTTCCCATCTTAACCTGTGAAAAGCCAATAGCTCCTGAAAAAGGCGCTCTTATGACGGCATAATCAAGGTTGGTTTTGGCCCTCTGCATGCCGGCTTCAGCCGAGGCAAGCTGCACACGGGCATTCTGCAGATCGGTCAGGGCATTCTCGGCTATTTGTTTAGCGATGGCTTCCTGCTCCAACAGCCGGTTATAACGGTCAGCATCACGCTGGGCTTTGCTCAGGTTGGCATTGGCAATATCCACACTGGCTTTGGCCTGATCATATGCTGTTTGATAATTAATCTTATCAATCTCGTATAATTTCTGTCCCTTTTCAACTTGTGATCCATCTTTGAAGAGTATGGCTGTGACATATCCACTTACTTCACTTCGGATATCAACCTGATTCAGGGCTTTTACAGTTGCCGGATAAGAATCATAAAAGGCCACCACTTTTTTACCGACTGTATGTAAATTTACCGGAACAGGACCCATTGAATAACCCTGTTTCCCCTGGTTTTCGCATGATACAGCTATTAAGATCAAAGCTGCCGGAAGTACTTTTTTTATAAAATTGGATATCAACATCTTTATGATTGTTTACCGTTAATAATTAGTGGAAATGTTTCCAAGTGCTTTCTCTACATCAAGTTTACTGGATAACAGGACGAAAAGGTCATTGAGATTATTGATCTGGGTAGTCCTGAGATCGGTTTCTGAAACGATCACCTCCAGATAGGGTTTAATACCTTCATTGTACTGAAGCTTAATCGTATTGTACACTTCTTTTGCAATATCAATATTATCGAGTGAGAGCTTATAAGCATAAAGGCTACTTTTGTATTTTGCCAGAGCCTGAGTATATTCTGAATTGAACTGCTGTTTCAGGTTCATGCTGTCGAGAGTTGTACTTTCATATTGCAGTCTGGCCTTCTTTAAGTCAAAACTCCGGCGGTTTCCTTCGAATATTGGGAATGAGAGGGTGAGACCGATGGTTGAATTTGGATAGGACTGTTTATAGAGGTCTGCGAACTGATCATTCTGGAATATAAGGTTATAATTGGCAAAACCTGTTAGGGAAGGCAAATAGGACAACTTATAATACTGCACATTTGATTTCTGTAACATTAAGTTGGTCTGGTACAGTTGATATTCAATCCTTTTCTGATCCAGCGGACCATGCAAAGTATCGATCAGAATTTCCTGATTCAATGAAGAGCTGTCGTATTCCAGTGCCAGGATTGAATCGACAGGATAATTCATCATTTGTTTAAGGAAAGAAAGATTTACTTTAATCTCTTCACTCGCAGCCAGCTTTTGCGCTTTGGCATTATTTAGTGAAATGCTCGCTCTTTTATAATCAATATTGTCGGTGCTACCACTCTGATAAAGAGCGTTAGCATCGTTCAGGCTCTGTTTAAGGCGGTTAATGTCTTCATTGTATATCTTGAGTTGCTGCTGTGACAGCAAAACGCTGTAATAGGATTTGCTGATATTTAGCACCATGCTGATCAAGGCCTCCTTAGTGGTTTGTTTGGCTCTTTTACTGTAATATTTACCGGTTTTCCCTGCGATATAAACGCTGTTATTGAAAATTGTCTGGCTTGCTGAAAATTGTATGGGTGAATTGTTCACCACTCCCGTTGTGACTTCCACCTTTCCAGCAGAAGGATCAGAAAAATTGGGGAAGATTACCACTGGTTGTTTCAGATAATGTTGCAGGGATGCCGTTGAGGTAATTTGAGGCAGCCAGTCGGACAAAGCTATATTAATGTCCTGATTGGCTATTTTTTCAGCAATCATCAGCTGTTTGACCTGAGGCTGGTTTTTAAAAGCGTAATGGATACAATCTTCCAGGCTGAAATAATTCATCTGCCCGGTTTTGATTTCTTGCGCATACAGTCCTGAAAACTGAACAAAGATAAATAAGAATAACAGATACTTGATAATTAAGGAAATACGATACTTTAGGGTCATGGCTTTCACTACTGGTTTAAATTTGAATTCATTTCAGAATTATGCTTATTCCATAAATTATCTCCCGGGTCATCCTGATTTGCCTTAAAAGAGTATGCTTTTAAACCTAAACTCCTGAGATGAATTAATCACCGGGATACATGAAACAATTCATTCTTGCTATTGTTAACAACGAATAATAAAAAATTGTTAAAATTCAATTTTCTCTGTTAGAAAGCTAAATTCTACCTTTTTTACTACTTTTATTCCCTGATTTATTTAATAACAATCACAGAATAATTACTGGTGAAAGGCTCGTAATAAATTTTTAGACTAAAAGTAAATGAATAAATTTTTTACAATTCTGCTGCTCTCTCAAATTTTCTTTTTTCAAAATTGTTTAAACGCTCAGAACCAAATCAAGGTTACGGATTATACTGCTTTTGTTAATCCTTTTATCGGAACAGGCTCGGTTGATAGCTTAAGCCTGTCGGGAAGTAATTTCCCCGGGGCCTGTGTTCCTTTCGGTATGGTACAGTTGAGCCCGGATACCCGGGCTTACCCCGACGACCCATGCAGCGGCTATGAATACAAGGACGCAACCATAGCTGGGTTTAGTCATACCCATCTGAGTGGCACCGGCTGTCCTGACCTTTATGATTTTCTCTTCATGCCCTATGGAGGTGATATCAAATGGAATACAGGCAGTGATGACAATTCAGCCAAAGGGTATCGTTCAAATTTCAGGCACAGCAATGAAAGCGCTACGCCAGGTTATTACAGTGTAATCCTGGATGACTATAATATCAGGGCTGAAATGACCGCGACCGAACATTGCGGCATGCAGCGTTATACTTTTTCCAATAATGACGCTTACCACGTCATTGTTGACATGGATCATTCGCTGGTCAGGAACAGTCCTTACAGGTTTTGCAAGATTTTATCAGCCCAGGTAAGGGTGATCGACAATAAAACCATCGAAGGCTACCGGATCATCTCCGGCTGGGCAAAACTCAGGAAAGTCTATTTCAGAGCCGAATTTTCGCGGCCTTTCGATTCGCATGTATTCAGGGAAGGACAATATGAATTTCCTGACGCCGAAGCCGGGAACCATTCGGAGCTGAAAGTGGTTTTGAATTTCGACAAAAACAACCAGGAGCCATTGCTTATAAAAGTTGGACTTTCCTCCGTATCACAGGAAGGATGCCGGGCGAATATGAAAGCCGAGGTTAATGGTTTTGATTTTGACGGAATGGCCCTGCAGGCTAAAAAATCATGGAACAAGGAACTGGCCTGTATTGACATGGAAGGCACTCCCAAACAAAAAACCATTTTTTACACCGGTTTGTATCATTTGTTTATCCAGCCAAATAATATAGCTGATGTCTCGGGAGATTATCTTTCTACCGATTTCACCCTGATGAATGCCCCCGACAAGAAACATTACAGCACATTTTCCCTTTGGGATACGTACCGTGCTGCCCATCCGCTTTATACCCTCGTTCAGAAAGACAGGACCGCCGGATTTATCAATTCCATGCTTCGGCAATATGAAACTTATGGCTATCTGCCCATTTGGCAGTTGTGGGGAACCGAAACCTATTGCATGATAGGCAATCATGCCATTCCGGTTATCGTAGATGCTTACTTTAAGGGAATTCCCGGCGTCGATTATGAACTTGCCTATGAAGCGGTGAAAGCTTCATCAACAAACTCACATAAGAATGCGCCTTACGATATCCTTAACAAATACGGATATTTCCCGGAAGACCTGCAAAGCCAGTCGGTATCGGTAGAATTGGAAATAGCTTACGACGACTGGTGTGTGGCCCAAATGGCAAAAAAAATGGGAGAGGAGGAGGATTATAAATTTTTCCTGGAACGTTCCGGTGATTATAAAAATCTGTTTGATAAAAGCATCGGTTTTTTCAGGGCCAAAGACAGTCAGGGTAAGTGGATGGAGCCATTCGACCCGCTCGCTTATGGCGGGAACGGGGGATTTCCTTTCACCGAGGGAAACGGCTGGCAATATTTGTGGTATGTGCCCCAGGATGTTTATTCTTTCATTGATTTGATGTGTGGGGACAAGAAATTCACTCAAAAACTGGATGAATTTTTTACCCTCGATTCGCTACCGGCCGAAATGAATGGGAATGCCTCCGGATTTATAGGGCAGTACGCCCACGGGAACGAACCCAGTCAGCACATAGCCTATTTGTACGATTTTACCAATAAGCCCTGGGAAGCCCAGTACTACAGTGCGAAAATATTAAATGAAATGTATTCGGATAATTCAGCCGGTTATTCCGGTAATGAAGACTGTGGTCAGATGGCTGCCTGGTATATTTTAAGCGCCCTCGGTTTTTACCCCGTAAACCCGGCCAACGGAATTTATTGTTTCGGTTCACCCCTGGTTGAAAAAGCCATCATACACCTTGCAGACGGGAAAGAGTTCAAGATCGTGACGCATAATACGGGGAATGAAAATGTATACATCCAAAAAATACTCCTGAACGGAAAAGCCTGGGAAAAAAATTTCATCAGCCATAATGACATTGCATCTGGAGGTGAATTAGAGTTTTTTATGAGCAAAAAGCCGAATAGAAAAATGGCGGCTTATGAGAAGCCTTCGTTGTATGCTGAATAATAAAAAGTTGCAAACCGGTTTTCAATTAACTCAGTAAATAGCTGAATTTGCTAGTGTAATTTGACGCTATTATGAATATCAAAAAATAATTGTTTCATTAATTATTAATTCGTAATGTGATCATTTAATGAATGATTTGTATGTCCCATAATTAATAAAATGTTTAACGGAGTTCAATATCCTGGGCCCCAATTCTATTATCATAATCAAAAAAAATATTTTGTACAAACCTTTACTTTAGATAATATTTATATTTACTTTGTAATCAGTATGTAATAATTAATAAAATGGACGAAATAATAGCAAATTACAAATTTAAAACCGTAACCAGCGCCCGATTTACACCGGATGATTTAGAATTTTTAAACTCGAATGCTGATATTCTTTTTGATGATGTTGAAAGGCAGTTAAATGCGCGGACAGCAATTTTACATTTAGCAGAAAAAGCACTTTCAAGAAAGCAGGTAATTAAGGATACCGCCAATGCCGATAAGGTAGAGGAGCTTTTGAATGTAATCGAACGCCAAAACGCAGAATTATCGGAGTTTAATGACATAAAAAAAGCTTTCAAAGGATATTTGATTATTTCAAGAAAATTCAAGGTTGCACAGAATTACCTTGAATTATTCAAAATTTGGTTAACAACCTTACAAGGGACACGCCTTAAGCTGTGGATAATGACACAAGACGATTTAAATTATGTTAAACAGCATGAGAATGACTGACGAATCAATGGCTTTGCAGGACATTAAAACCCTGGTAAAAGCATTTAAGCAGATAAATAAAGTTATCGACATTACAGCACTGGCGGCAACTGGAAACATGCAAATGTTATTACTCCGACTGCCGGTTATTATCAGGAAAATTCAAAACAAAGAAATTGATCTTGAATTCCTTTCAACAGACCTGTTAAACATACTTCAAAAGCCAGAATACAATGAAATTTAATACAGATCAAAAAGACGATGATCTTTTAAAGGTTTTATCGGAAGGAACAGAAGCCAAAAGCGAAACAGACATTAATCAGGACGATTTTAAAGAACAGGGCCCAGAGATTGACGAAAGTAATTTTTCAGCGCGACAATTAGAGCCGGAAATTATACAAGAAGAGAAACAAATTCTTTCATTCGAAGATCAAGCAAAACTTTACATTGCTTTTATGGATAATTCCGGAAGCTTGTTTTTGCCGCCTATGTACCAAAAACGCATGTTTCGCGGTGAATTGTTTAATAAGTACAAGGACTTAAAATATAAAATGGCGGTTCATCCTGAGGAATCTATTTTGCCGGAAGAAAAACCGGTTTACGAAAAAATGATATTGTATAAGGAACTTGTAGAAGGGGTGCCATTTACGAAAGAAGAAATTAATATAATGCAACCGCCTTTAGCCGCTTTTCTAAAAAAACACAACATGAAAAGCAGTGCTGAAATTCTTTTAATGATTGCTGTTGGTCAAGTAATAGTTCCGCGCCTCATGCCTTTGTTTATGAATTTTGAGTAATGAGATTAAACCAGATAATAGCAATTTTAGGGCGCCGGGGAAGCGGTAAAACCTTTTACGCTTTACAGTTAATTGAAGCATACAGGAAGCAACATCTAAATCAAAAGATTTTGATCGTTGACACGCTCGACCATCCGGCCTATAAAACAATCGCAACAATTGACGTTGATATGTTGCGGCGATGGAACCAGCCAGCAACATATCGTATTTATGGAAGCAATACGAATGAAATATTTCAAACAATTTCAAATAATCTAAAAAATGGACTTATCATATTTGAGGATGCATCAAAATATCTCCGGCGTCAGCTTCCGGAAGATGTGAGAACTTTTTTAATCGACAGTAAGCAAAAAAATCTTGACATCATTTTTTTGTTTCATGGTTTTAGCTATGTTCCGCCAGAACTATTCCGGATTCTGGACATGATAACAATTTTTAAATGCGATTCGCCGGAGCATCGAAAAGGCGATTTAGTGGCTTATGATGACGTTTTGCAATCATATCGGTTTGTAATGGCAAGCAAAAACCCTTATGAAAAGAAAACCGTAAAAATTTACTGATGAAGCAAGACCCCAAAATATTGCTTTTTTGCCCGGTATCGAATTATAAAGACTACATAATTTGGGATTGGATCAGGCACATAAAAAAGCTTACATATCAAAATTTGGACATTCTTTTAATTGATAATTCGGACAACAAACTATTTGCACAACGAATTGCGGCTGAAGGAATCGACTGTATTAACGCCCACAAGCAGGGCGAAAATATCGCTTCCAAAATGCTGGTTTGTTACAAAATATTTCATCATTGGTTTTTGGAAAACAAATACGATTATTGGTTTAGTCTTGAATGTGATGTTTTCCCGCCGCTTAATATTATCGAGTGGCTTTTATGTTACCGGCTTCCGGCAGTTGGAATTCCTTATTTCACGTTTGCAAATGGGGCCGACAGTTTATTGTTTACCGACTTATCAGACACTTTTAAAAATGAAGCCGGGGCCCCAAGGGAACACAGAGCGACTTATTTTCAAGCTTTTAATGCTTTTAACGGATTATTGAGTAAACAACAAAACGCCGGAATAGGCTGTTTGTTAATACATAAAGCAGTTTTAAGAAAAATCCGGTTTCATGGAAGCGAACGCGGCTTATTTCCCGATTCGGTATTGTACGAAGACATGGAATTCGCCGGTTATGATGTTTATCTCGACACATCGACACTGGCCATTCATTTTAATAGCAATTGGAAAACCATTAACAAAATTGACGATGAAAAACGAAGGCAGAGTTTTAACGCTCGAGCTTAACTTTGAAGCTCGAATAAGGCACTACAAAAAATTAATCGAAATACTAAAAGACAAACAAAAGCTTCTATCCGAAAAAGAAGCCGGCGAAACCGACCCTTTAAAAAAAGTAGAGTATCGGGAAAAACTCTGGCACCTGGAAACGGAAATAGACGCGAAAATGTCTTATATAATTGAACTACTGGCCCGGCAGGATAAAGCGTCACAACTTATGAAGGAAAAGGATAAAGGCCAGTTGTTTAGTCTTAAAAAAAATATGGCAATTGAAAACAACGGTTTCAAATAAGCCACTCACCAAAAAGGAACTTGCGGCACTTTACCAGGTGAACGTTAAGACTTTTTGTCGGTGGCTTGTCCCATTTCATAACGAGATAGGAAAACCAGCCGGAAACTTCTATTTACCGAAACAAGTTGTAATAATATTTGATAAAATAGGGCCTCCATAGTGTAATAATTCTGTAAAAATCGGTAAAAATCGGTAAAAATCGGTAAAATTGCGTAAAACAGCGTAAAACAAGGCATAAACAGGAAAGCTTTGTTTTACGCTGTTTTACTTTTGAACCCTTAATAGTAATTTAAAAAGAATGAAAAAATGAATTTAACACCAGGAATCGACGCAAATAAATTTAACGTAAAGTATTTACTTACAACCTTGTTGGTTGTAGTGATTATTGCGTTTGCATTTTCTGCAATAGTACGACCATCTATTGTCATGGATTCGACTGGCAAAGCTGGCGAAATAAAATTCAAACTCAAGAAATTCAACAAACTTTAAAAATCAAAAAGATGGATTTACAAGCTTTAGAAGCATTCGCAGAAAAAAAACTCAGTTCTTTTGATGAAGATAGGAGTAACCCATATTCACGCTCCCACTTCAGTGGATTTGAAGATGAATATTATACCGGGCAGGGTGATGATTTGGTTGATTTTGGCGGCAATGCCTCCAATTTTGCACAAATCACAGCCGACAAACTATTCACCCTGAATTTGAAAAACACTTCAATCACAACGAACGGCAAAATTTACTTGATCCCAGGAATGAAGTGGTATCCAGGTGCCGCTGGAGCCGGATTTTTGAGAGCTAATTCGACACTGGTGGCAACATATGCCGACGGAACCGGTTCTAAAACGATCCTCACTTCAGCCGTACCGATGGCTGACTTGGATTTATTATATTCATGGATTGCCGCTAACCCGATTTTGTGTTATGCAATTCGTATTCAGGCATCAAATTCTTTGCAGTTGCAGGAAGCTATAACTATCAGGCACCTGAGCCCTTTCAGAACCCTGGACGAAAAATACCTATATCCCTCTGCCTATCTTACACAGGATTCTTTCCAGACAAATATATTGATGTTTGAAACCCCTGGGCTTATTTTGTCTGGACAAACGCAGATCGAAATGAACATGATCGCAGATACGGCAAACGCGACGCTATCAGTTACCTTCTTTTGTGGGGCAAATATAAACACCGCTAAGGCACTGGAAACGAAAATAACGAAAGCCTCCGGCACGCTTTCAAAACTTGGCGCGGGTTCGGCCGTTTCGGTTCCTGGCGGGTCTAAGTCACTCGTATCATCTTCACGGTAATGGAGAACAGACCTTATAATAAGGCAGTCATAATTGGAAATGAAATCGTAAAAAGCAACCGGCCGGCGGTTGCTTTGCTTTTTTCTCGTTATGGGATAAACGCACCACCAAGCGGAGAATCCTTGTTTTGGGCGATGATTAAAAACAAAAAACCATTTGTTAATGATATGTATAATTTAATAAGTTATTCTGGTTTTGTTCCCCTCGATATTTATGACCCGGAAGTTGTTCCGGCTAATACCGGTACCGGCCAGGGATCTGGAGCCGCAACCACTGGAACAACAGGAACCGTAAAAACGCCAAGTAAAAAGGGGTTTTTTGAGTTCCTAAATAACATAACGTCCACAGCCTCCGGAATTGTTGATGTTTTAAACAAGACAAAAGAAGACGGATCAACCCCTGGCGGCACAGAGACGGGAAAAAAAGGCGATTCAACAGGGAACAACAATAAACTTATGCTTATTGGTTTTTCCGTTATTGCGATTTTGATTTTATTACTTATAATTTTAAAAAGGAAATAAATGAGTAAAAAAAATAATGGCGCAATGGGTCGTAAAATTATGACCCTTGCAAAAAGAATTCGCCGGAAAGCAAAGGGCAAAAAGTGGCAAACATGCGTTAAGGAAGCCGCCAAAAGGCTTAAAAAATAAGTTCTTTGGAAACTAACATTACAAAAATTTATGAGGTTGACAATTTAGGGAGTAGCCCGGCAAGGATTAACAGAAACACGGGAGAACTTTACATTAACCGGCAAAAATGGGCCGGCATTAGTAAACCTCATAGAATGTTTATTTTGCTACACGAGGCCGGGCACGTTGACTTACAAACAACAGACGAATTAAAAGCCGATAATTATGCCTTTTGCAGATATGCGGACATGGGTTATCCACTTTCAGAAAGCGTAAAGGCATTAACAAGGATTTTACCATTTGATAAACCCGGTCATTTTAAGCGCGTCGAAGCGCAATTGGCAAGGGCAATTATATATGACGAAAAAAAAAGAGCAATGAAAACACCACAGGAAAAACTTTACTCCAGAAGCTTAGGAGTTGATGCTAATTTTTCGGATATATTCGGAATTTTGGAAGGAAAACAAAAACAGCTTAAAAAAGAACTCGGAGAACAACAGGCCGAAAACCGGGATTTAACAGCAAAGCTTTATAATACAGACGCGGAGTTAAAAGACTCGTTGTATCAAAAAACTCAAAACGAGGCAATGAGTGCACAAACAAAACAACTTTATATTGCCGCCGCAATACTTGCAATTGGTGCCGTTATTTTTTTTATGATGAAAAAGAAAAAGTAACATGAAGCTATTCAATGGCAAAGAATTCGATATAAAAAACGCAATTATTACTTCTAATAATGGGGAGCCCATCACGGAAGAGAGTAATAATATGGTTTTTATTTATCTGGCTGTTATTGCCGTATTGATAATGGTTTTTTTTATGGTGAAAAAGAAAAAATGACGTACAATTATTCATATTCTGATTTGTTCGGGATCACTTTAAAAAAGAAAAAGGATCCGAAAACGGCTGATGAGGTAATTATGGATGCTCGCATAGAGGCAGATAGGCAAAGATTAAAAGCCGGTCTGCCCCAAACAACAGCGCAAACCAATTATGTGCCAGTTGTTATTTTGGGGGTTGTCGTTTTATTTGTTGCTTTTATCATTAAGAAAAAATTTGCATGACCCCCCAGGAAGCACTGTACACAAAAAGCCTTAACAGCTTTATTGACCCGGCAATGATCGGGGCGGTTGTGGCTGGTGTGTTTTCTAATATTGGACAGGGAAAACAAAAAATAGCAAAAGCTACCGCGGAACAAATGAAGGCTGATACACTGTTAAAAGCCCAAACCGCACAGTCAACACCACAAAAAATACAAATTATTGTTATTTTAATTTTAATTCTTGTTGCTGCCTTTATCCTAATAAAAAAATGAAAAAAATCTGGATTATATTAATCGTTGCACTGATAATTTTGGTCTCGGCATGGTTTGCTGGGAAAAAAATTGGTATGCTTAAAAGCGCAATAAAAGACACCTAAAATGAATGGACAGGCAGGAATAACAGGCGTAAAGCTCGACAAGGAATTATTAATTCCAGTTGTCATTTTTGTTGCCGTACTCCTTTTTGCTTTTCTCGTTTTTTTTGTTTCGAAAAATATTGCACGTAAAAAAGCTTCAACAAACGAGCCCCTTGTTGATGATGTTAAAAAACTCATTGTTAAAGCAGACGTAACATTATCCCAGGCAGCAATAGGAAGCGCTGCCGATAAGCTTTATATTGCAATGCGCGGAATGGGTACTGACGAAAGAGCAATTTATCAGGTTATGAATATTGTACAGACTAATTCTGACCTGTATTCTATAATTGTAGCATTTGGAAAACGCAAATCTGGAGATTTTTATGACAATCTGTCCGCGTGGATTGCTGACGAATGTAGTGCCGGGGAAATTGAAACAATCAACAATATTTTATCAAAAAAAGGAATAAATTTTAAATTTTAGACTATGACAAAGAAAACGAAATTTATTTTGGGAATGCTGTTTTTAATCATTATTGCGGTATGGTATTTTATGTATCGTAGTAAACGCGGACTTTCTTTAGTTCCCGGAAGCAGCTCACTGTCACCAGGGACGCAAACCGTTAACATGTTTCCCAACAATCCAAACGCAGGAACGGATAATTTTTCACTAAGGCTTGGGAGTAAGGGCCCACGGGTTGCAAAGGTACAACAAGCCCTAAATACTATGAAGGGGGCAAATTTAATTGTAGATGGCGTTTTTGGGGCATCAACTGAAGCAGCATTGGTAAAATACTATAATACCGTAGGCGTTGACCAGTGGAATTACACCAATACATTTAAACTCACATAATGAATACACCGATTGGAACCGTCGAGACTGCCGTTACATTTGAGCCGGAAGGGCTTAAACGGATGGTTATTGCATTGTCGGTGTTGGCGGCAATTGTTGTGCTCATTATTGGAATTGCAAAAAAACTATAAAATGTCAAAAGTTTCTGATTTCATAAACCGGTTTGGGGGGGATTTTGTGGCGGCTACCGAGGGAACCAAGTTGTTCCCTTCGGTTAAGGCCGCTCAGGCCATTTTAGAAACCGGAATGGGGGTGCACGTGCCTGGTAACAATATGTTTGGCATTAAAGCGAACGGCACGCCATCAAAATACTGGAAGGGCGACGCCATCGACGCAACTACCCAGGAGGTTATTAAAGGCGAAGCGCAAAATTTAACCCAGGGATTCAGAAAATACGATAGCATTGCCGACAGTATTAAGGATCACAGCGAATTTTTATATGAAAACAACAGGTATAAAGATGTTTTTCTGGCATCCACGCCGGAGGATCAGGCCAGGGCTTTGCAAAAAGACGGTTACGCAACCGACCCGAATTACGCAACTAAACTTATTGCCTTAATTGTAAGTTACAACCTTTACACGCTCGACCAAAAAAAAAAGTTATGACCAGGTTAAACTATATCATTGCCGCATTGCTTGTAATTGCAACAATCCTTTTTTTATACAAAACATTTAAATAACTATGCCAATAGAAATTCCTTTTAATCCGAATAAATTAGTTAAATGGAGGTACTATATTGCGCTGTTATCACAAAGCGGAACAGGGGCCCCGGTTGCACGTGTGTTGAACGCTTGTGATGACGATTATTTAGGGAATATTGTCTGGGGAAGGAGTGAGGCAGGTTCGTATGTAGGTACGTTAAATGGTTCGTTTCCCAATAAAATGCTTAATTTTTCGGGTCATTCATTACTTTGGACTGAAACAAAATATTATGATAAAAATAAAGCGTTACAATTTTTAAGTTCTACCGAAAACCAAATACTATTAAAAACTTTTTTGGGGGATTATAGTTTAGACGATGTATTACTTGACACTTATCTCGAGATCAAAGTACGTCAGCGCGGCCAGGCACCAACTTTATTGTTTGCCGAAACAAACACAACCGGAGACAAATTAATCCTTCACTTTAACGACGTGATGAACGACTTTTTTTTCCAGGACATTGCCGGGGAATTTATCGCAATAATTGAAGGGATTGGAACGGATGTTATTGCAGTAAATAGGGGAACCGACACAAAAACCATTGAATTAACGCTTGATGGTTGGGTTGAGTTTGGTAATATGGTAACGCTCGATTTTGACGCATTAGTAGCCTTAGAATCGGCTTGTCTTGGGCTTTTGGCTGCTTTTTCCGGATTCCCGGTAACAAATGGTGTACCAAGCTTTTAAGTGATTAAAAAATAAGAATATGGGAGACTCATTTAACCCGCCAATTTTACAGAGATCAAATCCGGCTCCATTTAGTACCGCGCCGGACAAGGCAAAAAACATTGTAGCCGAAGATGTTAATTTTGATGACACTACCGTTTATTCTGTTAATAAAGCACCTGGCAATAAAATTAACGTAATTTTGGTTGGCAAGGACCTGGGGCCAACAGGTGGTAACATAAAAATATATGTAACCCCTTATTTCATGGGTAATGTTATTGGAGCGCCGAGTACAATGACAATGGTCCCTACAAACCTGGTTTCGGTATTATCAACAATATTAATCCTATCCGACGAAATACGGATACAGTTTTCAAACACATCCTTAACGTCCGGAACGATAACCATCTTAACATCTGAACATTACGCATAAATTTATGTTAAACGACGAAAAAAAATATTTTATTCCCGCTTTGCCTGAGTTTGATGAGGATGAAGGTTTGAATTTTGTGTTCAAGGACGAGCCGTTCGACACAACTAACGGCAAAACGGTTGAAGTAAATGTAACTCCTGGCAAAAACATTTACATTGTGTTTGGAATTAGTGACTTTAATGTTGGCGATAGTGCGGCATTAACAATATATGGTAAGTTGCGAAATTTTTCTAATACAAGCATAGGGACGTTAACTGCAACTGACACCGGGTTTACGGTTGGTATTGCGCTTACTGACAGGCTTATGAATAGAATAGAATTTGGTGTTAATGTTGATTTATTGACCGCCGGAACATTCACCGTTTTTTGGTTTGAATACTAAACTATAATGCCAATCCCGTTTAGCCAGTCCCATGATCCGCGTAACAACATTGTTTATAAAGACTTTGATATGTCTTCCAATTTGTTGCAGCCGGTGCAAATAGCAAAAGAAATTGGCAAAAGCTTTGCGTTTGCCGCCCAAATTTTGCCAGTTAACAATGTTGGCGATATAATGACTTTAACCGTCGCCGGCTACTGGAATGACATTTTGATTTTTAGCGAAAATATAGTTATAGACGCGTCATGTGATTGGATGTATGTTTTTTACGAACACTTGGAACTACTTAACGCAAATACAATAGAAATTGAATTCGACGCTCGCGATTTTGACCAGGGCTTTTTCTCACTTTACACAGCACAATATTAAATGAAACAATTAATTATTGAATTCTTAGCTCATCCAGGTAAAACTGCCTTAGTTTCGGTTTTGAGCGTATTAACCGGACAAACAACCGAGGTAATAGCACAAGGTACAATTTCGGCCACAAAAGGAGTCGAAACAGCTCCGGAAATTATACAAATTATTGCCTACCTGGCCGCTATTTCAGCCGGTATTATCTCAATTGCAAATACTTTAAAAGCATGGTACCAGGCATATCGTGAAAAAAACAAAATTCTAAAATGACACTATTTGACACTTCCAGGTGACACTACTTGTCAATCAAATATAGTAAATCGCTCCCCATATTTAGCTTTAAATTATCATCCTCATCCAGTTCAATTTGAATAATTACTCGTGAACGGCCATTTTTAAATATTTTGGATTTTTCGGCTTTTCTAAACGGTTCACGAAATAACTGTTCCACAGGCACATTAAGGAATTCGGCAATTTTTATTAAAGTGCTCGATTTAAAATCATCGTTGTTTAACATTTTCTGTAATCCGGTTTCTGTTACGTCACAAAAAGAGGCCATTTCTTTCAATGTAACATTTTTCGTATTTACTAACATTCTGATATTCTGACTTATCATGATTATTTGTGTTAATTTATGTTAATTTAATTTAACTTTAGTCGTATTTGATATGAAAATATTATTATTTTGCTGCTCAAATATAACAAAAGTTACTCAACCATGCAAGAATCATTAAAGGAACGAAAAAGCCCAAATCGGAGCCACAACAAAAACCAGTATAGGCTAAAGGCATGGGTTAAGTTTCAGGTACATAAAAACACCGAATTGCGCCGGCAAAGCATGGAACATTTCGATGTATCGGAAGCAACAATATATCGGTGGCTCCGCGTCGATTATCCAAGCCTCACCGAAACCGGTTACTTGCATAAACTGGCCAATTGGTTTTTAAAGATTGGTATTGATGACAATACTTTGATTGAAAAAATCAATGGAAATTAATTCACAAAATATTTTCCTGGCTCCGGTGGGGACCGTCCAGGGAGTTGCCGACAGCTTAAACCGCGTTGGGTTAGTTCGTCCAGGTTGCCAATGTAATCCAGGCAGCCGGACGGACTATTTTTTTAATTCCACAACCGACACGGTAAAGCAAGAGGCAACAAAAAAACCCAGCGTATTAAACTAACCACATAAATTTAACTTAACATGGTACACATCGAATTTACACCCGACATTTTCCAGCAAGGCGGCCCAACCGAAGGAATGGCAACAGTTATATTCGACGGATTTAACCGCGTAAAAAAAACAAGCTTTAACCGCGTGGCCTATTTTAGGTCAATTAAAGAAACCGACATTGACGCCGAAGTAAAAAAGCTTATCCAAATTAACGCTTGCAAGCTTACAACGGATTTGCTTAACGCCTACTTAAACCACGAAGATTTTTTTATGACCATTGACGGCATGGTTATAAAAGAAAATCTGATGGATAACCTTGAAGCTATCAGTCATAGCGACAACTACCAATCATTTGTAAGGATTTTCAATTTCAATATTATACCAATTTTAGAGCGTATGAGTATCATTTTTAGCCCGGAAACGGACTTTTTTAAGAATATTGACGGAGTTACACGCTTGATGCTTTTTGCACAAAAAACCGCCGATTTTTATCCAAGAAAAACAGTTTTTTGCCAATAGTTAGGCCGCTGAATTTCAACGTCTTAACCCTACCTTGTTAGTAAAGGGTTAGTCGTGGAAGTTTTCGGGCCAAAAATCAGGGTTAAAAATGGACATAAAAACCCTAAAAAACAGGAAAAGGTCGAACATAATAAGCACTTTAAAGCGGAAAAATTTAAAACTCAAAAAAGATATTACCAGCCACATGAAAAGCACAGTTAGCACACAGGAACAAGAAAAACACCTTTTAAAACTTGAAAAGGACATTTCGCGTTGTGCTAACTTTTCATTGTACGGTATTGATCAGGACAACGACATTAAATATTTTGCTTCGGTATTTTGCGGTAGTAAGGTTTGTTTTGTGTGCAATTATGCCAGGCAAAAGCGGGTACGGAGGAAATATTTTAACTGGTTTGGTTTGAACCCTCAACTCTTTTTGATACAAAACCCGAAAACCAAAACCAAAAAAGTAGTTTCACAAAACCGAGTTTCCAGTTTCCAGGCTAAAGGCTATGAAGTAGCCAGTAAAGTGAATTATGATTTAATGCACCTCACTTTAACCGTTCCTCACTACCTGACCAGTGGTTTTCAGGGCGAAATTTACTACTATCAAAAAATTACCGATTTATTCCACAATTTACGCAACGAGTGCAAGGCTTGGGGTGAACTAGTTTATGGTGGTGAATATGGCATTGAGACTACAAGAACAGCCGGTAATGGCTTACATATTCACATTCATAGTCTTTTGTTTGTGCGATCAACTCAACAGAACCGGAACAAATTGCACCAGGTAATTTTAGAAGAATGGAACCAGCGAACGATTAACCAGTTTTCGACCCGAGAAACCCTGGACACCAAAACAAAGGAGCTGATTAAAAAATCAAACCGTCTTATTGATGATGAATTTTGTAGCCGCTTAAACCCCAAAGGAACAACGATGATAAGCCTGGAAACAATTTACAGTTTCAACGAAAAAGGGGAGAAGATAAGAGAAACAGAGTTTAACAGTGAGGCAATGCTCCGGGCAGTTATGGAGACAATCAAGTATCATTTTGAACCATTAGCCTTTGATAAAGAAGGTAAAACATTTGACTTGGAATTGATGAAAGAACTTTTGCCGGTCATTTATCGGAAACAACTTTACCGCAAATTTGGGGCAATACATGGCGACAAATCCTTAAACATTAAAGAAGATGCAAGCGAAACGACTGAAGAAGATTTTTTGGATAGTGTTAACCAGGAGACTGGCGAAATTATTAACCCAGTTAATTATTTTGTTTGTAATCCTGCTTTTATGTTTCATAACCCTTCAAATGATAATCAAATCATATGTTCAAATTTAGCCAAAAGCAAATTAAAGAAGATTGATGCAATCACCACCAGAGGAGCTATTAACCAAATGTCGCAAATGGTGCAGGCATCATTAAAACATCATTCAAATAACTAACTAACAACAAATTATTATGTTAAAATTACAATGTATTGGCAACGTTGGCCAAAATGCAAAAATCACTGAGGTAAACGGGCGGAAAAGTATTAACTTTTCAATTGCTCACAATCGCAGCTTTACCAACGCCGAAGGCGTAAAAACAGAAGAGACAATATGGCTATCATGCAGCTATTGGAAGGATAAAGACCAGAGCATAAAAATAGCCGAGTACCTCACACCAGGAACCAAAGTATTTATCGAAGGCGTTCCGTCGGTACGAACCTACAAAAACAAGGAAAACCAATCCTTATCCGCTTTTAACGTCAATGTAATTCATGTTGAATTATTGGGAAGCAAAAAAGGCGAGGGAAACAAGACACAGGAGGCCCCAGAACCAGAACCGGATAATGTTTCATTTTAGTATGGAGGATTATTTAAATGAGAATTAAATCTAAATTCTATTTGCTAATAGTTGAATCCAAAAAAAAAGCCTTTTATTCTTATGACATTAAAGATGTAGATAAAATTTCAGTTAATGAATTTAGGGAGTTTTGTTGGCTTACTAACATGAATAAAAAAGTTTTCGATAAATGGTTTTCAAATTACGAATTATTGCCAATAGATCAATTTTCATGATTTTTAAAGTAATTTAATGATGAAATATTTATTGGGAGACATATTAGTCGATTTTGATAAAAGGGAATTTTTTGTTTCCCGCGATCTGGACTATTCAAAGGGTCGTAATCCGCTTAGAATACGACTCGCAACTCCTGGTGAGAAAATTATTTTTGAACGTGAGTTTAAAAATTGTGATTGTGTTTTGTTTTCAGAATTTAAGTTGAAAATGCCAGTATTTGACGCCCGCCAAATTCGGGGCGTCATTTACGGGCATATTATAGAAGATGAGGCAACTTTTTTATTTTTTAGGGCGTGGAAAACTAAATATAATTGTTTTACGACAGAGGATAAACTGCAAGAACTGATTTTCTTTTATTTACAGTCAATTAAACATAATAAAGAATCAAATCCGCATGAAACAGAAAATGCCCGCCGGGTTTTACAGTTATTCAATGAATTAAAGGCTTTGATAAACGAATAAAAAAAGTGTCCCATAATTAATATTATGTTAAATAGATTATTAAAAAGAGAAGGGGAAATTCCCCTCCTTTCTGTAAGAACTAATTTCCTATTTTTTCGTTAATGCTTTTCAATTTATCTATCATGCCTAATCGGGTGTATATATCCTTCAGGGTTCTCATGGTGTACTGATCATTTGGTTGTAATGAATCAGCACGTTCCAGGAAAGGTATCGACTTAACAAGCAATGCGTCAGCATCAATTTTTAACTGGGCATATTGTTTCTCTTCATTTAAAGGCAGGGCATTCGCTTTGTCCATTATTTCGATGGCTTTGTTTACATAAAGAGCTCCGAGATTATAATTTGCATCAAAATAATCCTGCTTAAGTTCAATTGCTTTTAAATAAGCTTTTTCAGCCTCCTCAAAATTACCCATCTGATCATAATTGGTACCTACTGCAAAAAAAATTGTTGGATTTGTATCATCTTTTGTAAGGGCAAGTTTTAGAAGGTCCAGCGCCTTAGCCTTTTCCCCGGCTGCAAGATAAATATTTGTTTCACCGATTAACAGGTTAAAATTATCCGGATATCTTTTCCGTCCCATTTGCAAATAATTTAAAGCTTGCGCTGTATCTCCCTCAGCTTTCAAAATTTCGCTTAATGAGGAATAAATTGCAGGCTGGTTATAGTTCCACTCAATGAGCTGTAAATATTTTTGTTTTGCTTCCTTTGAACCTCCGGAAAGTTCGGCGCAAAGTGCTGCATTAAATGTTGCCAGACTGTCGATTTTGCCCAAATTTTTATTTATTGTTGCAGATTTATCGAATGATTTTACGGCCTCTGCATATTTTTCAGCATTGTATTTATTCACTCCTTTATTATAAAATTGCTCAGCACAAACCAACACTCTGTCATTAATATCTGAGGAATATTCTTTTTTGGTGTCATACTGTAAAGCTTTAAGATAGCCATCATATGCTTTGTCGAGTGCATCAGGATCAAGCGATTTATATTTTTCGTCTTCAGTTAATTGAATTGATAAATAAATATTACCGTAATAGTACCATGCTTTAGCTTCTTCCATGGTTTTAGGATTAGTAATTGCCTGATCAATTGCTTCTTTTGCCTTATCCAATTTTCCATATTTCAGGTAATTAAAAGCACTTACCACCTTGGAACGTTGTGCATTAGCAATGTATGCCGCCATTACTATTAAAATTGAAACTGCAATTTTTCTCATTTTATTTATTGTTAAGATTTATATTTAAATTTTTTACAATTGCCGTACCAAACAAATATCAGCACTCCAATATTTCCGCAAAAATATAAATTTGAAGCAATGTATTATTGTATTTTAAATATTTTGATACAACTCGTTGAAAACAGAATTATTCAATTGGCGAATCATTAGCTTCGATTGAGTTGTCAGAGTCCTCATTTTCAATTATATCGATATTTTCAATAAGGTTTTCCGTCTCTTCTTCAGCTTCGACTTTTGCAACGGCTGCAATGGAATCCTCTCCACGAAGGTTTATCAGGCGGACACCCTGCGTAGCACGCCCCATCACCCGTAAACTGGACACAGCAAGACGAATGGTTAAGCCTGATTTATTAATAATCATCAGGTCGTTACTATCCATTACATTTTTAATGGCAATTAAATCCCCGGTTTTTTCGGTAATGTTTAGCGTTTTCACTCCCTTCCCACCCCTGTTCGTTACACGGTAATCATCCAATTTAGATCGTTTACCATATCCATTTTCGGAAACTACCAAAACATCATAATCCGGATTTTCGAGACAAATCATCCCTATTACTTCATCTTTATCGTGTGAAAGTGTAATTCCACGTACTCCTGAAGCATTTCTGCCCATAGGTCTTACCCTTTTTTCATTAAAACGGATCGCTCTACCAGAGCGCAATGCCATGATCATTTCACTCTCACCATTTGTCAGCCTTGCTTCAAGAAGAATATCTCCCTCTCTGATGTTTATCGCATTAATTCCATTTTGTCTTGGACGTGAATAGGCTTCAAGCGAGGTTTTTTTAATTATACCCCTGCTGGTTGCCAGGATGATGTAATTGTTGTTAATGTATTCATCATCCTTTAAATCTTTTGTATTGATAAAGGCTCTGACTTTATCATCAGGTTCGATATTTATCAGGTTTTGAATGGCCCTGCCCTTGGAGGCTTTTGTACCTTCCGGAATCTCAAATACCCTTAACCAAAAACATTTGCCTTTTTCGGTAAAAAATAACATATAGTTATGGTTGGAAGCGATAAAAAGATATTCTAGAAAATCTTCGTCTCTTGTGGTACTTCCCTTTGCACCCCGCCCACCACGGTTTTGAACATGATATTCAGTTAAAGGTGTCCTTTTAATGTATCCCATGTGCGAAATGGTCACCACCACATCTTCGTCTGCAATAGTATCTTCAATTCTAAAATCGCTCGCAGCATATTCAATTTTGGTAAGTCGTTCATCGTAGAACTTTTCCCGAATGGCCTTTAGCTCGTCCTTTATAATCTCCATTCTCAGTGCTTCATTTTGCAGGATGTCTTTAAAAAATTCGATTCTTTTCATCAACTCTTCATAATCCATCCTGATTTTATCCCGCTCAAGTCCTGTAAGACGTTGCAGACGCATTTCCAAAATGGCTTTCGACTGAATTTCGCTCAAATTGAAACTTGTCATCAATCCTTCTTTGGCTTCGTCAGGGGTTTGCGAACGACGTATCAGTGCAATTACTTCATCCAGATGATCAAGTGCAATGAGCAATCCTTCCAGAATATGCGCCCGCTTTAGCGCTTCTCGCAACTCATATTCTGTACGTCTGATAACAACTTTATGCCGATGATCGACAAAATGCCGGATAATGTCCTTTAAATTAAGTTGCATCGGACGGCCATTCACCAGGGCTATGTTGTTAACACTAAATGAGGTTTGAAGGGCAGTAAACTGAAAAAGTTTATTAAGAACTACATTTGTAATCGCATCTTTTTTAAGGTCATAAACGATTCGTATTCCATTTCTGTCTGACTCGTCGCGTATGTCAGAAATTCCTTCAATTTTCTTATCGTTGATCAAATCAGCAGTCTTCTTTATCATTTCTGCTTTATTGATTTGATAAGGGATCGACGTTACAATAATATGTTCTCTTCCTGATGATGAAACCTCAATTGTTGATTCTCCGCGCATGACAATTCTACCACGGCCAGTTTCAAATGCTTCCCTGACACCTTCATAACCATAGATTATTCCACCTGTCGGAAAGTCAGGCGCCTTGATATATTGCATCAATTCCTCTATGGTAATATCCCTGTTTTCGATGTAAGCAATAGTACCATCGATGACTTCGGTGAGGTTGTGAGGTGGCATGTTTGTTGCCATTCCGACTGCAATTCCTGAAGCACCATTAATTAATAGGTTAGGAATTTTAGCAGGAAGTACAGTTGGTTCTTCAAGAGAATCATCAAAATTAAGCTGAAAATCAACAGTTTCCTTGTTAATATCTTCAAGCATTTCCTCAGCAATTTTGCGTAGTCTTGCTTCGGTATAACGCATCGCTGCCGGACTGTCGTTGTCGATCGATCCAAAATTTCCTTGCCCGTCAACCAAAGGATATCTCAACGACCAGGGTTGAGCCATTCTGACCATGGCATCGTAAACAGACGTATCGCCATGTGGATGGTATTTTCCAAGTACCTCTCCCACTATTCTGGCAGATTTTTTATAGGGACGGTTCGAAAGCACCCCTAAATCAAGCATCCCAAATAAAATTCTCCGGTGAACAGGCTTAAGCCCATCTCTTACATCGGGTAATGCCCTCGAAACAATCACCGACATCGAATAATCAATGTAGGCCGATTTCATTTGATTCTCGATGTTGACCTTAATAATTTTTTCGCCTTCCTGCATGTTATCCATCAGCTAACCTATTCAAATTTAAATATTTACAATAAATTTTTTCGAAATACAAAAGTACAAATATTTCCTTTACAATTACCTGTAAAAATCAATTTTTAACTAACATTAATATGTTGATAAAATCGGACTTTCAGATGACTAAACGGGTTTTTTGAGATTAATTTTGCAGCAGAACAATGTTTTATATTTATTGTTAATTTTGATAATTGAAAATACAATTTAAAGAATTCGATTTTAAAAGAATTCGTTCATTAAGTTTTTCTGCAGAACAAGTGTTTTAAACTAAATGAAATATTGGAACGTTATTTGATTGCCATTAAATCGACAATAATAACTTAATAAAGTAATGGAAGCTAAATTTTCGCAACGAGTTAAAGATGTTCTCACATTCAGTCGTGAGGAAGCGGTCAGGTTGGGCAATGATTATATTGGTGTTGAACACCTGATATTGGGAATACTCCGTGAAGGTGAAGGACTGGCAATACAAATTCTGAATTATCTTGGGGTTGATTTGCAGGAGTATAAAAAAATAATTGAACGGTCAGTTGTCTCAAATATTAAACCGGGACCTAAAAAACTCGAGAATGTACCTTTAATTAAACAGGCCGAAAGAGCCTTAAAATTGACCTATCTTGAAGCCAAGCTGTATAACAGCGAATTGATAGGAACCGAGCATCTTTTATTGGCTATTCTTAAAGATGAGGATAATATCGTCACCCGGACCTTTAGTAATTACGGCGTTGATTATGATAGCGTTAAAGAAGAATTACAGGCAATAATGACCAATAATGAAACCGAAAAAGACGAAATTTCTGAAACAAAGCCTGATCCCAAAGATGAGTTTCCCGGTGGGCAGATGGATGATGATTTTGATGAAGGCAGGAGTTTTAGTAAGCAAACTAAAAAGCCGGGTGAATCAAAATCAAAAACCCCGGTACTTGATAATTTTGGTCGCGATCTGACCAAATCAGCCGAAGAAGGAAAACTGGACCCGATCGTTGGCCGAGAAAAAGAACTCGAACGTATTGCTCAGATTTTAAGCAGACGCAAAAAAAACAACCCAATACTTATAGGTGAACCGGGAGTAGGAAAATCTGCCATTGCAGAAGGACTGGCATTACGAATCGTGAACAGAAAGGTTTCCAGAGCCTTGTTTAATAAGCGTATCGTTACTCTTGATCTGGCTTCATTGGTTGCAGGTACAAAATACCGCGGGCAATTTGAAGAGCGGATGAAAGCTGTTTTAAATGAGTTGGAGAAGAATCCGGATATCATCCTTTTTATCGATGAAATTCATACAATCGTCGGTGCCGGAAATGCTTCCGGTTCGCTCGATGCCTCTAATATGTTCAAACCTGCGCTTGCAAGAGGTGAAATCCAGTGTGTTGGCGCAACAACGCTCGACGAATACAGGCAATATATCGAAAAAGATGGTGCCCTTGAAAGACGATTCCAGAAAATTTTGGTTGATCCCACAACAGTCGAAGAAACCGTTGAAATTCTGCATAATATCAAAGAAAAATATGAAGATCACCATCTTGTAAAATATACAGATGAAGCAATAAAAGCTTGCGTTACACTCACAGCACGTTACATCAGCGACAGGTATCTGCCTGATAAAGCTATTGATGCTTTGGATGAATCTGGTTCGAGGGTTCATATCACGCACATGCACGTACCCAGCAAAATTATCCAGATCGAAAGTAGAATTGAAGAAGTCAAGGGTGAAAAATCGAAAGCCATTGGAAGTCAGAAATTTGAAGAAGCAGCAAGATTCAGGGACATTGAGCGGAAGCTTCAGGAAGAACTCGACCTGGAAAAAAGAAAATGGGAAGAGGATTCAAGGATAAACCGCGAAATTGTTAATGAAGAAAACGTTGCCGAAGTAGTAGCAATGATGACAGGTGTTCCGGTTAAACGAATCGCACAAAGTGAAGGTAATCGGCTGATCAAGATGGAAACTGAACTTCAGGATTCGGTTGTTGGGCAGAATGATGCCATAAATCGTGTTGTAAAAGCCATTCGAAGAAACCGCGCCGGTCTTAAGGATCCGAACAAACCCATTGGGAGTTTTATTTTTCTTGGCCCAACAGGAGTTGGTAAAACACATCTGGCCAAAGTTCTGGCAAAGTACCTATTCGATTCGGAAGATGCTTTGGTACGAATTGACATGAGCGAATACATGGAAAAATTTTCGGTATCCCGATTAGTTGGAGCGCCTCCAGGTTATGTGGGCTATGAAGAAGGCGGCCAGCTTACCGAAAAAGTCAGACGCAAACCTTATTCAATCGTCTTACTTGACGAAATCGAAAAGGCTCACCCTGATGTTTACCATCTGCTTCTGCAGGTTTTGGATGATGGATTGATTACGGATAGCCTGGGTAGACGGATCGATTTCAAAAATACGATCATTATCATGACATCAAATATTGGATCGCGGCAATTGAAGGATTTTGGCGGTGGTGTTGGTTTTAATACTGCAGCCAAAGCAATTGCAAAAAATAAATTCGCCCAAGGTGTTATCGAAAATGCACTAAAAAAAACTTTTGCACCTGAATTTTTAAACAGGATTGATGATGTGGTGATCTTTGACTCGCTCGAACGGGAAGATATCCATAAAATTATTGATATCGAACTGAAACATCTTTATAAACGCATCAACGATTTGGGGTACCAGATTGAAATATCCGAAGATGCCAAAGACTTTATCGTCGAAAAAGGTTGGGATGCCCAGTTTGGTGCAAGACCACTAAAACGTGCAATTCAAAAATATGTTGAAGATCCGCTTGCCGAAGAAATTATCAAAACCAAAATAAGGGAAGGTGATGTGATTACGGTAAGTTACATCAAGGATCACGAAGAATTAGACATCAAAATCGTTTCTTCCGAAAAAGAAATCAAACAACTTCCTGCCTAAGTTTTTTGGCTGTATTAAGAGTTTTTGCGCCCTATAATACGAGCGGAAATACTTTGAATACAGCCGTTTTTGTTTCCTGCCCGATTGTCCACAATTTACATTTTACACTTTTTATTGTAACATATTCAATTATTTGAATGTAAAAGTGAATTTTGAGAATTTAAAAAATAAAACATTATTACCTTTGCCGCTAATTTTTTAAATTAAAATCATTAAGATGGCAAAGGAAAACGTATTGAAAGGTGGCGAATTTCTAATAAAAGAAACTGAAGCGAAGGATGTTTTCATTCCTGAGGAATTCACTGAAGAACAAATCATGATTGCTGATACCTGTGCCGGTTTTCTGGAACAGGAAGTATATCCGATTCTCGACAATATCGATAACCAGGAAGAGGGACTGATGAAAAGCCTTTTGAAAAAAGCCGGTGAACTGGGTTTACTTGGGATTTCAGTTCCTGAGGAATACAATGGTTTTGATCAGTCATTTGTAACCTCAATGCTGGCAAGTGAATACATGGGGGCAGGTTACTCATTCTCGGTTGCCTACTCGGCTCATACAGGAATTGGTTCATTGCCAATTGTTTATTATGGAAATACCGAACAAAAGCAAAAATATTTACCCAGTCTTGCAACAGGTGGACTCACTTCAGCATATTGTCTGACGGAACCGGGAGCCGGATCGGATGCCAATTCTGGGAAAACAAATGCTGTACTTTCAGCAGATGGAAAACATTACCTTCTTAATGGTCAGAAAATGTGGATCACCAATGGTGGGTTTGCTGATTTGCTTACGGTTTTTGCTAAAATTGACAACGACAGGGTTTTAAGTGCTTTCATTGTTGAGCGTGAATTTCCGGGAATTAAATTTAATCCTGAAGAAAAGAAAATGGGAATCAAAGGCTCTTCAACCGTTCAGATTTTCTTTAACGATTGCATGGTGCCGGTTGAGAATTTGCTTGGAAAAAGAGGCGAAGGATTCAGGATCGCTTTAAGCATTTTGCACATGGGCCGAATCAAATTGGGAGGAACAGTTCTTGGCGCAGCAAAACGTGCCATCACCCAATCGGTAAATTATGCCAACGAAAGAAAACAATTCGGAACAAAAATTTCAGGTTTTGGAGCCATCCAGCATAAACTTGCCGAGCAGGTGATTAAAACTTGGGTCACCGAGTCTTCGGTATATAGAGTCAGCGACAACATAGACCACGTTATTGCTGATTTAAAAGAACAAGGTTACGACAAAGGCAAAGCTTCAATCGAAGGGATTGCCCAATATGCAATTGAAGCAGCATTTCTCAAAGTGTTTGGTTCCGAATCGCTAAATTTTATTGTTGATGAAGCAGTCCAGATTTTCGGTGGTATGGGTTTTTCGTCAGAAACGCCGGTGGACAGGGCTTACCGGGATTCCCGAATCAACAGGATTTTTGAGGGGACAAATGAAATCAACCGGATGCTTGTGGTGGACACAACTATCAAAAAAGCGCTCAAAGAAGGCTTTGATGTTACAAGATATTCCAATTCCATTCTAAAAGAACTTGAGTTAAACCGGGAAGAAACCATTCCTTCAGATTATTATGGCGAGAAAAAACATTATATCAGAAATTTTAAGAAAGCTGCTTTGCTGATGCTTGGTGTGGTTTCCAAAACCTTTCTGCGAAATCTTACTAGCGAACAGGAAATTCTTTTTAATGTGTCAGATATTATCATGCAGGTTTACCCGGCTGAATCGTCTTTGCTAAGAGTCGAAAAACTTGAAGGTTTAAGAGGAGCAGATGCTGTACAGATTTATAAGGATATTGTTGATGTATTTATTTACGACGCTGCCGGCATTATCAGGAAAAGCGGAAATGATGCAGTAAACTCCTTTGCAACAGGTGATCAATATCAACAACTTACTGAATATATTGATTTTCTGACTAAAATTGCACCCATCAACATTAAAGCAGCCAGACGCCGGATTGCTGCAAAATTAATTGAAGATAACAGGTACGATTTCAAATAAGAACAAAGATTTGTATTAAATTAAAAAAGGGGACCATTCATCCCCTTTTTTCTTGTCATTTTTCTTGGTATTCAGTAAAAGGCATATCTCCTCGAATGCCTTAACTTCTTTATTGTTTTAAGATACTTTTCGAAATTACAATCCTCTGTACCTGGTTTGTACCTTCATAAATCTGACAGAGCTTAGCATCACGCATCATTTTTTCGACTGCAAATTCCGTAGAATATCCATCTCCACCCATAACCTGAACTGCATCGGTGGTTACACGCATTCCAACATCCGATGCAAATAACTTCGACATTGCCGATAATTTCGATGCCGATTTTTGGCCGGTATCATAAGCCCAGGCAGCTTGCCAGGTAAGCATTCTGGCAGCTTCAATTTCGGTAGCCATATCAGCTAACATAAAACCAATTGCCTGGTTTGCTGCGATTGGTTTGCCAAACTGAATTCTTTTTTTTGCCCATTCCATCGAAGCTTCATAAGCTGCACGTGCATTTCCGATGCTAAGAGCTGCAACTCCCGTACGGGTACGGTCGAATGTTTTCATGGCAATAATAAAGCCGGTACCCTCCCTGCCCAACATATTTTCGGCAGGTACTTCAACATCTTGATATATAATTTCGTTTTGAACGGATGCCCTCTGCCCCATTTTCTGAAGGTGAGGTTTTATTTCGACACCTGGCAAATCGGTAGGAACCACAAAAGCGGTAAGACTTCTGGAACCTTTTTCGGGATCTGTCTGGGCAAAAACGGTATGAAATGTCGCAACTTCACCATTGGTAATGAACCTTTTATGCCCGTTTAAAATGTATTTATCTCCTTTTTTGGTGGCATTCGATTTAATACCCTGAACATCGGAGCCTGCATTTGGCTCGGTTAAGCAATAGGCGGCAACCCCGTTAATTTCATTGATAAGGCCGAAGAATTTTTTTTGCTGGTCTTCGTCGGCAGCGAGCAAAAGTGGAGTGAGTGCCAAAGTGTTGGCGTCGATACAAATTCCAATCCCGATACAGCCAGCACCCAATTCTTCTGATGACAATGCGCTGTCAAGGATTGAATAGCCTTTTCCACCAAACTTTTCGGGAACCGGTCCGTTCATCATTCCCTCCTTGTAGGCTTGTTTAACGACTTCCCATGGGAAATCGGCCAATTGATCGTATTTAAGGCGGTTAGGAATAATTACCCGCTCTGCGAAATCACGGTATTTTTCCCGGATTGCTTCTTGTTGGGGAGTCAATGAAAAATCAATCATTCTTAATTTTTTTTTTGGTTAATAATTTTCGTTATTAAATATTCAGGAAATCTAAAAGAAGTTCACCATGAAACTAAGCAAAAGTATAAATTTTATCTAATTTTGGACAGTTTATCAAACTTATCATGGAAAATAAAAAAGATCCCAAATTTTTGAAGCTTCCCAAATTCCCGGGTGGTAAAGAAGCTTTTCAGGAATTTGTAAAGCAAAATTTGAAATATCCCAGGCAGGCATTCGAAAATAAAATTGAAGGTACAGTTTATGTTATGTATCGAGTTGATGGCCTGGGTAATGTAATTGAGGTTCAAGTTACAAAAGGAATTGGTTTTGGCTGTGATGAAGAAGCCGCCAGAGTGTTAAAACTGATGAAATTTGATAAAGCCAAAAACAGGGGATTAAGGATTACTGCCACGATGCGGACGAGGATTAATTTCAAATTACCAAAAGCCCCTGAGATCCAATTTGAATATAAAACTCAAACCAAACCAAAAACATCAGGGGTTGAACCGCAAAAAAAACAATCCGGAGAATCCTACCAGTACACTATTTTTTATTGAAAAAATCTCCTTATCTTATTATTTTGTTGGAGATTAATCGATAATCACGGATTTGATACCACCGGTTTCAGGAAAAAGTTCCACTTTTACTCTATCAGCAGGCAAACTCTTTACTGGTCCAAATTGATTTATGATAATTGGTTTATTGAATAATTCTTCATTTTCCAGGCTAATTACAACATTTGTAGTTTCAGGAATCCTGTAAAAAATGCCTTTCGCCTGGCCCGTTTCAACCTGATGAGATACAAAATCACCAGTTAATTTAGTGTGCTCGTTTGTTGAAAATTGTAAAATAGCATTCTCACCTGATGCACTTTTTATTGAACTTAATCCGCTATTTTTCGAAAATTTAAAAACGGGGACTCCATTTTTCTCAGGCACAGTACCAGGAGTATAATAAAAAGTGTAATGATGATAGCTTGAAACCGACTTTCCATAAAACATGGCCAGGTATTCCTTTTCCTGTTTATCTAATTGTTGGTACATGTATTTGATTGTTTCGGGATCGTAGGCTACTTCCTGAAAACCTGTGAGTAATTTGAATTTAGCATCACGCAAATCCTGGATTTTCCCCAGCATTTCTGATGCCAGTTCTTCATCGGTTTTTTCGATAGAACGGGCGCGAAAAATGTATTTTTGAATTATCGCTGTATCCACAGCTACTTTTCTGATAATGGTATCGATTCTGGCTTTGATATTACCAAAAGCCTGAAATTCATAAAGCCCGGCTGCCTGCGATTTGGTTTCTTCATTTATTACAATCTGCTTTTCGATTTCCTTCGGTTGAACCTGGCTTTTATCAAAATCGGTAGTCGAACAAAGAAATCCAGCTTTGTCCAGATTCAGGATTAAATTCCTCGCTTCTTTTGAAGTCTTCTCCCCTATCTCAATGAAATAAATCTGTTCAGGGTCAGGTTCGGAAACAGGTACAACTTGCACATCTATTATATTATAAGCCAAATAATCGAATTTTATCGCGTTTTCTATTCCAACATATTTTTCAGCCAGGTCGGCCAAAGGACCTTTTAAATTTTCGGTGGTTTTTACTTCAACATCAATTTTTAACACCGTATGTGGAAGACTATAAAAAATGCCATCCCTGGCTGGTACCTTTGTTGAGGTATTTACAGGAAAAACATTAATTTGAGCCGACATGTTTAAGCAGAAAAGTACGACTGCCGCGATCAGGTAAACTATCTTTTTCATCGTGATTAACAAATTTTGGGTAAAAATAGTTAAACAAAATGGCCTGATAAAGAAAAACCGGGAAAACATCTTTCCGGGTCAATTCAATCTCATTTTCAACATTCTATTTTAAAAACAAAAGTTCCCGGTATTTTGGCAATGGCCATAGTTTATCATCAACAAGCAGTTCAAGTTTATCGACATGGTAGCGGATAACCTCGAAATACGGCAGTACCATTTTATTATAGTAAATCGCCTGTTCCTGAACATCCTGAATTTTGTTGGCGATTTTCCGCTCATCAATCATTTTAATTACGTTGTCCTTTATTTCGGAAATATGTTCCGAAATATCTTTAATGGATTGCAACTGGTTTTTCGAAAGCTTAACAAACGATTTCGTGTCAAGTACTTCTTTCAACCCTTTTACGTTTTCGATGAGAATGTTCTGGTATTGAATGGCAACAGGAACTACATGATTTGTCGATAAGTCACCAATTACGCGTGATTCGATCTGGATTTGCATTGTATATTTTTCCAGTTTGATTTCGTGACGTGCCAACATTTCACGTTTACTAAGAATTCCATGTGTTTCGTAAAGTGAAATCGTTTTGTCAGACAAACCCTTGATAAGTGCTTCGGGTGTGTTGGTTATGTTTGATAATCCGCGTTTTTCAGCTTCCTTTATCCATTCATCACCATAAGAGTTGCCTTCGAAAAGAATGGACTTACTCTCCCTTATATAATTGCGGAGAACCTGCAGAATGGCGTCCTGCTTTTTCACTTTCATTTCGATCAACTGATCAACCTCAGTTTTAAATTTCATCAGCTGGTCAGCCAGAATCAGGTTAAGTGGTGTCATTGCTTTTGAACAGGCCGAAGATGAACCCACAGCCCTGAACTCAAATTTATTACCTGTAAAAGCAAATGGTGAAGTCCGGTTTCGGTCGGTATTATCAAGTAAAATTTCAGGGATTTTAGGGATATTGAGATTCATATCTGTTTTGTTATCCTTCGAAAATGTCCCTAAACTTTCGAGTTCATCAATGGCCTTGGTGAGTTGTGTCCCGATAAAGGCAGAAATAATTGCCGGCGGTGCTTCATTCGCTCCAAGCCTTTGGTCGTTTGATGCTGAAGCAATAGCTGAGCGGATTAAATCGGAATGAGTATGCAGTGCTTTTAAAATATTAACTAGGATTGTTAAAAAGCGCAAATTTGATTTACTGTCTTTTCCTGGTGACAGTAAATTAATGCCGGTATTTGTCATCAACGACCAGTTGTTATGTTTCCCCGATCCGTTTACTTTCGAAAATGGCTTTTCGTGAAGTAATACCGTAAAATGATGTCTCGTGGCGATCCGCTTGATCAAATGCATAAGCAGTTGGTTATGATCGACAGCCAAATTTGCTTCTTCAAAAACAGGGGCACATTCGAACTGGTTTGGTGCGACCTCGTTGTGTCTTGTTTTAACCGGAATCCCCAGGCGGTGTGCTTCATATTCAAATTCTTTCATAAACTCCATAACCCTTGACGGTATGGTTCCAAAATAATGATCGGAAAGCTGTTGATCCTTGGCTGAAGAATGACCAAAAACGGTTCGTCCTGTCAGTATTAAATCGGGTCTTGAATTGTACAAAGCTGAATCGACTAAAAAATACTCCTGCTCCCACCCCAGTGTAGCAATCACTTTATTCACATCTTTATCAAAATAATTGCAAACCGGGACTGCAGCTTTATCTAAAGCAGTCAATGCTTTCAATAATGGTGTTTTATAATCGAGTGCTTCGCCAGTATAAGAGACAAATACTGTGGGAATACACAAAGTACCGTCCAGGATAAAAGCAGGTGATGTCGGATCCCAGGCTGTGTAACCACGCGCTTCGAAGGTATTGCGAATTCCTCCGCTTGGGAAACTTGAGGCGTCGGGTTCCTGCTGGATAAGTTGGGTACCCTGGAAATTTTCAATTGCTTTACCACCTTTAACCGGATTAATAAAAGCATCGTGTTTTTCAGCCGTAGCCCCGGTTAACGGATGAAACCAGTGTGTGTAATGTGTCGCGCCCTTCGTAATTGCCCATGCTTTCAATGAGGATGCTATCTGATCGGCAATTTTGCGTTCGATCTTATCGCCTTTTGTAATTGCGTTGGTCACTTTTTCATAAGCTTCAGCAGTGAGATACTCACGCATTGAAGCTTCATTAAATGTGAGTTCACCAAAATATTCAGAAATCTTCCCATGAGGGATCGCGGCTTGTGTCGGTGTTCGTGTCGAAACAATTTCGAGTGCTTTTTTTCTTAACATATTAATTATAGGTTTTTGAATTTTAATCACAATCAATTTCTTTGCGAATTTAGAGTTTATTATAATTTATCAATTTATTGGAATGGTTATTAATCTTTAAAAGATCAGAAAAACAATGCTGGCTGAAAATGTTTTCAACAAAAATTGTTGGATTTTTAGCGAATTTTTTGCCTGCTAAATGCCAGAAGCCCACCAAAAGTCAAGGCTCCATTCAGAATAAGCAATTCAAATCCAAACTTATAACCATTAAACCAAATTTCGGAATAAGCACTTATAAAATAGCAAATTACCGGTGATAAAATGGCAATTAAAGGAACCCAGCGATCATTGACAGCGTACTTTGTAAACAATCCAAAGGCAAAAAGTCCAAGCAAAGGACCATAGGTGTATCCGGCAATTGTAAATAGTTTATCAATAACAGCCTGATTATTAATAGCTCTGAAAATGACAATAACCGCAAGTAAAACAAAAGCAAAACTAATGTGGACCCATTGCCTTGTCCTGGTTTTTTGTTCTTCACTCAAATGAGATTTTTTTTTAAGGCCTAAAAAATCGATGCTGAAAGCCGTGGTTAAGGAAGTCAAGGCTCCATCGGCGCTGGGATAAGCTGCAGAAATCAAACCGATCATAAAGACCAGCCCGGCCAGTGTCCCCAAATAATTGAGCGCAAGAATCGGAAAAAGATCGTCTGACCGTTTTGGCAGTGCTATGCCTTTTGATTCGGCATATATAAACAAAACTGCTCCTAGTACCAGAAACAAAAAATTTACAAAAACCAGCGTAATGCTGAAAGCAAACATGTTTTTTTTTGCGTCCTTCAACGTTTTACAGCTCAGGTTTTTTTGCATCATTTCCTGATCAAGGCCAGTCATGACGATCGCTATGAAAGCTCCGCTAAGAAACTGCTTAAGAAAAAAGCGTTTGTCATGCCAATCCCAAACAACAATTGTTGAGAAATCGCTCCCGGCAACTTTCCGCCAAAGGCTACCCAGGTTTAAATCTAATTGATTGGATATTAATACCACCGAAATAATAACTGCTGCCAGCATAAATGTAGTCTGAAGGGTATCAGTCCAAATAATCGTTTTAATACCACCTTTAAAGGTATAAAGCAGGATGAGTATAATAAAGATTGCTACGGTCACGCCAAAAGGAATATGCCAGGCATCGAAGATAAACAACTGCAGAACATTCACTACTAAAAACATCCGAAAGGCTGCACCAATCACTCTGGAAATCAAAAAGAAAAATGAACCGGTTTTATAACTCCAAAATCCAAAACGCTGTTCAAGGTATGTGTAGATTGAAGTCAGGTTTAATTTATAATAAAGAGGCAGGAGAACCGTGGCAATAATAAAATATCCCACCAGATAACCCAACACAACCATCAGGTAGCTAAACTGGGTTGTCCCCACCCAACCTGGAACCGACATAAAAGTTACGCCTGAAAGGGATGCTCCGATCATTCCATAAGCCACTACATACCAGGGTGATGCTTTGTTGCCGATATAAAAACCTTCGTTGGTCGCTTTTCGTGCGGTAATCCAGGTAATTACAAACATCAAAGCCGTGTAGGCCAGAAAAACCAAAAGAATAATAAAAGGAGTCACATCTAATATTTTAGGTAAAACAGAATTTGTGAAGTTTTAAAAGCAACAAGATGAATCGTTTATGTTGGAGATTATAAATGCTGAGAAAATGTTTTAAGATCATTAAAAGTAAAATCAACCATTTTTGGATGATTCCTGGGAAGTGCAAGATCAGATGAAATCCATACCGTCGTCATTTGCAGCCTTCGGCCAAATTTCATATCGCTCAGGGAATCACCTGCCATTATCGATTTTTTGAAAATAATATCAGGGAAATCTCTTTTGGCTTTCAAACCCATTCCAACCTGTGGTTTTCGGTCAAAGCTTTTAAATTCTTTTAAATCCGGACAGAAATAAATTTTATCAATCCGCCCGCCAGCGTTGTTAATCTCTGAAATCATTTTCTGATGAATATCCAGAAGCGTTTCCTTTTTCATCAAACCTTTTCCAACGCCTTGCTGATTTGTAACTACAATGATTTTTCCAAAGACCGGGCAAAAGATTTTCATGGCTTCCAGCACACCATCGATAAATTTAAAATCATTCCAGGATTTCACGTAATCATTAACAAACCGATGGTTTATCACACCGTCGCGGTCAAGAAACAAAGTCCACTCTTTAGAAATATTCAAATTGTTTAAAGTCATTCTGAGCCCTTTTATAATCTGCCGGGATTCCAATGTCGATAAAGTATTGCCGGCACAAAATGCCATAAATCTTATGTTCCTTATAGATTTTTTCGAAAAAATCTTTCTCAAGCGAAAATTTCTCCGGTAAGTTGTTGCTGAGGAAAAATGCTTTATTGATAAGGTAAATGCCGCCGTTAATGTAACCTGTTCCTTTCTTTTTCGATTTTTCGAAAAAACCGGTAATTACCCTGCTGTCATCGCGTTCCACACTGCCATATCGGCTGACATCAACCACTTCGCGAAGGATAATACTGAGTTTTGATTCTTTTCCACGATGAATATCGAAGAATTTTTTATAGTCGATCATAAAAAATGTATCCCCGTTTAAAACAACAACCGAGCTACCTTCAACTTTTTGCATTGCCAAAAGCATGCCACCACCTGTACCCAAGGGTTCTTTTTCGATAGCATAGTCGATTCTCATGTTTTTGTACTGATTCCCATAATGCCCGATAATTTTTTCGTGCAGGTAACCCACCGAAAGGATGATATGGTTGATCCCGAAAACATCCAAATAATCGAGCTGATAATCCAAAAATGGTTTACCATTAACTGGTGCCATTGCTTTTGGAAGGTCAGGGACTACTTCCTTGAGCCTTGTTCCAAGGCCACCGGCCAATATGATGGCTTCGGTAATCATTTCGGGAAAATTGTTGATTCGACTATTTCACAGATGATGTGGCCAAGCAAAATATGAGATTCCTGGATTCTTGGCGTATCAGAACTGGGAACATTGAGCAGGTATTTGCACAGGTTTTTCATGGCTCCTCCGCTTTCTCCTGTAAATCCTACGGCGATCATACCGATTTCATTTGCCTTCAGGATGGCTTTTAAGATATTTTTTGAATTTCCCGAAGTTGATAAAGCGACTAACACATCGCCCTGACGACCATTTGCAGTAACCAATCGGGCATAAACCTCATCAAAAGAGTAATCGTTGGCCACAGCGGTAAGATAAGAAGTATTTACGTGTAAGGCTTCAGCAAACAAGGGTGGCCGGTCGAAATAAAATCTTCCTGCAAGTTCAGCAGAAAGATGTTGGGCATCGGCTGCACTTCCTCCGTTGCCACAAAATAAAACTTTGCCATCTTTCCTGAAACATCCGATAATTTCATCGGCAATATCCTGGATTTTCCTGAGAAAATCTTTATTCTCCAGGATCTTCTGTTTGGTATCGATGGAACTTTTTATTGAATTTTCGATCATAAAAACGATGCTTCAAAAATTTAGCCTGCAAATATAGTTTTTTCGGAGAATTGATTTTCAGAACGCCCAGGTTGTCAATCCCTGACTTGTAAATTCATAACGTTTTACTTGTCCTCCAAACATTTCGAGGGCTTTAACAACCTGTGAGCGTGTATTGTCGGGACAGTAGAAAAAAATGAATCCACCTCCACCGGCTCCTGAAATTTTACCCCCGGAAGCGCCATTTGCCTTAGCCGTGTCATAAATCTTATCGATCAACGGATTGGTGATTCCATCGGCCATTTGCTTTTTAAATTCCCAACCAAAATCAAGAATTTCGCCAATTTTTTCCAATTCACCCTTCAAAATGGCTTCCTTCATCAAAATCGCCTGCTTCTTAAGCTGGTGCATAGCTTCGATGGACTTCTGATTTTTACTGACCACATTCAGGCTTTGGGCCTCGATAATTCGCGACGACAGCCTGCTGGTTTCGGTATAGTAAAGCACAATATTGTGAGCCATCTCATTAAGGTACTTACTCCTGATCCGCAGTGGGTTGACAATTACTTTATCGTCGCTAAAAAACTCCATAAAGTTAACGCCGCCAAAAGTTGCGGCATATTGGTCCTGTTTTCCTCCGGCCATGTTAAGGTCGTGTCGTTCAATTTCATAGGCCAGGTGAGCGAGATCGTATTCGCCCAAAGGAAGACGCAACCATTCGGCAAACGCGCCTAAAATAGTAACAACCAAAGTGGATGACGTGCCCAAACCGGAACCGGGAGGAGCATCAACATAGGTTGATAAAGTAAAGGATAATGGTTTCTTAGTAAAATCATGAACCACACGGTTACAAATTCCCTTTAGCAAATCCAGCTTACCATCGATTGGCAATTCAATCAAACTTTTAAGTTCGATTTGTTCGGCTTTGTCGATCGAGTTTAAAACTATTTTACCATCGTTGCGGGGTTCGATGTTAGCGTATGCATACATGCTGATCGTAGCATTGAGAATGGCACCACCGTAAATGTCAGAATAAGGTGCAACATCTGTACCGCCACCTGCCAGGCCAATACGCAAAGGAGCTTTACTACGGTAAATCATTTTGTTTTAATTAAATTTTCAATCGTTTCGATCATCCTTTCCCAGGAATATTTCAATTTCTCGGTTTTAATGTTGCTAATGAATTCATTTTCCCGGTTTTCGTTATAAAAACGAATAATGGCATCAGTAATTTCTTCAGGATCTGGTTTGACCACAAAACCAACTTTTTCGTCAGGGACAATTTCAGCAAGACCGCCCACATTTGTGGTGATCATCGGTTTCTCAAAATGATACGCAATCTGGGTTACTCCGCTCTGTGTGGCATCTTTGTAAGGTTGAACCACAATGTCGGCAGCGTTAAAAAAATTACCGACTTCGCTGTCCGGAATAAAGTTGTTCGACATAACAATTCGATTTTTCAAACCCAGTTTTTCGATTTTTTCAAAATAGGGTTTCGAATCGGTATAAAATTCACCTGCAACCAAAAGTTTCAAATTCAATTTTTCCAGCTTTTTGCTGGCCATTGCCTCCAATAATATATCAAGGCCCTTGTAATCCCGGATAAATCCGAAAAATAAAATATAGCGAAATGATTCATCGAGACCTAGTTTTTTGATTGCCGTTTGTTTGTCGGTAAGGTCGCCAAAATGGTCGTACAATGGGTGCGGACAGAAATCGCGGGCTTTCTTTTTATCAAATAAATCCAGATCACCCAACACTTGTTTTGACATAGCAACAAAACCATCGACGGCTTTTACAAAATAGGCAGATAGAAGCCTGTCGCCCGGTCGCTTTTCGTGAGGGACAATATTATCGAGGATGGAGATTATTTTTGTTCTTTTGTTTTTCCGAACCATACGGGCTATAGTTCCCAAACAAGGACCCATAAATGGTATCCAGAATTTAATGATCAGCAAATCGGGCTGCATCTTTTTTATCTTCCACCCTACCCTGATCCAATTTATCGGATTTACTGAATTTACAGAGGTTTCGATATCCAGATCGCCGGGAACTGGTTCATTGGAATATTGTGTTTTTCCCGGAAACAAGAAACCCGGATATTGAAGCGAAAAATTAATCAGCTTCACCTGATCCCCGTGTTGAATGAATGCCCGTGCAAGCCGCTCATTATAAGCCGCAAGCCCACCTCTTAATGGGTGGGCTGAGCCAAGAATAACAACTTTTCTTGATCCTACGGTTCTATCCATTAATTATCTCCGGATTTATCTCCAACCATTTTCTCAATCAGATATTCGTTACGGTGCAATGAATTTGTGGAAATCATCTCCGCAAGAAAACCGGCTACAAAAACCTGCGTTCCCATCACCATTGCCAGTAATCCAAAATAAAATAATGGTCTTTCTGTCATTTTGTAAGCCATCATAAAAAGTTTGGCATAGGTAAGATAGCCTGCAATGATAAAACCAGCAAAGAAAAGTAGTGTTCCGATCAATCCAAAAAAATGCATTGGCCTTTTTCCAAATTTTGATACAAATGTAAGGGTGATGAGATCGAGATAACCTTTCATGATGCGTTCGAGACCATATTTGGACTTTCCATATTTGCGCGGACTGTGATTCACAACCTTTTCGGTGATTTTTGTAAAGCCCGCTCCTTTGGCAATAACCGGGATATAACGGTGCATTTCGCCATAAATCTCGATGTTTTTGACAACCTCGTTTTTGTAAGCCTTTAAACCACAATTAAAATCGTGAAGCATTAGTTTAGATATCCGGCGTGTGGTCCAATTAAAAAATTTTGAGGGGAGCCTTTTTCCAAGTGGGTCGTGCCGTTTTTTCTTCCACCCTGAAACCAAATCAAAACCTTCAACTTTTATCAGGCGATACAAATCGGGAATTTCTTCCGGACTGTCCTGAAGGTCTGCATCCATGGTAATCACTACTTCCCCGCTTGCAAGGTCGAAACCACGGTTTAGGGCAGCAGACTTCCCATAATTGCGTCTGAATTTTATACCCCTGATATCAGGCTTCCAGCGATTCAGTTCCTCAATAATGTTCCAGGAGCTATCGGTACTTCCATCGTCAACAAAAATAATTTCGCAGGAAAGTTTTTCTTTATCTACAACCCTTATGATCCAATCGGCCAGTTCTCCTATTGATTCTTCTTCGTTATAAAGTGGAATAATGACTGAAATATCCATTAAAAAATCCTGTTTCTTAAACAAATTGCTGTTCCTCTTTTTTCATAAAAGCTGCAACAATAGCCGCGATGATTAAACTAGCAATTACGTTAAAAAATAAAGCCATCGCTGCCATTATCCAGGGCTTCATAAACATTTTGGTATAATTCATTGTCTGGGCAATTTGTTCATCCGTAAAATTTGGATAACGCTCAACCATTTGTTCTTCAGCCTTATCAATCATTGCTCCGACTTCACCCGGGGCAATAAACTGGAAAAAGATGAAAATATAAATGGAAGTAATTATCCCGGCAAAAAGCAGAGTTAAAAAACCATTCGAAAAGGCCTTTCCATAGGAAAGGAAGCCATTGTTTTTTTCGCGGTACTGTTTTACCGCCATTACAACTCCTACAAGCATAAACAGGTAGGAAAAATATTGTAGCCAATTTTCGCGGTCAACGCCTAAGACCCAGAGTAATAGAGAATAAAAAATAAGTACAATTGCAATGAGTGCTCCATTATTCATTGCAAATTTTGTGTTGGAAGGTACATTTTCGTTCATAATGCTTAATTTTTAGTTTGCCTGGCAAATGTACAAATCAATGCTTTAAAAAGGAAAATTTCCAAAAAAAATTGCTGAATATCTTTAAAATAGTATTTTTGCAGCGGGTAAGTCCTATACGACCAGCTCCTGCTGAATTCCCCCAGGATCGGAAGATAGCAAGGGTAGGTGGTTGTAGCGGTGCGATATAGGTAGCTTACCCATTTTTTATTTCACCAAATTTGAGACTGACTTCTCCTTCTTTATTTTGCAGCTTTCTTGTTCATCGCTTGTATCCAGCGTATTGTACCTATCACACCTTATTTTAAAATCTAAGACAGGTAATTTATTGTGGAGGCTCCAAAATCAGTCTTTTAAAATAACTTTTCGGTTCGCTGAATTTTGTTTTTGTAAATTTGCTGGGTTTATTGAATTAATAAAATTATGCTACTCAAAATTCATCCTGAAAATCCAAGTCAGCGGCAGATCAGAACCGTTGTTGAATGTCTGAGCGATGGTGGTATTATTATTTGTCCTACCGATACAATTTATGGATTGGGATGTGATATTTTCAAATCGAAAGCCATCGAACGCATTGCCCGAATAAAAGGTATCCGGCCCGAGAAGGCTAACTTTTCGTTCCTTTGCCATGAACTTAGCCAATTGTCTGAATTTGCAAAACCCCTTGATAATAATCTGTTTAAGCTCATGAAGCGCGTTTTGCCCGGCCCTTACACCTTTATTCTTGAAGCCAACAATACTGTCCCAAAATATATCCAGTCTAAAAAGAAAACAGTTGGAATCAGGGTACCCAACAACAATATTCCAATCGAAATCGTGCGTCAGCTCGGTCACCCGATCATGTCAACTTCAATTCATGATGAGGACCAACTTATCGAGTACACCACCGATCCTGAATTGATTTATGAAAAATACCGTGATTTGGTTGATATTGTGATTGATGGTGGATTTGGTGGTAATCTGGCTTCAACGATTCTGGATTGTACAGGTACTGAAGTCACAGTTATCCGTGAAGGTTTAGGACCACTCGATATTTTCTGATTTTGACAATTTTTTAAGTATCTTTGGTTAATAAATGATCCGGCAAGTCCCGGCACATGGGTCAAAATATTCAAAATCATTTAGGTTTTATTGGTTATTGTCGTATTTTTTTGATTTAAATTGTAATAATCTCAATTTACTTATTCCTGAATTTCATTAGGTTAGTATATAAATCTCAGGTAGTGGCTAAAAAAAGTAAAACGATATTTGTAATTCTAAAAATTGATTGTACTTTTGCAGCCCTAAAAATAGATGATTCAGTAGCTCAGCAGGTAGAGCAACGGCCTTTTAAGCCGTGGGTCCTGGGTTCGAGTCCCAGCTGGATCACCGGGTAAAACTAAAAGCCTTGTAATTCGCAAAATTACGAGGCTTTCTTTTCAGACCAAACTGCATTCAAGTCATTATCAAGAGGGATCAATAGCCGAAACCAGGTCACAGATAACCCTATAAAGTCAAGCCCCTTTCTTGAATTGTTGGACAATTTAACTTGTTGCGGGATTTTCACTTAATTGGATGGAATTAACCAGATGATGGAATCCTTAAAAGAGAGTTAACTCCCAGCAGATTTACTTAATTTTCCGGTACTCAAAAATGTATTTAAATGGCAGGTTGTCCCAATAATCGATCACTTTAAATCCGAAGCCGCTATCGAAAAGTTGTTCGGTAATATCGCCCCTGAAGTCTTCAACCGAAATCTTTACTTCGCACTCTTTGGTATTGGGGTCAACAAAGATATCACTTGCGGAAGAAAAAAGATTTTTCAATGCCTGGGTCACCAACTGAATTTCGTTATCCATCTGAATTTTTTTATAGATTCTGAGGGCAAAACTACTTCCAATGCTTCAGATAGAAATGAAAAAAAGAATAAATAATCGTTAAAATTTGGTAAGAAACCGTAATTTTTTGATTTATAAACAAATAACGATATAAAAGTTTAAAATATGCCGATCAGCCGTTTTCAGCCAATCGATAGTTCTGGATTCCATTTTATTTTAGTAGGCAAAGCACCTTTGTTTATTCCATCAACAAAGGTTTCGATACATTCTTTCAGATCTTCATGATAACCACCTTCAAGGACTCCAAAAACATTTTTAAAGGCCTTGCTGAGCTGATAACCACATTCGTAAAATGCATGTAGTGAATAATTCAGGTTAAGGAGCCTGTCTTTGCGGTAGCCATCAAACCCTGCCGAAACGGCAATTACATCAGGTTGGAATCTAAGCGCTGCCTGTATGGCTTTGTTCACTGCGTTAAGGAATTCTTTTTCACCACTATTTTCAGGAATTGGTATGTTTAAAGTATAGCCTATCCCCTCTCCGCTACCAAATTCAAGAAATGTTCCCGTGTAAGGGTAAGAATTTTGTTGGTGGATGGAGCAATAATAAACCTGCTTACTCTGGTAAAAAATCCATTGTGTCCCATCACCATGGTGACCGTCGATATCGAAAATAAACACTTTTTTACCTTCGTTTGCAAGCTTTTGTGCGGCAATGGCTACGTTATTAAACAGGCAAAATCCGGATGCTTTATCACGTGAGGCATGATGTCCGGGTGGCCTGATCACTGCAAAGTCCATATTTTCGGAAGCCTCAAGCGATAAACCGACTGCAATGCAAGCTGCATGGTAACTGGCCGGTGAAAGTTGAGCTTCGGCAATACTTTCGCTATTTAAACAGGAATTTTTGATGCTTTCGATATACTCTTTCGTATGAACCAGTTCAAGAAAAGGCTCACCATCGGTGTAAGAATCGGCAATAGATTTAAACCCATCCAACCTGTAATCTCCCTCGTAAATACTTCCAATGTTGTGATCGAGAAAAGTTTTGTTAAATAGAATTTTCATAGCCTGACATATTGATGCGAAGATATTATTTTTATCCAAAAACTACCGGGCAACAAGAAAAAATTATCCACACACATCCATCATTTTCTTTCTGGTAAGTGTGGAAATGTCAAATTATCCGATAATAAACCTGGCTAAGGTTGAAATTCAATTTCAGGAGGAGATTTACGTTTCACTACCAATGTTAAAAAATTTTCATACTTTTAAAACCAAATTCGACTTTCGGATAATTCGAATCAACCAACTTGTAAAAATGGCTTTATCAATCATCCAAATTGTACTCATTATTTATTTTGGTCTCACATCGCTTTACCTTTTTGTAATATCGGTAGCCAGTTTATTTCAATACCATAAAACCCCGGTAATTAGTGATATCAAAAGGAAATTTGCAGTATTAATCCCTGGTTTTAAGGAGGATGGGGTAATCTTAGAAGTTGCGACTGATGCAATTAATCAGGATTATCCTGAACAGCTATTTGACGTAATTGTCATTGCTGATTCATTCCTACCTCAAACTGTCAACAAACTTAAAAGCCTGCCAATTAAGGTGATAGAGGTTTCTTTTGAAAACAGCACAAAATCAAAATCCATAAATGAAGCATTAAGACAATTGCCGGATGGCTACGACATAGCCTTAATACTTGATGCTGATAACCTGATGGCCGGAGACTTCCTCCTGAAAATCAATGAAGCATTTTCGAGGGGTTTCCGTTGTGTTCAGGGCCACCGGACTGCAAAAAATAAAGACACTTCAATAGCAATTCTCGACGCTCTAAGTGAAGAGGTAAATAACCGGCTTTTCAGAAAAGGGCATCGGGTTTTGGGATTATCATCGGCCCTCATCGGTTCAGGGATGGCGTTTGACTACCGGTATTATAAAGAAATTATGAAATCAATCCATGCAGTAGGTGGATTTGATAAGGAACTCGAATTAATCGTGATTAAAAATGGCCATAAAATTGAATATGTCGATGATGCTTTAATTTTTGATGAGAAAGTTGTCGCAGCCGAAAATTTCTCAAAACAACGCAGGCGATGGCTGTCAGCACAATACATATATTTTAAACGGTCGATAGGTTCGTCATTCAGGGAATTATTCATCCATGGAAATTTCGATTATTTTGTTAAAGCGATACAATTTGCATTTCCTCCCAGAATTTTGTTGATAGGATTTTTGTTTGTGATCAGTATGATTTCAATATTCTGTAATAAACCCGTTTTTACAGTTGTTTGGACTACTTTGCTGACAATGTCGGTTCTTACAATTGTGTTAGCGATTCCGGCTCCTTTTTACAACAAGGCAACTTTTAAAGCATTTTCAAAAATACCCCATGGTTTCCTGATCATGTTTTTAAACCTGTTTAAACTCCGGGGGGCAAATAATAAGTTTATTCATACGCAACATGGATTACCCGGGAAAAACTAATTTTCACCTCTAAACCAACAACTAAATCAGTACTTAGAAAAATTTATCTTGAGCTATGAGCGGTAAAAAAATCAGAATTCTTCAGGCAATCAGGCAGGGGAAAATTGGCGGCGGCGAAACCCACGTACTTGAGTTGGTTTCGAAGCTGAATAAATCGGTATTTGAGCCCGTTGTTCTCTGTTTTACACCCGGGCCCATGGTACAGCAATTACAAAACCTGAATATCCAGGTACATGTACTCGAAACCGAGAGAGGCTTTGACTGGTCAATTTGGAAAAAAGTTAAAAAATTAATGGTCAACGAAAAAATCGACATTGTCCATGCCCATGGAACCAGGGCAAATTCCAATGTTTTCTGGGCTGCTAAAAGGCTTGGACTTCCTTTAATTTACACGGTACATGGGTGGTCATTTCATCAGGATCAAAGGCCAGTAACACGGAAAATCAGGGAGCTATCCGAAAATTTCCTTACCTCAAAAGCAAGCTCCACCATTTGTGTTTCGTATAGTAACCAAAACGACGGCATCAAATTATTTAACATGAAAAGATCCTGTGTTATTTACAATGGAATTAACACCATGAAATTTGATCCTGCCACTAAATACACTGATATTCGTAAGGAATTTCATATCGCCCCCGAAAAAACACTTATTGGGTTCATTGTCAGGATGACCCTTCAAAAGGATCCTTTTACGATGATTAGAGCAATGAAAATTGTCGTTGAAAAAACAAAAGATGTTGTACTGTTGATGGTTGGTGAGGGCGACTTGAAAGACCAGGCTATTCAAATGGCCAAAGATCTGAATCTGACCTCAAATATTATATTCGAAAATTTCAGACAGGATGTTCCTGACCTACTCAATGCAATTGATTTTTATTGCCTTCCCTCCCTTTGGGAAGGTCTTCCAATAGGAATTTTAGAAGCTATGTCGATGGGAAAGGTAGTAATAGCCACACCAATGGATGGAACAAAAGAAATCATCAGCGATATGGAAAATGGCATCCTGGTCCCAGCCGGTAACCCTACAAAACTTGCAGAAGCCATCATGTTGGCTCACAGCAATGTTCAATTGCAGGAAAGGCTTTCAGAAAATGCAATCAAAACCATCCATGATAAATTTACAATTGATGAGATGGTAAATAGAATTGAATCCCACTATAACAAATTCACAAAAATCTGATGAGAATTGGAATTGAAGCACAACGGCTGTTCCGTAAGCGTAAACATGGTATCGAATTCGTCGCCATTGAGTTAATTAAAAATTTGCAGATTCTGGATAAACGAAACCAGTATTTCATTTTTGTTAAACCCGATGATGATAATACTTGTGTGAGCGAAACGGAGAATTTTAAAATTATCGAGATAAAGGCTCCTACTTACCCCATTTGGGAGCAATTGGCATTACCACATATCGTGCGAAAAATGAAATGCGATGTCCTTCATTGTACAAGTAATACCGCACCCATTTATCCAAAACTACCCGTAATCGTTACTTTACATGATATTATTTATCTTGAAAAATCATTTTTAAATATTATTAGGAGTAAAGGCACTAATTATCAGCGCTTTGGGAATATTTACCGACGTATTATTGTGCCAGGAATCGTAAAATCTGCAAAACGAATAATAACGGTTTCCGAATTCGAGAAAAAACGAATTATCGATTTCTTTGGTTTATCATCAGAAGCCAACAAAGTCGTTTCGATTTACAATGGTGTTAGCAAACACTTTAAAAAAATTGAAAATACTTCCGAATTAGAACAGGTAAAAAAAAGGTACGGGCTTCCTGACGATTTCATTTTATTTCTAGGTAATACCGATCCAAAAAAGAATACGGCAAATGTATTGAAGGCTTATGCGGCCTTTTTAATGAGTTATCCGGGAAAAATTGATCTGGTAATTTTAGACTACGATACTGAACAACTTGCCCAGCAACTTGACGAAATTGGATTAGGAGAACTGACTGAAAATATTCATCTTACCGGGTATGTCGTAAATAACGATCTTCCCGCAATCTATAGTTTAAGCAAACTTTTTCTTTACCCCTCTTTACGCGAAAGTTTCGGGATACCTTTACTCGAAGCCATGTGTTGTGGCACACCTGTTATTACTTCAAACACATCGTCGATGCCAGAAGTGGCAGGAGACGCCGCCTTTTTCGTTAATCCGGAAGAATCTTCAGAAATCACTGAAGCAATTGTTAAACTTAATCGTAACAATGAGCTTCGAAATGAATTGATTCAAAAAGGGTATACACGGAGTGCCGAATTCAGTTGGGAAAAAATGGCCAGGAATGTCCTGAAAATCTATGAGTCAATTAAAAACTGAGAACAATGGAACTCATCAATCAAGATATTATCGTTGTAGGAATTCAACCCTGGGATACCCCAATCGGAAGTAATTGTAAAAACATTGCAATTGAATTGGCCAAAACTAACCGGGTATTGTATGTTAATTATCCCCTCGACAGGATTACAAGGTATCGTAATAAACACGATCCGGCAATTCACAAAAGAATAAAAATTGTTCAAAAAGGACAGCCCGAATTGGTGGAAGTTAATAAAAACCTTTGGAATCTTTATCCGGCAATTATTATTGAATCAATTGGTTCCCTGAAAATTAATTTTTTGTTCGATATGATAAACCGACGAAATAATAAGAGAATCGCCAGGGAGATTAAAAATGGAATTGAAGCACTAAATTTCAGGAATTTTATCATTTTTAATGATAGTGATATGTTCCGCAGTTTTTACCTCAAAGAGTTTCTCAAACCAGAAATTTACATTTATTATACAAGAGACAATCTGATAGCCTTCGATTATTGGAAAACCCAGGGTCAAAGGATGGAGCCCAAAATAATGGAAAAATCTGACCTAGTAGTGGCCAATTCCGTTTATCTGGCTGAGATTGCCCGAAAATCTAACCCACACTCCTATTATGTGGGACAGGGTTGTGATGTAAGTAATTTTGACAGATCAAAAATTCAGGATCATCCCGTGGATATTTCCGCAATTAAAAAACCTGTTATCGGGTACATCGGAGTACTGACAAGCATCCGGCTTGATATCCGGGTATTGGTTTATGTCGCCAAATCGCTACCGGAAATAAGCCTGGTGTTGGTTGGCCCGGAAGATGAAAAATTTCAAAACTCCGAACTGCATCTGCTTAAAAATGTTTATTTCCTCGGGAATAAACCTGAAAAGGATGTACCGGTTTATGTAAACCATTTTGATGTTGCAATTAATCCCCAGGAATTAAATGAAACCACAATTGGAAATTATCCCAGGAAAATTGATGAATATCTTGCTCTTGGGAAACCTGTTGTAGCAACAAAAACACTGGCAATGAGCGTTTTTAAAGATTATACATACCTGGCTGAAAATAAAGAGGAATATGTTACAAATATTTTAAAGGCACTTGAGGAAAATACTCCACAAAAAGAAGAACTTCGGATAAAATTTGCCAATGACCATACCTGGGAAATTAATGTAAAGGAAATCGAAAAAGCAATCAATGCTTCATTCTCAAAATAAATTTAACCATAACCAGGAGGTTGCCGAAAATGAAATTAATATTTTCGAATCCCGGATTATTCGACATCAGCTAATGATTTTTTGCATATTATTGATTACATAATACATATCCTACGGTCATGAATAATTATAAACTGTGCGTTATCATTCTTGTTGGAGGCCTTTTGTTTTTGATTGGAAGTACGGTGATCAACAAAAGTCCAATAATTTTTGATGAACAGAACTTTGTCCCTAATGTTGAACTCATATCGCAGCTTGGTTTTTCGAAAGAATTCCTTGTCGAAATGAAAAATCAGGCTCCCGGACCATTATATCAGATAATCCATTGGTCACTCATGCCTTTGACCCATCTTAAACCCCCTGCAATCAGGGTTGTCAATCTTGTGTTCCTGGTTTTAATTATATTTATTACCTCAAAAGTGATAACCAATACATTTCCTGAATTGAAATATCCTCCCCTGTTCCTGGCAATGAATATTATCGTTGTGCCGGTAACGTGGGTTATTTCTGGTCTGGCGTTAACTGAAATACCTGCCATGTTTTTTGTATTTCTTAGCCTGTTAATGTTATCGTATATTTTTAAAAACAATTATTCAAATCGGAAAATCATTTTGTTTTCAAGCCTTGCCGGAGTTTTTCTTGGATTAGCTGCGATGGGCAGGACTCCTTATCTTGGATTAATCCTCCCAATGGTTTTGGTTGTTCTTCACAAGGATTTCCGTTCGTTAAAAAAAGCTGCTTCCCTGATTGTTCCGTACTTTGTAATCCCGCTAATTTTTATGGTCCCTATTTTCATCATCTGGGGCGGGCTTGTTTCTCCAAATCAACCCATTGTTTCGGGAGGCTTTAAATTATGGTATGGAGTCTTGAGTTTTGGTTACGGATCAATAATTTTCTTTCTGATCGCACCTAAGTGGTTTATTTTCAATAGAAAAATTTTTCTTGCCATCGCCCTAACATTTATTCTGGCAATCATTTATTCTACCTGGATTTCGAAAGATTCCTATTATCCTTTTATCGTAACAATCGAAAAATTTGCCCCATCGTTTTTTGTAAGTATGTACAAATTTACAATCACGCCAATACTGATTTGCCTTGCGATATACTTCGTGATTTGTGCCATTATTCATCTTTATACTTTCCGGGATAATATTATTTATGTCTTCAGCATCTTATCCGCCCTGCTTATCATGTTTTCAAACATAGCAAACAGTTATCAGTTCAGCAGCCGCTATGTTGCCCAGGCTATTCCATTTATGATTATTGCTATCGTGCCTTTTGAAAACGTTGACCGGAAAAAATGCATGCTCGCTGTGATCGCAATGATCATTGGATTTTTTTCCCTCAATACTTATGCTTTAATCATTTAAGAGTATTACTTGGGTTTTGTTTGCTCACTTCGGGTTTTTGAGTTTGAGAGTTCTGTTATAAAATAAATCTCTCATTCTTTTTGTGATAGTTAGGGTGGAATTCATGCCCGGCAATTCGATAAAAATGTGGGCAAAATAACTTATCATTATCAGGGGGACTATCGTACAAAAAATTATAAACCAATGTTCCATGGCTGACAATACCGATGCTTTAGTAAAGCCAACAACAAACCTGAAAGTGACGAAAAGTACCATCCCATGTAAAAGGTAGATGCTGTAAGCCAGTTTACCAAAAATCCGTGAAAGCGAATGATTTAGAACACCAAAGAGCGTATTACCTCCGGCAATCGAAACAAAGGCAAGCGAAATCAGCAATAAGGGGAAAAAACTATGGGAGGTAGCATAAAACGCTACAGCCGAAAACAGGCACAACAAAATGAAGAATGAAATGATTTTTTTGGATACCACATCACGGAATTTTTGAGATCTGACCAGAAAGGCTGACACGATACCACCACTAAACGAAATGCAATGAATGAAAAATGGAGCTTTCAGCCAAATGATTATCAGAACAACAGCACTGGCAGAAATTAGGACAGGCACCGAAGATTTTAATCTTAAGAAAATCAAAGCCATTAATGGTAAGGATAAATAAAAAAGCCATTCATAAACCAACGACCAGGTAACACCGGCAGTAATGCGCCAGGTATTAATCAAACCGTTGATTTCAGGGGTACCTGGAATTGTATATAATAACCAAGCAGCCGTTTCTTCAAAAACTTTTAGAACTGATTCATGGAACGAGAAATCAGTAAGAATTACAACAATAATAATCATGAAGAACATCGCCATCAAATAAATTGGTGTGAGCCGCATAATTCGTGAGACGAATAATCGTAACCAATCGATGGGTTTTGATTTTCCATTAATCAGAATATCAAAGAATAAAAAACCGGTTATCATGAAAAACAAGGCAACACTTGATTGCCCAAAATGGATGTAAAGGTTTGAAGGAGGCAACTCCCATTTATTTGCATGAAGAAAAAAGTACCAAATTGCTGAATGGTGCATGAAAACAAAAAATGCAAGGTATCCCCTTAATCCGTCAATTGGGACAAATTGTACAGGTGTTAGTTTTAACGGTACGATTTTACTAATTAAAAAAGTAGTACCCAATGCAAATGCCAAAGCAATTACCGGATAAATTGCACTTACCGGACCCATAAATTTTTGTGTCTTGTTAATTTATCAAAATTCAAAACCGCCTTTTCACCAACCTGCTTTGATAGGAATTACGCGCAGTTCAATGAACCACAATTAACCGAGGCTAAAAGTCAATACAGGCAATATCTTCGTGCAAAGATGCAAATTTGATTTTAATTTTTGATCGAATACCGGCTTAAGGAATAAGCCTTGATATTTAAATGCTTTTAACAAAATCGTTTGGAATACATTAAATTTGCGATCAATTGGTCAAAAAATCATTTAACTAATTGGCAATGCTGTCACTAAAAATTATTTTCTGGATTTTCTTTTTCCTCGTTTTCTACACCTATATTGGTTATGGAGTTCTATTATTTTTCATTATCAAAACCAAACGATTGCTCGGTCTGACTAAATCAGATTCCAAAAACAATGATTATGAACCCGATGTGACATTGTTTTGCGCTGCATACAACGAAAAGGATTATGTTGAAGCTAAAGTCAGGAATTTCTGGTCAATGGAGTATCCAAAAGAAAAGATCAGGCAAATCTGGGTCACTGATGGATCGGATGATGGCACTCCGGAAATATTGCAAAATTACGAGGGAGTAGAAGTGTTTCACCTGGACGAACGTGCAGGAAAAATTGCAGCAATGAACCGTGGAATGCAATTTGTAAAAACACCGATTGTTATTTTTTCTGACGGTAATACCATGCTAGGAAAAGAATCCGTCCGAAGAATTGTCAATCTTTTTAAAAATCCAAAAGTAGGCTGCGTTTCAGGAGAAAAACGGATTCTGAGTAATGAGAAGGATAATGCAGTTGGAAACGAAGGTATCTATTGGAAGTACGAGTCAAAACTAAAAAAATGGGATGCCGAACTTTACTCGGTAGTTGGTGCGGCAGGCGAACTGTTTGCTATTCGGACCGATCTCTACCAATTTGTCGAAACAAACACCTTATTGGATGATTTTATAATATCATTACGCATAGCAAAACTAGGCTACACAATTCAATATGATCCTGAAGCCTATGCTATCGAAAATTCTTCTGCAAATATTAAGGAAGAATTAAAACGAAAGGTCCGGATTGCTGCCGGCGGAATTCAATCGATCGTCAGGCTTAAAGAACTTTTGAATATCTTCAAATTTGGAATCCTGTCTTTCCAGTATATATCGCATCGCGTTCTGCGCTGGACATTAGCTCCGCTCGGTCTGCCTGTAATTTTTATGCTTAGTTTTCTGCTGGCATTACAGGAAGGAATATTTCATTTCCAAACTTTTTTTACGGAGATTTTCTGGGTACAAGTTATTTTTTACATTGCCGCACTTTTAGGATGGTTTTTCGAAAACCGGAAAATTAAAATGAAGGTATTTTTTATTCCTTACTATTTTTTTATTATGAATTATGCGGTTTACCTTGGTTTTTTGCGCTACCTGAAAGGTGGTCAATCGGTAAAATGGGAAAGGGCCAAGAGAAGATCCTGATCGAATCATCTTTGGCCCTTAAATTATTCTTGTTTTATTGTCTCTATTTGTTGACGATTTCCTGTAACTCAACCTCAAAAATCAATGGTGTAAAAGGTGGTATCTTTTGACCGGATCCTCCTTCACCATAAGCAAGTTTTGATGGAATGATCAAAGTGGCTTTTCCACCAACTTTCATCATTGCAATGCCTTCATCCCAGCCTTTGATAACATTTCCCTTACCCAAAATAAACTCGTAGGCCTTGTCTCGCTTTGAAGATGAATCGAAAATAGTCCCATCGAATAATCTGCCGGTGTACCAAACCTTTACTTTGTCGCCTGCTTTGGCATTCGGACCGGTACCCTGAACCTGTTCGATGTAATACAATCCGGATGCAGTGGGTTTAACAGTGATATTATTACCAGAGACATATTGTTTTATTTTGGATAACTCCTCCCCTGCTTTATCCTGATTATACTGAGCTTTATTCTGGATTTTGAGTAATTCTACATCACAGATCAAAGGAGTGAATGGCGGAATAATATTGGCCCTGCCACGTTCACCAAATGCAAGGTTTGAAGGCAGAATCAAATGTGCCGAACCACCAGCTTTCATTAACCTGATTGCCTGGTTCATGCCTTCCGTGTCGAAGGGTTTTCCGAGTTCGAAAACTACCGGCTCACCAGAGGATTGTGTTGAAAATATTTCGGTACCGTCCAATAATTTTATAGCAAAATTTACTGTCACCAAATCACCATCCTTTGCTAAAGGGCCAACGCCTGGCTTTATGTTTTCAAAATATAGTCCGGATTCGGTTGGCTTTGTAGTTATATTATTGGTTTTTAAATAATTATTCAAAATGTTTTGTTCAGCTTGCTGAAGCCCATTAAGCTTGTCCTGGTAATCCTTCATGGCTTCTTCCTGGGTCTGGATTTTTTGAAGCTTAATATTAAAAATAAGATCAACATTTCCTTTAATAAAATTTGGTACTTCCTTTGCCTGAACTGTCTTTAAGTAAAAAGAGTCAGCATTTATCATAAAGGCAGCACTGTCGCCAAGATGCATCAATGCGAAGCCTTCAAAAATGTCGCCAGGATAAACTGATTCGCTCATTGGCAAAGTGATCAAACCATCCTGAGTTACATTGGTATTAAAAATGATGCTATCTTTAGTACCATAAGTCATTCGTAAACCCAATAATTTACCATTTTCAGGAGCTAAACCTGTATCACTCTTTACATAAAATTTATAGGCTAACCCATTTTTGGTGGTTTTAAAACCCGGGTACTTACCAGGATTACAAGCGGCTAAAAGTAAAAAACCAATTATCGAAATTGCCAAAAAACTGATGCTGAGCTTTCTCATGTTTATCTGAATATTATAAATTGATTACTTTTCAACTTCCACCAGTTCCACATCAAATGTAAGTGGTGTGTATGCTTTAATAGGACCACGGTCCTGATCACCATAACCTATTTTTGAAGGAATGATAAGCCGGGCCTTTCCACCCTCCTTCATCATTGCAACGGCTTCATCCCAACCCGGAATTACCGATCCTGTTCCGAGCTGAAATTCGATAGGCTTATTCCGGTCATAAGAGGAATCAAACTTTTCTCCATTTAAAAATTTACCGGTATAATGAACCTTAACTTTTTGTCCAGCAACAGCCTGGGCACCAGTTCCTTCAGTAACTACGATGTAATAAAGCCCACTGGCTGTAGGTGCAACAGTGATCTGATTTTCGGATAAAAACTTGTTAATTTCCAATTGTTCATTATTTTTTCGTTCCTCCAATGCAAGCCGGCTGGCTTTTTGCATCTCATTTTCAGGCTTAATATCTACAACTTTAACATCAAAAAAGAGTTCATTTTTTCCCGTAAATTCAGCTGGTACTTCCGGATAACCCATCATGTCACAAAAAAATACTTTTGTACCCATGGCAAAGGTAGCGCTGTCGCCATTATGCATCATTAAAATACCTTGCATCAGATCGCCATCAAATTTTGGGATAACCTGAAATGGAATTTTATTTTGTCCACCTTTAAAAAGCACACTGTCCTGCGTACGATAATTCATGTAAACAGTAACAATATCATTTAACTTCACCTTTGTAGAATCCTGATTTTCTACATAAAATCTGTATTTCAGTCCGCTATCGGTCGATGTAAAACTTAGTTCCTTCTGCTTTTGACTACACCCAAAAGCAATGGCAATCAAAATTGTAGCCGCAAAAAATTTCTTCAAATTTCCAACAAAGTTACTTTTCATTTTTAAATAATTTAAATTCAACAAGTTAAGCATATTATTTGTAATTATCCAAAGCAAATTTAAAATATCGCTCGCTTTATTACACCCAAATTGGTCGCGAAAGTAGAATAAATTTTGCCATACATGGAAATCACCCTATAATATTCCTGATTTATAATGATCTACTCAAGTTTATTGCCGTGATAGAAAAGAAAAAAATCAAAGAAAAATTGTTAAAAAGGGAAAAAAATAATTGTGTGAAACCAATTTTCGACTATTTCCACTTCAGTATTTAAATCTTTTACTATATCATGGTTATCACATAATCAAGCTGTTCATTGAATTCAGGAAGGATCTCTTTGATTTTATTCATAGTTTCCTCTATCGAAACATACGAATTTCCTCCGGCAGCATTCACATGACCACCTCCCTCGAAATATTTACCTGCAATTTGGTTTACAGCAAATTTCCCTTTCGATCTGAAAGACAACCTGATTAAATTGTCTCTCTCCGTTAATAAGATAGCCAGATTAATTTCTTTTATCGACAGCGGGTAGTTAACAATACCTTCGGTGTCGCCAATTTTATAATCAAAATTTTTCAAATCCTGTTTTGATAAGGTTATGATTGCCGTATGAAATTCGGGCATTACTATCATTCTCTGACTTAATGCAAAGCCTAAAAGCCTGAGCCTGCTTTCCGAAAAATTATCATAGATAAGCCGGTGAAGGTTTTCAGCATCAATGCCTTTATCGATTAAATCGACCATGATTTTGTATGTACCTGCCGAATTACATGAAAAACTAAAGGAACCTGTATCGGTAATAATGCCTGCATACAGACATTCGGCCGCTTCTTTATTAATCAAATGCTTCAAACCTGTATTTTCAACAAAATTGTATATTAATTCAGCTGTTGAAGAAGCAGATGTAAAAGAATAAATCAAGTCAAAATCATCTGATTTCGGATTTGGATGATGGTCAATCAGCACTTTATAAGCCTTTGAACCTCTTACTGATTTCTCCATTCTACCTATCCGGTCGAGTGCATTATAATCGAGACAAAAAATAATATCCGCAACCTTAATTATTTGTTTTGCCAAGTTCTTCCCGTCTTCCTCAAAAAAAATAATTTCATCACCAGCAGGTATCCATTTTAAAAAATCAGGAAATCTGTTTGGAATTATTACCGAAACCTCATAACCAGCCACTTTGAGTACATGAAAAAGTGCCATAGCTGATCCAATAGCATCACCATCGGGATTAAAGTGAGTTGTAATCACAATTTTTGCCGGCTTCTTTAGCAATTTGTTATAATCGGAAATATCAATCGAATTGATCATTTAAAATATTGAATATTAATTATTTAATTGTAATACAAATTTCGGTGCAAATTTAATCTAAAAAAAGTTAAAAGCTTTATCAGGTTTATTATAATGCTATTTTTGCCTCAAATTCAAAAATAAACTAATGGTATGAACGGAAATAGGACCTTAACAATGATAAAACCACTTGCTGTGCAACAGGGTTTTATCGGACCAATACTTGCAAAAATCAATGAAAGCGGTTTTAGGATTGTTGCCATGAAATTCCTGAAATTATCTGAAACACAGGCAATGCTTTTTTATGAAGTTCACAAAGAACGGCCTTTTTATCTATATCTTGTAAAATCGATGACATCAGGGCCAATTGTTGCCGCTATTTTGGAAAAGGATAATGCCGTGGATGAATACCGAAAATTAATTGGTGCTACCAATCCTGCCAATGCTGAACCAGGAACAATAAGAAAACTCTATGGTTCATCTCTCGAAGCGAATGCCGTACATGGTTCTGATAGCGATGATAATGCCCACATCGAATCAGACTTTTTCTTTTCCAGGCTTGAATGTTTTTAATCTTCCGGGGTATACTCCCTGAAAGTCCGGTCCTCATAAAATATTACGATTTTCTCAATTTTAGTCGTAGAAATTTTATGAGGATTTTTGTCTCTCCTTTCATGCTGGCCGGTGTCAACCTGCTCTTTTAATATTTCCTCATCAAGTTTACCTGGTTGTTCAATAATTTTTTCGGTTTTAATTTCTGCTGAATCTACCGGAGGAGGGATCAATTTCGGATTTTCAGTGTCTTGATCAAATTCGAGTTTCTGCTGACTAATTTTTACCGGCCGGCTGTCGCTTTTTTCAGCCTCCTCCGCACCAAACAAATTATACTCCTTGTTCATTGATCCTTGCCCATTTAGTAACCAATCGGACCTTAACTCAGGAAATCGTTTCAAAATCTTCATTACTAAGTCCAAGCTGGGCTTGTTTCTCCCCGACATAATATGGGAAATATTTGAAGGTTGCACCCCAATAGCTTCAGCAAATTCTGCGCTAGTGAGATCTTTTGTTTTTACTATCAAAAAAATCCTGTCTTGAATTTCATTCATTTTTACAAGTGTAATTAAAAGTTATTCACAAAAGTAAATATTAATGTAACAACAAATGTATTTTAATATGATTTGCATTTGTAAATTCACAATACTTTTGTAAACTTTATCTCATTGCTTTAATAATAATACATTATGTATTGATTTTCTATTATTTATCATGAAATATTATTTTAAATATTCCAGTTCAAATTTAAACAATTTATTTGATTTTATTATTTAGATAAATTGTATAATAATATGGTTATCTTAATTTTATTAAATATTCAATAAATTATATTCATATTATAGTGCTAAATTACAATTTTAATGGATTAATTTGATGTGAAAGTAGAGATGTGATTTAAATTTAATAATTTACATGTGTGAATTTAATATAATTCACACATGTAAATTTGAATTTACTCGTTTTAGATGAATATATTCTGTAGGATTGGTCGGGTTGAACTCTCGAATTTCTAAATAATGTTGAACTCTCGCTACGCTTTTTTTTTGACTACTCTATCCTCCTACTCACGAAATTACCAACTCAAAATTAACTCAGCAGAACAGCCATATTTTCGTACAAATTTTTTTGATGGTGGAATACTTCATAGAAATGAAGGAATAAATGCAAAAATTCTTATGAAGATTTTTGCAATTATTTAAATTTCTGATCATTGCAGAAATGAAACATGCAGAGATTCAATGATAAATCTGCTTGATAAAACCGGAATAAATCACCACAAATCTGATTTGCAGATTATTCCTGGGAAAGGAAGGACTAACTGGAATATTTTAGAAAATTATCAAACTAAAAAGGATTTCGAAAGCTAAATCCCGGTAACAAGTTCGACAAATATTTTTGTGAGTTTTTTTTCGGCTTTTGACGCAACGATAAGTATCTCATCAAGATTAAAAGGTTCAAGATTATCCGGATCACACTCATCCGTCAACACAGAGATTGCCGCACAAAGTAATCCCATGTGATTGGCAACCAGAACTTCCGGAATCGTTGACATTCCGATGACATCTGCACCTATAAACCTCAGATATCGGTACTCGGCTCTTGATTCGAGGCTTGGTCCCGGAAAAGCTGCGTAAATGCCTTGATATAACTGAATATTATGTTGTTGTGCAATGTCGATAATTTTATCGTTCAGAAATTTTGAATAAGGTTTACTCATGTCGGGAAATCTGGGTCCAAGTTCGTCGTAATTTTTCCCAATCAAAGGGTTGCTCCCAAGCAAATTTATATGGTCGGTAAGTAACATGAGTTCTCCCTTTCTGAAGTCGGGATTTAGTGCGCCGCCTGCATTGGATACCAATAAATATTTTACCCCAAGGAATTTCATTACGCGCACCGGAAACGTAATTTGTTGCATGGTGTAGCCTTCATAATAATGAAACCTGCCTTGCATCGCCAAAATTTTCTTGCCGTCAATTTCACCATAAATCAACTTGCCATGATGTGATTCGACGGTAGATATTGGAAAATCAGGAATTTCAGCATAGTCAACGGTTTTAATAATCCTGATTTCATCTACCAACTTGCTGAGTCCGGTGCCTAAAATAATCCCTATTTCAGGATCGATGATCCCCTCTTCTATTAAAAAGTCTGTTGTATTCCTGATCTTGTCCAATAAATTATCCATGAAATGAAGATTTTGCGTAAAAAGTTTCAAAAGTAAAAAATTATTGCTTAATGCTTTTTAAAATTTTGATAAGCTTATCTAACCTAAGGCAAACGAGTTAACCAACTTTTGCTATTGAATCTAACGATTGGATTATCAATTCAATCGTTAAACGTATTTCCTCTTTCGAAATAATAAGTGGTGGCGCAATCCGGAAAGCATTTGGCATGAAAAAGAACGGATCCGTAACAAGACCATTATCCAGTAAAGCCTTCATTGCCATAAAGTTGGTCTCTACATTTTCGAGTTCCATGCTCATTAAGAGACCTTTTCGGCGGATTTTTCTAACCAAAGGATGTTTTTCCAGTTCTTCTACGTACAATAATCCTTTTTCTTCGACCTGAAGGATAATATTTTTTTCTTCTGATAAAACTTCAAGATTTGCCAATGCTGCTGCACAATTTACCGGGTGACCACCAAAGGTGGTAATATGGCCGAATTCGGGCTTATTCGATAGTGAAAGCATGATCTTTTTATCCGCAATAAATGCACCTATCGGCATCCCGCCTCCCATGGCTTTTGCCAGACATAAAATATCGGGAATTACATTGTAATGTTGAAAGCAAAAAAGCTTTCCGGTCCGACCGAATCCGGTCTGGATTTCATCAAAAATTAACAAAGTACCGGTTTCATCACAACGTTCCTGAAGCGCTTTTAGAAAATCATTTTCAGGAAGAATAATTCCGGCTTCCGCCTGGATGGGTTCTACCAAAACACAAGCCGATCTTTCGGTAATTTGGCTAAGATCATTAAAATTGTTAAATCGCAAAAATCGTAAGTCAGGTAAAAGGGGCCGGTAAGAATATTTCATTTCCTCGTTGCCCAGAAGGCTGAAAGCACCATGCGTACTACCGTGATAGGCGTTGATGAAACCTATCATTTCAGTTCTTCCGGTATACCTTTTGGCAAGTTTAAGTGCACCATCTACAGCTTCACTTCCAGAATTTACAAAGTATGTAGCATTAAGTTTGGAAGGCAGTATTTCAGCAAATTTCGTAGCTAGTTTTACCTGGGGTGATTGGATGAGTTCTCCATAAACCATCAGATGCATGTGCTTTTCGATTTGCTCCTTCACAGCATTTACAATAGCCGGGTGACTGTGGCCCAGGTTGTTTACACAAACACCAGAAACCAGATCGATGTATTTTTTTCCTTCTGGTGAATACATGTAAATGCCTTCAGCCCGCTCAATCTCAATACCGAGTGGATAAATTGAGGGCAAAGCCAAATGTTGTAAAAATAGTTGCCGGGTTGTCAGCATGGTCTCAGGTTTCAATATTTTTAAGTTTGTCGATATCGCGTCGTTGTTTTTTCGTAGGTCTGCCAATACCTCTGTCGCGACGTTCACCCATAAATTTATTGAAAATCTTCAGTTTTTCGTACTCTTCTATAGTTGTAAGATCCACTGCATAATGAGGTACCAGTTTAGCCGAAACCCTGTTTTGCAAAATCTCCAACACCTTTACGGTTTTTGTAAACTGAGGGTTAATAGTGGTCATCACCACATCATTAATTTTTACCTCTCTCGATGGTTTAACCAGAATGTTGTCGATCTTTACCTTTCCTGTGCGACAGGCTTCTGACGCCAGACTTCGAGTTTTGAAAACCCGTACAGCCCAAAGCCACTTATCAATCCTTACCGAAGCTTCCATAACCGCTTTATTTTTTCCTAAAGAAAATCTGAACAGGAACACCGGTAAAATCAAATTTTTCCCGGAGCTGGTTTTCGATAAAACGTTTGTATGGTTCCCTTACATATTGGGGCAGGTTGCAATAAAACGCAAAGGCAGGGAATGGAGTTGGAAGCTGTGTAATAAACTTGACGCTGATTTGTTTTCCCTTAACCATTGGTGGTGGCGAACTATGAATTAATGGTAGTAAAATGTCATTTAACTGCGAAGTGGTAATTTTCCGTTTTCTGTTCTGATAAGCCTGAGTAGCTGATTCGAGTGCCTTAAAGATTCGTTGCTTATTTATTACCGATGTAAAAATAATCTCATAATCCACAAAAGGAGCAGTTTTACGCCTGATCTCCTGTTCAAATTCGAGGTGTGTATTGGTTCCTTTTTCGACCAAATCCCATTTATTTACGATAACCACAACGGCTTTATGATTTTTTTCGGAAAGATGTAAAATATTAATGTCCTGTGATTCAACACCCTGGGTAGCGTCAAGCAGCAATAAACAAACATCACTACTTTCGATCGCTTTAATCGAACGCATCACCGAATAAAACTCAATATCTTCGTGTACCTTGCCTTTTTTTCTCAATCCAGCTGTATCGACCAGTAAAAAATCAAAACCAAAACTACTGTATCTTGAGTTTATCGTATCTCTGGTAGTTCCAGGAATAGGAGTTACAATGTTTCTGTCGGTTCCCAGCAAAGCATTTATTAAAGATGATTTCCCAACATTTGGTCTGCCAACTACAGCGAACCTTGGTAAATCCGGATCTTCTTCTGGTGGACGTTTATCTAAAAATTTTGTCACTTCGTCCAGCAATTCGCCAGTACCGCTTCCATTAATCGAAGATATCGGGAAGACTTCCCCTAATCCCAGACTATAAAATTCAGCGGTATTTGCAATCATCGCGTTGGTATCAACTTTGTTTGCTGCCAACAGAATCTTTTTTTTTGATTTTCTTAAAATTGCGGCTACATCTTTGTCGAGGTCGGTCAAGCCTTCTCTGGCATCGACCACAAAAACAATAATATCGGATTCTTCAATGGCCAGATCGACTTGTTTGCGGATTTCACCTTCAAAAACATCATCAGAGCCCACAACATAACCACCTGTATCGATAATCGAAAACTCGGTTCCGTTCCAGTCACTTTTTCCATAATGGCGATCCCGCGTCACACCACTGGTTTCTTCAACAATGGCATGTCTGCTGCCGCTCAACCTGTTAAACAGGGTTGATTTCCCAACATTGGGCCTGCCAACTATGGCTAAAATATTTGTCATTTTACAATAATTTCAAAATTGTTTAAAACTGGTAGCCAAATCTTTTAAGTGCATTTTCATTGTTTCTCCAATCTTTGTCCACCTTAACGCTCAATTCAAGGAAAACCTTTTTCTGCAGAAAAGCTTCCATGTCTTTTCGTGCATAGGTTCCTACCCATTTGATCGCATTTCCACCTTTTCCAATCAGAATAATTCGTTGCGACTCCCTTGCAACATAGATAAATGCCGAGATACGTACAATTGTTTCTTCCTCCTTAAAACTGTCCACAATTACTTCGACAGCGTAAGGAATCTCCTTTTTATAGTATTGAAGAATTTTTTCGCGAATCATCTCCGAAACAAAAAATCGTTCACTACGATCGGTTAATTCATCTTTTGGATAATAGGCCGGATGTTCAGGCAACAATTCTATAATCTTCTTCAAAACAAAATCCACATTAAAATTGTGTAATGCAGAAGCCGGAATAATCTCTGCCCTGGGAACAATGCTTTTCCATGTTTCGACCGCTTCGGCAACGTCTTTTTGCAACCCTTTATCAATTTTATTAATAACAAGGATTACCGGGATGTAGCTTTCTTTGATAAAACCTGAAACGATTTCGTTCACCTCATTTTCGCCAAATTCGATAACATAAAGCAAAATATCAGCATCAACCATGGCATTTTTTACCTCAGTCATCATCGATTCGTGCAATTTATAATGAGGTTTTACAATTCCGGGAGTATCCGAAAAAACGATTTGAAAATCTTCATCGTTCACAATTCCAAGAATACGATGCCTGGTGGTTTGCGCCTTAGGTGTGATAATGCTGAGTTTTTCACCCACCAATCCATTCATCAAAGTCGATTTTCCAACGTTTGGATTTCCGATAATATTTACAAATCCGGCTTTATGGCCCATAAAAATTAATTAAAAATTTGTTTGCAAAGAAACAAATTATATCTTTGCACTCCCAAATTAAGCCGGCATTTAGTTCATAAACCGGCAAAATACTGTAAGTTAGCTTAGGTTTTTGGGTAGTTTGGATTGACATAGTTTTGTAAAAATATATTGCGGGGTGGAGCAGAGGTAGCTCGTTGGGCTCATAACCCAAAGGTCGGTGGTTCGAATCCGCCCCCCGCTACTAAAAAATCATTTAAGCCTGATAATCAACCATTATCAGGCTTTTTCTTTTTCTGCCATGGCATTGCCATTTTCCCTTCGGTGTTAATAAAATTAAAAAATCATTTAACTTCGCCACAAATTACTAGTAATACCCTACCGAATATGAAAAAGCCTTTTTTATTTATTGCATTAGTAATAGTTCTTACTGCAAATGCACAGGATTCGTTGAAGATCATGCAGTATAATTTGCTAAATTTCGGGAATATTACCGATTATTGTACCGTAAGCAACAACAATCCGGTTAGCAAGACAGCCTGGCTTAAAACACTCATCGATTATTATTTACCTGATGTTTTTACTGTAAATGAAATCAGTTCTAACAGTTATTACCATCAATTAATCCTTGATGCAGTGCTTAATACTTCAGGCAGATTAAATTATCAAAAGGCAGTTGCAACAAACCACACAAATTCTGATATTGTTAACATGCTTTATTACAATTCAGCAAAAATTGGACTGGCCAGTCAGGATGTGATTTTAAATTCCTTACGGGACATAAATGTTTACAAGTTATTTTACCCTGAGGAATTTCCTGGAAATTCACTGGACACCATATTTTTCTACTGTATTGTTGCACACTTAAAAGCAGGTACAACTAACAGCGACAGAACCGAGCGTGGCGAGATGGCTGCCTTGATTATGAATTATTTATCGTCCAAAAATATTACTGCCCCCAGTTTAATTATGGGCGACATGAACTTACAGAACAGCAGCGAACCTGCATGGGTAAGTTTTACTAATTTTTCAAACCCGGTTTATAATTTTACTGATCCAGCAGGTAAGGTAGGAAGCTGGCACGCCAATGCTGCCTATGTTTCTGTACATACACAGTCAACGCATGTTACTTCAAACGGATGTCCGGCCACCGGAGGCATGGATGATCGTTTTGATTTTATTCTGACAAACCAGGAAATTACCAATGCTTCAAGCAAAGTAAAATATATTCAAAACAGTTTTTTAATTCCGGGTCAGGATGGTTTACGTTTTAATGGTTCCGTAATTGATCCGCCTAATAACAGTGCACCACCGGCAATTATAAATGCACTTTACGAAATGTCGGATCATTTGCCGGTAATAATCAAGCTTCAGGTAGAGGCAATCCAGGTACCGGTATTAGATTGCGCTGAATTGCTTTTTTCAGAATATGTTGAGGGAACAGGGAATAATAAAGCCCTGGAAATATTTAATCCCACCGAAAACCCGATAAACCTTTCAGCTTACAGGCTCGCCAGGTATGTCAATGGCAGCACAAATCCCGATTTGATCGGACTTTCCGGAAGTCTGGCACCAAAAAAGACCTATGTTGTGGTTCTGGATAAGCGCGATCCAAACGGAACAGGAACAGAAACTCCTGTGGATTCGTCCTTGATTGCTGTTGCTGACACTTTTTTATGTCCTGACCAAAACTTAAATCAAACCATGTATTTTAACGGAAACGATGCTATGTCGCTTCAGAAATCAAATGGTCAAATTGTCGATTTAATCGGAAAAATTGGCGAGAACCCTGGCGTTGGGTGGACCGATGATTCGCTTTGTACTGCAGGACCCTTCACCGACAAATGCAGTGCCATAGCATGGACTTTAAATCATACCATGATAAGAAAACACCAGGTTGGCTCAGGAATAACTTTAAATCCGGCATATTTTGATGTAACTCTGGAGTGGGATACATTGCCAGTCAACACTTTTACAAACCTGGGATTTCATGAAAGCGATTGTAATGGCGAACTGCCGGATAACTGGCATTTTACCGAAACCATGATTTCACATATTATTACCATACCATTGGAAACAATTCCGGTTTTAAACAATGTTCTCCTGAAATCAGGTGACCTGATTGGTGTCTTTTATCTGGATGGAAACCTGGAAAAATGCGCCGGATATGCAACATGGACAGGAAATTCAAATATTGCAATTGCAGCATTTGGAGATGATTTTCTTAGTCCGGAAAAAGATGGCTTTTCGGAAAATGAAAACCTTATCTGGAAAGTATTTTCCATTTCTGAAAATCAGGACTTTTATGTTGATGTTGATTACTCTTTAAATTTTCCGGATCATGATGGAAAATTCACCCCTTTTGGTTTCTCAGGTCTTACTCGTTTTGATGCCTGGAATTTAGAGCAACAACTCATTGAATTTCAGCATGGATGGAGTGGTATTTCTTCGTTCCTTAACCCAAAATGGAAAGACATTCGCAAGTTATTTGGGCCCGATACTTTAAACATAAAGTTCTTATCAGATGGCGTTCGGATTTATTATCCTGAAGGGAATAATCAAACCCTGATCGACTGGGAAAGCAATAACGGGTATTATGCTAAGGTTTTAACTCCCTTTCAACTGCAGGTTGAGGGCATTCCAATAAAACCAAAATATATCGGGCTTGTATCCGGATGGAATTTATTCATGGTAAAGAGCCCATGTATAGTGAATACAGCCGATATTTCGACAGAATTAGGAAGTAGTCTTGTTCAAATAAAAGAGATCGCCGGTACCCTAATCTTCTGGCCTGAAAAGAATATTTCGACTTTACAAACCTTATCGCCAGGAAAGTCATATCTTATAATGGTAAACCAGGACTGTACCTTTACTTTTAATGATTGCAAATAGCTATATTTCTGTTAGCCAACTTAAAATTTGGAAAAAAATATTTTGAGGCATGCCGGTTTTTAATCTTACTGAAGAACTTGTTTTTCCGGATCCGGAACTTTCATTAAAGGATGGATTGCTTGCTGTTGGAGGCGATTTGAGCCCTGAACGTCTGCTGCTGGCCTACAATAATGGTATTTTCCCCTGGTACAACGATCATTCACCCATTTTGTGGTGGTCGCCAAATCCGAGAATGGTACTTTTTCCAAAAAAACTGAAAGTCTCAAAATCGTTGTGGCAGGTCATCCGAAAGAATAAGTTTGAAATAAGAGTGGATGAAAACTTTGCAGGGGTTATAAGAAGCTGTGCTGAAGTTACACGTCTCAATCAGCCGGGGACCTGGATAACAGCCGAAATGATGCAGGCATACATTAACCTGTATGAAAAAGGATTTGCCCATTCATTCGAGACCTATTTTGAAGGCCAGCTTGTTGGTGGACTTTATGGTGTTTCGACCGGGCGGGTGTTTTTTGGAGAATCGATGTTTTTTACGATGAGCGATGCCTCAAAAGTGGCGCTGTATTACCTGGTAAAAAAAGTAAGTGACTGGAATTTTATTATGATTGATGCCCAACAGGATACACCTCACCTGCGACGCCTGGGTGCAAAACCGATTCCAAGGAAAGATTTCCTCGATTTATTGGATGAGTCCTCCCAGTTTCACACCTACACAGGCAAATGGAGTTTGTGATCAATGCATTCAGCCGAAAAATTAATATTTCATGCACATCATTCAATCTTCACTGATGATAAATTTGTACCTTAGCTGCCTGTTTTGGCAAGGCTCCAGTTTGGGTCGAAATCCCGGCAAGCCGATTTCAAAAGCCAGAATCTTCAAATGAAACTTAAAATAAATATATAGATGAACTTCGAAATTACCGGAAAACTTTTAATGAAGCAAAACACGCAGCAGGTTACTGATCGCTTCAAAAAGAGGGAATTTGTTCTTGAACACACCGAATCATTTGGAACCAACGAATTTGTGGATACCATCATTTTTCAACTCACCCAGGACAAAGTTGAACAACTTGATCCGATTAATCCAAATGATGAAATTAAAGTGATCTTTAATATCCGCGGACGAAAATGGGAAAAAGACGGACAGACAAAATTTTTCAATAACCTGGAAGCGTGGAAAGTAGAAAAATTAGCATCTCAAAAAAGTGAAGTAGCACCTCCCCCACCATCAATCAATGATATTCCACCTGAACCAACCGATGATTTACCATTTTAAGATCTTGCATAATTACAAATTCCATGTGTCAATTTGGATCAGTGGCTTATTATTTGAAAGGCAAAAACTGAATTGGTTCAATCCTACTAAGAAGGTATGAAAGCAGACACCAACGAAAATAAAACAGCACTTATTTTTGGGGCTAGCGGTTTAATAGGAAACTACCTGGTGCATCATCTTTGCGAAAGTCGTCATTACCGGGAGGTACTCTCATTTTCGAGACATACCATTAGCTTCAGGCACGATAAACTTAAGCAAATTATTACCGATTTGAAAGATGTTTCGGCACTGAAAAGTGATTTACAGGGTCATGATGTATTTTGCTGCCTGGGAACAACAATAAAAAAAGCTGGGAACCAGAAAAATTTCAGGAAGATTGATTTTGACTTACCGGTTCAGCTTGCCAGACTATCCGAAGAAAATAAGATCAGGGGTTTTTTTGTGGTTTCATCCATCGGTGCAAATTCTACATCCTCAAATTTCTATTTGCGCACCAAAGGTGAAATGGAAAAAGAAGTTCTCGATTGTGGAATCCCTAGGATTGCAGTGGTACGACCATCAATGTTACTTGGTAAAAGAAATGAATTCAGATTTGGTGAACAGGCAGGTAAAATCCTGATGTTGGTATTTTCTGTTTTTCTTTTGGGCAAATACCGCAAATACAGAGCCATTGAGGCCGAAACGGTTGCCGAAGCCCTGATTAAAATTGCAAACGACGATTATAGCGACCAGGATATTTATGAATCGGATGAATTGGTGGAAATCGCAAAATCGACAAAAAATAAATGATCCTTTCGAAATCAGTTTTCTTACTTATCTCAGCCAAAAACACCCAGCATCACTCCACCATCCACGCTGATGGTTTGCCCGTTGATGTAGCCTGAAAGCGGCGATAACAGCCAGGTTGCCAAAGTGGCAAATTCCTCCGGGTTACCCATTCTTCCAACAGGGATAGTCTTTTCTATCAGGTTTCTAACCTCGGAATATGAAAGACCAATTCCCTGGGCTTTTTTATCCAAAACTCTTTTCACGGCTTCGGTATTGTGATAGCCTGGTGCCAGTATGTTTGCAGTAATTCCTTCTTTGGCAATTTCCTGCGAAAGCGTTTTAACAAAGCCAACCACAGCAAGCCTGAGCGAATTACTCAAAACAAGGTTTTCGATGGGTTGCTTTACCGAAATGCTCTCTATAAAAAGCAAACGGCCATATTTTTGCTGCCTGAATTTGGGCAGGAAGGCTTTTGTCAGATCAACCTTCCAGCGTAGCACCGAAAAGTAAGCTGTATCCCAATCTTCCATGCTGGTTTCTAAGAACGATTTGGCAGGCGGACCTCCTGCATTAACAATCAACCCATCCAAAGGCCGGTCACCAATGTAATCGACAATTTCACGGATTATTTCCGGATCAGTAATGTCACCATTGAAAGCTTCTAAGTCTTCAGGAAATCCGGAAACAAATTCCGCAAGCCTTTCCTCACCGCGGGCAACCGCAATAATCCTGGCATCTTCTGCCAGCAGTGCCCTGGCTATTGCATTTCCAAAGCCTGCACTGGCCCCGCCAACGAGGAATAATTTATCTTTTAAGTGTAAATTCATAAAATTTGGTTCAAAACGTAAATCGAGATTTTGGCCATAGAAACGCTTAACAATTACCAGTTGGTTTTGTTTAAATCCCGGCAGTGTTCAAATTTCCAAGACTGATTGTAAAAACCTTTTTTTGTTCAGGATCATCGTCATTGGTCAACTTTAAAGAAACCTGCAAGTGAAGTAGATAAATGTTTAATTCGGTTGATTTGGATTGGATTTTTCCAATTTTTAGGATATCCGAATTAATGATCCCATAAGTTCGTTTTTCGATTATTCCGAAAATTTCGTCTGATTCCTCATCTAGAATCGTGCAGTTATAATCGTCGATGAACTCATGAATATTACAAATTTCGGTAGTTGTGATTACCTGCAGGTTTTCGATACCGCCAATATTTACGAGGAACCATGCATTTACATTTTGATCGATCAGACAGCGGTTTAGGTTGTCGCGTTGCAGGATACGGGCATTATTGATGAGGGCACGGCCAAAATAATTGTCGCCAAACTGGTAAATCTTATCATAGGTAATAGCATACCGGAGGTTGATACTTCCAATGATGCGGCGGAGTTTCGGATAAAAATGAAACGCATTGTAAACCCTCAAAACCACAGCAAAATTTATCGCAAAAAGTAACGAATGTAAAGGTGTATCGAAAATAAAAAATCCACCATCGCCGGTGCTGATAAAATGATCTCTGATTTTTTGAGGATCGTATTTTTGAAAAATGTACTTGTGGTTTACAAAGCATTGATCGATGGTTGTTTCCATGAAACGCCGGAATAAAAACGGGATCAGCGCCTGTTCCAAAACTCCGTAACCCGTGCTGTACTGGTAAATATCGAGACCTAAAACGGATTTGTTAGGGATATTTTCGTAATTAACATATTGATTTAAGGCCTGGTACAAATCCTCATCATCCGGTATGATGTTTGTTTTTCTAAAAATCACCCGGTGATCTTTTTCCATGAGGATGTTTTTAATCTCCTCGTAGTCGAGCGCTTTAATGGGAATACTCATTTAGTAAAAATATTAAAAATCAATGAGATACAAATTTTCACAAAAATAGACATTTTTAAGAAATTCCCATCTTTCAAAACAAATTCAACTTTAACAGGAACTTTCCAGGCCAATAGTCTTTAACCTGCTGAGATTCATCACCTGGATTTTACTTTCATCAAGTCCTTCTCCGCTCACCACTACCTTTCCTCCGGATCGGGCGACGATTGTTATCCCTTCTGTTAACTTCAAATTTCGGACCAGAACCCAAAGCCTGTGGTAGAGGCAGTTTCCTCACTTCCGACTGTATCAGTTCCTCGATCTTTTTAAAATTCCTTGTTTCCTTTTCATTAATAAAGGTGATCGCCACTCCGGTTTTTTCGGCTCTGGCCGTTCGTCCAACGCGATGTACATAATCTTCGGCATCGTGAGGGACGTTATAGTTGATCACCAGGCTGATATTATCAATGTCGATTCCCCTGGAAACGATATCCGTTGCCACAAGAATCTGAATTTCACGGTTTCTAAACTGCCGGAGTACAATTTTCCGGTCATCCTGCTCAAGGTCAGAGTGGATGGCTTTTACGTTTAATCTCAGCCTTTTCAGTTCATTTTCGATAGCTTTTACACTCGATTTTGTTGCTGAAAAGATTAATACCGAAGGCAAATCTTTTCCTTGTAAAAGGCTTTTTATCAAAGCAATTTTTTGATTGTCGTAGACCAGGTAAGCAACCTGCATTACATTTTCGGCTGGCTTTGAAACCGCAAGATTCACCTCCTCGGGTTTGTGGAGAATACTTTTTGCCAAAGTCCTGATTTCGCGGGGCATGGTTGCCGAAAATAAGAGCGTTTGCCTTTCTTTTGGAAGATGGCTTAGGATTTTTTGAATATCAGGCAAGAAACCCATATCGAGCATGCGATCTGCTTCATCCAAAACCAGATATTTCAGTTCGTTGAATTTGACATAGCCCATATTCAGGTGAGAAATGAGCCTTCCGGGCGTTGCAACAATGACTTCTGCACCGGTTTTCAAGGCCTTTTTTTCGACCTCAAAATCGGTTCCACTGCCACCCCCGTAAACGGCGACTGAGCTAATGTTTGCAAAATATGAAAAGCCTTCCAGTTGCTGATCGATTTGGACCGCCAACTCACGGGTTGGTGCAATAATCAAAGCTTTGATGGTATCGTTGCGGTGTTTATCCGAAATTATCCCGTTCAGGATAGGCAAAACATAAGCGGCCGTTTTCCCGGTCCCGGTTTGTGCACAACCAATCAGGTCGTGACCCTGCGAAATTAATGGGACAGCAAGTTCCTGTACAGGTGTTGGTTTTTCATAACCAACCGCATCGATGCCCTCCATAATTTGGGGATGTAATTTAAAGTCGCTAAATTTCAAAATTATGCTATTTTACTTATTATACTCTTTTACAAATTTAGGATAATATCCTTCCACCGGAGAGATTTATTTCAAATGAATGAAACTTGAATCAAATTATATGCTAAAACGGTTGTTAAATCTACCCCGAAATGAGGGGGATTAAAGCCCCCTCTCCCACTCTTTCCGCAATCCGGCATGTTCGGGTGCTTTGATCGCTACGTCAAGTTTATTTAATAAAATATTTTGATCACGATTTAAAATTCCTTTAAGAACCAGGTAGTTGGAAGCATGATCGCTACGGAAAACAGTTTCCTTCAAAGCAAGGTTTGAAATGAATAATTTTTGTTCTTCAAGCAAATCCAGTATATTCATTTCGACAAATTCACCACCAAATTTTGTTCTGAAATGGCCTACCCCAAACGGAAAACTTAAAACCAAGGTGGATAAATACTCCGGTTGAATCTGGTTGATTACTTTAGCTGAATTTGAAGCATGCTGTCTGGAAAATTTTCTTCCTCCCAGGCCATTGATAATCATTACCGAACATTTAATTCCGGCTTCTTTAATTTTATTCATCGAACTACTGGTACTTGCCACTGTTTCACCTTTATTAAGGAGCTTTAGCAACTGATCGTCACCGGTTTCGACGCCAACATAAATTAACTTTAATCCCGCTTCCTGCAAAGCCATCAATTCCTCAATAGTCTCATTTTTCAAGTCTTTAGGGATTGCATAAGACGAAATCCTGTTAAGAAAAGGAAATTTCAGTTTTAAATATTGCAGGATTTTCAATAATTTAGTCGTTCCCAACACCACGGCATTTCCATCGGCGAGAAATACTTTCCGGGTTCCCGGGAAAAACTCTGCCATTTTATCGATCTCCGAAAAAACTTCTTCTTCTGGTCTGACCGCGAATTTTTTTAATGCGTACATTTCGCAAAATGCACATCGATTCCAGGAACAACCGATGGTGACTTGCAAAATCGTTGAATATGCTTCACTTGGCGGGCGAAATACAGCTTCGTTATATTTTATAGGAAAGGAAAACAAATGCCTGAGATTTAGTTTGGTACAAATAACGAGATTATTTTTTAAAATGAGAGTTGCGAGTTGGTAGCGGGAATCGGGTGGTCGGGAGTCCTCAGTTGGTAGTTTACTGCATATTGCCTACTTCTCTCGTTCACAAGGGTGAGGCATTCTAAAATCTGGTTGATCATTTTCATGGCTTTCCAAAGCCTGTATCCAGCCTTTTCTAAATCCCAGCCGATGAAATTCGTCCACAACTTTGCGATATTCTTCCGTATAAAGCGTTCGGTTTAATGATGGAATATTTTTCACAAAAGCGGTTGGAAAATATTGCGACATGAGCGAAATATGAACCGAAGTCGATATCTCTTCAGCAATAAATCTCAGCACTCCGAGGCTGTTTTCAATGTGGCCGGGCAAAACCAGGTGGCGGATAATAATCCCTCTTTCGGCAACACCATTTTCATCTAAAAATAAGCTGGAGCCTTTCTGGCGATACATTTCCAACAATGCATTTTTGGCTATTCCGGGATAACTTTTAGTGTCAGAATATTTTTTTGATAATCCCGGATCGATATATTTAAAATCAGGAAGATAAACATCAACCAAAGGTTCAGTTTCTCTCAGGGTTTCAACCGTATCGTAACCGTTTGTATTGTAAACAATGGTAGGTTGTAACCCCAGTTCATGCAGCGAATTTACAATCACCTTAAACTGTGGTACAAAATGAGATGGCGAAACAAAGCCAACCCCTTTGCAACCTTCCTCTAGGCACCTGATTATTTCGGTTAAAACCTGTTTTAGCGAAAACCGGTTTGCTGCCAGTTTATTCCTGTTAAAGCTTATCTGATGATTTTGACAATACAAACACTGCAGGTTGCAATGGCCGAAAAACACATTACAAATGCCCTTGCTACCACTGATGGCAGGCTCTTCGCCTTTATGAACACAAATTGAAGAAACAAAAAAGGATGCATTACTTCTGCAATATCCTAATTTAGCCGAAAACCGGTCTGCACCGCAGTTCCGTGGACAAATCCTACAGTCTTGAAGCACTTTCAGGGGTTCCTCCAGAATATCGGTGTTTAGCAAATCGATGCGGCTATAAATATCATTTTGCATTCCACAAAAGTAGAAAATCATTTTTTACACGAATGAAATAGTAAATTTGCTTTATCCAAAAATTGAAAACGATGAAACGGAATCTTAACTTTTTAGCTCGCATTATTTTGATATTAGCTGCATATCAATTTTCAATATTGCCGATAAAATCACAACCACTTCAATCACTAAAAATCGATTTTTCCCACGGTTTGCAGGCTATTGGTTTTACATATCCTGAATCGGGAATTCAGAATTTTAACCAAAATCTACCCTTATTTTCAATTTGGCTGGATGAAAAAGTGATTTATAGTAATGATTGCCGGGATATTGCAAATTTTGGTGACAGCATCACCTTTAAACTGACCGGAAAATTGACCGGAACGCTCAACATAGTAAAGGATTTCGATAAAGGATGGAAAGCTTTTGTAACTTTAAAGAATATTACAAACGACACATTGGTTCTGGAAAATTTTGTGCCTTTCGGGCAATCAGATGATCATATTTTCCTGACTTCAAAGGGTCCCTGGGATTTAGCACGCGCGAAAATTTTCAGACCGGGACTTGGCCCGGTTGGTGTAATTCTTCCGGATAATGCCTGGGAAATGGGATATTCTTCCGTTGAAGCCAAAAATGACCTGTCGGTTTGTGCCATGGCTCGAAGAACCGGCTGGAAAAATGCCAGAAGAAGCCGCTGCAAAACCGACGTATTCCCAGGAGGATCTGTTACCTGGACTATCTGGACTGACAACTTCCACGGTGAATGGCAAAACGGTCTGAAACTAATGTTTCAGAAACGCTGGCTTTTTGATCTTGAGAAATTCGACAACACATTGTTTGAACGTCCGGACTTGCAATGGATTAAACATGATTACCTGATGACCTTGCAAATGGCCTGGGGTCATGAATACTATGATCCGATAAGCAAAAAGTACACCTTAAGCACCTTTCTTGAAAAAGGGAAAAAATTAATGGGTGGATACGATGTTTACAGCATCTGGCCTACATGGCCACGTTTGGGGGTAGATCAGCGAAACCAGTGGGATTTGTATGAAGATTTACCCGGTGGGCTGAATAAAATGAAAGAACTTGCCGGCATGTTTCAGAAGGATGGAACAAAATTTTTTATTGCTTTTAATCCCTGGGATCAAAGCACACGCGAGGAAAACCCATACAAAGGCATGGCGCGACTTATAAAATCGACTAATGCTGATGGGGTTGTCCTTGACACAAAGGGCAGTTCAAGTTTTGAACTCCAGCACGCTGCCGACAGCGTCAGACCCGGAGTGATCATGTATAGCGAAGGGATGGCAGTTACCAAAGATATGCCCGGAATTATTTCAGGAAGGGTACACGATGCCATATACATGCCACCACCATTGAACCTAAACAAACTTATTAAACCCGATTTTGCCATTTTCCGTGTCTGCCAGTTAAGCCAGGGGCGCATTCACCGCGAAGCCAACATTTCGCTTTTTAACGGTTATGGTGTCGAATTAAACACATATTATCCAGGCCGGCCGGAATGGATGGAACAAGAATTAATTTACCTTGGAAAAATTGTTAAGATCCTTCGCGAGAACTCAGGCCCGTTCAACAGTTATAGCTGGACACCACTAATTCCAACATTAAAGGACAGCATTTGGGTAAATGAATTTCCTTCAGAAAATAAAACCATCTACACTGTTTACAGCCTCATCTCAGAAGGTTTTAACGGGCCATTGTTTTCCTATCAGACCCCGGCTGGTTTCCACGCTGTCAGCCTTTGGCATCATGAAGAATTAATTCCCGATACGCTGGGAAAAAGACTCTTCTTCCCTGTAAATACTGCGGCTTTCGATCAGGCCTGGCTAAATTCAAGGCAGGAATCAAATATTGATGTTATTGCCACATTTCCACCACTCTTAAAGACAAAGCTAATCATCGATTCTCTATTTATTCAGTCTGTCGGAGGCATTAAAATTGTAGTTTCTGCCGGGAATCCTGATTATCAATGTCAGAAACTTGAACTTCAGCCTGCAAAACAAAAAATTAAACTTTACGAGTATTTTGGCAGGTATCAGGGAAAAATTATTGTACAACTTTTTGGTGCAGATAATGAAATTCTTGATGAAAATATTGTTTATTTAGAACCGTCCACCTCCATATTGATAAGCAAATTAGAACGAACTGAGGCTGTCTCAAACACACTGGCTGGAATGAAAGAAATTCCTGCAGGAACATTTGTTTTTGATGCTTCAAATCCGGATCCATTCATCCCCTACCCTTCAAATTCTGAATCTGACACACTACATATGTATCGGTTTTTCATGGATGAATTTCCGGTTACAAACCAGGATTTCGGGAAATTCTTGCTGAAATCGAAATACCTTCCATCAGATACGACAAACTTCTTAAAACATTGGGAAAAAGGCTCAATCCCGAAAGGTAAAGAAAATTATCCTGTAGTTTATGTAAGCCTTGAGGATGCCAAAGCGTACTGCACAGCACAGGGTAAAAGGCTCCCTACTGAAGCAGAGTGGCAATATGTAGCTCAAAGTAATGACGGCCGGAAATGGCCGTGGGGAAATGATTTCGATTCAACATTATGCAATAATGCAACCGGCAATTCCACTCCTGTCGATCAGTTTCCAAAAGGTAAGAGTCCTTATGGTGTCAAAGATCTTGTTGGTAATGTCTGGCAGCTAACACAGGATGTTTATGATGACGGCTCATATTACTATTCAATAATGAAAGGTGGCAGTTTTTATAAGCCGACTTCAAGCTGGTGGTACGTACAAGGTGGTCCACAGCCGGTGACCCATCAGCAGATGCTGCTCCTGGTTTCGCCTGGCTTCGACAGGAATTCGACTGTTGGATTCAGGTGTGTAAAGGACTCAAAAAAGTTGTGAGGATGCCCAGTTCTAAAAAATCAAAAATGGTTTTGTAGATTTGGGAACTAAAAACCATTGCTTGTTTCCACAGTATTTTTCCGGATTTTAAGACCAAAAAATTATGATACACATTTTCAAAACTATATTTCATATTTTTAATGATAAGAAAAAGACTGAATCTCGGGATTATGTCAGAGGTTTCGGTGATTGTTTCGAGTTACTAAAAATCGGGTTTGAAAAATCTGACCAGGTTAACCTGGGTATTGAGAACTACAAGCTTAAGCGAATTCTCTATGAATTTCTCAACTTTGAATTCGAAACCATTTCGTCCCAATTTCTAAAAATTAAGGATTTGTACTACATTTACAATGAGGATTATATTGTAATTGATAAAATTTTTGCAAATGTGGTTGCCAGACCTCAAACGAACCCCGATCTATCAGAAACAGCAGTATTTGAAATTAAATTACAGAACTTCCTTTTAAAAGAAATCATTACAAAAATCATTAATCACAAATTCAATCTCACCAAATTGCAGATAGAATATCTTACAAAAGTCTTGAAATCAACCAATACCAATAATGAAAAGATAAATATAATCATTAAATATTTAACAAATCTGGAAATTGAAGACCAGTGGCCCGACTATTACGAAATGGCGCGCCAATATGCCGGATTAATGGAAGAATTAAAAACATTTCGGCAACTTCAACATGAAAAAAATGAGTTACTTCTCGAAATCGAGAAGATGAGTCAAGTGATGGATGTTAACGTAATTCTAAAAAATGAAAATGCTCATTTGCAAACAATTATCGATTTATTTCTTCATCGTTCAGTTAATAACTTTCACAAGTTCGAATTATTGGAATTTTGCAATAAAGGATTTAAACCGTTAATCAGAATAAATTTGATGATCGATTATCTGAAAAAACTCAATTTTAGCTCACCCTACCAGTTTTTCAAATTATCAGAAAAGGACAAACTTGAAATCAGGAAGATTTTAAATTCCAATAAAAACAAGGAAGAAGGGTTCCAGGAGCTTTTCAACTATATAAATTATACTGTTGCAAGTGATGAAAAAATAACACGCCAGTGGATTAAAAAAAAAGCTAAGTATCTGAAATAAATTTTCTTAGGAAAGAATCCACCTAAGGCCAATCAATGACGGTTATGAAAACAAACCTCTTGTCCACAAAACTAATCCTCGCCAGCATTGTCAAATTTCCGGACAAAAATCAGCAACCAAAAAGCATTGTCAATTTTGTCAATTGTGTTAAAATACAGTTAAAATGATTTATTTGGCTTTTGAAACTATCGAAGAATTGAAAAAATGATTTATTTTTGAAATTGCAAATTTTGATCGTATTGCAAAAGTTATTATTGAGATCAGGATTTTAAGCTTACTTTTTGGCGCTACAGGTACTCGGTATCTTTGATACAGGAATTCTGAAAAGAATTAACTACTATTCCCGACTAACATATTATTTATTAATCAATTAACAAATAACATTTTTTAGACATAACTAAGAGATGAGTTTTAAGTGTGAGTTCAAATGTAATCATCTAAATATCTATATTCATTTAAATCAATAATCATATGAGAAAACAAGTACTATTTTTTCTTTTAATAGTGTTAATCGCAACTTTTTCAAGTAATCCGATCATTGCACAAAATCCTGTCCCAAAAGTTGACGTACCGGTTTACTTCGATGTATCACCTCCACTCATCGACATGGTCCCGACAACTACTCCCGATGAAACCGAAGCGCTGAATGAAGAAATGGAGAAGGTTGAGTATCCTTTTTACAAATACGATGGCCCTGATCCGGTTTGGCAGAAAGAAATGGGAACTGTGGGCGTAACCGACGGATTGTCGCGAAACTTTGCAGGATTGGATTGTTTGTCCAATCTTTCGCCTTCGGACGACAATGGTGATATTGGCCCCAACCATTATGTACAAACCGTTAACTCAAAATTTCAGATTTTTAGCAGGGATGGTACGTCATTGTATGGTCCTGCAAATATCAATACACTTTTTACCGGAGTCCCGGGTGGAACTTTTAATAATGGTGATCCTATCGTACTCTATGATGGAGCAGCAAACCGATGGATGATTTCAGAATTTTCGACAGGTGGAGCAACAAAATATATGTTAATTGCCGTTTCAACCACTGCTGATCCTCTTGGTACATATTACCGATGGTCGTATTCATGGGGAACGGCAGTACCAGATTATCCTAAATTTGGAATTTGGCGTGATTCATATTTATTAGGATTAAACTGCAGTACAGATGATGTTGCAGCATTCGACAGATCTCAAATGATTGCAGGAAATGCAAGTCCGCAGGTAGTAAAATTCAACAATCCATGGTTCCCTGCAAGCGGATGGCATATTGCCCAACCCTGCGACAATGACGGAACTTTTGCACCTGTTGGTACACCGGGATTATTCATATTAGTTAATGATGATGCCTGGGGTGGCAGCGACCAGTTATGGTTATATAGCCTGACTGTAAACTGGGCTTCACCAGGGACGGCAACATTTACACGTATCAATACCTTAGCCGTTGCAGCCTTCGACAGCAATTTTGGAGGAACATGGGATAATATCCCACAACCCGGAACCGCCCAAAAAATTGAGGTCCTTCCAAATTTGCTCATGTACCGTGCCCAATACCGCAATTTTGGAACATATCAATCCATACTATGTTGCCATGATGTGGATGTTAACGGGAGCGACCATGCTGGTATCAGGTGGTACGAATTAAGAAATACCGGTAGTGGCTGGACGGTTTATCAGCAAAGCACCTATGCACCTGATGCTCATCACCGCTGGATGGGTAGCATATCTCAGAACGGATCCGGTGAAATTGCGCTCGGATTTACAGTAGCAAGTTCAACGTTGTATCCTTCAATCCGTTATACAGGGAGATTATCATCCGACCCTTTGGGAACAATGAGTTTTGCTGAGAATACCATCCTTAACGGAACAGAATCTCAAACTGATGGCAACAGATGGGGCGACTACACAAGTATGTCAATTGATCCGAACGACGATAAGACTTTCTGGTACACTTCGCAATATGCCGGAGGAAGCGCGTGGAACTGGCATACAAGAATTGCAGCTTTCAAATTTGACCAGACCTGTACGGCTTCAGGTGGTTGTGATGAATATATTTCAAGGGTTCAGTTGGGTACTATTAACAATCTCAGTACTTGCAACGGTTACACGGATTATGGTTATATTTCGACAAACCTCACTGTCAATGCAACCCAGACTGTAACTGTAACAAATGGAAACCCTATCTACAGTGGAGACCAATGTGGAATTTGGGTTGACTGGAATGGGGACGGCGATTTTGCAGATGCCGGTGAAACAATGACTGTTGTTGGGAGTCCTGGTGTTGGCCCATACACGGCATTAATAACACCACCTTATGGAATAAATTCAGGTCCGGTAAAAATGCGGGTCAGGATCACCTATACAGGGTTGGTTTCTCCATGTGGTGCAACCCAGTTTGGCGAGGTGGAAGATTATTCGATTAATGTAATATCTTATTGTGATGCCGGCAGCACCACCTGCGACGAATATATCTCAAGGGTTCAATTAGGAACAATTGATAATTCATCCGGATGTACAAATTATGGTAATTATCTTTCACTTTCAACTAATTTCGGATTAACAGCAACAAAGACATTAACCGTTACCAATGGTAATCTTGGTTGGTCAGCAGACCAGTGCGGGGTTTGGATTGACTGGAACAGAGACCTGGATTTTTCTGATGCAAATGAAACCATTGCTGTTTCCGGGTCACCTGGTGTAGGGCCATATACCGCAGCAATAACACCGCCTGCCGGAACAGCGGCTGGTCCAACACGAATGAGAGTCAGGATTACATATAATGAAACACCAAATCCATGCGGAACTGCTTCTTTTGGTGAAGTTGAGGATTACACGATTATACTTAACGGTCCAAATTACTGGGTTGGTGGCTATAATAATTACTGGCACCAGGCGCTAAACTGGTCCCTCGGTCACATTCCTTTGGCAGATGAAGATGTTTATATAACAAACGCCGGTTATCAACCGGTTTATGTTGATACTTACCCAGGTGTGCCTGCTGAAGAATGTAAAACTCTGACAATTCAATCTGGCGGAACACTTCAGGTATGGGGCATGACATTGAATGTGAATGGAAACCTGACTATTAATACCGGAGGAAGCCTTACAATGACGAATGCGGCAGGTATAATAAATTTAACAGGCAACTGGACTGAAAGTGCTGGCGCTTCAGGATTTACGGAAGGCCCCGGAAGAGTTATATTTAGTGGTCCGGCACATCAATACATTTACGGGAGTGAAAATTTTAATATTCTGGAAGCAAAAATGGGTGCAGCCCTTCGCCTCAATAATGCAAGTTATACAGTTACCTGCAACCAATACGATTGGACATCCGGTGGTATTGATGTTCTTGCTGGTACCTTTACTGCACTCGATCTGGCAGATAACGGACTTTTCGGAACATTTTGGCTAAATCCTGGAAGTGCCATTAATCTAACTCAGGATTTGAGTCAATACACCGACCTTCATGGTGAAATTCACAATTATGGCGGCACATTGACAGTTACAGGCGGAAGTGGTCAGAGCTACTGGCCATATTTAGACAATGGAATTATCGAAATGTCGAGTGGAGTCATTGATTTCGAGAATAATGGAATTTATTTATATAATGGTGGAAACACTTTTACAGAAAATATTACCGGTGGCACTATTAAAACCAACGGATCTTTCACTGGCAGCCGGACTGACTTTACACCCATTGGTGGAACTCTCGAACTTTACGGGACAAGTGATGCTTATTTAAGTCATGGTGTAGGTAGTAATTTCTCAAACATTCTTATTAATAAGTCAGCAGCTTTTAATAACTCACCTTTAAGTAATGAGGAGGTTTTTTATGACCGCCATGGAAAATCCATTATGCCAACAAGATCCAATACGGTTTTTGTATTTAGTTTCCCTCTTGTCATCAATGGTAACCTTACTATCGAAACCGGAACGCTTGATCTGAATGCTCAAACGATAAATGTGTCAGGTGATGTAACAATTAATAATGCAACGCTAAAAATGATAAATGGAGCCGATAATCTGACTGCCACAAATATTATTTGGAACACGGGTTCATCTGATAATATTAATAACGGTGAAATTCATGTAAATTTCTGGACATTCAACGACGGCACGAATGCAATGCTCGAAGCTCCCAATAAGGCATATGTTAAAAGCGGGATTAACACGAATGATTCCGATGCAACTTTTGGTAACCTTGTAGCAGTCCCGCTTGATATTGGTAAATATGAACCAAGGGCCCTTTACCCTTTAAGAATTACAGGAGACTTTACTATTCAAAACGGTGCTTCATGGGGATCAAGTGTTGATGTTTATGTTGTCGGGGTATTTGATATTCAAAATGGTGCTACCTTTTATTTGTGGGGTACCAATACCATATATCTTAATTCACCATTCCAGTTAAATGGCATTTTAAATATTGGAGCCGGTAATGTACTTTGTCATGGCGAATTTTCAATGGCATCGACAGGATCTTTATCTATTAACGGGGGCAGTTTTATTGCCGATTCGCCCAATCATCCCGATAAAGGCTGGGAATATCTTGAAGGTAATCTCACGATGCCTGCCGGTTTATTCGAAATCACCCATAACAGTATTAATTTTGGTTCAACGGCAACAACAGATATCAGCGGAGGCGTTTTAAGAACCGGGGGTGCGTTTTATGCTGCCGAAACCGGGACATTCTTGCCTACGGGAGGTATCGTTGAAATGATAGGTGCTGAACCTGATATTTATATTTATTGCGGAAATGGTAATTACTTTTACAATCTCCTGATAAATAAACCAGCTGGATATCAATCCGCATTAAACACTTACGATATTCTGATAAAAAATGATCTTACCATCCAAAGTGGCACGCTGAATTCTTTTCTCAACAACATCACAATCGAAGGCAATTGGACAAATAATGTTGGCACTGACGGATTTGTAGAAGGCACAAATACAGTTACTTTTAGTGGTGCAAATCCCAAAGATATCAGTACAAACGAAACCTTTAATAATCTTGTAATAAATAAAACTTTCGTGGGAACAAGCGGAGTAGAAATTCTCTCACCTTTGACCGTGAACGTACTCGGCAATTTGAATCTCACACAAGGCACTCTTCAACTTGATGATAATTCAACACTTAACGTTTCTAATGACATCAGTTTTGCACTAAATGCAGGGTTAAACGCTATTAGTGGACCAGGTATCAACATTGGTATTGGAGGTAACTGGACAAACAACAACACCGCCGCTGCTACAACAAATGCCGGTTTCTATGGAGGGACTTCTACGGTAACTTTTAATGGCAGCGCTGATCAGGGTGTAAATACGGGTTTTACTTCCGAAAGTTTTTACAATCTCAATGTTAACAAATCAGGAGGCTATTTTTCACCAAACGATGTTTTAAAAATCGGAGGGAATATCCAGATATTAAATGGCACCTGGGGGGAATTTACAAGTGGTCTGGCTCATGAATTATCCGGCAATATCAAAATTTTCGCATTAGGTGCCTTCTATCCAAAAGGAAACTTCACCTTTACTGGAAACACAAACACCACTTTTGAGAATGTTGGATCGAATAATCATTTCCTGGTTAACGCGCGAGTAAATAAGGTTTCATCAGCAAATACCCTCACCTTACTCTCGCCAGTTCATTTGTTTAATTCCGGTACGTTAAACGTGGATAAAGGCACAGTAAATCTTAATGGAAATTATTTTAGGGTTGTTGGAAATGTGAACATTAACAACGGTGGAAAAATTGCCATAAACAGTGATGCATGGCTTGAAATAGGAAGTGCAGACGCACTTAATGTAAATTCCGGAGGTACATTGGAAGTTATCGGAACGGCAGGACATCCGGCAAAAGTCACGCATAATGGCGGATATTATACTTTTAATGTAAATTCAGGCGGTACGATCAGTGCAAACAATGCCACCTTTGAATATACGGGCACCATTGACGGCTTAAATGTAAAATCGGGTGCCATCATTAATGCAGCAAATTGTTTTCACAACTGCACCTTCCGGAATGGCGATCCATCAGTGAGCAACGCCGCTTTGATAACAATTGACAATAGTCAGACCTTTACAGTCAACAGTGCCTCATTTCCGGCAGCCAGCACAGCGAAAAATGTAGCGAAAAATGTGAATTCCGGACATGTTACATTTTATTCTGCAACCGGTGCATTTGCAGGCGCTACTTTCGAAAAAGATCCATACAATTTGATTGACTGGTACACACCAACGCTTTCGGCAGCTCCACAGGTGTTAAATGTTAATCCTCCAGCAGGTAGCACCACTTTCGATATCACCTCAAATCTTGCATGGACGATTACTGAAAGTACTTCCTGGTTCTCGGTAAATCCGGTATCGGGAAGTAACAATGCTACCATCACCGTTACCTTTGACCAAAACACTTCAGCAAGCAGCCGTACTGGCAATATTACTATCTCGGCTGCCGGTGTTCCCGATGTTGTCGTCGCAGTAAATCAGGCCGGTGCAACTTTAGCCGTAGCACCATCGTCGCAAAGTGTGACAGCGGCAGCAGGAAACACAACCTTCAATGTAACCTCAAACACAAGCTGGAGTGTTGCTGAAAGTATTTCGTGGTTCAGTGTGGCACCCATGAGTGGAACCGCAAATGGGACATTGACAGTGACATGTACCCAAAATACATCAGTTTCGCCGAGATCAGGTCAAATCACCGTTTCATCAACTGGATTACCCAATGTTGTGGTTACTGTAAACCAGGCTGGTGCGGGGGCTACTCTCTCTGTATTACCAGCAAATCGGGATGTAACTCCACCGGCTTCAACAACAACCTTCAGCCTGACCTCAAATACCGGCTGGACGGTAAGTGAGAGCATTTCGTGGCTTAGTGTGTTACCTGTGTCAGGTACCGGAAACGGAACACTGACAGTGACCTATAGTGAAAATGCTACCGGAAGCACAAGAATTGGTGGCATCGTTGTTACGGCAAGTGGTGGAGCCCCAACAGCAAATGTAACGGTTACACAAACCTCCTACCCTACTCAAGCAATCAGTTTGCTTGCCGGGTGGAGTGGTCTCTCGAGTTATATTATGCCGGCAACAACCAATCTTCCAACACTGTTTACACCTGTTGGAGCCAACTTCAGCATCCTTCAAAATCTGACAGGAATCTATTATCCTGCCGGAAGTATAAACACCATTGGCCAATGGGCAAGCCAGTCGGCATATTCGATTAAAATGAACGCTGCTTCTTCGCTTCCGGTCGTCGGACCAGCCGAAACAAATAAGACTTTTGCGCTTGAAAACGGTTGGAATTTATTACCGGTCATTTGCAACGTCAATGTTACAACATCAACGCTGGTAGGAGGTTTGGGGGCAAACCTGACCATTATCAAGGAAATTGCAGGGAGCAAAGTATATTGGCCTGCATTTGGAATTTATACACTTAGTCAGTTAACTCCGGGCAAAGCCTATTTTGTAAGAATGGCTGCCGCAGGGAGTGTAACATTTCCTGCTAATGCGGCCGATAACGCGTTCATTCCTGATGAACCAGTCAAAGCGCTTGTTACACCATGGAATAATGTTACACGCACGGCTGGAAGTCATATTATTGGAATCGTAACGCAGGCACTTTCAAATTTGAATGAAGGGGATATCGTTGGGATTTTCACACCTGATGATTTATGTGCAGGATATATTCAGATTGACAATATCACCGAAAATCAATCCTTGTTTGCTTTTGCTGATGATCAGTTGACTGTTGAATCCGATGGCTTTACCGATGGGCAACCGATGATTTTCAAATTATTCAGACCATCAACCAGTGAAGAATTTAATCTGGACATTGTTTATAGCAGCCAAATGCCAAACGATGATGGTTTATTCGCCACCGAAGGAATTTCGGCAATCAGCGGTTTAACTTTATTAAATACTGGTATTAACAACACTTTTGCGAAGGGTTTATACATTTATCCGAATCCAACAAACGATAAAGTGACAATTGGTGGAATTACCGGAATTGAACAGATCCTGGTTATGTCGGCTGAAAGTGCTGTCGTGATGCAGGTTAACCCTAAAACCGAAGGCAACCAGGTTCTTGATCTTTCAGGTTTGCCTGCAGGTTTTTACCAGATCCAGATCAGGACTTCACAAGGTGTGGTTACTCGAAAGGTTGTGAAGGGACAGTAAAATATCCGACATTTTTTATTTTAACCAGTATTCAAAAAGGGGCATTCTGTAAAAGGATGCCTTTTTTTTACCGCTAAACCCACTTGATAAGTATTTCCGGGAAGAAAATCTGTAGCTAAAATAATCTGCCATTTTTATATCCGAAACTTAAAATATTATAGCTTTGACAAAAATCAGGAGTTACCTCCTTCACTCCGTCAGCAACAATCAGCAATATTTCACTCATAAAATCGTGATTACCGGTAATTAGCGTTTCATACTGACAGCCTTTAATAATTAACCAAAAAAAACGACTCATCATAAAAAGCATCACATTATCTTAGTCCTGCTTCTCTTTTTTAGCTTAAACTTTGGTTTTTGCAACGATCTCAAAAATTCACTTCATGGCAAATGGCTTTGTAACATGATCCTCGACCAGAGTGGTCATCCTGCAACAGGAAAATTTGGGGCCTCTGATGAATATTTGAAATTTACCTTCGATAACCATGAACTTTGCATTACCGAATCACCTTTTGATCCTGCAATTCCCTGGTTTCACATCACATTTTACAACAATTTCATCGATCTTATCAAAGGCAAAGGTGTCATCGACATTCCCGAAGAGATTTATTTTATAATAAGCATCACCAAAAACAACTTCATCCTCTGTACCCTCAATCCCGAAAGCGACACCATTTTTTACTATTACACCAATCAAAATGTATACACTCAAAAGTTCCATCCCTCTGCAAATATCATCGACTTCGGGCTTATCATTGTAAAAACATCTGAAATTAGAGGGACGAAATAAGTTCAACCGAACATCCCAATATTTAATCCCCAATTCGGCCGAATTTCTATTTCCATGTCCCACCCTTCAACAATTTCACCTTCCCCACATTTGGGGAATTTTTTACCAATAACTTCATTTTTCCCGAATCGTTTCCACTCGACAGCATTTCATCAGAATTAATTGTCGATTTCGATTTAAAATAAAAGCTTATCGAAAATCTTAAAATCGTTTAGGGAATCAATGATGAATTTGACGCAGAAACAACAAGTATTCTTAAAAAGACCAATAAGGATTGGGAACCATTCAATGTCGCAAATAAAACTTACGACTGTACAGTAAGAATCCATTTTCTCTTTTATCTGGGGCACATGGAAATACCTAAAATAGGAAGCAACCACACAACACTAATCCATCCCGGCCGTCTTCATATAAGCGTAATGCTCCAGCCACATCACGGCCCAGTCGGGCATAATGCTAAGATCCCCTCCATACCCAAAACTATTTCCTTCAAAACATCCTTAATTAAAAAGATGGCAATAAAATGTTTTTTTTACTATATGGAGATATCAAAATAATTTTTACCTTTCCAACAATTTTACTAATTTTATCAGGATCAGTAAAACATTCAGGAACAGTAATTTAAACAAATAGGAGTTCTGGGATTATCACAACAAATAGCCTGTATTACATTGAAAAATGAGTGGGCTAATAGCTATTTTAAAAGCAAACATTATGAAACAAACCCTCATCGCAATTGCCACATTATTTATGCTGTTCTTAACCCAATGCCAAAAAGGGAGTGATAACAACTATCCTTATTCCCTTGCATTCTATACAGAACAGTACAAACCCTTTAATTATGTTGAAAATAATCAGCTTACGGGTCTTGCCCCTGAAATTTTAAGGGAGATCTGCATACAACTTGACATTCCGTTTAAGGTGGAAGCATTGCCATGGGATGAGGCATATGCAAAAACACTTGAAACAGACAATGCGATACTTTTTGCGGCCGCACTGAATGCTGAAAGAAGTGATTTATTTAATTGGGCCGGCCCCATTGCCTCACTCGACTGGCAATTTTATTCTGCTTCCCAAAATCATATCAACCTCAATTCGCTGGAGGAAGCCAAAAATGTAGGACATATTGGCGTTTTGAAAGATTACGCCATCACACAATACCTCGAAGGACTGGGATTTTCGAACCTGGTTTACCTTAATGATAACACGGAAGCACTGAATCAGTTATTAGCCGGTACGATCGACCTGTTTCCATCAGTCAGCCTGAGTGTTGAAGCAAGCCTGGAAGAAATGGGACTTTCGTACTACACTGTTGCTCCAAGACTCCGGGTATTAACCGACATGGTTTATTTTGCTTTTAATAAAAACATTCCCGACAATGTGGTAGCAGATTTTCAAACTGAGATTGACCGCATGAAAGACAACGGAAAAATGAAAGCCCTCTACCAGGAGTTTATGCAGTCATCGGATGTGCCGGGTAGCCTGCTTATTTATACCGAGAATTATCCACCGTTGACTTTCCTGAACAGTTATGGTGAAATCACTGGTTTTGGATCGGATATCGTTAAAGAAATTATGAAGAGAAACCAGATTTATGCTGATATCACCTTATCACAATGGAATATCGGATATGAGCTGGCACTGAACAACCCGAATTTCTGCCTATTCACCATGGACCGGACAGCATTAAGGGACACCTTGTTCCGGTGGGTAGGCCCGCTGGGAACCAATGCAACCTATTTTTATACCAAAACAGGATCGGGGATTACAATTTCGTCATTAGTGGATGCCAAAAATCTGGAAGCTATCGGAACCGTGAGTTCATGGTTTTCTGACCAGTACCTCCGCGAACTTGGATTTACCAACCTGGTACCAGGCGGAGATCCCGGAACAATGACCGGGATGCTCATGCAGGGTGAAGTGGATGCCTTTGTATGTTCAGGAGTTACTTTTTCTGACATTCTCAGGAGCAATGGCTATGAACCCGCTCAGGTGACAGCTTCATTCCAGCTGATGTCGTCGGATTATTATATTGCCTTTTCGCTTGGAACATCTGCCGGATTTGTCGATCAATGGCAGCAAAGCCTTGATGCTTTGAAGCAGGACGGAACCTACGACAACATTTATTCGAAGTGGTTTCAGTAAAGAATAACTATTTATTTTTTAACCCTGAGTAAATTTAGTTTCTATATTTTTGTAATCTGCAAGTCGTCTGATGATTTGATTTAATCAAAAATTAATTATTAAATTTTAAAAAGAAATGAAAAAATTAACTGTTTTGGTTGGCCTTAGCCTGCTGACCCTTTTATTTGTTGGATGTAAAAAAGATGAACAACCCAACTATGCTGAACTTATCCGGGGTACCTGGGTAAATACATTGGTAAATGAAATGCCCATATTAACCGATGCAACTTTTGTTATGGAATTTAAGGCTGGAAATATTGAGTTGTATGCCGCCGGATTTCAATTGGATGATAACAATAAAAGCTGGAAGGAGAATAATACCTATACCTACAGCATCAGTGGGGACTTTATTACCATTGATGGGACTGATGTACTGAATAATTCCTATCACCTGGTATTTAAAATAATTTTACTCAATCAGGGTACCCTTTCGTATGCTGTCCAAACATTTGCGATTAATGGCACTGATTTGCCCAACGATAATTCATATACCTGCGAAAAAGTTACCAGAGATTTTAGCGATGATTTTACCGGTGTTTGGTATGGACATTGCACCTCCGGAATTACTGCTGACCCCTTGTATCATTATTGGGAGTATTTTGCCGATGGCAGTTACAACTACTATTACCAGGATGAAAATAGCAACTGGATAAAAAAGGCTGACAATGAGGGACACTATTTTATTTATGGTCAATTGTTTGCAAGTAATTACACCAACGACCTGATCAGTGGTGACACAGGGTTGGCTTTCGAATGCTGGGATTTTACCCTGGATGGAAACAACATGACCTGGACAGGTTTACGTGAAAACAATACTACTGTAACCTATGAGATGGAAAAAGTCCCTGCGCCACCTGTAACCATTCAACCATAGCCTTGCTAATAATAAATCCGGGAAGTATGTCATGAGGACACCATACTGAACAAATTCCACGATCATTAAAAGCCCCAACATTTAAAGGCAAGGCACCAACCACTTCACCATAAATTTTCCGGAATAAAAAAAGGACGCCACCTACTATCAATAATGAAATCCAGGCATATTGACCTACGAAAATTATTGCCATGGCCGACACATACAAACAGGTGGAAATAATGTCGTTTCCAGAAATGGCTGTTGCTGATAATTCACTTAACTTTTTACTTTTTGATTTCATGTTCTTACCTCTATTATTATTGGATTTCAAGTCATTGTCATATAATTCGGTTCGCATTGAAATTTTACATAACAAATAATTTACCTACGCTACCTCGATCAAACCATTGTAATTGCATTAACTAATATATTTATTTACATGGGAATAGCCTGATTTTTGTTTTTTTCACAACTATTTTATAATTTAAATCTTTTGGTCCGATCAGATATAAAAAAAACCCGCAATTCATTTCTGATTGCGGGGTCACACTATTTCTGTTAACCTCATTTATAACTTCTTAAACCACATGTACCAATCGACTTCACGAAGGTTTGGGTCGTTCTTTGATTTTAATTTATCTGCTTCGCGCATTGAGGCAGGGCTTGGAATAAGCACCTCATCGCCGGGGGTCCAGTTTGCAGGTGTCAAAACATCGTGCTTGTAATGAGTCTGCAATGCAATAAGTGTCCGTTTGATTTCTTCGAGATTACGGCCAACGGTCGATGGATAATAAAATATGGCCTGTATTTTATTGTCCGGATCAACAATAAAAACGCCGCGGATGTCGCGGGTACTATTTGAATAGGGATGCAACATACCATACTTTTTAGATATTTCAAGTCCTTCATCAGAAACAAGCGGAAATTTTATCTTAACCGTTTTAACGTTTTTATAGGTTAGCCCTTCGATCGATTTTACCCATTCGATGTGGCTGTTGAGCCCATCGGTTGAAATTACGATAATCGCAGTGTTCAACTGGTCAAAATCATCCTGCAAAGCTGCAAGCTCAAGTATCTCTGAGGTGCAAACCGGTGTAAAATCGGCCGGATGGCTAAAAAGTATCTTCCATTTCGAGAAATAGTCGTCAGGAAATTTAATATGCCCATTTGTTGAATTGGCTTCAAAAACAGGAGCAGATTCACCGATTAGCGGCACCCTGATGTCGTCTTTTTTTTCCTGGCTAAATGTTGAGGCTGATGCTATGATAAAGATCAGCAAAAAGAAAATCTTTTTCATAAACTAAATTTTAAATGTTATTTACTAAAAGAACAATCTGGAAAATAATTTTACGCTTTCATTTCATTTTAATGTTTTGGGTTTTTAATCTGTTTAAAATCATCAACGACAACTTTTAATCATTTTAGCAATTTTAACACGTAAATCCAACATTGGTTTTCATTTCCCGGAAATATTAACAGAATTTTAACTTATTTTCAATTTGCCATCCTGATATCCATTATAGACACTGCCCTGACAAAAGGTCAAAATGTTTTACAAGCCTTGAACGTAATCGCGGATTATTAATAATACTGATTAGTTACTTTCAATTAAATTCAGTTTTATGACCATTGATCACTCAGGATACTTCTGCAGCAATTCTTTAATATATTTTAGTTTGTTGATTTCCAGACAAAGCATTCAGGTACTAAATTTATCTGGTTTTGCAGCTGGCCTTTACCGGGTTCAGATTGGAACCTATCAAGGTGTTGTTACACGAAAAGTAGTGAAAGGACTATAAACCTTCACGATTACTTTAACTAGCAATTATAAGGGGCATTCATTTTAAGGATGCCTCTTTTCGAATAGGCAATTTTATTAATGATGCTTCCTTTCTAATAGGAAGATAATGTTCAAGCGGGTTAAAGTTATTCATATAAACCATTTCAGGGCATGCACAAAAAAAGCCCTGCCAAATTAACGGCAGGGCCATAACCTAACATTTATGAAAAAAGCTACCTAATGATCAGTTTACTCATTTCATTCCTTAAATTCGATTTGATGCTTACAAAATACACTCCCGGACGGAGATTGCTGATGTCGAGTGTTGTCTGAGTTCCGGTTACCGAACTATCAAGTACAACACTGCCTTTGGTGTCGGTTAGCTGGATCTGGGCTCCGTTAAAGGCTTCGTTCGAAATCGTAATAACAACCTCGTCGTCGGCAGGATTCGGATAAATGCTCACTTCAGATGAAGCCGGGGTTTGTATTCCCGTAACGCTCATCGTAACCGAAGTTACTGCCGAAAGGCTACCCGATAAATAATTTCCGCTATAGTTGTCGATTGTATTATCGTAAACAACATCCATATCAAAGTTTTCACCGGTAGCAGTTCTGTAAAGCCTGAAACCAATGTTTTCGCCTTCAGCAAAACCATCCTTTCCATTGGTGGTTGCATCATCTCCAAATAAAGTGATGGTCTGAATGTCGTTATTTCCAGTTACTTCAACATATCCAAACAGATTATTATTCTGATCGAATGCACCAATTACATCGCCCGCAACCATTTCGCTCAATGCATTGGTTGTAAAAGCTATGGTTTGTACCGACGGCGTCATGGTTACATCACCCCATGGTGTTGATAGGCTGTTTTTCTGTGGCGCCTGAGTTGTTGATGATTTACCGCTGCATGCCGGGAATGTGATGGTGAAAGGGTTTACCACCTTAATCTTGTATGCTTTTCCGGGTTCAAGCGTTTCGAGGGTGTAAACATTCATGGCGGGCCAAAAAACTTTCGTTCCGATCAAATCCTGGATAATCACGATGTCGTTTAGATGGCTTCCAAAAAGATCCATGGCATTTGCTGGACATTCACTCAGGACAGGCAGGTAATGCCAGCCCGCTGTTAACGATACTTCTTTTGAGGCATAAGTAGCTCCGCAAATTCCAAAATCAACACCAGTGTTCACTTTGAGTGCATAGCCACTTTGGTTGTTGAAATTGCCTATGGTGTTGATGTTTTCACCCGGCCAATACACGCTGGTGAGGTTTCTCATAATCGTAACCTGGTCAACAATCGGAGAAAACATGGTTTCTACTGCCGGGTCGAATGGTGTGATGTAGCTCG